>Ga0114129_10005477_pt1 | contig 17943 bp, 13 predicted proteins | sample RhiMetdeltSRZDD1_FD_80071 | JGI IMG/M metagenome (GOLD analysis project Ga0114129, IMG submission 80071) | Populus rhizosphere microbial communities from Tennessee, USA - Rhizosphere MetaG P. deltoides SRZDD1 (version 2) (version 2) | ecosystem: Host-associated > Plants > Roots > Rhizosphere >...
CAGCTGGGGCCGGAGCTGGCCGCCCTCGAGCAGGCCATCTACGCCCTGACCCCGGGCGAGGTCGGCGGCGCCGTGATCGAGTCGCCGGCCGGGTTTCACGTCGTCAAGCTCCTGGCGAAGCTGCCCGACGAGGTGGTCCCTCTGGACTCCGTCAAGGAGCAGCTCCGCCAGCATCTGCTGCGTCAGAAACGTGCCGACGCCCTCCAGAAGCTGGTGAACAGCTTGCGGGCCAAGGCGAAGATCGAGACCCATCTCTGATGATCCTGGCGGGCCGTGGCTGACGCTGCCGTCGTCGTTCGAGACCTCTGGAAGAAGTACGGCGACGTCGAGGCCGTGCGCGGGCTCTCCTTCGACATCCCGGTGGGGGAGTGTTTCGGCCTGCTCGGCCCGAACGGTGCCGGCAAGACCACGACCATCGAGATCCTCGAGGGCCTGAACCCTCCCACCTCCGGCGACGTCACGGTGCTGGGCCGGCGCTGGGGCCGCGACGACCGCGACATCCGCGAGCGCCTCGGGGTCTGCCTGCAGCAGACTGTGCTTTCGCCGAAGCTCGAGGTCCACGAGACACTGGAGCTCTTCCGCAGCTTCTATCGCGAGGGCCGGGCGCCCGCCGACGTGATGACGGAGGTGGGTCTCACGGAGAAGGCGCAGGCGCGCGTGGCCACGCTCTCCGGCGGGCAGCAGCAGCGCCTCGCCGTGGCCTGCGCGCTGGTGGGTGATCCCGAGCTGCTCTTCCTCGACGAGCCCACCACCGGCCTCGACCCGCAGTCGCGGCGCGGCGTGTGGGAGGTCGTGAATCGCTTCAAGGAGCGGCGGCGCACGGTGCTGCTCACCACCCATTACATGGACGAGGCGGAGCGGCTGTGCGACCGCCTGGCCATCGTCGACCACGGCCGCGTGATCGCCCAGGGGACCCCGCGCGAGCTGATCACGTCGCTGGGCGGCGATCACGTCGTGGAGATCTCCGTGGCGGAGAGTGACAAGCCGCGCCCGGCCGCCGCCGATCTGCAGACGATCCCGTCGGTACGTTCGGTCCACGTCCAGGCCGGACACTTCGTGCTCACCGTGGCCGAGCCGCACGTGGCGATCCCCGGCGCCCTCGAGCGCCTGCGCGCGGGCGGCTGGGAGCTGGCCGGGCTCACCACGCGGCATGCGAGCCTGGAGGACGTGTTCGTGTCGCTGACCGGCCGGCAGCTGAGAGACGAATGAGCTCACTCACCGACGGACGCCATCTGACCCGCGGCGACGCGCTTCGCACGTTGTGTGTCTCGCGCTTCCGGCAGTTCTACCGGGAGTCGGAGGTCATCTTCTGGAGCTTCCTCTTCCCGATCGGCCTGTCGATCGCGCTGGGGGCGGCGTTCCGAAATCGGCCGGTGGTGACGGTGCCGGTGGCGGTCACGACGTCGGCCACGAGCGCGGCGGCGGCGCTGCAGGGCACCCCCGGGATGGAGGTCGCCGTCGTCAGCGAGGACGAGGCGGCGCGGCGCTTGCGTGTCGGCCGCGTGGATATCGTCGTCACCGCGGACGCCAAAGGCGCGGTCACGTACCGGTTCGACGACTCGCGCCCGGAGGCGGCGATGGCCCGCCTGCGCGTCGATGCCGCGCTGCAGAAGGCGGCCGGCCGCACCGATCCGCTGAGCACGCAGGATCAGCCGGTGCGGGAGGCGGGCTCGCGCTACATCGACTTCCTGATCCCCGGCATCCTCGGGATGAACCTGATGAGCGGCGGGTTGTGGGGGATGGGTTTCCACCTCGTCGACCTGCGCATCAAGAAGCTGCTGAAGCGCCTGGTGGCCACGCCCATGCATCGCGCCGACTTCATGATCGCGCAGATGGTGATCCGCGTGGTGTTCGCGTTCATCGAGGTCACCTTCCTGCTCGGCTTCGGATGGCTCGCCTTCGGCGTCCCCGTGCGCGGATCGATCCTGGCCGTGTTGGCGCTGGCCGTCCTCGGCGCCCTCGCCTTCGGCGCCATCGGCCTGCTCGTGGCCTCCCGCGCCACCACCATCGAGAAGGTCAGCGGGCTGATGAACGTCGTCATGATGCCGATGTTCATCTGCTCGGGTACTTTCTTCTCCGCCGATCGTTTTCCCGCCTTTTCGAAGCCGTTCATCCAGCTCCTGCCCCTCACCGCCTTGAACGACGCTTTCCGCGCGGTGATCCTGGAGGGCGCGACGCTGGCCTCGCAGGCGGGTGAGCTGGGGGTGCTGGCGGCATGGGGTGTGGTGAGCTTCGTGGTGGGCCTGCGCCTCTTCCGCTGGAGCTGACCTGAGCGACCGCCGGCGAGGCGCGCTCCTGCTCGTGGCGTGTGCCGCGCTGTTCTCGACGGGCGGCGCCGCCATCAAGGCCTGCTCGCTCACGGGGTGGCAAGTCGCGGGGCTGCGCTCCGCGGTGGCCGCCCTCGCCATCGCGGTCTTCCTGCCGGAATCGCGGCGCGTGCGCGACGTGCGGGTGGTGCTCCTGGCCGCCGCCTATGCGGCGACGCTCGTGCTGTTCGTGCGGGCGACGAAGCTGACCACCGCCGCCTCCGCGATCTTCCTGCAGTCGGTGGCGCCGCTCTACGTGCTGCTCCTCGGCCATTGGCTGCTGGGCGAGCACGTGAAGCGCCGCGACCTCGGGTTCATGGCCGCCTTCGCCGTCGGTCTCGGCTTCCTGCTCACGGGGACGTCCGTTCCGCTGGCGAGCGCGCCTGATCCCGGCCTCGGCAATCGTCTCGCCGCCGCCAGCGGCGTGACGTACGCGCTCACCCTCGTCGGCTTCCGCTACCTGCGCGCCGATCCCGGTGCGGGCGCCTCGTCCCTCGTGGTCGGCAACCTCTTCGCGGCGCTGGCGGCGCTGCCCTTCGCGCTGCCGCTCCCGCGCATCGGTGCCGCCGACCTCGCCGTCGTTTCCTATCTCGGGATCGTGCAGATCGGCCTCGCCTACCTCCTCCTCACCCGTGGGATGCGCCACGTGCCGGCGCTCGAGGCTTCGCTGCTCTTGCTGGTCGAGCCCGTTCTCAATCCGATATGGGCCTGGATATTGCAAAAGGAAGTGCCGGAAGCCGCGTCGCTCGTCGGCGGAGCCGTGATCCTCGTCACCACGGCCCTCATGACGTCGCGCGGGGGGAACGTCACTTCTCAAGAGGGGAACGCGCGTGGCCACGACGGCGTCGGTGGAACGGGCGAAGCTCGGGACGACGATCGCTCCCGAGGGGGTGCGGTTTAGCGTCTGGGCGCCGAAGCGGCGCCGTGTGTCCGTGGTTTTCGAGCCGTCCGCGGCTGTCGTTCCCCTCGAAGACGAGGGCGGCGGCTACTTCTCCGGTCTAGCCCCGGGCGTGGGCGCGGGCGCCCTCTATCGCTTCCGTCTGGACGAGGCCGGCGACTTCCCGGACCCCCGCTCCCGCTATCAACCGCAGGGGCCGCACGGCCCCTCGCTGGTCGTCGATCCCGACGCGTATCGCTGGCGGGACACCGAGTGGACCGGGGCGACGATGGCGGGGCAGGTCTTGTACGAAATACACGTCGGCGCCTTCACGGCGGAAGGAACGCTGGACGCCGCCGCCGCCGAGCTTCCGGAGCTGGCACGGCTGGGGATCACCGCCGTCGAGTTGATGCCCCTGGCGGAGTTTCCCGGTCGCTTCAACTGGGGCTACGACGGCGTCGGGCTCTACGCCCCCGCCCACGTCTACGGCGATCCCGAGGCGCTCAAGCGATTCGTGGATGCCGCGCATTCCGCGGGCCTCGCCGTCGTGCTCGACGTCGTCTACAACCACCTTGGCCCGGATGGGAACTACCTTCGCGAGTATAGCGACGACTACTTCACCGACCGCTACCAGAACGAGTGGGGCGACGCCATCAATTTCGATGGTCCCGGCTCCGAGGCCGTGCGGGAGCATTTCATCGAGAACGCCTGCTACTGGGTGCGCGAGTTCCACGTCGACGGGCTGCGCCTGGATGCGACCCAGCAGATCTTCGACGCGGGCGCCCCGCACGTGCTCGCCCTGCTGTCGCTACGGGCGCGGGCGGCGGCGTCGCCGCGTCCCATCGTCTTGATCGCCGAGAACGAGACGCAGGACGTGATCGCGATGAAGCCGGTCGCGGACGGTGGCTGGGGGCTCGACGCGGAATGGAGCGACGACTTCCACCACGCGGCACGGGTGGCCCTCACCGGGCGCCGCGAGGCCTACTACAGCGACTATCGCGGGCGCGCACAGGAGCTCCTGGCCTGCGTGAAGCGAGGCCATCTGTACCAGGGCCAGTACTACGCGTGGCAGAAGCAGCGACGCGGCACGCCGGTCACGAACGAGCCCGCCTCCGCCTTCGTCTTCTATCTCCAGAACCACGACCAGGTGGCCAACCACCCGCGCGGCGACCGTTTGACTTCGCTGGCGGGTGCACCGCGCGTGCGGGCGATGACGGCTCTCCTGCTGCTCGCACCCCAGACGCCGCTGCTGTTCATGGGCCAGGAGCTCGGCACCAGCCGGCCCTTCCTGTACTTCGCCGATCACCAGGACGACACCCTGGCCGAGGCGGTCGGCCGCGGCCGTAGGACGTTCCTCGCGCAGTTCCCGAGCTACGCGACACCCGAGGCGCAGGAGGCCGTACCCGATCCCTGCGCGGAGTCGACCTTCCTGGCCTCCAAGCTCGACCGCGGCGAACGCGAGACGCACGAGGACGCCCATGCGCTCCATCGCGAGCTGCTCCGGCTGCGGCGCGAGGACGCGGTGATCGCGCGCCAGAGCCGGCAGGACCTGGACGGTGCCGTTCTCGCCGACGACGCGCTGGTCATCCGCTACTTCGGCGGCGGCCACGGGGATCGGCTGCTCGTCGTGAACCTCGGGCGCGACCTCGACCTGGCGCCCGTACCGGAGCCGCTGATGGCTCCACCGGCGGGGACGGATTGGGCGCTCCTCTTCTCGACCGATGATGCGCAATACGGTGGGCCGGGCACGATCGCTGCTTACAGCGCATCCGTCTGGCGAATCCCGGGCGGCAGCGCCCAGTTTTTCGCGAGCTCCACGTCGGCAGGAGGCCCAAGGCCATGACGAGCACGCTGACCCCAACCGTAACGGAGACGGCCGTCGTTTTTCCGTGGAACGGCGAGCGAGACGATCCGGAGCGCCTCCGGCAGCGGGAGTGGCTGGTCACCAACGGCCTCGGCGGCTATGCCTCGGGGACGCTGCTGAGCGTGCCCACACGCCGCTATCACGGAGTCTTCGTCCCGAACCTGCCCGCCCCGCGCGGCCGCACGATGATGGTGCCGCGCCTCGACGAGGAGATTCTCGTCGACGGCTCGCTGACGCAGCTGGGCGGCGCCGAGTTCATGGACGGCCGCCGCGAGGGCGATTTCGCGCGCCACCTGCGCGAGTTCCGCCTCGACTGGCAGATCCCGACGTGGACGTTCGAGATCGCCGGGCGCCGCATCGAGAAGCGCATCGTGATGCCGTTCGGCCAGAACACCGTCTACGTCGAGTACCGGCTCGTCTCCGGAGCCGCCTGCCGCCTCCATCTCCGACCGTTCGTCACCTTCCGGATGCACGACGGCCCGCTGGGCGTGCCCGGCGACTGGCCGTTCACCCTCGTCATCAATCGGCGGGGGCGCCACGAGGTCCAGGCCTTCGAAGGTGCGCCCGCCTTGCGTTTCTGCATGCGGCCGCGCGGCGCCGCTTTCGTGAACGACGAGCGGGAGAGTCAGGGTGTGTTCTACGCCGTGGAGAAGAGCCGCGGCTACGATCATCGCGAGGACCTGTTCACGCCCGGCTACTTCGCCCATGACCTGCAGCCGGAGGAGCCGGTGGCTGTCGTCTTCAGCACGGAGCCGTGGGAGCTGCTCGATCTCGATGCCGGCGCCGTGTTCGAGGCCGAGCGCCAGCGGCTGCAGAAGCTGCTGCTCCTCGCCCCGGAGGCGTCGCGCCGCGGCCTGCTCGCCCAGCTCGTGATTGCCGCCGACCAGTTCGTCATCCTCCCGGGCAGCCGCCTCGAGGAGAGCGCCATGGCCCGCGCCTCCGGCGACGAGGTGCGGACGGTGATCGCCGGCTACCACTGGTTCACGGACTGGGGCCGCGACACGATGATCAGCCTCGAAGGCCTGACGCTCTGCACCGGGCGGCACCGCGAGGCGAGAGCGATCCTCCGGACGTTCTCGCACTACGTGAAGGACGGGCTGCTGCCGAATCACTTCCCCGAAGGCCAGCGCACGCCGATCTACAACACGTGCGACGCCACGCTCTGGTACTTCCACGCCATCGACCGCTACTACGAAGCCACCGGCGACGGCGAGACGCTCGAGGCGCTCTTCCCCGTGCTGGAGTCGATCATCGACTGCCAGGTGGAGGGGACGCACTACGGCATCGCCGTCGATCCCGCCGATGGGTTGCTGCGCGCGTCCGCGCCCGGCTATCAGCTCACGTGGATGGACGCGAAGGTCGACGGCTGGGTCGTCACACCCCGCCGCGGCAAGCCGGTGGAGATCCAGGCGCTCTGGTACAACGCGCTCCGCCTCCTCGGCGACTGGGCGCGCCGGCTGGGCAAGCCGCACGAGCGGTACACCTCGCTGGCCGGGCAAGCGCATCGCTCGTTCAACGAGCGGTTCTGGTACGAGGCGGGCGGGTATCTCTACGACGTCGTCGACGCCGAGGAGGCGAGGGAGGATCCCAGTCTTCGTCCGAACCAGATCTTCGCGCTGTCACTGCGCCATCCGGTGCTGGCCGAGGGGCGCTGGCGGCCGGTGGTCGATCTCGTGGCCGAGCGCCTGCTCACGCCGTACGGCCTGCGCACCTTGGACCCCGCCCACCCCGACTATCACCCGCGCTACGAAGGCGACCTGTGGGCCCGCGACTCCGCGTACCACCAGGGGCTCGTGTGGGGCTGGCTCATCGGCCCCTTCCTCGACGCCTGGCGCCGCGTGCATCCGGACCGCGACGAGACGAAGCAGCTCCTGGCCGGCCTCGTCGATCATCTGAAGGACGCCGGGGTCGGCAGCGTGAGCGAGATCTTCGACGCCGATCCACCCTACACGCCGCGCGGCTGTATCGCTCAGGCCTGGAGCGTGGCCGAGCTGCTGCGCGTGCTGCTGGCGGTGGAGGACGACGGCCGAACGTCGCTGCCCCTCTAGGTACTGGGTCCGTACCCTGTCGTCGGCATGCCGAACCCGCCCAACCCGGCTCTCGGTTCGCTCAAGCCTGTGGCCGGCTGACCGATCACGCGCCGTCCATGCCTGTGTTCCCGCTCGCTCTGCTGGTGGAGCCACTCTTCCTCGATTCCACGCACGTCCGACGACCACAGACGCCACTCGTACTGGTTGTGCGCCTGGCATCGCAGCTCGATGTTGGCGAGGATCGGCGGTCCGTCGAACGCGTGCGGCTTCACGTGGTGGAACTCGAGGAATGCACGGTCACCGCATCGTCGGCCGTTGCCGCCGACGAATGCGCATCGGCCCAGATCGCGGACCCACACCGACCGTTTGACCTCGGCCGACACGTGCCGCGATCCTTCCGCGACGCCACGCGATCGTCGGGGTCGTTCGGTGGCGGCGAACTTCTTGTGGGCCAGCTCCACCAACAATGCTTTCACCGCCCGTTTGAGAACCTGTTGATCGTCGCCCGCGGGCTCAGCGTGGCTCAGCATGTCCTTGGCGAGCTGCAGCATTTCCACCATCTCCCCGTCGATCGTGAGCTGCATTTTGTAGCGGTCGGGTGCGAGTGGGCTCACCACCGCTCGGGCGACGGGTGAGGGTGCGGGCGGCAGGAGAGGCGTCGTGGTCGTCGCCGGCTCCCGCTCGAGGGGAAGGCCCGTGAGGGGCGGCGCGAAGGAGGGCGGTACGGCCACTGGCGGCGCTTCTCCGCTGGCAACCGCTGGCTCGGGCCGCGGCGTTGGCAATTTGCGAATCGAGGTGGGTACATCGGGCCTCGGAGCGAGGCGGGCCACGAGCTCCTCCACCTCGCGCTTGCTCTTTCCGCGCGCCGATTCGAGCACCGCCACGTGGTTCTCGGCCGTGAGGTGTGGCCTCAGGAGACGCACCGCGGTGACGTTCAGTGCGCCCTCTGCGAGCATGCCGAGAACGACGGGGAACCGGCGCGCCGCCCGGGCGGCTTTGATCCGGTCATACGCCTCGCTCTCGGAGAGCCGAAGCACCTTGCGGCAGTAGACGAACGTGGGGGGGAAACCCTGTGCGAGGTACAGGCGCCTGGCGTCCAGCTCCGCCAGGTGAGCGACCATGTCCACGGTGGTGTGGTGCGCCTGTGTTGCCAGCCCTTGCAGGTGGGCGAGCAGTTGTTGGTCCGTCAGCCGGCGAGCGTCATCGATGAGAGAGGTAGTGATCATCATGTCTGATTGGCAATCTCCGGTGGTGTCGGGATGGGTCCGATATGAGTTGTGAATTAGATAAATTTGTAGACGTTGATCTGATGCTGAAATCTAGACTACCAACGGTGACGGTCGGTGGCGAACAGGGTCCAGACCCTGTTCGCGACAGCCTGCGCGGGGCGAGGGGGTGCCAGTTCGCGAAGTCTGGCGCGCGAACGGGATGTCGGGTGCGCCCTCAGAACCGCGCGGTCAATTGCAGTGCGGCCCCGCCGCCGATGGGGATGAAGCCGACATCGATCGATGCCGGGGACTCGCGTGCGGGATGCGGTCCAATCCATCGTCGCACGAGGGGATGCACGATCCAGATCGCGGCGGCGGCGCCGATCGCGTCCGCGGCGAGGTCCTTGCCCGACGGCTCGAAGGCGCAGCCCTCCACCACGAACTCCCACACCACGCTGTGGACCTGCGTGAAGAGGAAGGCCTCTCCGTTGCCGTAACCCTGGTGTTTCAGGTAAAGCGCCTCCACCGCGAAGCTCACCGGATGGGCAACGTTGTTCACCCAGAAGGGATCAGTGTCGCGGCGTGTCCCGGCGCGTACCTGCGCGATGGGGAAGGCGAAGTTCTCGAGGACGTGGCCGAGGCTCGCGTCGCGGAAGATCGCGCGGCGGATGTCGGGCTTGCCGAGGGCGACGGCGGCGCTGGCGGCGGCGGCGAGGGCGGCGTCGCGAAGGACGGACGGCCGCGGCGCAGGAGCGGGCGGTGGAGCGTCGCGCGACGGAGTGGTGGCCGACGGAGCCGCGGACACGTCGGCACCCGCCGCGTGCAAGGAACCGGAAAGCCCTTCGGCGCCGGCCAGCAGCGCCAGGATCACGAGCGGCAGCATCGAGCGGGTATTATCTCTCGCGCATGCCCACCCTGGAGCACGAGCGGCTCGCCGGCCAGCACGGCGAGCTCACCGCCTGGCGGCGGTGGGGACCCTACGTCGCCGAACGCTCCTGGGGCACCGTGCGCGAGGACTACAGCGCCGACGGCCGCGCCTGGGACTTCGTGCCCCACGAGCTCGCGCGCAGCAAGGCGTATCGCTGGGGCGAAGACGGGCTCGCCGGGATCTGCGACCGCTACCAGATCCTGGCCTTCGGCCTCGCCCTCTGGAACGAGCGCGATCCGATCCTGAAAGAGCGCCTGTTCGGCCTCGTGCCGAACGAGGGCAACCACGGCGAGGACGTGAAGGAGTACTACTTCTACCTCGACTCGACACCGACGCACTCGTACATGAAGTGGCTGTACAAGTACCCGCAGGGCGAGTATCCGTACCAGCGCCTCATCGACGAGAACCGCGCGCGGAACGGCTCCGGCCGCGAGTTCGAGCTGCTCGACACTGGCCTCTTCGACGACGACCGCTACTTCGACGTCTTCGTCGAGTACGCGAAGGCGGGACCGGAGGACATCGCCGTCCGCATCACCATCGAGAACCGCGGGCCGGAGGACGCGCCCATTCACGTGCTCCCGCACCTGTGGTTCCGGAACACGTGGGGATGGGGCGAGCACCCGCTCCCGCAGCCGCGGATCGAGGCCGGTCCGGCGGGAAGAGGTTTCGTGACGCTCTCCGCCAGCGACGAGTCGGCCGATCCCCCCGCACGGCTGCCGTTCGTCTATCGCGTCGGCCGCCGTTACCTCTACGCCGACGAGGGCGAGCTCCTCTTCACCGACAACGAGACGAACGGGGCGCACGTGTACGGCCCGTGGTCGTACAGCCGTTCGCACTACACGAAGGACGCCTTCCACCGCCACGTCGTCCGCGGGGAGCAGGGCGCCGTCAACCCCGGCCGGTTCGGGACGAAGGCCTGCGTCCGTTACCGGCGCGTGGTGCCCGCGGGCAGATCTGCAACCATACGGTTGCGTTTGACGGACGAGGCGCTGGCCACGCCCCTCGCCGACGTCGATGCCATCGTGGCGCGGGCGAAGGGGGACGCCGACGCGTTCTACGCCGCCGTCCAGCCGGCCTCGGCGACCGACGACGAGCGGCTCGTGCAGCGCCAGGCCCTGGCCGGGCTGCTGTGGTCGAAGCAGATCTACCTCTTCGACGTGAACCTCTGGCTCGACGGCGACAACCCCGCCGACCCGCCGCCGCGTTCGCGCATCCAGATCCGCAACACCCATTGGCGGCACCTCAACTCGATGCGCATCTTCTCGATGCCCGACAAGTGGGAGTACCCCTGGTTCGCCTCGTGGGACCTGGCGTTTCATTGTTCGCCGCTGGCCATCGTCGATCCCGCCTTCGCGAAGGAGCAGCTCTGGCTGCTGCTCTTCGAGCAGTTCCAGCACCCGTCGGGGCAGATCCCGGCCTACGAGTGGGAGTACTCGGACCTCAACCCGCCCGTGCACGCCTGGGCGGTCTGGCGCATCTACAACATGGAGCGCATCCGCACCGGCAAGGCCGACCGCGAGTTCCTCGAGAAGTGCTTCCACAAGCTGCTGATCAACTTCGCGTGGTGGGTGAACAAGGTCGACCGCGAGGGCAACAACATCTTCGAGGGCGGCTTCCTCGGCCTCGACAACATCACCGTCATCGACCGCAGCGAGCGGCTGCCCGACGGGGCGGTGCTCGAGCAATCGGACGCCACCGGCTGGATGGGGATGTTCTGCCTGAACCTCATGCGCATGGCGCTCGAGCTCGCGAAGGAGAACCGCGCGTACGAGGGCCTGGCCACGAAGTTCCTCGAGCACTACATGTACGTGGGCGCGGCCATGAAGAAGATGGGCGGCCGCGGCTACCAGCTCTGGGACGAGGAGGACGGGTTCTTCTACGACGTGCTGCGCCGCGCCGACGGCAGCTTCCAGAAGTTCCGCGTGCGCTCGCTCGTCGGCCTCATCCCACTCTACGCCGTGGAGCGGCTCGAAGACCGCTGGACGGAGCCGTTCAAGGAATTCCGGGGGAACATGGACTGGTTCCTCCGCAACAAGGCCCATGTCGTCGACAACGTCGTCACTCACGTCAAGCGCAACGGCGAGAGCGTATGGGTGCTGGCCATCGTCGACGAGCACCAGATGAAGGGCCTGCTGCAGCGCGTGCTCGATCCCGACGAGTTCCTCTCGCCGTGGGGGGTGCGCAGCCTGTCGAAGCACCACCTCCACACGCCGTTCCGCTTCGGCGACCGCGAGGTGGCCTACGAGCCGGGGGAGTCCTCGAACAAGATCAAGGGCGGGAACTCGAACTGGCGGGGGCCGGTGTGGCTGCCCACGACCTTCCTGCTCGTGGAGTCGCTCCGCAAGCTTGGCACCGCTTACGGTCCGACGCTCACGGTGCCGGGTCCGAGCGGCGAAGGCGAGCGCAACCTGTGGCAGGTGGCGGAGGACCTCGCGAACCGCATGATCCGCATCTTCACCCGCGACGCGGACGGGCGCCGGCCGGTATTCGGCAACCAGCGGAAGTTCCAGGAAGACCCGCACTGGCGGGACCTCGTCCTCTTCCACGAGTACTTCCACGCGGAGACGGGCGAAGGGCTCGGGGCCTCGCACCAGACGGGCTGGACGGCGCTCGTGGCCTCGCTCATCGACGAGTGGAGGCGGCCGCCGCAGCCCCCGTCACGATAAGGAGTCCAGGGAGTGCCCACGATCCTGCTGCTGCTGGCGTCGAACGTCTTCATGACGGTGGCGTGGTACGGCCACCTGAGGTTTCGCGGCAAGCCGCTCGTCGCGGTGATCCTGGTGAGCTGGGGCATCGCCTTCGTCGAGTACTGCCTGGCCGTGCCCGCCAACCGCATCGGCTACGGCCAGTTCACCGCGTACCAGCTCAAGATCCTCCAGGAGTGCATCACCCTCGCCGTCTTCGTCGTCTTCGCGTGGTGGTACCTCGGCGAAGAGGTCCGCTGGAACCATGCCGCCGCGTTCGTGTGCCTGCTGGCCGCGGTCGGGTTCGCGTTCTGGGGGAGAGGCTAGCCGGCTATACGCGCGCCGCCGTCCACGTCCCGGTGGCGCTGCCGGCGAGGGACGCGCACCGCGCCTGACCGGGCTGCGCCATCCCGCCCGACGGGCGCAGTATCCCGGTGAACGTGCAGCTCACCGGCAGGCCGCTCACCGAGGTGGATCCCGCGAAGGTGGCGGCGCCGCTCGCGTCGACCGAGCCGCCGCCTGCGCTCGGCTGGCTGACGCTCACGACGCCCGTGGTGGCGGTGAAGGTGATGGGCCCGCTGATGGGCTGAGACGACCCGCCCACGTCGGCGGTTCCGGAGAACGTTCCGCGCCAGGTCCCGTCGAAGCCGGCGGCGGCGGCGTTCGGGGTCGGACGCGGCGTCGGCTCCAACTGACCGGGGAGCCGGAGGTCGTCGCAGCCGAGGCCGATCAGGATGAGCGCCAACACGCCGACGGCGGTGGGAACTGGAAACGGCGCGGGGAACGGCGCGGGCGACGGTCTGGGTACGTGAGGCGAGCTCGGATCGGGGACGGGTGCCGGCTGCGGCGCCGGCTCGGGGACGGGCTCGGGGCGCTTCACGGGGTGCGGGTCGGGTTTGGGGATGGGCACATGAGGCTCGGGCATGGTGCTTGGCTCCAGAAAAATCCGCCAGAGCGGATCAAGCAAGCGCGATGCCAACCGCCGGTTTCAGTGCCGGCGGACGACGAGCTTCACGCGGTTTCCGGCGCGGTTGTACTCGAGGCTGTCCACGAGGTGGCGCATCAGGAAGACGCCGCGGCCGCCGGGCATGAGGACCTGGGACTCGGCAGTGGGGTCGGACACGTGCGCGTGATCGAAGCCGTGCCCGCAGTCGCGGATGTCGATGGCGGCCTCCACCGTGCCCAGGCGGACCGACACCGCGACCGGACATTCGGCGCGCAGCTTGTTGCCGTGGATGGCGGCGTTGGCCAGCGCCTCGGAGAGCGCGATCGCGAGATCGGCGCGCTGGTTCTCGCTGAGACCGATGGCGTCGACGTGGGCCAGGATCTTTTCCACGGCGGGCGGCACGGCCGTGCGCGTGCTCCGCATGTCGAATCGGAGCGGGCCGCGCTTCGCGCGAGCAGGCGACGCGACACGAGCGGGGCGCCCGGCAGATCGGGACTGCGGTTTCGAGCCTGGCCTCCGGCGGGCTGCCATGCGCGTCCTCATTGTAGCGCCGACCGGCGTACATTGAACGCGGGCCGACGGCTAAGAGGCTTCCAGGATCCGTGCACGCCACACGCGGGCGGTGGGCGCGTTCAGGAAATCGATCGGATTGTAGTCGTCGGTGAGGACCAGGCCGCCGTCCATCGCGCCTTCCGCGATCTCCTGCTTCGCCATCGGACCCAGCACGTGACGCGCCGCCTCGCGCCATGTCGACGGCGCTCCCGCCCCGATCTCCGCCCGCGACGCGAAGAAGACCACGTTCTCGAGGGCGGGGTCGCGCACGGCCTCGTCGGGGGCCATGAGACCGAAGGCCCGCACCCGGGGGAGCGCCGTACGCAGGGTGGCGGCCACGGCACGCGCGTCGCCGGAGAGCCCGCCTTTTCCATGCGACAGTCCGACCGCGTTCACCGCCACCACCCCCGACGGCCGCAGCACGCGCGCGACCTGCGCGAAGAATTCCTTCGTCAGCAGGTGGTACGGGATGGCGTCGCCGTTGAAGGTGTCGAGCACCACGAGGTCGTAGGAGGCATCCGCGGCACGCTGGATGAAGGTGCGGCCATCCTCGACGTACGTGCGGCCCTTCGTGGCGAAGCCGAAGTACTCCCGCGCCGTTTCGACGACGCGCGCGTTGATATCGACACTATCGGCCACCATTCCGTAGTGCCGCTCGAGGATGACGGGCAGGGCACCCGCACCCACGCCGATGACGAGCGCGCGATCGCCGCCGGAGGCCAGCGCGCCGTACTCCAGGGCATGGATGTAGGTGCCGGCGTTCTCCGCCTTCTGCGCGTCCCAGATCGACTGATGGATGCCGTCGAGCATCAGGTAGCGGACGGGATACGACTCCAGGACCTCGATCTCGCCGTAGAAGGTCTGCGTCTGGAAGATGGCGTGACGCTTCAGGGGCTCGGGGCTGGTGAAGAGCACGGCGCCCGCCACCACCGCCGCGAACGCCTGCACCGACGCGGTGCCCGTGCGCCGCCGATCGAGAGCGACCAGCGCCATGCCGGCGATGACGGCGACGCCGGCGCCGTAGAAGATGCGGCTCACGGGGAACCGCGGGATCAGGAAGAACCCGGTGGCCAGGGCCCCTGCCACGCTGCCCAGGGTGGAGTAGAACGAGACGCGGCCCACGCCGCGGCCGAGCCGCTCCAGCGACCTTGTCGCCGCGCGCGCCACCACGAGGCCGGCCGCGCTCAGCAGGACGAGCGGGACCATCAGCAGGATGGCGCTGGCCACGAGGGCACCGGCTTGCAGGCCGAGAGGGGCGGTCGCGCGCAGCACGGGCTGGCGCAGGCTGGGCACGACGAGGATGAACACGCCCGCGACGCCCAGCAGCCGCTGCAGCGTGTCGTGCGACGGGAACCGATCGGCAAGCCGGCCGCCGGTCTCGTATCCGATCGCCAGCGCGAGCAGCGTCACCGTGATCAGCGAGGACCAGACGTTGAGGCTCGAGCCGTAGACGGGGCTGATGAGGCGCGCGCCGACGATCTCGAGCACGAGGATGACGCCGCCGGTGAGGAACACGAGGGCCGCCAGCAGCGGCGTCGACGCCGGCGCACCCGACGCGGCGGCCACGGGCGCGGCCGAGGACTTCGAGGGCATCGGCGGATCCTATCAGAGGGGGGCCGGGGGCGGCCCCCCTGTGGCCAGCGGGCTCAGCGCTTCCGGTCGGGGCTCGGGTCCTCCTTGATGTCTTTGACCTCGGGGTCGAGGTCTTTGGAGTCCGTCTTGGTCCGCGCCTTGTCGGACTTGGCGTGGTCGTGGCCCCCGCTGGCCGCCATGTCGCGGTGCTTCTGGAGCACGGGCTCGAGCTCGGTGACGAGGCTCTTCACCTTCGGGTTCTGCAGGGACGGCTTGCTCTTCGTGACGAGGGCAATCGCCTCTTCGTGACCCTGACGCATGGCGGTCAGGAACTCCTGGTCGAAGGTCTCGCCGCTGAGGGTCTTCAGCTTCGCCTTCATCTCCGTCGACTTCTTCGCGTCGGCGGGATCCTTGGGCGCCGCCTCGAGCTTGATGTTCTCCTCGCCGGCCAGGGCCAGGATCTTCGTGTCGGCGCTCCGATGGTCTTCCACGAGCTGCTTGCCGAACTGCTTGACCTCGGGCGTGCCGCCTTTCTGCTGGGCGAGCTTGCCGAGCTCGACTTCCAGCGCGTTCGTCTCGTGAAGCTTGGCCAGGAGCTTGGCGTCGGCGCTCGGCGTCTCGTCGGCCGCCGCGAATCCGGCGCCGCAGAAGGTCACGGCGAGGGCGATACGGGTGATGTTCATGTGTCTATCTCCAGGTTGTTCCCCCTCTCCCATCATGGTGCCGGAGCGCGGCTTGCGCCAAACCACCATTAGGGGCGCCCCCGCGCGGCTTGCTACACTAGGGCGCTTATGGGTATCGGCCGGATTCGCTCAGGGACGGAGCAGGAGCTTCGGGAGCTCCTGGAGCGCCGGATCCTCGTCATCGACGGGGCGATGGGCACCATGATCCAGCGGGAAAAGCTGGCCGATGCGGACTACCGCGGCGAGCGCTTCCGCGACCATCCCGCCGACCTCAAGGGGATGAACGATCTGCTCTGCATCACCAAGCCGGAGGTGATCGAGAAGATCCATCGCCAGTATCTGGACGCCGGCGCGGACATCATCGAGACGAACACGTTCGGCGCGACATCGATCGCCCTGGCCGACTACAAGCTGGAGCCGTTCGCCTACGAGATCAACGTGGCGGCGGCGAAAGTCGCGCGGCGGGCCGCCGACGGGACGATGACGGACCAGCCGGGCCGGCGTTGTTTCGTGGCGGGGGCGATCGGCCCGATGAACCGCAGCTTGTCGATGTCTCGGGACGTGAACGATCCCGGGGCTCGCCTCGTCACGTTCGACGAGGTCGAGGCGGCGTATCACGAGGAGGTTCGCGGCCTCGTCGACGGCGGCGTCGACATCCTTCTCGTCGAAACGGCGTTCGACACGTTGAACATGAAGGCGGCGCTCCACGCCATCGAGCGCCATTTCGAGGAAACCGGCCGGCGCCTGCCGATCATGGCGTCCGGCACCATCGTCGACCTCAGCGGGCGCACGATGATCGGCCAGACGATCGAAGGCTTCTGGAACTCCATCTCGCACGCGAACCTGCTGAGCGTGGGTCTCAACTGCTCGCTGGGGGCGACGGAGATGAGGCCCTACGTCGAGGAGCTGCAGCGTATCGCGCCCCTGTATTTGAGCTGCTACCCGAACGCCGGCTTGCCCAACCCGCTGCTGCCCACGGGATTTCCTGAGGGACCCGAGGACACCTCACGCCTGCTGCGTGAGTTCGGCCAGCAGGGCTGGCTCAACATCGTGGGCGGCTGCTGCGGCACCACGCCGGACCATGTCCGCGCCATCGCCAAGGTCGCCGCCGAGCTCGAGCCGCGCGTGCCCCCCAAGGTGCCGGCGTACTCGCGGTTCAGCGGCCTCGAAGCGCTCACCCTCCGGCCCGATGCCAACTTCGTCAACGTCGGCGAGCGCACGAACGTCACCGGCTCGCCCAAGTTCTCGAAGCTGATCCTGGCCGGCGACTACACGGCGGCGGTGGAGGTGGCGCGCCAGCAGGTGGACGGCGGCGCCCAGATCATCGACGTGAACATGGACGAGGGCATGCTCGACTCCGAGCAGGCCATGACGAAGTTCCTGAACCTGCTCGCCGCCGAGCCCGACATCGCCAAGGTCCCGATCATGATCGACAGCTCCAAGTGGAGCGTCATCCAGGCGGGCCTCAAGTGTCTTTACGGCAAAGGCATCGTCAACTCGATCTCGATGAAGGAAGGCGAGGAGGTCTTCAAGAAGCACGCCCGCGAGGTGCGGCGCTTCGGGGCCGGCGTCGTCGTCATGGCCTTCGACGAGAAGGGTCAGGCCGACACCACCGAGCGCAAGGTCGAGATCTGCACCCGCGCCTACAAGATCCTGACGGAAGAGGTCGGCTTCCCGCCCGAGGACATCATCTTCGACCCGAACATCCTGACCGTAGCCACGGGCATGGAGGAGCACAACGCCTACGCCGTGAACTTCATCGAGGCCACGCGGCAGATCAAAGCCACACTGCCCGGCGCGAAGGTGTCGGGCGGCGTCAGCAACATCTCGTTCTCGTTTCGCGGCAACAACCCGGTGCGCGAGGCGATGCACTCCGCCTTCCTGTATCACGCGATCCAGGCCGGCCTCGACATGGGCATCGTCAACGCCGGCCAGCTCGCGGTGTACGAGGAGATCCCGAAGGACCTGCTCGAGCTCGTCGAGGACGTGCTGCTGAACCGCCGGCCCGAAGCGACCGAGCGGCTGGTGACGTTCGCCGAGTCGATCAAGAAGCAGGACAAGACGGCGGCCGCCGAGGAGACCTGGCGGCAGGGCACTGTCGAGGAGCGCCTGTCGCACGCGCTCGTCAAGGGGATCGACGCCTACGTGGAGACGGATACCGAGGAGGCGCGGCAGAAGTACGGCCGGCCGATCCTCGTCATCGAAGGACCATTGATGGCCGGGATGAACATCGTCGGCGACCTGTTCGGCGCCGGCAAGATGTTCCTGCCCCAGGTCGTGAAGAGCGCCCGCG
>Ga0114129_10005478_pt1 | contig 17940 bp, 13 predicted proteins | sample RhiMetdeltSRZDD1_FD_80071 | JGI IMG/M metagenome (GOLD analysis project Ga0114129, IMG submission 80071) | Populus rhizosphere microbial communities from Tennessee, USA - Rhizosphere MetaG P. deltoides SRZDD1 (version 2) (version 2) | ecosystem: Host-associated > Plants > Roots > Rhizosphere >...
CCAAGCGAACGCTCCTCAATCCCGAAGACGCCGTGCAGTGGGTCCTCTATTACCCGACGCGCGTCGCGTGGCACGACCTCCCGGCCGCGGCGCAGGCCGCCCCGGCGCGCGCCGGCTTCGATCGGTTGAAGGCGGGCGATCCGACGGGTGCCCTTGCGGCGTTCCAGCCGACCGTCGCCACCGATCCGTGGTCGCGGATCGGCGCGGCGTGGGCGTACGAGCAGCTCGGCGATCCGGCGCAGGCGCGCGCCGTGCTCGGAACGGCGGCGTTGTCCGGCGACGCGGAGATCGAACGCCGCGCAGCCGTGGCGGCGGCGGCGCTCGCGACCGGCGACGCGCGCGCCGCGCGCACGGAGCTCGAGGCGGCGATCGCGGCGAACCCGAACGCGCTGCGGCCGCTCGTGATGCTGTCCGAGCTCGAGCTGACGCAGAATCACAAGGCCGAAGCGGCGAGGCTGGCGCGCCGCGCGATCGAGGCGCATCCCGACTCGGTCGCCGCGCACGTCGCGGCGGCCGAGGCCGCGCAGGCCGACTTCGACCTCACGACCGCGCGGCGCGAGCTGGATCGCGCGGTGGCGATCGACCCGACCGACGTCCGCGCGCTGGTCGATCGCGCACGCATCCGCTTCGGCGTCGGCGACACGAACGGCGCCCGCGGCGATGCGGACCGCGCCGCCGCGGTCGCGCCGGCCGACGCGCAGCTCCGATCGCTGCGCGGGTTCATTCAGCTGGCCGCCGGGAACGATGCGGCGGCGCGCGCCGACTTCGACGCCGCGGTCGGCGCGGACGCGGCGCTCGGCGAGCCGCATCTCGGCCTGGGCCTGCTGAACTTCCGCGCCGCGCTCTACGACGAAGGTCTGCTCGAGATGCTGACGGCGACGCTGCTCGAGCCGCAGGTGTCGCTGTATCAGAGCTATCTGGGCAAGGCGTACTACCAGCTGAAGCGGTTCCCCGAGGGTCTCGCCGCGCTCGCGTCGGCCAAGCGGCTCGATCCTCGCGACCCGACGCCGTGGCTCTACACGAGCTTCTTCCTGCGCGATCAGAACCGGCAGGTCGACGCGCTGCGCGACCTGCGGCAGGCGATCGCGCTCAACGACAATCGCGCCGTCTACCGCAGCCGGCTGCTGCTCGATCGCGATCTCGCGACGAAGAACGTGAGCCTCGCGCAACTGTACAACCAGCTGGGATTCGACGCGTGGGGCGCGTACGAGGCGCTCAACTCGTTGAACAGCGACATGACGAATGCGAGCGCGCATCTGTTCATGGGAGACACCTACAGCAATCTCCCCGATCGATCGCAGGCGCTCAGCAGCGAGCTCGAGCAGTACTTTCTGTACTCTCCCGTCAACCTGAACTCGTTCAACAATTTTTCGGAATACACGGCGCTCCTCGAGCAGCCGCTCAATCAGGTCCTCGTAACGCAGCGGGGCGGCTCGCCGCGCCTCGGGCAGACGGTCGTGACGTCGCGGTCGGGGAACGAGCGGTTCGCGCACGCGGCGTTCATCGATTTCAAGCGGCTCGACAGCCCGCGGCTCGTCGGCGCCGACAATCGGGCCCAGGGCTTCATCCAGACCAAGGTGTCGTTCGGTCCGTCGACTGACGTCTTTCTCAGCGCGACCGCCGTGACGAAGACGCACGGCGAGGACCCGGACGTGCCGCGGCTCGTCGGCGAGTTTCCGAAGCAGATCATCGTGGACGAGCTGAAGCCGGCGATCGATCCGAGGATCACGATGCTGGACGAGGTCGCCGAGCTGGAAGTCGGGTTCAAGCACGCATGGCGCCCGGGCTCGTCGTTGACGGCGGCGGCCGACGTCGACTATTCGGGCTCGACGAAGGACGACTCGAACGACACGTTCTCCACGTGCATCGGGTTCGAGCTGGCCGAGCAATACCATTCATCGTGGCGGCACAGGCAGATGCTGCGAAGCAACCAGCTGCAGTTGCAGCAGGCCACCCGGATCGGCCGCCATCAGGTCCTGGTCGGCGTCGATCGCTTCCGGCGGCGCAGCACGTTCGACTGCACGGAATCGGCCTTCACGTCGGACGGCCAGTTCGCCGGCGACGACGACGACCACACGCGATCGCGCGATCGCGAGACCGGCGTGTACGTGCGCGACGACATCGAGGTGTTCCGCAACCTGCACGCGACCGTCGGCGCCCGCTTCGTGAAAGGGTTCAACGGCGATCTCAACGGACAGCCCGACCTCCCGTTCGCGCGCTGGAATCCGTACGCGGGCCTGTCGGTTCGGCTGTCGCGTCAGACCGTCGTGCACGCCGCCGCCCTGCGGAACACGAACTCGAACTTTCTGAGCTCGCGGATCGCGCCGCTGACGGTGGCCGGGTTTCTGCTCGAGCGCAACGAGCTGCCGTCGACCCGGCGCGACGAGGCCGACGCGGCGGTGCAGAATGCGTGGAGCCGGTCGTTCGTCGAGGTGCGCGGCTTCGTGCGCCGGTCGCTGGCGCCGCTCTTCACCCGCGCGCCGGTGGGCTCCGAAGAGTTCGCCGAACACTTCGCGGGACTCACGCCGGACGCGGATCTCAAGACGACCGGCGGCAGCGTGTACTTCAATCAGATTCTGACCAGGCGGCTGACGCTGTTTGCGGAGAACCAGTTCGAGTACCGCCGCGCGCGGCTCCTGCACAGGCGCGACAACGCGGTGCGCGTCGGCGTGTCATTCATCGACCCGCACGGCTTCTCCGCCCGGGTCAATACCCGCTACTTCACGCAGCGCTTTTCGGACACCACCATCGTCGGCCTGGCCGACAGCTCGACCCCGCTGACGGATCTCGAGCTCGGCTACGAGTTCGCGCGAAAGCAGGGCCGCGCGACGGTGAGCATCACGAATCTCTTCGACCGGCGGTTCCGCACCATTCTCGAACAGCTCACCGTCGAAGCGCCGCTGCCCGAGCGCCGCGTGACCGTTTCGCTGCGCTGGAGGCTCTGATGGAGCGCCGGCGCGGGCCGGAGCTCCGGTCGTGACGCCGCGCGATCGCCTCGAGCGCTGCCGGGAGTTCTTCCTGCCGGCGCGCGGCGTCCTCGGGCCGCTGCCGTACGCCGCCATCGCGGCGCTCGGCCTCGCCCTCGGCCTCGCCCTCGGCGCGCTGTCGCTCGCGCAGCGCCTCGAGTGGGCGCTCTACGACCGCATGATGACCGCGGTGACGCGCGACCCGCAGCCGCCCGCGGACATCGTCGTCGTCGCGATCGATGAGCCGTCGTTCGCCGAGATGCCGATGCAGTGGCCGTGGCCGCGCCGCGTCCACGCCGCGCTGATCGACGCCCTCGTCAAGGGCGGCGCGCGCACGATCGTCTTCGACATCGTGTTCGACGCGCCGAGCACGCCCGAAGACGACGAGGCGCTCGCCGCGGCGGTACGCGCGGCGGGGAAAGTCGTGCTCGGCAGCGATCGGGCGGTGACCACCGATCGCGCGTACGAGGTCGCGCAGTGGGTCGAACCGCTGCCGACGCTGGCGGCGTCCGCCGCCGAAGTCGCCGCGGTGGGCGTCGACATCGATCCCGACGGCGCCATCCGGCGCGCGGGGACGAGGATCGACGGGCGTCCGACGCTGGCGCTCGCCGCCGCGCGGCGGCAACCGGGTTTCGTCGAGCCGCCGGATCCGGAGCGGCCGCGCCTCATCCACTTCCTCGGCGCCCCGCGCCGCGGCATCGTGACCGTGTCGTACTACCAGGCGATCGAGCCGGGACTGCTGCCGGCGGGGACGTTTCGCGACAAGATCGTGCTGGTCGGCCGATCGACGTCTGCTGCGGCGGCGCTGGAGCAGGATCATTTTCGAACGCCGGTCGCGGTGCGGATGCCCGGTGTGGAGATCCACGCCAGCCAGATCGACACGCTGCTGCGCCGCCGCGCGATTGCCGATCCGCTCGGCTCCCGTCGCGCGTCGCTGCTGTGGGCGGCCGCCGTCGCGCTTGCCGGCGCGTTCCTGTTCTACCGCATCGCACCGCACAACGGCTTGATCGTCCTCGTCGCGGCCGCGGCGGCGCTGACCGTGGGCGCCTACGTCGCGCTCGCGTCCCGATCGACGCGCATTCCCGTCGTCGCGCCGATCCTCGCGACGACCGGCGTGTTCGCGTCGACGGCCGCGTATCGGTTTGCGCTCGGGCAGCGCGAGCGGCGCCTGATCCGGCGGGCGTTCCAGCACTACGTCGCGCCGGCGATCGTCAAGCAGATGCTCGACGATCCGTCGCGGCTGAAGCTGGGCGGCGAGACGTACGACGTGACGGTCATCTTCACCGATCTCCAGGGGTTCACCAGCGTCGCCGAGCGCCTCACGCCCCACGAGCTGCAGACGCGCCTGTCGCTCTATTTCAAGTCGATGATGGACGTCCTGCTGGCGGAAAACGCGACGCTGGACAAGTTCATCGGCGACGCGATCATGGTGTACTTCGGCTGCCCGGTGCCCGATCCCGAGCATCCGCGGCAGGCGTGCCGCGCGGCGCTCGCGATGCAGCGCCGGCTCGACGAGCTGAACGCCGAGTGGCGCCGGAGCGGGTCGGCGGAGCTGTACATGCGCGTCGGCGTGAACACGGGCACCGCCGTCGCCGGCAACATGGGTACGGATACGATCTTCAACTACACGATCCTCGGCGACTGCGTGAACCTGGCGTCGCGGCTCGAGGGCGTCAACAAGGAGTACGGCACGCGCACGATCGTCGGCGAGGATACGTGGACGCGGGTGCAGGCCGCGTTCGAAGGGCGCGAGCTCGACTGGATTCGCGTCAAGGGCAAGGCGCAGCCGGTCGCCATCTACGAGCTCCTCGCCGAGGCGGGCCGCCTGTCGGAGCCGCGACGGGCGGTGCGCGACACGTTCGCGGCCGGCCTCGGGCATTACCGGGCGCAGCGGTGGGGCGAAGCCGCCGACGCGTTTCACGCCGTGCTGGCGATCGACGAGGCCGACGGTCCGAGTCGGATCTTCGTGCAGCGCTGCGCGAGCTACGCAGAGTCGCCGCCGCCTGCCGACTGGGATGGCGTGCACGTCATGAAGACGAAGTAGCCGGGAAGGGCCGCGCCATGACGAACCTGCCCGATCGGGAGACGAAGCAGCGTCTGGTCGACGAGATCACGCACTGGCATCATTCGATCGATCTGGGCGACGGCGTCGTCACGCCGGGCGGGAAGACGCCGTACCATATCTATGACGAGCTGAACCGTCTGCGTCTGCCGGACATGCGCGGCAAGTCGGTCATCGACATCGGCGCGTGGGACGGCTACTACACGTTTCACGCCGAGCACTTCGGCGCCACGCGCGTCGTCGCGCTCGATCACTACGCGTGGTCGATCGATTTCGAGAAGGCCTCGGCGTACACCAAGACGCAATACGAGGCGCGAAGGCCGATTCGCGCGTTCCACACGCTGCCGGGCATCTGGGATCCCGTCGGGCTCCCCGGCAAGCGCGGGTTCGATCTGGCGTACCGCCTGCGAAGCAGCCACGCGCAGGTGGTCGTCGACGATTTCATGACGACCGATCTCGACGCGCTCGGCACCTTCGATATCGTGTTGTTCCTCGGCGTGATCTATCACCTGGAGGAGCCGCTGCGCGCGCTGCGGCGGCTGCGGGCGCTGACCGCCGGCGTCGCGGTCATCGAGACCGAAGCGCTGCTCCTGCCTGGGCGTTCCGATCAGCCGCTCTGGCGCTTCGTCCAGGGCGACGAGCTGAACGCCGATCCGTCGATCTTCTGGGTGCCCACCGCCGAAGGACTGCGCGCGATGTGCCTCGCGGCCGGATTCGGGTCGGTCGACATCGTGTCGGGCCCGCCGCGCCGCCGGAGCAGTCGCCGCCGGCTCAAGGCCATCTACTATCGAGCGGTCGCCCACGCGCACGCGTGAAGGCGGCGCGCTGCCCCAATTGACGAGGTCGATATCAGTATGATATCGTCTTGATGTCATAGGAGGTCGACCATGTCTCGCGAACGTGAAATGCGCGGCTTGTCGGGGTGGGCCATGCTGCTTCTTCTGAGCGCGGGCCTGTTCGTCGCCGGATACCTGATCGTGCAATCGGCGATCGACGGCTCCCCGTGGGGCATCCTTGTCTGGACGCTCGTGCTCGTGCTCGACGGCGCGTCGCTCGCGGGGCTGACGGTCGTCAACCCCAACGAAGCGCGCGTCGTGACGCTGTTCGGCGTCTACCACGGCTCGATCAAGACGCCCGGCTTCTGGTGGGTCAACCCGCTGACGATCCGCCGCCGCCTGTCGCTCCGCGTCCGCAACTTCGAGAGCGGCAAGCTGAAGGTGAACGACCTCGACGGCAACCCGATCGAGATTGCCGCGGTCGTCGTGTGGAAAATCGTCGAGACGTTCGAGGCGGTGTTCAACGTGGACGACTACGAGCACTTCGTCCACGTGCAGACCGAGGCCGCCGTCCGGATCCTGGCGACGACCTACGCGTACGACGCGCACGAGGACGGCCGCCACTCGCTGCGCTCGTCGGTCGGCGAGATCACCGAGCGGCTCCGCCACGAAATTCAGGAGCGGCTCGCGAAGGCGGGCATCGAGGTGATCGAGGCGCGCATCAGCCACCTGGCGTACGCGCCGGAGATCGCGGGCGCGATGCTGCGGCGGCAGCAGGCGTCGGCCGTGATCGCCGCGCGCCAGCGAATCGTCGAAGGCGCGGTCGGCATGGTCGAGATGGCGCTCGACGAGATCAGCCGCAAAGGCGTCGTCAAGCTCGACGAAGAACGGAAGGCGGCCATGGTCAGCAACCTCCTCGTCGTGTTGTGCAGCGAGCGCGGCGTCGAGCCGGTCGTCAACACGGGCACGCTCTACCAGTAAATCGGTGGCAGTGCCATGTCGGACCGGAAAGGCTTCGCGCTGCGTCTCGACCCGGCGGTCTACGACGCGCTGCAGCGGTGGGCCGCGGCGGATTTCCGCAGCCTGAACGCGCACATCGAGTTCCTGCTGCGGCGTGCGCTCAAGGAAGCGGGCCGGCTGCCCGACGCCGAGGGCGACGAGGCGGCCCGACGAAAGGAGCGGCCATGATCTCCGTTGGTGCGTCAGTGTCGCGTCCGGCGGATCATCCGCTGGTGCCGCCCGAGCTTTCGGGCGGAGTCCCGCGTCGGGTCGCGCTGTCGGCCGGCGGCGTGGCGGTCGCGGTCGTCGCGATCGCGTTCGCCGTCGGCGCCGTCGCGAGCATCGTCGCGCTGTCGGTGGCGTACGAGCGATCCGGCCTCGCGCGCCAGCTCCGCGAGCGCGATGCCGTGGCGGCTCAGGCGCTCATCGCGCAGATCGGCCGAACGCGCGGCGAACATCCCAGGCGCGTGGTGACCTACCAGTACGAGGTCGACGGCAGCACCTACGTCGCGCGGACGACGCTGCGGCAGAGCGATCGCCGCGACCTCGCGGTCGGCGCGCCGATCGCGATCGCGTATCTCACGTCGAGCCCCGAGACGAGCTGGCTCGGGGGCTACGAGCCGCGTGGGATGCCGCTGTGGGCGATTCCGCTGCTCGCGTTGACGCTGCTCGGCACGGCCGGCGTCCTCGTGTGGATACTGCGTCACCAGTGGATGCTGTTGTCCGAAGGGCGCGCCGCGCTCGCGCGCGTCGTCGCCACCACGCGCGTACGCTCGGACAAGCACAAACGCTACCGGGTGCGGTATCAGTTCCAGACGCTCAGCGGCGCGACGTGCACCGCCTCGTACGACGCCGCGCGGACGCCGCCGCCCGTCGGCGCGATCGTGCCGATCGTTTATCATCGCGACCGGCCGCAGTGGAGCGCCGCGTACCCGATGGCGCTCGTGCGACCGCGCCGATCGTGATGCACGAGCTGCTGATCCTGTCGCGCCACGCTGACGAGTACCGGCGGCTGATCGACGCCGCCGGTCTGAGCGGCGTCCGAGTGATCGCGGCGTCCGATCCGCTGCAGCTTCCCGCCGGCGCGAGCCGATGCGACATCGTCCTCGGCGAGCCCTCGCTCATCCGCACGGCCCTGCCGGCGCTGACCGGCGCGCGCTGGGTGCAGTCGACGTGGGCGGGCATCGAGCCGCTGCTCGATGCATCGCTCCGGCGCGACTACGTGCTGACGAACGCCCGCATGGTGTTCGGACCGCTGATGTCCGAGTACGTGTTCGGGTACATGTTCGCGCTCGAGCGGCGGATGTTCGAGAAGCGGGCGGCGCAGGCGGAGCGGCGGTGGGATCAGACGCCGCCGGGCACGCTCCGCGGCAAGCGGATCGGGCTGCTGGGCGTCGGCTCGATCGGCCGCGCGCTTGCCGCGACCGCGCGGCACTTCGGCATGCGCGTGAACGGCTACACGCGCAGCAGCGACGGATGCCGCGACGTCGACGCGTACTATCACGGCGACGCGCTGCACGCGTTCGCGCGGGAGCTGGACTATCTCGTCTGCATCGTGCCGGACACGGCGCGGACGCGGCACCTCGTCGACGCGGCGCTGCTGCGCGCGCTGCCGCCGCGCGCGGTGGTCATCAATCCAGGCCGCGGGTCGGTCGTCGACGAAGCCGCGCTCGCCGACGCGCTGCAGGAGGGCCGGATCGCCGGCGCGGTCCTCGACGTCTTCCAGCAGGAGCCGCTGCCGGCCGATCACGTGCTCTGGCGGACGCCGAACGTGATCATCACGTCGCACACCGCCGCGTTGAGCGCGCCGCCGGACATCGCGCCGATCTTCGTCGCGAACTATCGGCGGTTCGCGGCGGGACTGCCGCTCGAGCACCGCGTGGATTTCGAGCTCGGGTACTAGCCCGCCAGCTAGACGACCGGCGCGGCTTCGGCCAGCAGCCGCTCGGTCTCTTCGAGCGACGGCACGCTCGCCATCGCGCCGAGCCGCGTGCAGCTCACCGCGGCCGCCGCGTTCGCGAAGCGAAGCGTCTGCTCCAGCGGCCATCCGTGCAGGTAGCCGTAGATGAACGCGCCGCGGAAGACGTCGCCCGCGCCGGTGGTGTCGACCGCGTCCACGGCGAACGCGGGCACGTGATACAGCCTGTCGCCGTCGAGCGCCATCGCCCCGCGCGTCCCCAGCGTGACGCACAACAGGCCGTCGTGCGTGCGCCGCAGCGCGCGCAGCGCGCCGGCCGCATCGTCGATCCCTGTCAGCGCCGACGGCACGTGCTCCGCGAACATCGGGAAGGTGACGGCCCGCACCAGCTCGCCCGTGCGCGCGTCGAGCCGATCGATATCGCTCGTCACGGCCGCGCCCGCCGCGCGTGCGGCACCGGCCGCCCGGATGGCCGCGTCGATGTCGACGTCGTCCACGTGCACGACGCGCGTGGACGCGCCGAGATCGGGCGGCAGCTCGCGCTCGCGCAGGCACAGCCGGTCGTGCCGATCCCACAGGACGATGCGCTCGCCGCTGTGCTCGTCGACGAGGATGACCGCGTACTGGTTCGACACGTCGCGGATCACGACGTCGGTCATGTCGACGCCGCGATCCTCGAGATCGCGCCGGACGTGCTTGGCGTTGTCGTCGGTGCCGGTGACGCCGACGAATTTCGCGCGCAGGTTCAGCCGCGCGCAGGTCGCCAGCGCCGTCGCCACCTGGCCGCCGCACGACACGAAATGGCGGCTGATGCGCATCTTGGCGAGCGACGAGGTCGGCGACGGATACGCCGGCAGCAGGTAGACGAAGTCGACCGAGCTTGCGCCGATGCCGACGACGTCGAATCGACGGTCGGCGGGCGGCGGGGCAGGCAGCATCGCGAACGTATTAAACAACAGACCGGGCGCGGCCGCGTCGGCGTCAGCTGCGCATCTTCTCGTGGAGCCGATCGACTTCGGTGCGGAGCCGCTCGATCGTCCGCTCGAGCCGGTTCACGCGTTCGAGGCAGCTTGCCACATCGGTCCTCACCGCCGTCAGCGCGACGTGAGACACCGGCTTGCTCCGGCGCGGGGCGCGGCGGGTTCGAGGCATGAAATCGGGAGCGGTAGTCTAGCACAGCCAATCGGCCGCAAGTGACTGCCTGCAGCAGATTTGTCGGCCGTAGCGGAACCAGTCAGCGCTTCGCGGCCGGCAGCGTCGCCAAAAGCTTCGCTGCGTCCGCCGCGAACGCGTCGCCGGCGGGAATCTTCAGCAGCAGATCGCGGGCTTCGGCGGTGCGCCCCTGTGCCACGCGCGCGAACGCGAGGAGATAGCGCGACGCGTGCATCGTGCCGTCGAGCCGCAGGCTCGATTCGAGCGCCTCCGACGCGGCGAGCACGTCGTGGTTGAGCAGATGAAACCGGCCGGCGTCGAGCAGCACGCCGGCATCGTCGGTGAGCAGGCTCGCGCGCGCCACGTACGCGCGCTTCGCCGCCTCGAGGCGCACGCCCGCTTCGCCATCGAGCTTCGTGATCTGGCGGTTCATCAGGCCGACCGCCGCGGCGACTCTGACGATCTGTTGCGGATCCGACACGGCGCGCGCGAGGACCGGCGTCGCGTTCGCGCCGGCGATTTCGCTCAGACCGAGAAGCGCCGCCGTGCGCATCGCCGGGTGGTCGGCGAACGCCGACTCTCTGAGCGCCGCCTCCGCGGGAGCGCCGGGGAAGAGCCGCAGGTAGCCGATCGCGTTCGTGCGCACGAGCGGCGGCTGCCGCGGATCGCGTGCGATGGCCGCGAGCGCGTCGACGGCCGCGCCGTCGCGGCGGCGAGCCGCGCTGAACGCATCGGCGCGCGCGACGAGCCGCTCGCGCCGGCCGTTCGGGTACCACGCGCGCAGCGCAGAGACGGCCCATGCGGCGCTCCTGTCGCGGTGACACTCCGAGCACGCGTTCGGAATCTGGTGCCGCACGGTGTTTTCGGGCGCGGGGACGCCGAGGGTGTGGTCGGGCATGCGCGATCGCAGGCTGATGACGGTCCGCGGCATGTGGCAGGCGATGCAGGAACTGCCGGCGCTGCCGGCCTCGTGGTGCGTGTGGCGGCTCGCGAGCGTCGCGATCGGTTCGTGGCACTTCGCGCAGAGCGCGTCGTTCGTCCGACCGAGCTGCGGATTCCGATCGACGTCCGGCTGATGCGGATCCACGTGGCACGTCGTGCAGGCGGCGCCGCCCTCGAGGAAGCAGCGGCTCTGCCAGAAGCCGATCGCGTCGTTCGAGAACCGCCGCGGCCGGCCGTCCGGCCAGTACGCCGGATCCTTGTCGCTCTTCTGCCCGTACTCGAGCACCGGCGTGAAGTAGTCGAAGTAATCGGCGCCGGCGGTGAACCCGGGCACCGTGATGTCGCGCAGCGAATGGCACTGCGCGCAGACCATCGTCGATCGCTCCGGCGACAGTCGCGTCGGCACGACGATCGCCGCGCTGCCCGACGCGGGCGTTGCCGCGGCATATCTCGCCGCGTGCGCCGCGCCGGGACCGTGGCAGCGCTCGCAGCCGGTCCCGAAGTCGGTCCAGCGCGTGTCGTAGCTGCGGCGCGCCGGATCGTAGCGCTTCTCCTCGCCCGAGACGTGGCAGCCGAAGCAGTCCTTGTTCCACACCTGGACGACGATGCGCGAGGCCTCGTTGGGGTCGACGATGTCCTGGTTGTGGAACCATTCGCGCTTCTCGACATCCCAGCTGGGCGGGAGGACGACGATCCGTCCGTCGGCAAGCCGCGTCAGGTAGTGCTGGACGCGGCGGCTGCCGAGCGTGAAGTCGACGCGGTGAATCTCGTCGCGCGCAAACGGAAACCGCCCGCCGATCGTGAATCGATCGCCGTCGCGCTCGAGCGTGAACCGCGCGCCGCGCAGCGTGACGTTCGCCTGCGAGAAGTCGCCGACGACGGTGGCCGCCGACGCCGACTGCAGCATCTTCGAGTGCCGCGCGGTGCGCCAGGTGCGGTGCATGTCGGCGTGGCACTCGGCGCACTTCGCCGCGCCGACGAAGCCGTCGGCAGCGGCGGTCGCGCGCGAATCCGGCGCCTGAGGCGCCTGCGTGACGACGACGGAACGGAGTGACAGCCAGACGAGGAGCAGCGCGAAGACCGACGCAAGCGGTTGGAAGATCCGGCCGTGCATGCGTTACCGGGAATGGCTGATGAGCACGACGTCGCGCGACTCGTCACCGTACGACAGGGCGAGCTGCCGGCCATCGTGCGACCAGTCGAAATAGTAAATCCGTTTCGCCGGCACGCCCGCCATGTTCTCCGACGGGCGCGTCCATGGCCGACGATTGTCGGACATTGTTCGACATTCTTCATGAAGGGGCGGCTCTGCTGTATCATACGGACCCCAACGGTCGCGCGCCCTGACGGGTTACAGATATGAAATCCTCGCTCCTGGCCGCCGTCGCCGCCGCCTGCCTGCTGTCGACCGCCACCTTCGGGATCTCACGCGTCGCCGCGCAGGGACAGATCCAGTCGGTGCGCATCGAGGGCGTTCCCGTGGTCGTCGTCGACTTCAGCGAGCTGGCGAGGCAGGAAGCGCTCAGGCCGCGCGCGAGCGGCACGATTCCGTACCTCGTTCCCGAACCGCACGAGTTCGAGGAGCCGGCGACGCCGATCACGGGCGAGCCGCCAAATCCGGCCGCGGTGGTGGACGTCGTTCCCGGGCCGTCGATTCCGTCGCCCAGCGCCGTCCTCAATTACGACGGCGAGATCGATCAGGCGGTAGGGGGCGGCACGGTCGGCACCTACATGATTCCGCCCGACACGATGGGCGCCGTCGGCACCGATGGCGTGAACAAGGTGTTCACGACGGTGAACAACAACTACAAGATTCAGAACAAGACGACCGGCGCCCAGATCAGCCTCGTGTCGATGGCCAGTTTCTGGGGGGGCACGGGCGCCACGTCGCCGTTCGACCCGCGGATCCAGTACGACCCGTACAACGATCGATGGATTGTCGCCGCCGTCACCGAAGCGCAGACCGCCACCACCTCGATTCTGGTCGGCGTTTCGCAGACCAACGATCCGTCAGGCCTCTGGAACCTCGCCAAGGTTCCCGCTCGCGTCGCGGCCGATCCGGCGACGACGAACTTTGCCGACTTTCCGATGCTCGGGTTCAACAAGAACTGGATCGTCGTGACGGTCAATATGTTCGGCAGCACGTTCATCGACGACCGCGCGCTGGTGATCGACTACCCGTCCCTTCGGGGCGGCAGCCTGAATCCTCCCACATACTTCACGGGCCTCACCGATTTCTGCATGCACCCGGCGACGACGTATTCCGCGACTGAAGGCGTGGAGTATCTCGTCACCCACTTGGGCAGCGGCGGCGCATCGTACCGGTTGAGGACGATTACCGGCACCTCGGCGGCACCGGTGCTATCGGCGCCAACTGACAAGACGAGGCCCGGCGGCGGCTGGGCGACCGTGAGCGGCAATATCCTGCCTCAGGCGAACGGCACCTGCGCAGCCACGCCGATGCTGATCAATGCCGGCGATCAATTCATCCGCCACAACGTCGTCTTCCGCAACAACAGCATCTGGTACGCGCAGACGATCGGTCTGCCGGCGCCCGTCCTCACACACACCGCCGTGCAGTGGACGCAGCTGGACACCGCCGGCAACACCCTCCAGGGCGGACGCATCGACGATCCGACGGCGACGGCGAGCAACGGCGGGAAGTGGTACGCGTATCCATCGATTGCGGTCAACGGGAGCAACGACGTGCTGCTCGGGTTCTCGCAGGCGTCGTCCGCGCAGTTTGCGTCGGCCGGCTACGCGTACAAGGACCACACCGACGCCGCCGGCACGATGCGCGATCCTGCGATCTACATGGCGGGTCAGGACTGCTACAGCAAGGACTTCAACAGCGGCCGGAACCGCTGGGGCGATTACAGCCACACGATGGTGGATCCGACCGGCGATCGGAACTTCTGGACGATTCAGGAATACGCCCGGCCGCAGGCCGCGCCGAGCGTCCTCGGGAGCACGAGCAAGTGGGGCACACGGTGGGCGAAAGTGAACCGCGTCATCGCGGCGTTCACCGACGATCCGATCGTCAATGGCGTCACACAGGTCAAGGTCGTCCACATCAGCGAGTTGCGCACACGCGTCAACGCGGTGCGAGTCGCCCAGGGGCTGGGGGCGTTTTCGTTCACCGATCCGACGCTGACCGCCGGCGCGACCGTCATTCTAGCCGCGCACGTCACCGAGCTTCGCACGGCGCTCGCGGAAGCGTATGTCGCCGCCGGAATCCCGGCGCCGACCTATACCGATCCCGGTCTCTCGCCAGGAACGGACATCAAGGCGGTACACATCACGGAGCTGCGGACGGCGGTCGGCACGATCGAGTAGCGGGCAGGCGTCCGCGCAACAGCAGCGCGACGGCCTCGAGGAGTCCCGTCTCGCTGCACGGCTTCTCGAGAAACGCCTCGTCGGCCCACAGCGAGACGCGTTCCCTGAACAGCGTATCGGTGAAGCCCGTCAGGTAGAGGACCTTCAGTGCCGGATCGTGCAGCCGGAGGTGCCGCGCGAGCTCGCTGCCGAGCATCTGCGGCATTTGCACGTCCGTGACGAGCAGGTCGAACGGAGCTGACGTCAGCGCAAGACGAATTGCGTCCGGTCCGCTCGTCGCGCCGAGCGTCTCGTAGCCCGCGTCGCGCAGGGTCCGTTCGACCAGCGCGATGACGGGCTCCTCGTCGTCGACGACGAGCACCCGTGTCGGCCGGTCCGCCGGTCGCGCCTGCTCCCCCCTGACATACTCACGAACGCACGTAACGACGCTGGTCATTGTCATAGGCGCCTCCGAGTCGGCAGTCGTCGACCGAAGCGGCAGGGTGTACAAACCAACGACACCACCCGCGCGTCCGACCGGCAATCTGTATTGCGACAAGGCGCCGAAGGGGGAACCGACGCTCATCTGAGCAGGATTCGCGCCAACCGATCTGTCCCCGTCCGGGACGGCTTTACTCTCCTCGCAGCGCCGACATCGGATCGATGGCGGTCGCGCGTCGAGCAGGAAGCCAGGCGGCGACGAGGGCGACGGCGACGAGCAGCACGGCGGACACGGCAATCGTCGGCGGATCGGCGGGCTCGATGCCGAACAGGAGCCCGTTGAGCAGTCCCGAGAGCGGCACAGCGGCGATGCCGCCAATCGCGAGCCCGACGAGCGCCATGGCGGCGCCTTCACCCAGGATCATGCGGAGGATCGCCCCGCGCTCCGCGCCGAGCGCCATGCGGATGCCGAGCTCGTTCGTGCGCTGGCTGACCGAGAAGGCGAGAACGCCGGCCACGCCGACCGTCGCGATGGCGAGCGCCAGCGCGGCGAACAGGCCGATGAGCGTCGCGTTGAGCCGCTGCGGCGCGATCGTCTCGTCGCGGATTTCCTCCAGCGTCTGCACGTGATCGATCGGCCGGTTCGGATCGAGCTGCCGGATCATTTCGATGACATGCGGCGCGAGTCGATCCGGCGCGCCCGCCGCCGTGCGCACGAGCAGCGTGGACTGCGGTCCGGTCTGCGTGTCGGGGAGATAGATCGTTTGGACGGGCTGCTGATCGACGCCGTCGGCGCGGGAGTCCGCGGCGAGCCCGACGATCTCGGCGGGCGGCGCCCACTGGCCGTTGAACTGCTTCCAGCTCACGCGCCGGCCGATCGGGTTCTGGTCCTTGAAGTAATAGCGAGCCATCGAGTCGCTGAGAATCGCGACTGGCTGCGACGTCTGGATGTCGCTCTCACGGAACGAACGGCCCGACCTGAGCGGCGTGCCGACCGTCTCGAAATACGAGCTGCTGACGATCCGCATGTTCGTCTTGGGCGCGGCGCCAATCGCGTCCGCGTCGGCGCCGTCGATGCGGAGCTCGCGCTGGATCGGGAACGATCCGGCGAGCGGCGCCACCGCCGTCATCGCCGCCGCCTTGACCGACGGCGCGGCCGTCACGCGTTCCAGCACGTCGTGCGAGAACTGCGCCCGGCGGTCCCGATTCTGTGCGGCGAAGTCCGGGGCCTGCAGGCTGAGGACGTTCGCGAGATCGAAGCCGGGGTTGACCGCGTAGAGGCGCATCAGACTGCGTGTCAGCAGGCCCGCGCCGACGATCAGCATGAACGCCGCGGCCAGCTGGCTGACGACGAGCGCGCGCTGCGCGCGGCGCCGCCCCCTGCTGCCGGTCGCGCGGCCGCCCGCTCCCGCCGCCATCGATCGCACCGGATCCGACATGAACGTGAGGCGCGGCGCCCACGCGAAGAGCAGCGCCATCGTCGTCGACACCGTGAGCGTGAAGGCGAGGACCCGCAGGTCGAGGCCTATCTCGCCGGTGCGGTTCGTGAACCGCGACGTGTACGCGATCAGCAGGTTGAGTCCCGCGACGGCGAATCCGAGCCCGACGAGGCCGCCGAGCACAGACAGGACCAGGCTTTCCGCGAGCAGCTGCCGCCGCAGCAGGACGGCGGGCGCGCCGAGCGCGGCGCGGATCGCCATCTCGCGCTCGCGCTGCACGAGCCGGGTCAGGGTGAGGTTGGCCACGTTGGCGCACGCGATGATGAGGACGAAGATCGTCGTCGCGAGCAGAATCATCAGCGTCGGCTTCGCCTTCGCCGTCAGCTCGTCCTTCCACGGCGTGACGACGAGGTCGAAGCCGCGCGATTTCGGATAGTCAGTGGGATAGGCCTCGTGGAGCCGCGCGGCGATCTGCCGCAGCTCGCCCTGCGCGCTCCCGAGCGTCGCGCCCGGCACCAGCCGCGCGTACACGTCGGTCATGCGGTGAGTGCGCCCGTCCTGCATCGACGCGCTCAGGTAGTGATCGTTCGCCGAGTAGTTGACGTAGAAGTCCTGCTTCCGCTGCGTCGCGTAGTGCGACCCGGGCTTCAGGACGCCGACGATCAGCGCTTTCTTCACCGTCAGATCGAGCATCTGGCCGACGGCAGACGGATCCGATCCGAAGACGCGCTGCCAGTACGCGTGCGTCAGCACGACGACCGGCTGCGCCGATCGCGCTTCGTCGTCGTGCACCAGCATGCGGCCGAGGAGCGGCTGCGCGCCGAGCATCGGGAAGAAGTTGGCGGACACCAGCCCGCCCGTCGCGCGATGCGGCTCGCCGTGGCCGAGCACGTTGAACGTCCAGTCGCCGAATTCCACCACCTGGTCGATCGTCGTCGCCTGTCTGCGGATGTCGGCGACTTCAGGAAACGAGAAGGAGGAGTCCGCGATGCCGGCGGCCACCTGCGGCTGCCGCAGATGCATGATGCGGTCGGCTTCGGGATACGGCAGTGGGCGCAGCAACACGCCGTTGATGACGCTGAAGATCGCGGTGTTCGCGCCGATGCCGAGGCCGAGCGTCAGCACGAAGGCGAACGCGAAGGCGGGGATGCGTGGCAGCGTTCTCAGCGCGACGCGGAGATCGTTGAACATGGCGGCGGCTCGTGTGCGCAACGAGTATGCCAGAGCTCTCCGCGAGATTCGTCGAGGAAATCGGATCGCGCGCGTGGTAGAAGTTTCGGATCCGAACGAACGCTGTGCGAATCCGAACAGAGACTGCGGCGCGGGTTTGGATGCGATAGGCGCACACAGACGTGCACAGTGCGACGGCACGCGCCGCGCGCGACGGGACAATCAGTTGTCCAGTTGAGTCAGCTTTTTGGCCCGTTGACGAGCGTGGTGGCGTGACTCAGAATTGCGTCGCTTCACTCCGGAAACGCCCGCGAAAGGTTCGTTCATGCGTCGCCTTGCCGTCGCCGCGCTGATCGCGCTCGTCGGCGTCGCGCCTTCTGCACGCGAAACGCCGATCCCGCAGCCGCCGCCGCGCAAGCTCGCGCTGCTCGTCGGCATCGACGAGTATCAAGCCGTCAATCAGCTGCACGGATCGGTGAACGACGTCGAGCGCATGAAGGCACTGCTCGTCGGACGCTTCGGCTTTCTCGAGCCCGATGTCATCGTCCTCACCAATCAGCGCGCGACGCGCGCGGGCATCACGCGCGCCGTCGAGGCTCTGATCGCGCGCGCCGCGGCCGGCGACGTCGTGCTGTTCCACTTCAGCGGACACGGATCGCGCATGCTGGACGACTCGGGCGACGAGGTCGACGGGTGGGACGAGACGATCGTGCCGCAGGACAGCCGTCAGCAGGGGATCTTCGACATCAGCGACGACGAG
>Ga0114129_10005479_pt1 | contig 17939 bp, 15 predicted proteins | sample RhiMetdeltSRZDD1_FD_80071 | JGI IMG/M metagenome (GOLD analysis project Ga0114129, IMG submission 80071) | Populus rhizosphere microbial communities from Tennessee, USA - Rhizosphere MetaG P. deltoides SRZDD1 (version 2) (version 2) | ecosystem: Host-associated > Plants > Roots > Rhizosphere >...
GCGCGGCTCAGGCGCGAGTTCATGCAGGCGCAAGGCTCGAACGAGAATCGCTTCTATTTCATTACCGCCGAGCGTGACGCCCTCGGGGAGCGAAGGTATGTCCCTCTCATCGAGCGGAACCTGGAGCTTCTTCGCTACGGACAACAACAGGTCCCGTACCTCTTCCGGCGTCTGTGGGGGAAATAATGGAATGTGCACATCGAGCCTGCCCTGGCGTTTTAAGTCGACTTCGAGTAGATCGGGTCGAGAAGTTGCAAAGACCCATAAAATCCGGCCTCGGTTGCGCGTATCTGACATCTCTTTTGCGAGCATCGCATAAACACGGCCGGACAAACCGCTTTCACCGTCCTCACCCCCGCGCTTGCCGGCGACCTGATCCGCTTCGTCGACGAACACGACTACCTGGCCGAGCGCGTGCAAAACGGAAAAGATTTTCTCGAGGTTCGATTCGGTCGCTCCAACCCAGCGGTCACGGAAATTCTTAAAGACCACGCACGGCACACCCAACTCGCCCGCCCAGCATTGCACGATGAATGTTTTGCCCGTTCCGATTCGTCCGGTGATGAGGTACCCCATTGGGAGAGCATTCATCAGTCCCCGCCGCAACAGCTCGGTATCTTCACGGAGCCAAGCCTTCACGGCCGCGTGACCGGCGACGTGATCCAGAGTAAAAGGCGACTCGAGGAACTCGAGTAGTCCTTGACACTCACGCTCGATTAACTCCTTCTTCATCCGCATCAACCAGGCGGCAGTAACCGAACCCTCGTTCGCAAGCGCGTTTGATAGAACTCGGCGCGCACCGACGCGGCTCAAGCCGGTGAGCCGGCGTGCCAACACTTCGGTCGGTACTTCGCACTTCGACGGGAGCTCAGGAAGTTGTGTCTTGATCAGCGTGTGTAAGTACTCCAACATCTCCTCTTCACTGGGTAGCGGAATCTTCAATGTTGAAATATGCGGATTCTCGACGACGAGTGAGTTGAGGTCATGCAGGCCTTCGGTCAATAGAACCGTAACAATGTTGGAATGAAGGATGGCAGGATCGTTCGCCCACCCGAGAATTTTTACGATATTCGCGCTGAATGGACCACTGAGCTGAATCGGATCCCCTCGAGGGACGACGAATTCGGCGAAATCGATGATCACTGCGATTTTCCGCTGCGCTTCCCCGCGCCGTACCGCCTGCAGGTTTAGCGTGCGAAGCAAGTAGCGGTCGATTAATTCGAGAGCGGCCCCTGGCTCGCGCGTTTGAGCTGCCGAGAGCTCGTTTCCGAGTATCTGTTTCAACCATTCTCCCCAATCTTCGGCGCCCTTAGTCAGGCGTATTCCTCTACCGCGATCGTATTCCAGAACCACATCGTAGCTCTCGAACATGACACTGTTCAGAAATGCTTTCAGCGACAAAAGGCGGCGGCCCGTTTCATCCTCCGCGGACACCACATCAAAGACATTTCCATGGATCAGAAATTGAGCGACCGAACCAGACCGAAACAGGTCACGCATTTGTTCCGCCCACGCGGGCAACGAGTTGGTCATTGCGATTCCTTTGACTCTTCAACGGCGAGAGGAGGCGGTTCGGCTAGGAGATCCTCCATCGCGCCGTAGATCTTTTGTTGGTCTCTGATCCATTGATTCGTACCGCCAAGCGTTGTCGTCACCTGATCGATCCTTTCGGAAACGACTTCGGGGTCTGTGGACAGGACGGCCTGTTCGCGCAACAGTTCCACTTGTTCTCGAATGCGCGTGAGCTCAGCATCCAGGAACGCGAGCTTCTCCACAGCCTCGTGCTTTTTCTCTTGCCGTTGCTGGAGAATCTCGATCTGCGCGTTTAGGCTCTTTCGGAGATCCTCACTCACTGATGGTTCCTGGAGTTGTTGCTGGAGTTTCTCGATGCGCTGCTGGATATGAGCAGTCTCTTCCGGAGACCTCGCGGTCTCCAGAATCATTTTTCTGATCGATTCTCGCGTCAGGAGCAAGCGAAGATAAATCCATACCAACCGCCCGAGACTTGTGCCCTGCTCCTCTAGAGCTGGCGGCAGGGCTGCCCCGCGTGCTTGCTGTTCCAAAATTTCCTGGCAGCGGGACTCGAGCGTACGATACCGTTGCTGGTCTTCCGGCGGAAGCTGCTTTATCGAATCGTACAGTTTCGCCTGCCAGCGACGCTGTGCGTCCTGCACGCGGTCGCCGTTGACAAGCCTTTGGAAGCGCGGATGGGTCGACAGCCAGCCGAGATACGCTAGCTCACAGCCCATTCCAATGATCCAGAAACCGAAATTCAGAAAGCCCAAAAGACCGAATATACCGATACCGATCCAGTTCGGTGGGACGAACATGCCTGCGGGACGCGCGCTGAATGCCTCGCGGACGTAATCCGAGAAGGTAGGCTTCATGGTGCTTTCATTCTACGTTCAGTCTCGGCGGCATCATTCTCCAAAACGCTCCGGAAAGCTTCCGTGACGACCCGCGTCGCCTTTTTGAAATCCGGACGCTCCTGGGCCACCAGTGGTGGTACTCCAATTGACGGCGGAATCACGTCCTTGATGTCATAGGCAATCTGGCCAGGAGCCTGCGTAAAAATCCATAAGCGCTCCGCAAGGTACACCGCCTCCGCGACACTATGCGTCACACAGAAAATCGTGGGCTGAATCCGATACCACAAGCCGACCAGCAGTTCCTGCATCTCCAGACGTGTGGGCTCGTCAAGGGCCGAGAACGGCTCATCCATCAGTAGAATCCGTGGTTCTGTTGCGAGAGTTCTCGCTATCGCCACCCGCTGTTGTTGCCCCCCAGAAAGCTGATGCGGGTATTTATGCGCGTGTCCCTTTAGGCCCACTTGCTCGATAAGCTCTTCGGCGCGTCTAATGCGGGCGGGGTAATCCAGACCGCTATCGTGTTTGTTGATTTCTAGTCCGAACAAGACGTTTTGCATCACCGTCAGATGCGGAAACGAACTGTACTGCTGAAAAATCATCCCCCGATCTCGTCCAGGCCCAGGCACCGGCCGTCCGCCAATTAATACCTCTCCTTCGCTTGGCGGTAAGAAGCCCGCAATCAAATTCAGAATCGTACTCTTCCCACACCCTGAGGGCCCGATGATTGATATGAATTCGCCACGGTTCGGGGCATTCTCGATGGCGAATGAAACATCATGCAAGGCAGTGAACGAACCAAATCGAACGGAGACTTTACGAAATTCTACAATCGGCGGTTCCGGAGAATTGGATGCGCTCACGTACGGTCCCGGCGGTAAGGAAACAAGACTCGGCCAAGTCGCTCCCAGCCCAGGTCAGCGGCCCAGGCGATCAGCGTGATGACGAGAATTACAAGATAGATGTGCTCACGTGGGCCGCGCCGGAAAGAGTTCTGGATAAGGAAGCCCAAGCCATCGACCATCACCACGACCTCTGCGAGCACGATATACGTCCAACCCACCCCGAAAGCCAAGCGCATCGCATGCCATAAATCCGGAAGTGCAATCGGAATCAGTACGCGCCGGATGACATCCAGACGCGTGGCGCCCAACGTGTAAGAAGTGCGCAGATAGACATCTGGAACTGATTCGATGGCATTCACGACGAGCGGTAGAAGATAGATTCCGAACGCCATTGCCAGGAAGAAGATTTTTTGAAATTCACCGATTCCAAACCAGGACATGGTCAAAGGGACAAGTGTCGCAATGGGAATATACGAACTTGCCGTGGACACCGGTTTAAAAGCAGCACCCACACTGCCAAACGCACCCATCAGGATACCAAGTGGAAGCACGACGATAAGTGAAAAAATAAAGCTCAGAACTACGCGGCGTATGCTCGCCCACACATGGTGAAGGAGATCGCGGCCCTGCACAAGTTCTGGAATACTTCGGACCACTTCAACGGGACTGGGCAATATGGTCGGCGCAATCCTCCGTTCCTCCGGCGCCCCCGATGTAAACAACCACCACAGCAGGAACATCGCAATAACGGGCACTGCTCCGAGCAGCACTGACGACACACGACCTACTCGGCCTCGAATTGCCACGTATGAACCGAAGGACATGCGACAGACCTTACGTAAACGTTATTGGCGTGTCAATCGATCGACCCATTTCGGGTCATTCATAACCCTCGGCCCGCCGCCTCACGGCTCGCAGTTCCTTCAATTCGGGTGAGCCTAACAACCAAACGGTCCCGAAGTAAGCGGAAGTCCCCGCCGCGATCGTTACGGCCAACGCAAGGGCTCTTTGGAACAGGGGGCCATCATAGAACCCTGGCCAACGGACCAGACCGTAGACGACGAATCCCAACCCCGCCGCTGCGATGACGAATTTCGCGACGGCTCGCGGGATGCCCGATCCGTGAAAGTCTCCGTATCGGTTCCGAAAAATGATGTACAACGAAATCGAGTTGAAAAATGCCGACAAAGACGTAGCTAGTGCCGGTCCGCCATTTCGAAGAGGATTCATGAATAGGAAGTTCAATCCGATATTCAGTAACATCGAAATGGACGCGATCATCACTGGTGTACGCGTGTCGTGCAACGCATAGAATGCCGGTACGATAACTTTCAGCATCGAGAATGCCGACAAGCCGATAGCAAAAAATAGAAGGGCCCAGGAAGTCAGCGCCGTGGAATTGACGTCGAAGTCGCCGTGCTGGAAGAGCACTTCAATGATTTCGCGCCGCAACAGGATGAGACCCACTGTCGCGGGAATCGTAATAAACAATATAAGGCGGGTAGCGAAATGTAAGCTGCTCTTCAGTTCCTCCATTTGTCCCAACGCGGCCTGCCGAGACAATAACGGTAAGATGGCGGTTGAAACTGCAATCGCGTATCCACCGAGCACAAGTTCCATCACGCGGTCCGCAATGTAGATGGACGTCACGCTTCCCTCCTGGAGGTATGACGCAAACTGTGTATCGACAAGGACATTTACCTGAACAATCCCAGCCCCAAAAACCACAGGAACCATGAGTTTCGTCACGCGTCGAACCCCTGGATGATTCAGGTCGAGCCGGAGGCGGAGCCTCCATCCACTGTCGAATAATGCAGGAATCTGAACGGCAAGCTGAAGCGCGCCGCCTATAACCACCCCAACCGCGAGCGTTTTAGTGATGTCGCCAAACAAACTCCCCAGAAAGGAGAAAGCGATGATTGTCAGATTCAAGACCACGGGAGCAAACGCTGGGGCCCCGAAACGATGAAAGCTGTTCAGAATACCCATCGCAAGCGCGGACAAGCCGATCAGGAAAATATACGGAAACATGATCCGGTTGAGCACAGAAGTGAGTTCGAGCTTTCCCGGCGTATCTCCAAAACCTGAAGCAAAGAGTCGAACTATGATCGGCGACAGAAGAACGCCGGCGATCGTCACGGCCGTCAGGAAAACGGTAGTAACAGTGAGCATGGTGTTAGCGAATTCCCACGCCTCGTCCTCCCTTTTCTCTGCCAGATGCGTCGAGAACACAGGAATGAACGCGGCGCTGATTGCTCCTTCGCCCACCAACCGCCGAAGAAGATTGGGAATTCGATACGCCGTTGTGAACGCATCTGCCGCGGTGCCGGCACCCAACAGGAACGCGATTCTCGAATCTCGAATGTAGCCAAAGACTCGGCTCAGTATTGTGAGGGCGCTGATCAGCGACGCGGACTTGAGGAAGTGGCGGTGTTCGCTCATGGACCGGCATGCGTATACTAGCACTCGGAAGGGCCCAGGGACGGAATCAGGCGGTAGTCGAGGGGCTGGAACCCGCGACGACAAACTTCGCCCGATGGTCTGAAAGGTAGGTTCCAGTGAAACTGTTGGAAATAGGAGAAAAGCTGGATTGTGTTGTGAAAGGGGACAGCGATGCCGACATAACAGGTGTTGCGGGGATCGATGAGGCTGTGGCCGGCCAACTCACTTTCGTGTCGAATCCGAAATACGCGGCCAAGGCTCGCACGACCAAAGCCACTGCGGTCATCGTCTCGCCGGATTTTCCGGAAATCGAGCCTGCGACGCTGCGAACCGGCAATCCCTATCTGGCATTCGCACGAGCGGTTGAACTCTTCTATCGGGCGCCACAACCGGACCCTGTGATCGATGCCAGTGCCCGTATCGCATCGACAGCGAAGATCGGCGCGGGTAGCTCCATCGGTCCGTATGTCGTGATCGAGGACGACGTCCGCATTGGAACACACTGCACACTTTATCCATTCGTCTACATCGCACGCGGCGCCTGCATTGGAGACAATTTCAAGGCCTACGCGCATGCGTCTGTCAGGGAGTTCTGCCAAATCGGCAACAACGTGATTTTGCAAGATGGAGCGAAAATCGGCTCGGACGGCTACGGCTACGCGAAGAAGGACGACGGCACATATTACAAGATCGTGCAGTCCGGAATTGTTGTTCTTGAAGACGACGTCGAAGTGGGAGCGAACTCGACGATTGACCGCGGAACGATCGGCGAAACGCGCATCCGGCGGGGAGCGAAAATCGACAATCTCGTGCAGATCGGTCACGCATCCGATGTCGGCGAAGACACTCTCCTTTGTGCTCAAGTGGGACTCGCGGGAAGCTCCAAAATCGGACGCAGCGTGATTCTCACCGGACAGGTCGGTGTCGCCGGCCATCTGGAAATCGGCGACGGGGTCGTGGCAACCGCGCAAACCGGTATACCTAATTCCGTCGAGGCGGGCAAAATCGTCTCCGGCTACCCCGCTATCGATAACAAGCTTTGGCTGAAGTCCTCCGCCATATTCAAACGCTTACCGGAGCTTCTGAAACGGATCGAAACCCTCGAAAAATCCAAGAGCTGAGAACGATCCGGCATGACTTCCCAGACACGCGCCCTACTGCAGATCCATTTTTGCGTTTTCCTCTGGGGATTCACGGCGATCCTCGGAAAAGCAATTACTTTGCCCGCACTGCCCCTCGTGTGGTGGCGAATGCTGCTAGTCACCGCCGCACTAATGCTGATCAGAAAGTTCTGGATCGGGCTTCGAAAGTTGTCCTGGCGGGTAATCGCGATCTACCTTGGAATCGGCATAATCGTCGCGATCCACTGGTTGAGCTTCTACGGGTCGATCAAGCTTTCGAACGCCTCCGTAGCGGCAACATGTATGGCTCTGACGCCTTTGTTTGTCGCTTTCATCGAGCCGCTGTTCGTGGGCAGGCGCTTCGATATCAGGGAACTGTTCTTCAGTGTGGCAGTTATTCCTGGTGTTGCGCTGGTAGTCGGCGGCACGCCTGCACAAATGAGGTTTGGGTTAGCAGTGGGTGTGCTTTCGGCATTTTTAGCCGCTGTCTTTGGAGCGCTGAACAAACGATTCGTTGAGCACGGCGCACCCCTCAGCGTCACGGGCCTTGAAATGGCGGCCGGAGTGGTGAGCCTCTCACTGATCGCACCTGTCTTACCGGGCACGACCACGATGTTTGCACTGCCAAACCGCCACGACGCAATCCTACTCGTGCTGTTGGCAGTCGGTTGCACGCTGGTACCCTTCGCGTTATCACTCGTCGCATTGCGACAATTGAGTGCCTTTACTACGGCCCTCGCACTCAATATGGAGCCCGTCTATGCCATCCTGCTGGCAATCGCTTTTTTCGGCGAGCAGCGGCAATTGATGCCGGTGTTCTACGCGGGAGTGGCGATTGTGATTGCGGTTGTCTTCAGCCACGGTTTCTTAGAGCGCCGTAAGAAGGGGACTGGAACACAAAAAGCACATGAGCGCCCAACAAGAAATGAATGCTGACGCTATGACCGATGAGCAGTAACAGATCTTCGGAATACTCGCGATCTTCATTCATTTCTTGTTAGTGCTGCCTCTCTTTGTGCCTCTTGTGCTTTTTGTGTTCCTTATTCATTTCACTTCCACACCGACCCAGCGTTCAAGTGGACGAACTACTTCGGTCATATCCGCGTTTGGACCCTCGCTGGCCATTGTGATGGCAAGTAGTTGACGCACCGCGGTCCCCACTACCATCGGAACTCCGAGCGTATCGGCTTCTTCCAAACACAGCCTGACGTCTTTATTGAGCAGTTCGATAGAAAAACCCGTATTGAACGTTCGCGGAATAACACATCGCGGAATCTTATCGGCCGTCGCACTATTACGGCCGGTTCCGGCATTGATGACATCGACAATTTGCCGCGCATCTAATCCTGCTTTCACTCCCATGACAACCGCCTCGGACGATATCGCCATCGCTGCTGCCGAGAGCAAATTGTTCAGCAGCTTCATCGTTTGACCTTGTCCCGGCTCATGCCCTACGAGAAAGATTTTCCCGAACACTTCCAGGACCGATCTGATCCGCGACAATACCTCATCAGAACAGGAAACCATCACTGCAAGCGTCCCGCGCTCCGCACCTGCGAGGCCGCCGCTAACCGGCGCGTCAACTGCAGTGATGTTCTTCTCGGCGAGTTTCCGAGCGATACGCTTCGCATACGTGGCGCCGGTTGTGGACATATCGATGAAGACTTTAACGCGTTTTCCTTCCACAATGCCGTTCAGGCCCAGCGCTACAGATTCGACAACCGACGGCGTAGGCAGACACGTAATGACGATCTCGCAAGTAGATGCAACTGCCGCGGGAGAACTTAGCAGCTGGGCGCCCTGCTGCACGAAAGTGCGAGCCGCATCCTGGTTGGTGTCGAAAATGACGAGATCGTAACCCGCCTTGATCAACCGCTGCGCCAACCGCCCGCCCATCCTCCCGACACCGATAAAGCCGACCGTGTCTTCAGCCATTCACACCTCCGTTAAACGCCAAGCTCTTTAAACGCTTCCTTCGCGATCCTAAAACTATCCACAGCCGCCGGCACACCGCAATAGATGGCCACCTGCAAGAAGACCTCTTTGATTTCGTCCTTCGTTAACCCGTTCGCAAGTGCTCCGCGAACGTGCGCCTTGATCTCGTGGGGCCGGTTGAGGGCGGAAAGCATCCCGAGATTTAGAATACTGCGTGTCTTCTTATCGAGGCCCGGCCGTCCCCAGATCTCTCCCCAACAGTACTGCGTCACCAACTCCTGGAGCGGCCGATTGAAATCGTCAGCCGTAGCGAACGCGTTATCGACGTACTCCGCACCAAGAACCTGGCGTCGTATGCTGAGTCCTTTTTCAAACATTTCCTTATCCATAAATGCTCCTTTCGTGAACTGGGAGTGTACAATCATCGCCCATGCCCCAAACTAAAGAACTCGCGTCATTCATCGCGTCCAGCCGGCTGAATGACATCCCTCGCGACGTGATCCATGAAGCGAAGCGCTCGCTTCTCAATTTTGTTGGATGCGCTGTTGGCGGTAGCCTCGAAGCTGCAGTCGAGACCGCAATCCGGGCCCTGTCACCTTATTCAGGTGAGCGCCTTGCACAACTTCTAGCACGAAAGGAACAGTTTGATCCTCTCTACGCCTCACTGATCAATGGCATAAGCGGGCATGTTTACGAGTACGACGATACAACGCCGATGAATTACATTCATCCTACTCCGCCGGTTGCCTCCGCATTGTTTGCTTACGCGAGTGCAAATGGAGTCAGCGGGGCCGACTTCCTGCATGCGTTCTTAATGGGATTCGAAACTGAATCGCGAATCGGAAACGCAATATATCCGGCACACTACGAGGCAGGTTGGCATATCACGGCGACAGCCGGTGTTTTTGGTGCCGCCGCGGGAATCGGGAAACTGCTCAGTCTTTCAATTCAGGAAACCGTCTGGGCGATTGGTCTGGCGGCCACGCAAGCATCCGGCTTACGCGAAATGTTCGGGTCGATGGCCAAGTCTTTTCATGCCGGCCATGCGGCGCGCAATGGATACTTGTCGGCTGTACTTGCCAAGTCCGGTTTCACTGCTGGCGAACACGGCCTGGAGGGCCCTCGCGGCTTTGCCGCGGTGCTGGCGTCCCAATACGATTTGTCGAAAATTACTGCGGGTCTTGGTAAAGATTTTCAGATCCGATACAACACCTACAAGCCGTATCCCTGCGGGATCGTCGTGCATCCGACGATTGATGGCTGCATTGACCTCTATCGCGATTTTCGGCCCTCGCCGGAGTCGATCAAGTCCGTACGTGTTCGAGTTGCGCCGCTTGTGCTGGATTTGTGTAACAAGCGCGAGATCACGCAGGGCCTCGATAGCAAGTATTCGATCTATCACAGCGCGGCCGTCGGCCTCGTGCGCGGTAAGGCCGGATTACAAGAGTATTCCGATGAGGCCGCCAACAACTCCCTCATCAGGCGCGTGCGGGAACGCGTGACAGCCGTTGCGGACTCTTCAATTACGGAAGATCAATCGCATATCGAGGTCGAACTTGAAAACGGTCAGAAGCTCAGCCGGTTTGTCGAACAATCGCTTGGCAACTTAAGGAAACCGCTCACAGACCGTCAACTCGAAGACAAGTTTCGCGACCAGGCAACCGGCAGACTTCCGGGTACGCAAGTCGATCGCGTGATTGAACTCTGTTGGCAACTCGACACTGTTCAGGACGTGCGGCAGTTGATAAAAGGAACCATCCCAAATGGCGTTTAAGGGAATGGAGGTCACAAAAACTTTTGTGCCTTGTGTGTTTCTTGGGCTTCTTGTGTGCTTGTTCCCCGCCTGCAGTCGCACAACAACCACGAAGTCCGAGGTCACTGAACTGCGCATTCCACGCGGGGCTGGTGGTGTTGGCTTCCTTCCCCTCCTTGTGATGGAGAAGTACTCATTGATCGAGCGGCAAGCTCGAGAAGCCGGCATTTCAAATCTTCACGTGAATTGGATTGATCTGGGCGGACCAGCGGTAATGAACGAGGCGCTGTTGTCCGGTGCCGCAGACTTCATCGCGGCAGGACCGCCGGCGTTCATTATCCTGTGGGACAGAACGCGGGACTCGGCAAAGGTGCTGGGTGTTGGCGCAATGTCGTCCCTGCCGATGTACTTGAATGCACGTTCGGAACACCTCAAGAAGTTGGACGACGTCACGTCGCAGGACAAGATTGCCGTCACAGCCATCAAAGTTTCGATACCTTCAATCATCATGCAGATGTACGCCCGGGACAAATACGGTGCGTCCGACGTTGCACGGTTCGACAAATACACGCTCACGATGACGCATCCCGACGCTGTGGTGGCATTGCTGTCCGGCTCTGGTGCAATTACTGCCCATTTTACTTCGCCCCCGTTTCACCAGCGCGAACGAAAGGATCCTCAAGTCCGCACGATAATGACATCCGATGAAGTAATGGGAGGGCCCGCAACTTTCACGATGCTTTCCACGACAAGTGCCTTCCGCGATAAAAACCCGAAAGTCTATGCCTCGGTTTTGAAGGCGTTGGACGAAGCCATCGACGTCATAATCGACGACAAGGAAGATGCGGCCGAAATTCTCATGGCCTCGATAGGGGAGGAGGGATTCTCTCGCGACGAGCTCGTTGCGCTCATGAACGAGTCCGGCACGAAGTTCACCACGACTCCCGAAAATGTAATGAAGTACGCCGCGTTCATGCACGACATCGGCTCCATCCAGAAAAGACCGGGATCATGGAAGGACATGTTCTTTCCCGAGATCCAGGATGCGCCCGGAAGCTGATGAGCCTGCTTGCCGTCGATGGAGTCACACTGCAATACAATAACGGCACTCAGACCGTTATTGCGGCCCATCGCGTTACATTCAAAGTCGATCGGTCGGAACGTTTCGTAATCCTTGGACCGTCGGGATGTGGAAAATCAACGATATTAAAAGCGGTCGGCGGCTATGTGAAGCCAGCCGAGGGCAGCATTCTTCTCAACGGAAAGCCTGTTGTGGTGCCGGGACCGGATCGCATTTTCGTCTTTCAGGAATTCGATCAGTTGCTCCCCTGGAAAACGGTCAAGGACAACATCACGTTCGCGCTTACCGCCAGCCGTACTCTTCCCCGCCGCGAGGCTGAGGACCGGGCGCTGACCTTCATCGATAAAGTAAATCTGACACAATTTGCCAACACTTATCCGCACACGTTGTCCGGTGGGATGAAACAGCGCGTCGCCATCGCTCGAGCTATGGCAATGGGGCCGGAGATTCTACTCATGGACGAGCCGTTCGCGGCTCTAGACGCACTTACGCGGGCCAGGATGCAGGAGGAATTGCTTCGCCTGTGCGATGAATCGAAATTTACGGTTTTGTTCGTCACACATTCGATTCCTGAAGCCATTCGTATCGGAACGCGCATTCTCCTGCTAACGACACACCCCGGCCGCGTGAAAGCCGAACTTGACGCCCGTGGCGCTGACCCCGCACAGATTGAACGCTTGTTGTTCGACGGCAAACTCGATGACGGAAGGAAGAATGTGGAATAGCGGCGTCGCTCGAAAGGTCCTGCTCCTCGCGATTCTCGCCGCTGCATGGGAAGCGTACTCAAGATGGCTCGCAAACCCTCTTCTTTTTCCTACGTTCTCGGACACGCTCATCGCTCTAGTCAGCTCGATAACGTCCGGGCGTCTTCCGCGCGCTGTCGGTTTCACTCTCACGCTTCTGCTCAAGGGATACATTGCGGGCTTGGCATTAGCAGGTCTCCTGACGGCGTTTGCCAGTGCCACCCGACTGGGGGCGGATCTGTTGGAGATTCTTACTTCCATGTTCAATCCCTTGCCGTCAATCGCCCTGTTGCCGATAGCGTTAATTTGGTTCGGGCTCGGCGATAACAGCATCATCTTCGTTTTAATTCACGCCGTGCTGTGGTCAGTTGCTTTGAACACGTACGCGGGTTTCCGAGCGGTTAGTCCGACGCTGCGTATGGTTGGGCAGAACTATGGACTTTCTACTGGCGGTTACATCACTCGTATTCTTGTGCCGGCCGCGTTTCCGAGCATCCTCACCGGCTTAAAGGTCGGCTGGGCATTTGCGTGGAGAACGCTGATTGCCGCTGAGCTTGTATTCGGCGTCAGCTCAGGCTCAGGCGGGCTTGGATGGTACATTTTCGAGAACAAAAATCAGCTACTCATTCCGAACGTCTTCGCCGGTCTGTTAACGGTGATTTTGCTTGGGCTCGTTGTCGAAAATCTGATTTTCAGGACCGTCGAAAATGTCACGGTACGGCGATGGGGTATGCAAACGTGAGACGCATAACAAAGCTGCACATTGCGAGTCTGTTCTGTGCAATTTGTGTTTCACCCGTTTCCTGCAGTAATGAATCGAACCGCGGGAATATTTCGCCTGAGATCCTGGCAGAAGTGAATCGCATTCGGGCGATCGACAATCATGCGCATCCTGTGCGCTTCGTATCGGCCGGGGAACCAGACCGTGAATTCGATGCACTCCCCGTGGACAACATGGAACCGGCATCCGATCCGTTACAGCTGCGTCCCGACGACGGTGCTGTCCTGGAAGCGTGGCGTACGCTGTGGAATTACCCCTACAACGATACGACGCAAATGCACATACACGAATGGAACGATCAACGTAAACAGGGAGTCGCCAGGCAAAAGGGAGACGACTATCCCGCATGGATTCTGGATAGTATCGGAGTTGACCTCATGCTCGCCAATCGCGTTCATATGGGCCGGAGCGTCCAACCGCCTCGCTTTCGCTGGGTACCCTACGTGGATGCCTTGATGTTTCCTCTAGACAATTCACAACTGGCGCAACAGAACTCAGATCGCAAGGCGTTTTTCGCCGATGAGGACAAAGTCCGCGCTCAGTTCTTGAAAGAGGCGGGTTTCGATGCTCCACCGAGGTCACTTGACGAATACCTACGCTCCGTCATCACAGCCGCACTCGAACGCCATAAACTAGGCGGAGCGGTCGCTGAAAAATTCGAAATCGCCTACCTCCGGTCGTTCGGGTTCGACAACATCGATCGCGCTGCAGCCGACAAAGTCTACTCAAGCTATGTGGGAAAGATGCCTCCTTCGGCCGCCGAGTACAAAACGCTCCAGGATTTTCTCTTCCGGTATATCGCACTCGAATGCGGACGGCTTGGTATGGCAGTCCATCTCCACACCGCTGCCGGCGCCGGAAGCTACTTCGACGTGAACGGAGTGAATCCCCTGCTGTTGGAACCGCTGTTCAATGACCCTGATCTCCGGAAGACAAAATTCGTCATGGTTCATGGTGGGTGGCCCTTCACGCGTGAGATCACCGCTCTCTTGAACAAACCGAACGTCTATCTCGATTACTCCATGCAATCGCTTCTGCTCCCACCTTCCACGCTTGCTCACACTCTCCGCGAGTGGTTGGAATGGGTACCGGAAAAAGTGCTCTTCGGGACGGACGCCTACCCCTATAGCGAGGCGTTAGGGTGGGAGGAATCTGCCTGGATCGCTGCGAAGCGAGGCCGCGAAGCTCTTGCCATCGCCCTCACACAGATGATGCGCGACGGAGAAATTTCTCGCGACCGCGCATTCGTTCTCGCACGCATGGTTCTGCGCGACAACGCGCAGAACCTATACGGATTCTGAGCGCGGTGCATGAGGGTGTGAGCGAGTTGGTTGTGATAGGCGATATGCCCTCCTCACTGAGGAGGGGTGGTCGCTCACAAGCCACGTTTTGCGGGAATGCATTCTGAAAACTTGCGGTGTGAGCGACCACCCCGTCTGCGCCGCTTCGGTAGCTTCGGTACATTTTCTTACTGGCGCAGCCACCCCTCCTCAGTGAGGAGGGGAATATTCGCCTGATTCTAGACCACGTCTAGAGTACCAAGGATCACAGACCCCAAACTTGAGAGTTCCCTCGTAAGACGCTACGATGTGCGAGGATAACAACTCTATGGGGGAGTCACGATTGATGACTAAAAGTCGGATCATAAAACTAATTTGCTTAGGACTACTCTGCTTATCTGTAGCCTTGGTAGCGCAGCAAAACATCCCGCAGCTGCCGGCTCCAAGTGAAGCGCGCCCGAATTTCGGGAAAGTGGTGGACAAACCGGAGTCGGCGATGCCGAAAGCTCCCATGGGTTTTACAGTGGAGCTGTATGCAGACAATATTCCGGGCGCGCGCATGATGGAATTTGCGCCAAACGGCGATCTTTTTGTGTCGCAGCCTGCACAGAACGCTGTGATGATTCTCCGCGATACGAATAAGGATGGAAAGCCGGACGAGAGATTCACCTATGCGCAAGGGCCGCCGCCGGCCCCGCGCGGTGGGGGAGGTGGTGGAGCTCAGGCCGGACCGCCTCCAGGTGGGCCTCCCGCAGGCGGACGAGGCGCTGCGCCCTCTACTACGGCAGAATTGGTGCAGCCTTTCGGCCTGGCATTTCACGAGGGATACCTCTACGTCGGCAACACGAACAGCGTGGCGCGTTATAAATACACGTCCGGCGACACGAAGGCTCCGGGACCGGCCGAAAAGCTGCGAGATCTGAACGGGGGCGGCAACCACTTTACACGAGACATCATTTTCAGCCGCGACGGCAAAAAGATCTATGTCTCTGTCGGCTCGACCAACAACATCGATGAAAGCGGCACGGGCAACGAACGGCGCGCCATGATTCACGAATATAACGCCGACGGAACCAACTTCCGTGTTTTTGCTTCAGGTCTTCGAAATCCCGTCGGACTTGCTTGGCAACCAGGCACGAACATCCTTTGGACCGCGGTGAATGAGCGCGACAATCTGGGCGACGATGTACCGCCGGAGTACGCGACGTCTGTAAAAGATGGCGCTTTTTACGGCTGGCCATATTCATACATTGGCGGCCACGTCGATACACGGGTTCCGCAGCGAGAGCCGGATCTGGTTAAACGCGCGACGGTACCCGATATCCTGATTCCGGCCCACTCCGCTCCGTTGGGAATTGCTTTCTACACTGGAACTCAATTCCCACAGCGGTTTCGAAATGGACTATTCGTCGCATTACACGGTTCTTGGAATCGGTCTTCCACGAACGGCGTGAAGGTCATCTTCGCTCCCTTCCAGAACGGGAAGCCTGGGGCGATCGAAGATTTTCTCACCGGCTTTGTTGTCGATCCTGCCGCAAACAGCAAGTGGGGACGCCCGGTCGGCGTGACCGTTGCGCCGGATGGTTCAGTCCTTGTCTCCGATGACGGAGGCAATCGCATCTGGCGAGTGAGATATACGGGCTGAGCGTAAGAGGACGGAACACAAAAGGAATCCGTTAATTGAACATTAACGGATTCCTTTTGTGTTCCGTCCCTCTCAACTTCTCGGATCAGAAATTTTCCCGTTCAGTGCCGATACTGCAACGGTGCGCGCCGACGCAAGAAAATGCTGCGCTTTTGGATGACCATTCCTGCCTGGAAAGTTTCGCGCCTGGTTCGAGATCATCACTTCTTCTTCGCTCATCGCACCCATATTGACCGCTTGATTCGAGCCTGCACTCGGCGGAAAGATCACAGCACCCGCATCGTGCAGAACCTCGATCAATCCTTCCTGCAACGCTGATTTGTACACTGTGCGATTTGCCGGCACCACCTGGAAGCGGACATCGTGACAAATCCGCCGCCCGCGCAAAACGCCGGCCGCCACGCGTAGATCATCAAGACGTCCGCCGGTGCTGCCGCCGATTTCCGCAATGTTGATACGCGTACCAATGACCTCACGGACCGGTTTCACATTGCCAACGGTCGGCGGGCACGCCACCTGCGGTTCGAGCTTTGCGACATCGATCTCGATCACATTCTCGTACTTCACGGAGGCGTCATTGACTAACAGTTCGAAATCGGCAAATTTGGAAAACGACTTCGCGTACGCGATCGTCTTTTCATCCGGATTGATAAAGGATGCCTTCGCCCCGAGATCGATCGACATCAGAGGAAACAGCATTCGATCTTCAACGGACAACTCTTCAATGTACGGACCTCCGTACTCTATCGCGCGGTATATGGCGCTATCTTCGCCCATATGACCCACCACATACTGTGCCACATCGCGAGGAGCGACTCCGTTCTGAGTCGTGCCGCGCAGAAAAACCTGGACCGTAGAAGGAACACGAAACCACGCACGTCCGTGTTGAAATCCAAGCGCGGCCATGGAGTTATTTCCGACTCCGGTCGCAAACACGCCGAGTGCACCGTATATCGGTGTGTGCGAGTCGCAGCCGATGATGACCTGTCCCGGCGCCCACAGACCATTCTCGATGATCACATGATGCAGACTTCCGTTGCCGCCATTGAAAACGTTCTTAATGCCATGCTCCGCGGCAAATCGCCGCACCTTGTGCAGCGTGCGGGCGGCCTCCTCCGTAGCCGGAGAAAAATTATGATCGAAGACAAACGCAATGCGTGAAGGGTCCAGAATTGATCCGCCGCCAAGCTCCTCACGGAAGACGCGGGTTACGAAATTCGCACTCAAGTCGTGCATGACCATCAGATCCACGTTTGCAATGACGACTTCCCCGGGCCGGACTTCCTTTTTGCCACTCGCCTTCGCCAAGATTTTCTCGATCATGTTCATACGAGTGTGTCACCGTAAAACAGCCGTTTGCCCTCAAGGCTGTACTCGATATCGAGCGCCAGAATCTTTCCATCTCCGCATTCATAGGGGTAGGATCCATCCAAATACTCTGCGCGGGTTGGGACCTTGCCCTCCAACAACTTTCTACACTCCGCCAGTACATGCGGAGTCGTCTGCGGTCTCGTCATCCGGACCCAGTGCCCGCGATACTCCATCGCTACGCTCACTGAAAAATGGTCTTCGAGTTTCGCGCCGACCGGTGGCCCCGGCACGGTCTTCCCATTGGTTAACAGCGTGACCAAGTCTTCCGTACCTGCGCGTCGAAATCTGCGTTCGAGCCGCCCGACAAAATCGTGATCCACCAGCCCAACGGCGGCCGGCATCTCCTCGTCGAGAATCTGTTTTGTCAATGCGACGGCTTTGCGTCTCATAATCAGTTCCGTCTCGTCGGTCGCCGGATTGAATACTGCTGCGGATTCGACGCTCTTCAACTGCAGATGCGCCCCGTGCAAGGCCTTGTGTATGTCATACGGAAGACGATCCAGGTCCAGCACACCGATCTGATTCCAATTTCGTTCCGCGGCGATCTCGAACAACGGCTTCGCAAAATTCCCGGCA
>Ga0114129_10005480_pt1 | contig 17938 bp, 20 predicted proteins | sample RhiMetdeltSRZDD1_FD_80071 | JGI IMG/M metagenome (GOLD analysis project Ga0114129, IMG submission 80071) | Populus rhizosphere microbial communities from Tennessee, USA - Rhizosphere MetaG P. deltoides SRZDD1 (version 2) (version 2) | ecosystem: Host-associated > Plants > Roots > Rhizosphere >...
CCGCCGGCAGGGGGTCGACCCCGAAAAGATGCCGTGGGACTACGAGAAGCTCATCGCCGAGCTGCGGCCCGGCGCCGAGAAGGCCGTGCGCCGCGCCCTCTTGTTGGAAGCGATCGCCGATAAAGAGGCCATCGCCCCCACCGACACCGACCTCGATGCCGAGGTCGAAAAGATCGCGCAGGCAAGTCAGCGGCCCACGCCGGCCCTGCGTCGTATGATGGAGAAAAGCGGCGACCTCGAAGGGCTGCGCCAGGGAATCCGCGATCGCATGACCCTCGAGCTGCTGGTCGCCAACGCGAAGGTCAAGGCGTAACGCGAGCCACAGGTCGGCCCGGGGCCGAGGCCCCGCCGCCCGGAGGTGAGTCGATGAACAGGAGATCTCCGATGGGTCTGGTTCCGATGGTCGTCGAGCAGACGCCGCGCGGCGAGCGGGCGTTCGACATCTTCTCGCGCCTGCTCAAGGAGCGGATCATCTTCCTGCCGACCTTCATCGAGGACGAGCTGGCGAACCTCGTCATCGCCCAGATGCTCTACCTCGAGGCCGACGACCCCGACAAGGACATCAACCTCTACATCAACTCGCCCGGCGGCTCCGTCACCGCGGGGATGGCCATCTACGACACGATGCAGTATGTGAAGCCGGCGATCTCCACCATCTGCATGGGGCAGGCGGCGTCGATGGGCGCGCTCTTGCTTTGCGCGGGCGCCAAGGGCAAGCGCTTCGCGCTGCCGCACGCGCGGATCATGATTCACCAGCCCCTCGGCGGCGTGCAGGGGCAGGCGACGGACATCGACATCCAGGCCAAGGAGATCCTCCGGATGCGCGAGGAGCTCAACCGCATCCTGGTGCATCACACGGGCCAATCCGTCGACAAGATCCAGCGTGACACCGATCGGGACTTTTTCATGACCGCCGAGCAGGCCAAGGAATATAGAATCGTCGACGAAGTGATCTCCTCGAAGCCGACGACCCGACCGGTGAGCGAAGCGGCGGCGCTGGCGATCCAGAAGTAGCGATCGTATGGCGCGGCCGGGGCGCGAAAGCAATGGAACCCTGCGGTGTTCGTTCTGCGGTAAGAGTCAGAACGACGTCCGCAAGCTGATCGCCGGCCCCACGGTTTACATCTGCGACGAATGTATCGAGCTCTGTAACGACATCATCGCCGAGGAGTGGGAAGAGGAGAAGTCGCGCGAGCTCCGCTCGCTCCCCAAGCCCGCCGAGATCAAGACCGTCCTCGATCAGTACGTCGTCGGCCAGGAGCGCGCCAAGAAGGTCCTGGCCGTCGCGGTGCACAACCACTACAAGCGCATCGAGTCGGGCCACGAGGCCGGCGACGTCGAGCTGCAGAAGTCGAACATCCTGATGATCGGGCCGACCGGCTCGGGCAAGACCTTGCTGGCCCAGACGCTCGCGAAGATGCTGCGCGTGCCGTTCACGATCGCCGACGCGACGACGTTGACGGAAGCCGGCTACGTGGGCGAGGACGTCGAAAATATCATTCTGAGGCTGCTACAAGCGGCAGACTACGATGTCGAGCGCGCCGAGCGCGGCATCGTCTACATAGACGAGATCGACAAAATAGCGCGCAAGTCCGAGAACCCGTCGATCACGCGCGATGTCTCGGGCGAGGGCGTGCAGCAGGCCCTTCTGAAGATCCTCGAGGGCACCGTGGCCAACGTGCCGCCGCAGGGCGGCCGCAAGCACCCGCACCAGGAGTTCATCCAGGTCGACACCTCCAACGTGTTGTTCCTGTGCGGCGGCGCCTTCGTGGGGCTCGACAAGATCATCGAGAACCGTGTGGGCCGCTCGGGCATGGGCTTCGGCGCCGAGATCAAGAGCCGCGACGAGCGCCGGGTCGGCGATCTGCTGGCCATGATCCAGCCCGAGGACCTGCTGAAGTATGGGCTCATCCCCGAGTTCGTCGGCCGCCTGCCGGTGATCGCGACCCTGCACGACCTGGACGACCAGGCGCTGGTGCGCATCCTGCGCGAGCCGAAGAACGCGATCATCAAGCAGTACCAGAAATACTTCGACCTCGAGAAGGTGCGGCTCAAGTTCACCGACGACGCGGTGGCGGCGATCGCGCGCGAGGCACTCAAGCGCGGCACCGGCGCCCGCGGGCTGCGCGCCATCCTGGAAGAGGTCATGCTCGAGATCATGTACGACCTGCCCTCGATCCAGGGTCTGAAGGAGTGCGTGATCACCCGCGAAGTCATCCTCAATCGCGAGAGGCCGATTCTCGTCTCCGAAGCGAAAGAACAGACGGCCTGAGCGGCACGCTCTTTGTCGTAGCAACCCCGATCGGCAACCTCGAAGACATCACCCTGCGCGCGCTGCGCGTGCTGCGCGAGGCCGACCTGGTGGCGTGCGAGGATACGCGGCGCACGCGGGCGCTCCTGACGCACTTCGACATCCACAAGCCGACGGTCAGCTACTACGAGCACAACAAGCTCACGCGTGGCCCCGAGCTCCTGCGCCAGCTCGCCGACGGCCGCTCGATCGCGCTGGTCACCGATGCCGGTACACCCGGTATCTCCGACCCGGGCATCCTGCTGGTCCGCGAGGCGCGCGCCCGGGGGATCACGGTCGTGCCGATCCCGGGTCCGGCCGCGGTCGTCACCGCGCTGTCGGCCTCGGGCCTGGCCGCCGATGGATTCGTGTTCGACGGCTTCCTGCCGATCAAGCCCGGCAAGCGCCTGAACCGTCTGAAGGCGCTACGCGAGATGGAGGCGACGGTCGTGCTCTACGAATCGCCCCATCGCATCGTGGCCACGGTGACCGCGATCGGTGAGGTCTTCGGCGACGTCGAGCTGGTGATCGCCCGCGAGCTCACCAAGCAGTACGAGGAGATCGTGACCGCGACGCCCGCCGTGCACCTGGCGCGGCTGGCCGCCGCCGAGCCGCGCGGCGAGTTCACTCTGGTGATCCCGGCCGCCCGCTGAGCAGTCCGCCCTTGGCGGCTCGGCCGGCTCAGGGCAAGAGATCAGCGACGACGATCGTGGCGGCAGGTGCCGCGAGCGGTGTGACCGTCTCCTGCGCCGTCACGCGCCGAACGTCGGTATAGACCGCAGCTCGGCCTTGCCTCCGCGGCACCGGAGCTCGATGAATCTCCAGCACGCGCTCGACCAGGTTCACGATCCAGTAGTCTCCGATGCCCGCGCGCGCGTAGAGGCGCGCCTTGAGCATGCGATCGGAGCGAAGGCTGTCGCGGGCGACCTCGACCACGAGCGCCGGCAGCGATGGATGCTCGCGGAGGTAGTCACGCGGGGCGCCGCGGACGACCGCGACGTCGGGTTCGGGCTCGGACTCGGCGTCCAGCGCGATCGGTAGCTGCACACGCACCGACCAGCCGGCCCCGAAGGCGGCCCTCAGCGCGTCGGCGGCCAGCTGCGTGGCTACAGCGTGAGGCGTACGCTGCGGCTCTCGTACGACCAGGCGACCATCGAGAAGCTCGATGGGCTCGTCCTCGTGGAGCACGCCGAGCTCGATCAGACGGTCGTACTCGTGACGCGTCCATCGGCGAGTGCGAATGATCGGCTCCCCGACGGCCCGCCGCATGCCGCTACGCTAGCGACATCCAGCCAACAGGTCAATGTCCCAACCTGGGACGTGTATACTTCGGAACGTCTATGGGGGTACCCAAAGCGCTGACGATCGCCGGCTCCGATTCCGGCGGCGGCGCCGGCATTCAGGCTGATCTCAAGACCTTCTCGGCGTTCCGGGTTTTCGGAATGAGCGTGATCACGGCCGTGACCGCTCAGAACTCGCTCGGGGTCCAAGGTGTTTTCAATTTGCCTCCGGAGTTCGTGAGCCGCCAGATCGATTCCGTGCTGTCCGATTTCGGCGCCGACGCGATCAAGATCGGCATGCTCTCGACGGCACCCATCATCACCGCCGTCACCGAGCGTCTGCGGAACGCCGGCGCCGAGAAGATCGTGCTCGATCCCGTGATGATCGCGAAGGCGGGCGCCGCGCTCCTTCAGCCGGAGGCGCGGACCGCGCTCATGAAGGAGCTGCTGCCACTCGCGCTGGTGGTCACGCCGAACCTGCCCGAGGCCGAGGCGCTGGCGGGCATGCCGGTGTCGACCGAGAGCGAGATGGAGGAGGCGGCCCGCCGCATCCTGGCGATGGGGCCCCGCAACGTGCTGGTCAAGGGCGGGCACCTCAGAGATTCGGCGACCGACATCCTGTGGAACGGACGCGACTTCGCCCGCTTCACCACGCCACGTCTGGCCTCCTCCAACACCCACGGCACGGGCTGCACGCTCTCGTCGGCGATCGCGGCGTGCCTGGCCCGCGGCCACGTGCTGAAGGACGCGGTCGCGGAGGCCAAGGCCTACGTGACCGCGACGATCCGCGAAGGCTTCCAGGCCGGCGGCGGAGTCGGCGCACTCCGCCACTTCGTCACGAGCTGGTAGAGATGGCCACCGTCGACGACGCGAAGATGTCGTTCATGGAGCACCTGGGCGAGCTCCGGGTGCGTATCGTCCGGGCGCTCATCGGGCTTCTGATCGGAACGGCGATCGCGCTGCCGTTCAGTCAGTACATCGTCGACTGGCTGGCTCGGCCGGTGACGAAGCTCAACTACGAGCTGGTTTTCACGGCGCCCGCCGAGGCGTTCTGGGTGCAGATGAAGGTCGGCCTCATCGTGGGCATCTTCATCTCGGCACCAGTGATCCTGTGGCAGGTGTGGGCGTTCATCGCGCCGGGGCTCCACGGCCACGAGAAGAAGTACGCGGCGCCCTTCGTGATCATCGGCTCCTTGCTGTTCCTGGGCGGCGGCGCCTTCTCCCTATTCGTGGTCACCCCGTACGCGATCCAGTTCTTGCTGAGCTACGCCCGGCCCGGGCTCAAGCCGATGATCACCCTGCAGAACCATATCGACTTCCTTCTGAAATTCACACTGGCCTTCGGCGGTGTCTTCGAGCTGCCGCTCGCCCTCACGATCCTGGCGCGCGTGGGTGTCGTCAGCGCGAAGATGCTCGCGCGCAACCGCAAGTACGCGATCCTCGGCGCCTTCATCGCCGGGGCAGTGCTGACGCCCACGCCCGACGCGTTCAACCAGGCACTGATGGCCGGGCCGCTGATCATCCTCTACGAAGTCGGGATCATCTGCGCCCGCATCTTCGGGCGCAGGCCGGCGGAACCCGCGCCCGCCGAATCGGCCTAGATGGACTTCGCCTCTCTCGACCTCCCCGAGCCCGTCATGCAGGGGATTCGTGAGGCGGGCTTCGTGACCGCCACGCCGATTCAAGAGGCCGCGCTGCCGCTGGCGCTCCGCGGCAAGGACGTCGCCGGCCAGTCACAGACCGGCACCGGCAAGACCGCCGCGTTCCTGATCGCGGCGTTCACCAAGCTCCTCCGCACGCCCGCGGCGCCGGCGCCGGCGGGAGCAGGCGCGCCGCGCATGCTCGTGATCGCGCCCACGCGCGAGCTGGTCGTGCAGATCGAGTCCGACGCGCGGCTGCTCGGACGCTTCACGCTCTTCAGGACGCTGGCGGTGTACGGCGGCATCGACTACAACAAGCAGCGCGAGCAGCTCGCGGCCGGCTGCGATCTGCTCGTCGGCACGCCGGGCCGGCTGATCGACTACCTCAAGCAGCACGTGTGGACTCCGCGGCGCGTCGAGATCCTCGTCATCGACGAGGCCGACCGCATGTTCGACATGGGGTTCATCGCCGATCTGCGCTTCATCCTGCGACGCCTGCCCACGCCGGAGAAGCGGCAGTCGTATCTGTTCTCGGCGACGCTCTCGTTCCGGGTGCTCGAGCTCACCTGGGAGTTCATGAACAACCCGTCGCAGATCACGATCATGCCGCAGCAGAAGACGGCCGAGCGCGTCGAGCAGTCGCTCTACCACGTCGGCCGCGAGGAAAAGTTCCCGCTGCTGCTGGGCTTGCTGCGACGCGAGGGCGGCGATCGCATCCTGATCTTCTCGAACACGCGGGAGGAAGCGCGGCGTCTCGAGGATCGGCTGACCCGCAACGGCTGGGAGACACGCGCGCTCACCGGCGACGTCGATCAGAAGCGCCGCCTGAAGATCCTGAACGACTTCAAGGAGGGTAACCTGCCGATCCTGGTCGCGACCGACGTGGCCTCACGCGGCCTGCACATCGAGGCGGTGACCCACGTCGTCAACTGGGACCTGCCGCAGGACGCCGAGGATTACGTGCACCGGATCGGCCGCACGGCACGCGCCGGCGCGGGCGGCAAGGCGATCAGCCTGGTCGACGAGTCGAGTGCCTTGGCGCTCGAGGCCATCGAGAAGTTCATCGGTCAGAAGATCGCGGTCGAGTGGGCCGACGACGACGTCTTCATGCAGGAAATCAAGCCGACAGCCGAGGAGCGGCGACGCTACGCCGACGAGCGGCGCGCGCGCCTGGCCGCGCGTGATCGCTTCGGCGATCGCGATCGCGGCCGGCGAGGCGGAGGCGGTCGCCCCCACGGTCGGCCGCACGGCGAGTCGCCGCAGGCGGGCCGGACACCGCCGCCGGCGCCGTCAACACCGCCGCCGTCGAGCGAGGGCAGATCCGGCCCCCGTCGCCGTCGTCGCCGCCGCGGGGGGCGTGGGCCTCGCCCGGACGGACCGACGCAGCAGGGACCGCCCCCGCAGTAGCCATGAGGGCTCTGGCCCTCTTGGTCGCGCTGCTGCTCGTCGCCACGTCCGTGAGCCGGGCCGCTCCGGAGCCGACTCGCGGCCTGGCCGGGCTCACCACGATCGGCGTGGACGTCGAGCTGGACGCGAGCCAGACCGCGGTTTCCCCCCTGGAGTTGACGCGGCGGATCGACGCGCGACTGCGTGTGCTCGCGCCGACTCTCACCCTCGATCCCGCGAGCTCCAATCGCCTGCGACTCACCGTTTTCGTCCGACCCTACAGCGCCACCGCACTGCGGGGATTCTGGTTGCCGTTCTCCGGAACTTACGGAATCGGCCCGGTCCGGCTGAGCGTGAAGCGCCCGGCCATGGTGACCGGAGTGTCCACGCCCGTTCTCGCGAGCGTCTGGCACACAGAGCGCCAGGCCGCCGGTCCGTGGCGCGACTCGCCGGCCGAGATCGTGAAGCTGCTCGACGAAGCCCTCTCCGAGTTCCTCGACGCCTACCACCGTCGCTGAGCCCACATCCGGGACGAGATGAGTTCGAGTGGAAGGTGAAGTGACCGCTAGAGCGCGATTGCCGAGCGCGCGCGGCCGTACTCGGGCTGGTCGCTGCGCGTGAGGTCGGGGTTCACGCCCCGTCGCACGGCGACGTGGTAGATGAAGAGCTGGAGGGGCACGACCGTGAGGATCGGCGAGAGAAGCTCGTCCACTTCGGGGAGCGCGATCGTCTCCGCCGCCAGCGCCGCGATCTCGCGATCGTCCTCGCGCACCAGCGCGATCACCGGCGCGCCGATTTCCTTCGCGACTCGCGCCGCCGCCAGGCACCGCTCGTAGGACGGCCCGGGTGGCGCGATGACGACGAGAAGGTCCTCGCTCTCGAGCGCCGCCCATGCGCCGTGCAGGAATTGCTCGCAGTTGAAGCCGATGGCCGGGGCGTGGCTGGCTTCGCTCATCTTCAAGGCGCCTTCTAGCGCCGTCGCCGTGTTCGGCCCGCCGCCCACGAACCAGTAGCGGCGCCGCTCGCCGTAGCGCTCGGCCAGATCCTCCCACGACTCCTGACCGAGCAGGAACGCGAGCATGTCGGGGATCGCGTCGACGCCGCGCGCGACATCGGTCCTGCTCCCCGTCGTGGCGGCGAGTGTGGCCAGGAGCGAGAGCGCCGCGGTATAGCTCACCGTGTGGGCTCCCGAGCTTTCCAGGTCGACCGAGCGCAAGGTCCAGTCCGCCTCGGCCGGCGCCTCCGCGCCCCGGCCGGTGATGACGAGGCCGGCGCCGCCCGCGGCCTTGACCCGCGCCAGACCCTCGCGCGAGTAGCGGCGCGCGCCGCCGTGGCTCAGCACGATCGCACCGGTCTTGCCGCGCACCTCGGTCCAGTAGCTCGCGAGCTCGAACGCGTGCACGGCCCGCGCGCGCAGGCCGAGACCGCCGAACCGTGCGAAGAGCAGCTCGCCGACCAGCGCCGCGTGCCACGAGGTGCCGACGCCGGTGAGCAAGAGGTGATCGACCTCGCGCAAACGCGCTGCCGCGGACTCGATCGCGTCGCCCTGGCCCCGGGTGACGAGCCGGAGCGCGCCGGGCTGCGCGAAGATCGCGTCGTGCATGTGGTAGGGGTGGCCGGAGCGCGGCGCCCGCTCGTTCGCGGTCACGATATCGCTCCGCTACTTCGCCGAGGGGAAGACCGGCGCGCGCTTCTCACGAATCGCCTTGACGCCCTCGCGGACGTCCGGATACGAGAACGAGAGCATCTCGAGCGCGAGCGACTGATCGAAGATCGGCCCGGCCTGGCGCAGCCAGTTGTTGAGCGCGCGCTTGGTCCACTGGATCGAGATCTGGCTGCCGCGCGCGAGGCGATCGGCGACCTCGAGCGCCCTGGGCAAGACCTGATCGGCCGGCAGGCACATCGTCACCAGGCCGATCCGCTCGGCCTCCCGGCCGTCGATGAATTCGGCGGTGAGCAGGTAGTACTTCGCCTTCGCCATGCCGCAGAGCAGCGGCCAGAGGATCGCGGCGTGATCACCCGCGGCCACGCCGAGCCGCGTGTGGCCGTCGGTGAACCGCGCCGTGTCGGCGATGATGCTCACGTCGGCCATCAGCGCGACGACCAGACCCGCGCCGACCGCGACGCCGTTGATCGCGGAGACCACCGGCTTGTCGAGGTTGATCATGTTGTAGACGAGGTCGGAGGCCTCCCGCATCGTGCGCGTCAACGCCTCGGGATTGCCCGCCATCTCCTCGACCAGCTTGAGATCGCCGCCCGCCGAGAACGCCTTGCCGGCGCCGGTGACGACGACGGCGCGCGCCTTCGGATCGGCGTCGACGACCGGCCAGATCTGCGTGAACTCCCAGTGCAGGCGCGCGTTGGCCGCGTTCAGCACCTCGGGCCGGTTGATGGTGACGAGGAGCACCCCGTTCGGCTTCCCCTCGAACGTGAGGTGCTTGAAGTCCGCGTAGTCCATGATGACGCTCCTTCAGGCGAGCTCAGGGCCGACACCGCCGCCGGTCCACGAGAACGAATGCGCGGTCAGCCCTTCGGGCAGCGCCGTGCTCGGCGCCTCGACCGCGGTGCGCGCGTATGCCAGCACGGCTTCGAATAGCTCGAGCGTGTTGATGCGCCGAAACCACAACGGCCGGCCGTGCAGGAACAGAAAGACCACGTTGGCCTCGCTACACGGCCCCAGGCACTCGGAGAACGCGAAGCGTACTTTGCCCTGGAGCCCGGCCGCGTCGAACACGCGCCGGGTGGCCGGGCGCGCGATACGGGCGGCGCCGTTGTTGGTGTGGCCGCAGCAACACCCGAAGCAGGCGAACATGAGTCCGGCGTCAGCCATGGACTGCCATGGTACCCGAGCTTCGGGCACGCGCGAGCAGGAGTAGCCCGGTGAGCGCGAGGCCGACGGTCGAGATCGCGGGCAGGATCCCGGCCAGGTGCATGCCCAGCACGCCCGAGAGAAACGGCCCGAGGAAGATTCCCCCGTCGACGCAGACGCGATAGAGCCCCGTCCGCCACGCGATGCGCTCGGGCTCGGTGTCTCGTCGCAGCAAGGTTAGCGGCAGCATCCAGCCCGACATCGACAGGCCGAACAGCGCGCAGCCGGCGACCACGACCGGAAGCGCGCCGAAGCCGATCATCGCGTTCCCCGCCGCCATCATCAGCAAGACGACGGGCAGCACGCGGGTGGCGCCCTGTCGATCGGCGAGCATGCCGGTCGGGATCAGGGCCACGATGTCGAAGACCTGCTGCACCATGAAGAGGCGCGCCACGCCGCTGCGCTCGAGCCCGAACTCGCGGCTGCCCCGGAGTGGCACCACGAACTGTTCCATCGTCGAATAGGTGAGCGCGACGAGTCCGCCGGCCGCGAAGGCCAGAGGGACCAATGAGGCGTGGGCCGTCGATCGCGTGTGGCCGGCCGATCGCGTCTCGCCGGCTGAGCGCGTGTGGCCGGCGGCGCTCGACGTGGTCGGCGCCTGCCGGGCAAAAAGCGACGTTGAGGAGGCACTGGCCGCGGCGGGGAGCGCCGAGAGCAGCATCGGCACGAGCCCGATCGCGACGAGCTGAGGTGCGCACGCGACCAGGTAGGCGGTGTTCCAGGCGAGCGCGGTCGGCAGCGTGCCGATCAGCGCCGCGCCCGCGAGCATCCCGATCATCGCCGAGAGCTCGTACGCGGCGAGCGCCGACGCGAGCTTCGTACCGGATTGGAAGCGAAGGATCGCCGTGAGCCCTGCGACCATGCCGAGCGCCTGGCCGAGCCCCATCAGGAGCCGACCGCCCACCAGCATCGCGAAGCCGCCGCCGCTGATGACGCAGAGTCCGCCGATCGCCAGGACGAGCGGCCCGATCCACATGGCGCGCCGCAAGTGATGCGTGAGGAAGAGCCCGAGGGGAATATCCGCGACCATCCGCGCGAAGCCGAACGCGCCGGCGACGATCCCAAGCTGCCAATCGGCCAGCGCCGCGGTCTTCGCGATGTCGGGCAAGACGGCAGGAAAGGCGCCGCTCGCGACGAGATTGGAGAAGGTCGTGAGGCAGAGCAGAGCGGTCAGGGACGTCACGAGGCCTTTTATGGTAAACCATTGCCCTGTGACCGAGCCCACGATCCGGCTGGACGTGCAGGGTCCCGTCGCCCGTATGACGTTCGACCGTCCCAACGTGCTCAACGCCGGCAACGCGCGTTTCTCGACGGATCTCGGCGAAGCTGTCGCGACGATCGCCGCGCGCCCCGACGTGCGCGTGGTCGTGATGACCGGCGCCGGCCGCGCGTTTCAGACCGGCGTCGATCTCAAGGCACTCGCGGCGGGCGAGCTGACGCAGCCCGACCTGGTCCGGTGGGAAGACGCGATGACGGCGCTCGAGCGCATGGACAAGCTCGTCATCGCCGGCATCAACGGCCACTGCATCGGCGGTGGGCTGCAGCTGGCGCTCGTGTGCGACTACCGACTGGCGGTCGAGGACGCGCTGCTGAGTTTGCCCGCCGTCAAGGAATGCCTGATTCCCTCGATGTCGCTCTATCGCCTGCCGCGGCTGATCGGCATGGGGCGCGCGAAGGAGCTGATCCTGCTCGGTGAGCCGATCACGGCACGCGAGGGCGAGCGCATCGGTCTGGTGAACCGCGCGGTGCCGGCGGCCGATTTCCCGAAGGCGCTCGACGAGATCGTCGACAAGTTCCTGGCGCTGCCGCCGGTGAGCGTCACCGCCAGCAAGCGGCTCTCTACCTCGGCGTTCGACCTCGACTTCGAGACGTTCCGCCGCGAGATGAACACGGCGCTGGCCGGGTGCTTCGCGTCCGAGGAGCACCAGCGCGCCATGGCCCACATCCGATCGAAGAAACGGAGCTGACGATGAAGATCCTGTACACGCCGCTGATGATCGTGCCGTCGGTCTCACCCGAGCAGCGCGCCGCCATCCTCGAGGCCGCGGGCCCGGGCTCCACCTTCGTCGAGGCGAAGGACGCCGCCACGCAGCGGCGCGAGATCGTCGACACCGACGCACTCTTCGGCCGCGTGGCGCCCGATATCTTCCCGCTCGGCAAGCGGTTGCGTTACTACCAGTCGATCGGCGCCGGCGTCGACTCGATTCTTACGCAGGAGCTCGTCGAGAGCGACGTGCCGCTGGCCAGCGAAAAGGGCGGTGTCGGCATCCATCTGGCCGAGCATGCGTTCGCGCTCCTGCTGGCGCTCACGCGCGGCCTGCACACGGCGATCCGCCAGCCCGACTACACGCTGCGCGAGCCGATCCGTCTGCGGCAGCTCGAGCTCTACGACCTCACGATGGGCATCGTCGGCTTCGGTGGCACCGGCCGCGAGGTGGCCAAGCGCGCGCTTGGCTTCGGCATGCGCGTGCTCGGCGTGGACATCGAGGACGTCGCGCCGGAGCCCGGTGTCGAGGCCGTCTGGAAGCCCGATCGGATGGGCGATCTTCTCGGCCAGTCGGACGCGGTGGTCATCTGCCTGCCGCTCACGAAGGCGACGCATCACCTCTTCACGCGCGATCTCTTCCGCCAGATGAAGAAGACCGCGTACCTGGTCAACGTCACGCGCGGCGCGATCGTGTACGGCGACGATTTGCTCAAGGCCCTGGAGGAAGGGACGATCGCCGGCGCCGGGCTCGACGTCACCGATCCGGAGCCGCTGCCGGCCAATCACCCGCTGTGGAAGCATCCGCGCGCGATCGTGACTCCGCACACCGCCGGCGGCTCGCCGCGGCGGGCGCAGCGGGTCATCGATACGTTCTGCGAGAATCTGCGGCGTATGCGGGCGGGCAAGCCGCTCATCGCGCTGATCGACAAGCACAAGGGTTACTAGGCCTCTCGGCCCATTCATTGCGCGTGGTCGCGGGAGGCGGGCGGGTCCTGGCGCCGGGGTGCCGCCCTGCCGGCGCGGCTACGTCACCCGCTCGCCCGATTCGCGGCTCTTCGAGCCGCGCACGGGACGAGGGGGTCCCACTTTCGCCGCGCCGGCAGGACGGCACCCCAGCGCCAGGACCCGCCCGTCTGCCGTGGTCACGTTCATGAATGGGCGGGGCTAGACTGGGCTTAGGTCAGGAGCATGATTTCCACGACGCTTCTTCACAATTCGTCGCTTCGTGTTGTTGATCGGCGATGTGAGGCGTCGCCAAGTGATGTGCCGTTTGTCGAGAGGCATGCGGATTATTCGCTGTCTTATGTGCGGCGGGGGACGTTTGGGTATCGGAGTCGTGGGCGGGCGTTCGAGCTCGTCGCGGGGTCGATTCTGGTGGGGTATCCCCGGGGATGAGTATGTGTGCACGCACGATCATGCCCGGGGGGATGGAGACGAGTGCTTGTCGTTCCATCTGACGCCGGCGCTGGTGGAAGCGGTCGGCGATCGGACTCCGGCGTGGCGGCGGGGGTGTGTGCCGCCGTTGGCCGAGCTGATGGTGCTGGCCGAGCTAGCGCAGGCGGCGGCCGCGGGGACCACCGACGTGGCTCTGGACGAGATCGGGATCGCGCTCGTCACGCGCTTCGTCGGCGTCGTGTCCGGGAAAACGCGGTCGTCGTCGAGCCCGCGTGCGCGCGATCACGGCCGTGCCGTTGAGGCGGCGTGCTGGCTCGATGAGCATGCGGCCGAGCCGGTCGATCTCGCGGGCGCGGCGCGGGCGGTCGGGCTGAGCCCGTGTCATTTCCTGCGCGTGTTCGCGAGCGTGCTGGGCGTCACGCCGCACCAGTATCTGGTCCGCGCCCGGCTGCGCCGCGCGTCGAGCCTGCTGGCCGACGACAGCCGGTCGATCACCGATGTCGCGTTCGACGTCGGGTTCGGTGATCTCTCCAATTTCGTCCGCACGTTCCATCGCGCCGCCGGCGTGTCGCCCGGAGCATTTCGCCGGGCGGCTCGGGGCGACCGCAAGATTCTCCAAGAGAGGCTCGCCGCGCGCGTCTAGGATGACCTTCTGAGGAAGGAGGCCATCATGGCGTCTATTCGCAAGGAGATCCCGCTCGGCGCGCCCGCGGCCGAGGTCTGGGACGCGGTCCGGGACGTCGGCGCGTTGCACACTCGCCTGGTGCCCGGCTTCGTGACCGACACGAAGCTCGAGCCCGGCGCTCGGATCGTCACGTTCGCCAATGGCATGGTCGCCAAGGAGCTGATCGTCGATCTCGACGACGCGACGCGGCGCCTGGTCTGGTCGGCGGTCGGCGGGCGCTTGAGTCACCACAATGCATCGGCCCAGGTTTTTCCCGACGGCGACGCGCACTCCCGGCTCGTGTGGACGGCGGACTTCTTGCCGAACGAGCTCGCCGGTGACATCTGCATGATGATGGACCACGGTGCCGCGGCCATGGAGAAGGTGTTCGCGAAGCGCTGACCGCTGCCCTGTTCCGCCCGCGGCTCAGACCGGCCGCTCGAAGCCGTACTCGCGCGTCTGATTCAAGTCGTCCGGCAAGACGCGCTCACCGGTGCGCCGAAAGCCCATCCGCTCGTAGAGGCGATGGGCCTGGTCGAAGCGGGTGTCGGACCAGAGGATCAGGCGAGGGATCCGCTCGGTCCGGCACCAGTCCAGCACGGCCTCGACGAGCGCGCGGCCGGTGCCGCGGCCGCGCAGGCGCGCGTCGAGGTACAGGCGATGGAGCTCGGCGCTGCCGTCGCCCAGACGCTCGACGCCGACGGAGCCGACGACCACGTGGTGCTCGCGCACGACGAAGAAGGCGCCGCGCGGCGGCGCGTAGTGCTGATCGAACCGGAAGAGGTCCGGCACCTCGACCTCGGGCTGATAAACGAAGTCGTATTCCCGGTACACGCGGCCGATGAGCTCGACAACGCCCGGCGCGTCCGCGCGCGCGGCGACACTGACCGATAGCGCGTCGCGGCGCGTGCTCGAGCCGCCGACACGAGCCAGGCGGTCCCACGGCAGCACGATCACCGCGATGCCGATGAGCACGAGAGCCATCCCGGCCAGACGCAGCGCCCCGAACCGCTCGCCGAACACGAGCGCCGAGGAGTAGCCGCCGACGAACGGCACCAGCAGCGCGAACGGCGTCACGACGGCCGCCGGATAGCGGCGTAGCAGCCGGCCCCAGATCGCGTAGGCGAAGATCGTCGCCACGCTACCCAGATAGAGCGCGGCGGCGATGGAGATCCAGGACGCGCTCACGAGCGCTCGCAGGACGCCCGAAGGGCCATCCAGGAGCGCTGAGAGCGCGAGCGACGGCAACGGCGGCACCAGGCTGAGCCACACGACCAGGGCGAGCATCTCGACGTCGCCGATTCGCTTCAGGAGCACATTGCCGATGCCCCAGCTTATCCCCGAGCCCAGCGCGAGACAGAAGCCGACGACGGTCAGGTCCTGACCGAGGGTGAGGAGGATCAACACGAGCCCCGCGAACGCGACCGCGACGCCCGAGACCTGGCGGGCGGTCGGCCGCTCGCGCAACGCGATCGCCGCGAAGACGATCGTGAACAGCGCCTGGGTCTGTACGAGGAGCGAGGCGAGCCCCGGGGGCAAGCCGTTGGCGAACGCGAAGAACTGCAGCAAGAACTGCCCGGCGAAGAGTGTCGCGCCGACCGCGAGGAGCCGGGGCCAAGAGACCGCCGGACGCGGGAGCACGATGGCCGGGATGGCGGCGATCAGAAATCGCAGCGTGGTCAGCTCGGGCGGCGAGAAGCTGTCGAGCCCGAGCCTCGTGGCGACGAACGCCGCGCCCCAGATGACCACGACGAGCAGCGCGAGCGCGACGTGGGCGAGCCTCAGCGGCGCTAGCTCAGGATGGCGCGGCGGTAGTGGCTCGGATAGACGACGCCCGCGCGCGCCGGCAGCGCCGCGAGATCCTGAGCGATCTGCCAGCCGAGCGTCTTCAACGCGTCCACGTCGGAGCGCTCGCGCTGGGCGAGCACGATCCAGGCGGCGGCCTCGTCGGGCGCCGCGACGATCACGGGCCCGATGAAATCGTCCTCGCTGATGCGCTCGAAGAAGTAGAGGGTCACTCGGGCTTCAGGTCGGGTCGCTTGAGCGCCAGCGCGGACCATTCGAGCGTCGCGCGGCGCTTGAACTCAATCGCCTTCTCCCACTCGTCGAGCGAATAGCAGTCGCGCTCGGCGACGCAGCGGATCTCCGTCACCGTGCGCTCGTCGAGACCGAGGCGCTCGGCGATCTGTTTGTCCGACAGGCCGGGCTGGTCGATCTTCTGGAACGAGTTGCAGAGCTTCAGCACCTCGTCCTTGTAGCGCTTGTAGACCTCGGGATCGAGCTTGAAGACCGTCACTTCATCTCCTTGAGGCCGTGCGCGGCGGGGCAGACACGCATGCACTCGAAGCACTGCGCGATGTTCGTCGACGAGTAGGTGATGGCCCAGAGGCTGCGCGTGAAGAAGTCGCCGTAGAGCAGCATCTTGCGCTTGTCGCGGTCGGGCTCGTTGAGCGCTTCCTCGAGCACTTTCTGGAACCCGCCGACCCAGTGCGTGTGTACGCGCGTGTTACAGCGCGCGGCGTCGTAAAACGTGCGAATCGCGCGCCCGTTCTCGAGCTTGCCCGACAGACAGCCGCCGCTCGAGCTGGGGCAGGTCGTCAGACAGGGCGTGGTGTGCTCACGCTCCCACATCTGGCGGCAGGCCGGCGCCGGGCACGCGGGTGTCGCCTCCACGCCGTCCGGCTCGAACGGCGCCGTCGTGATCACCGCGCTCCAGTACATGAAGCCGTGATCGCGGTTGAGCACGGGGCCGGCGAGCGACTTCGAGCCCAGGCCCGCGAGCTCGGCGGCGAGCATCAGCGAGAGAAAAGGCGTGTCGCCGCTGGCGGTGCCCGGCGGTACGTAGAGTGCGTAGTAGCCGAACTCGCTCTCGATGTACTGCGCGAGGCGGCGACCGACGCCCTGGATGCGGTCGGTCGTGCCCATCGTCTGCATGACCCACGGCGAGGTCGCCGCCCAGTCACCCTCACGCGGCTGCGCGCCGCCGACGACCACGACCGATCGCGCGCCCGGCAGCAGATCGCCCGGGCGGTGCTTCTCGGGCGCGTGCGCGTCGAACGCGGCCACGTCGGCGATGCCGCAGACGGTCGCGCCACCCTTGAGCGCCATCGACTTCAGCCTGGCCGTGTCGACGGGCTTCACTGGAGCTTTCTGTACTTGCGTCCGACTGGGCACACGCGCATGCACTCGAAGCACTGGGCGATCGAGTCGCGGAAGAAGCCGAGCGACTGGATGCTCTTCGTGAAGAAGTCGCTGTAGATCATCGTGCGGCGCCGCTCGGGATCGTCCTCGTTCACGATCTGCAGGAGCCCCTTCTGGAACGAGCCGATGCCGTAGGTCTGGGCTCGCGAGTGGCACTTCTCGCGATCGTAGGTCGACTGCTGGATGCGCCCGTCTTGCACGGTCCCGTTGAGACACGCCGGGCACACGCGCAGGCACGGCGTGGTACCGATGCGCTTGTACATCGCCGCACAGCCCGGATGCGGGCAGGCGGGCTCGGCCAGCGGCTGATCGGGCTCGAGCGGCAAGGTGGTGATCAGCGCCGCGTAGTAGAGCAGCCCGTACTCCGGATTCAGGATGATGTGCGCCGCGAGCGAACGCGTGCCGAGCCCCGCCAGCTCGGCCGCGTGCATCATCGACATCGGCGGCTCGTGGCCGTGCACGGGGAGCGAAGGCGCCTGGATCGCGTGATGCGAGAGCGTGCCCTCGATGAAGTCGCACATCGCGTGAACCGCCACGTTCTCGCGCAGGTCGTAGCCGGTGATCTCCATCACGCGATGGTCCGGGCAGCGCCACGCGCCAGCCGTCGGCCCGTCGCCACCGGCGACGACGACGCTCCGGGCGCCGGGCAGGATGTCCTCCGGGCGATAGCCCTCGGGTACCTTCTCGCGAAACGCCTCGACCGGCGCGATCCCGACCACGCGCGCGCCGGCTTTGAGACCAACGGCCTTCAACCGCTCCTCGGTCGTCATGAGGACCCCAGGATAATCCCCTCCGGTATAATCCGCCCGGCATGAATTTCGACGCGTTGCGCGCGAGCACGATGCCGGGATTGCTCGTCGAGCGCGCGCGGACGCGGCCCGAGCGCGTCGCGTTTCGCTCGAAGGAGCTCGGGATCTGGCGCGAGACGACCTGGCGCGAGCTCGCCGCGCGCGTCGGCGCGCTGGCGTGCGGCCTTGCGCGCGAATACCACATCGCGCCCGGCGAGACGGTGGCCATCATCGGCAACCCGTGCCCGGAATGGACGATCACCGAACTCGCGGCGCAGGCGCTCGGGGCGATCACCTACGGGATCTATCCGACCAGCGCGCCCGGTGAGGTGCGTCATCTGCTCCAGCACGGCGGCGCCTCGCTCATCGTGGTCGAGGACCAGGAGCACCTCGACAAGACGCTCGAGGTGCTGGACCAGTGCCCGGATGTCCGCGCGG
>Ga0114129_10005481_pt1 | contig 17934 bp, 11 predicted proteins | sample RhiMetdeltSRZDD1_FD_80071 | JGI IMG/M metagenome (GOLD analysis project Ga0114129, IMG submission 80071) | Populus rhizosphere microbial communities from Tennessee, USA - Rhizosphere MetaG P. deltoides SRZDD1 (version 2) (version 2) | ecosystem: Host-associated > Plants > Roots > Rhizosphere >...
ATCGAGCTCGTCGACGAGCTGGCGCAGCTGCGCATAGACGCGTTCGGCGTCAGCGAATCGGCTCGCCTTCGCCATCGTCTCCAGTTCGGCCGCGGTTTCACGTCCGGCTGACGAGCCGACCGTCGCGATTCCGCCCTTCAGCGCGTGTGCCGCCATTCGCAGCGCGTCGGCGTCGCGCTTATGGAGCGCGCGCTCGATACGGCGGAGGGCCGCTGGCGAATCCTTTCGGAACAGATCGATCACTTCCTTCAGCAGCTGACGATCGCCGCCGGTGTAGGTCAGCGCGGTCTTCTCATCGAAGGTCGCCGGCCGCGCGGGAGTCGATCGGTCAGGAGCACCGGCGACATCCGCGCCATCGCTGCCGAACCGTTCGACCGTCATGATCAGATCGTTCACTTCAATCGGTTTCGACAGGTAGCCGTCCATGCCGGCGGCGAGACACCGCTCACGATCGCCGGCCATCGCGTGAGCCGTCAGCGCCACAATCGGCACGTGGGTCGGTCCGCCGCGCTCTCGCTCGCGGATCGCGTGCGTCGCCTCGAACCCGCTCATCTCCGGCATTTGCAGATCCATCAGGACGACATCGAAACCGGTCGCGGTGGATGCGAGTGTCGTCACCGCGTCGCGTCCGTTTTCGACGGCGTGAACATGATGACCACGCTTTTCAAGCAACCGGATGACCAGCTTGCGGTTGACGAGATTGTCTTCAGCCAGCAACACCCGCAAGCGTTGTTTCGGACGGACAGATGGCTGCGCAGTCCGCTCCTGCCTGGGGCGCCGGGTTGAGACGCGAAACAGTGTGGCAAAGGCGTCGAGCAGATCGGAATGCTTCACCGGCTTGCTGACGTACGCATCGACGCCGAGTCCCCGTCCATCGTTCTCTTTCGCGTCGCCCACCGACATCATCATGACGATGGGGGTACGGGCGATCTGCTTGTCGCGCCGCACGCGGCGGGCCAACATGAAGCCGTCGACTCCCGGCATTTGCCGATCGGCCACGATCACATCGAATGGCTGCCGACCGGTGACGGCGATCGCGAGTGCGTCGAGCGCGGATTGCGCGTCGGCGACCGCTGTTGGCTTCATGTGCCAGCTCGCGAGCATCTCGTCGATGATTCTCCGATTGGTGGCGTTGTCGTCGACGACAAGAACACGAAGACCGTCGAGGGCGGTCGTTTTGTCGAAGAGCGGCTCGTCGGCCGCGATCTGAGGACGATCGAAGCTGGCGGTGAAGAAGAACGTGCTGCCGCGTCCGACCTGGCTCTCGATCCACATTCGGCCATGCATCAACTCGACGAGGCGAAGGGCGATGGCGAGACCGAGCCCGGTCCCGCCAAACTTGCGAGTGGTCGAGGCGTCGGCCTGCGTGAAGGCCTGAAAGATCTGCTGCTGCTTCTCAGCGGGTATTCCGACTCCCGTATCGGTCACGGCGAATCGCAGTATCACCCTCGCGGTGGTGGCTTCTTCGACATGCACATCGAGCACGACTTCACCGGTGTCGGTGAACTTCACCGCGTTGCCGAGAACGTTGAGCAACACCTGACGGAGACGGCCGACATCGCCAAGCACCTCGTCGGGAACGTCGGGATGGATATGACACGCGAGCTCGAGCCCTTTTTCCGCGGCTCGGAGCGCGAGCACTTTGGCCGCGTCACCCACCGCTTCACGCAGATCGAACGCGGTGTGCTCGAGATCGAGACGCCGCGCCTCGATACGGGAGAAGTCGAGCACGTCGTTGACGATTCCGAGCAGTGAGGTCGCCGACGATTTGACGGTATCGAGGTAGTCGCGTTGCTCGGACGTGAGTTTGGTATCGAGCGCGAGCGTCGTCATGCCGAGAATCGCGTTCAGCGGCGTGCGAATCTCGTGGCTCATGTTGGCGAGAAACGCGCTCTTCGTTTCGGCGGCTTCCTCGGCTCGCGATTTAGCGAATTCGAGTTCGCGGACGAGTTGGGCCAGCCGCGCCGTCTGCTCCTCGAGCGCATGCTGGCTGACCTCGAGATCGCGCGCATAACTGCGCATCGTTTCGTCCGCAGCTTTTTGGTCGGTCACGTCGCGCGCCGACGCGTAGATCATCTGTTGCTGCGCAAACGGTTTCGACGTCCAGAGCAGCCATCTGATCGTCCCGTCTTTATGCAGATACCGATTCTCGAAATACATCAGATCGTGACCGTCCGACAGCCTGCCTGCGACCACCTTCGTCGAATCACGATCGTCGGGATGAATGAACTCGATGTACGGACGCGACAGGAGCTCAGCCTCGCTATAGCCGAGGATCCGCTCCCACGACGCATTCACCCGTTTGAAATATCCGTCGAAGCTCGCAATGCACAACATGTCGAGCGACAACGCGAAGAAGCGATCGAGCTCCTCCTGGGCGCGCCGGCGATCGACAAACAGGCCAATCTGATTGCCGACGCTGGTCAGCATCGACAGCAGGTCTTCATCAGGCGCGCGAATCTCGCGGCTGAAAAACTCCATGACGCTCTGGACTTCGCCGCGCAGGAGGATCGGGAACCCGAAGGCCCCGTGCAGGCTTTCGCGCGCCGCAAACGGCGCGCGCGGAAAGTTGGCATCAAGGGTCACGTCGGCGATCCAGACAGGTTGGCCGGTACTCCAGACGCGGCCAGGAAGCCCGACGCCACGGTTGAACGTCATCTCGCGACTGACGCGATCGAATTCAGGAAATTCGGATGCGGAAGCGCGCCACGTGTCGACGCAGCGGAGCAGGTCTACTTCGTGGTCGATGCGCCAGAGCGCACCAAACTCCCACCCGAGCGCCTCACAGATCGCCTCGAGGATCTTCGGCGCCGCGTCGCCAAAGGTTGCCGATTCGACCAGCGCCCGCGCCGCTATGTGCTCGGCCGTCAGACGCCGTTGGGCATGGTGGATGGAGACTATCGCGTGATTATAGGACACTGAAATTGCTGATTGTCGATTGCTGATTTTGAGTGCTGATTGAAATACGCCCGTTTTCCAATCAGCCAGCCAGCAATCAACAATCAGCTTTTCAGCCGCGCCCGAAAGGGAAGGCTACTTGCGCGGGCCCTGCGGCGCGAAGTTCTTCATGAACTCGTCTTGCCGCTGCTTCATCTCCTCAGGCGTCAGATCTTCCTTTCGAGTCGCGATCGTCCAACGGTACCCAGCGGGATCGGTGACGGTTCCACACCGATCGCCCCAGAACTGGTCAGACATCTTGCCCATCGGACCGTCGGCTACCTGAGCGCCAGCGGTCACGGCGCGATTGAACAGGGCGTCAGCATCTTCGACATAGATCCATAACGCGATCGGGGTGCCCCCGAATGCTCTCGGTCCTTTGCTTCCCATCATCGCGTCGTTCACCATGATGCGCGAGTTGCCGATGCGGAGCTCCGCATGCATGATTTTGCCGTCGGGCCCAACGGCCCGGCCCATCTCCTCGGCGCCCAAGCCTTTCTTGTACCAGTCGATCGCCTGGGCAGCATTGTCCAGCGTCAGCTGAGGTGTGATCGTGTGAAACCCTTCTGGAACTGCGCTTCTTGCTTTTGCCATTTCGATCCTCCTTTCGCGCGAAGACAACGACGCATTGTCACGCCGGGTCGGCGCGATGGCAAGCTGCTTGTCTGTTGTCTAGACGAATGGGGCAGGGTGAGATCGACAGGTCCGCTTCAGCTCGTCGATCGAACAGTTCAGCCGCTGCCGCTCGGAATCGCTGATGTCGATCCGATCCCAGCGGCTCTTCAGACCGTGGCCAGATGACTGGTACATCGCGTGCTTGTTCGCAAGTGATCGTCACTCAAGTTCGGAGAGACCTATCAATGCGAAACCTGCAGACAACTGTTCCGCCGACCGCGCATCGCGCGTCGATCGGCGCGCTCGAGCGCGTCGCCGCGCTCACGACCGCCACAGCCGTAGTGGCATATGGACTCAGCCGTCGCAATTTGCCCGGCGTCTGTCTCGCGGCGGCGGCCACGCCGCTTGCGTACCGCGGGCTTTCCGGCGAATGGCCGCGTGTTGGACATGATCATTCGTCGCGAGGGATCACTCGCGCAGCACTCGGAGGAAGACGAGGGGTTCACGTGCGCGAGTCGATCCGCCTGGAAAAGCCGATTGATGAGGTCTATCGGTTCTGGCGGAACCTCGAGAATCTTCCGCAATTCATGAATTACCTCGACGCGGTGATCGACCTTGGAAACGGGCGATCCCGCTGGGTAGCAAAGGGACCGGCGGGCACGCACGTCAAATGGGAGGCGGAAATCATTAACGAGGTGGAAAACCAGGTCATTGGCTGGCAATCGCTGCCGGGAGGCGATGTCACTACGGCTGGCTCGGTCAATTTCGATACGGCTCGACGCGGCCGCAGTACACAAGTATCGGTGCACTTTCAATACACGCCGCCGGCCGGACGGGCTGGCGCGCTCATCGCGACAGTATTCGGTCGCGAACCCTCGCAGACCGTTCGCGAAGACCTCCGTCGGCTCAAGCAGTTGCTTGAAGCTGGAGAATTTCCCCACGCCACGTCACCTGACGAGACGAGGAAACTGAGATGAGAGCCGTTTGTTATCACGGAAAAGAAGACGTCCGCGTCGAGACAGTGCCGGATCCAAAGATTCTCAACCCGCGCGATGCCATCGTCAAAATCACGGCGACGGCCATTTGCGGATCGGACTTGCACATCTACGACGGATATATCCCCACGATGGAGAAGGGCGACGTGCTCGGACACGAGTTCATGGGAGAAGTCGTCGAGGTCGGCCGCGACAACAACAAGCTGCGCGTTGGCGACCGCGTGGTCGTGCCTTTTACCATCGCGTGCGGCAACTGTTTCTTCTGCAAGGAACAGTTGTGGTCGCTTTGCGATAACTCAAACCCGAATGCGTGGATGCTGGAGAAGATCACTGGCTTCTCAGGTTCGGCGCTATTTTGGTACTCACACATGTACGGCGGTTACCCAGGTGGCCAAGCTGAGTACGCGCGTGTACCTTTTGCCGACGTCGGACCTTTGAGGGTTCCTACCTCACTCAGCGACGAACAGGTCCTTTTCCTCTCGGACATTTTGCCGACTGGTTACATGGCGGCTGAGAACTGCCACATCCAACCAGGAGACACCGTTGCGGTCTGGGGATGCGGGCCAGTGGGACAGTTCGCAATTCAGAGTGCGTTTCTGCTGGGCGCCGAGCGCGTGATCGCGATCGATCGAGTCCCGGAGCGATTGGCGCTTGCCGCGGCGCACAGCCGCGCCGAAGTGCTGAACTACTCGGACGTCGATGTGGCGGAAACGCTGCGGGCGATGACGGGCGGTCAGGGCCCCGACGCGTGTATCGACGCGGTCGGGCTCGAAGCGCACGGAACGACGCTGGACGCGTGGTACGACGTGGCGAAGACGTCGATGTACATGGCCACCGACCGTACTCACGCGTTGCGGCAGGCAATCTCGTGCTGTCGAAAAGGAGGCACTGTCTCGATTCCGGGCGTCTACGGCGGACTGCTCGACAAGTTCCCCCTCGGCGCCGCATTTGCAAAAGGACTCACGCTCAAGATGGGGCAGACCCACATGCACAGGTATATGCCGGGACTGCTCGATCGAATCGAACGGGGCGAAATCGATCCGTCGTTCATCATCACCCATCGCGTCACGCTCGACGACGCGCCGAAGATGTATCGAGTGTTTCGCGACAAACGCGACGCCTGCATCAAGGTGGTGATGAAACCAGACGGACGGGCATGAACAGATAACGAGTGGCAGAGGAGGCAAACACAATGGCTCAAGCGGGAACCTTACACGATGCGTTCATCGAAGAATTGCGCGACACTTACGACGCCGAGAAGCAACTGATCAAGGCGTTGCCGAAACTTGCCAAAGCCGCGGCGTCGACCGATCTGCGCGCTGCCTTCGAGACCCACCTCGAGGAAACGCGCGGGCACGTCGAACGGCTGGAACAGGTCTTCGAAAGCCTTGACGAGAAGCCTCGCGGCAAGCATTGCGAGGGCATCGCCGGCATCATCGAGGAAGGCAAGTCGATCATGGAAGAGGAGTTCGACGACGCGACGATGGACGCCTGTCTCAGCGCAGCCGGTCAAAGAGCCGAGCACTATGAGATGGCGGCCTACGGCACGTTGATCGCCTGGGCCCAGAGCATGGGGCACACTGAGGCAATCAACCTGCTGCAAGGAATCCTCGACGAAGAAAAAGCGGCGGACAAGAAGTTGTCGTCGCTCGCTGAAGGAGGAATCAATCAAGACGCCGCCGACGCGGCGCACTCGGAAGACGAAGAAGAGGACGAAGACGCCGCGGCACGCGGACGCAAGGGCGGGTCCGCCAGCGCAGTGGCGACGCGTCGCCGTCGATAGGTCTCGTGGTCTATAGAGAAACGGCCCGGTTGGGCCGGGCCGTTTCTCCGGTACGATGACTCTCCACCAAACCGTTCTCAGCGGCCTGCCGCACACACGAAATTCGATGCGTCGTCGGTACTGCCCGATCCTTTGTATTTCGCGACCTGCGGATATTGACAGAGCGGACGCGTTCGATCGGTTGCGCCAGACGTCCGGTGTGATGCAACGATCTGTTTCGGCGCGGCGCCGGTGCTGATCCATTCGTCCATTGCCGCGACCTTGTCGAACGCGTCGGTGCCGGCGCCCCCCTGACAATGTCCCATCCCCGGCACGAGATAGAGCGCGATCGATTTTCCCGCCGCGTCCTTTCCCGACTCTTTCACGACGGCATCGAAATACGTGGTGCTGTTGAGTGGCGCCACCTGCTGATCCGCCCAACCGTGGTACATCAGCAGCTTCCCACCACGCGAGAAAAAGGGCTTCAGGTTCGTTGACGGCGGTTCGATTCCGACGGCTTGACGTTCGAGGCGTGCAATGTCGGTCGATGCATCGAACGACGCCGGATCCCAGGCCGGATCGTTGAACACGACATAGCGGTAGGCTTCCGAAGCTATGAGGTACGGCTGTGGCCCGGCAAGCGTCGCCCAGTTCAGTTCCGAGCCGGGATGGAGCATAGGGAAGGAAAGCGTGACACCGGTCTTCGGATCCTTTACGGGTCCATACATCGCACGGGCGGTTTCCACCTGCGACGGTGTGAGGCAGCTCGGGCCATCATCAGCTTTACAGTGCATGGCGCTTGGATCGAACGAACAGCGATCGGGTTGATCGATGACGCCGTCCTTCACACCGTCGAGCGCATCACACGCTTTCAGCGCGGCATCGTGGATCGCCGGATACTTCTCCGGAGGAATGTAGCTACCCGGAGTCCGGTGCACCATTCGATTGAACTGCATTCGTACGCCATGAAGCCGCGGCGACGCAACGGGTGTAGCACCGGCAATGATCGCATCGTAGTCGGCGGGATATTTCGACGCTTCGATGACACCCTGACGACCACCGGTGGAACACCCGCTCCACAGGGATAGCTTCGGACCGCCCCCATAAAACGCCGTCACAATCGCCTTCGCCTGCACCGTCATCTCGTGCACCGCCCGGTGCCCATAGTCGATCAGTTTTTCCGGATGGTTCATCGCGAAGGACGCACCGGGAGTCGAGTGCCCCGTGTCAGTGCTAGCGGTCGCATATCCCTTTACCAGGGCAGCCGCCATTGCCGGATACGAGATCGTGCCTGCCCAGCCACCATTGCCGACGGCCTGTAACTTCTGGTTCCAGCCATTCAGCGGCATCCACACTTCTATCTTGATGTCGGAGTCGCTCGTAGGAGTTAACGTCGCCGCGATACGACAGAAAGCTGGAAGTGCCGCATACGGCTGCGACGCAGGTGTCGCGTTGGATCCGGGCGGCGTGAACGCGCCGGGTGCCACGATCGTAGCTGACGTTACGCGGCCGTCCTTGAGAATTGACGTCAACAGCGTTTCACAGGCAGCGGGCGCGAGCGCCTGCGCAGAGTCATGACGAGCTGCCGAAAATCCGACACCGATAGCGAAAATCCCTAGGATTGCGACCAGGATGGAGTTTTGCATTTGCATGTCGGCGCCGATGCCCGTGCAGGCGGTTATAATCGGCGGGAACTCTACCACAATGCGTGCACGACGATTCGCAGCGCTCTCCATCATCATCGCGATGATCCTCGGAAGCCCGGCGATCTGCGCAGGCTGGGCGCGAACGGCGGCGGAACGACGGGCGTGTTGTGTCGAAGAGACCGGCTGCCCGATGCACGAGCCGCCGGTGCATCACTCGCATGCGTCCGCAGGCGTGACACAGGCGCAGGCTGACGCGTGCTGCGCCGCATCTGAGTCTCGTAAGTCGTCGCCGACAACTCCGCACTTCACGAACATCGGGTCGGCGTCGCTCGCACCAAGCGTGCTGTCGCTTATCGTTGCGTCACCCACCGCGCTCGTCCCGACCACGCGATCGACACCCGCGCGCCCGCCAGGACCTGTTCCTCGGCATCTTCTGTTGTCCGTCCTGATCGTTTAGTTCACGACAGTCTTCGTGTCTTTCGCCGGATCTCGTGTCCGGCACACGTGACGTGCGCGCGTACTCGCGCGTGAACGAAAGAGTGTCGTGATGATCAATGGACTGATTCACCTCTCACTGCGCAACCGCGTCATCGTCGTTGCGCTGTCCGCCGCTCTGGCTGTCGGGGGCTGGTGGGCCGTGCGGACGACGCCGATCGACGCCATTCCTGATCTTTCCGACAACCAGGTCATCGTTTTCACCGAATGGCCGGGGCACGGACCACAGGAAGTGGAAGACCAGATTACGTACCCCGTCACGGTGAACCTTCAGGGACTCGCTGGCGTGCGCGTGGTCCGGTCGCAGTCAGCCTTTGGCTTCTCGATGATCTACGTCGTGTTTCAGGACGACGTCGATTTGTACTTCGCGCGGTCGAGAGTGCTCGAACGGATGGGCCTCATCGCGAAGAGCCTGCCGGCGGGGGTAACACCAACGCTCGGCCCCGACGCCACCGGAGTGGGGCACGTGTTCTGGTACACCGTCGAGAGTCCGAGTCTGTCGCTGCGTGATTTGCGAACTTTGCAGGACTGGTTCATTCGCTATCAGCTCAACGCCGTTCCTGGCGTCGCGGAAGTGGCGTCAGTCGGCGGGTTCGTCCAGCAATACCAGATCGACATCGATCCAAACCGGTTGCGCACGTTCAACCTTTCCTTAAGTGCGGTTGTAGCGGCGGTCCGCGAGAGCAATGTCAACGTCGGCGGCAACGTGCTCAGCTCGAACGGTGCCTGGCTGATCGTCCGTGGCGTTGGCTTGATCGAATCAGTCGAGGACCTGAAACGAATTCCTGTCGGCGCGTCGGTTGGCGTGCCCATCTACGTCGAGCAAATCGCCGACGTGCACGTGGGAGACGCCTTCCGCATCGCGTCACTGGTGAAGGGAACGAAGGAAGTCGTCGGCGGGGTGGTCGTCGCCCGAACCGGTGTGAATACGAAGAGCGTGATCGACGCGGTGAAGACAAGAATCGCGCAGATTCAGCCGGGCCTGCCGGAGGGTGTTCGAATCGAGGCTTTTTACGATCGGTCCGGACTGATCGGCCAGGCGGTCCATACCCTGCGCAGCGCGCTGATCGAAGAAATCATTCTCGTCACACTCGCGCACGTCATTTTCCTGATGCACTTCCGATCGATTTTGATTGTCACGATACCGCTCCCGCTGGCCGTTCTGATCTCGTTTCTGGGGATGAAGTATTTCGGGATCTCCTCGAACATCATGAGCCTGGCCGGCATCGCCATTGCGATTGGCGTCCTCGTCGACGCCGGCATCGTCGTCACCGAAAATGCGTTCCGGTCGATTGAGCAACGCGGCGTCGATCCGCGGGATCGGCGTCTCGTCTGGGAGACGGTGCTGGAGTCGACGAGACTGGTCGGCCGGCCCGTCTTCTTCTCGATGACCATCATCCTGCTGGCGTTCATTCCCGTGTTCGCGCTCACCGGCCAGGAAGGAAAGCTGTTCCATCCACTCGCATTCACGAAGACATTCGCCGTGCTGGCGGCGACGATTCTCGCCGTCACCCTGGTGCCGGTCCTCTGCACACTGCTGCTCGCCGGACGTTTTCATGCCGAGCAGGAGAATCCGGTGATGCGAGTGCTGCAACGCATCTATCAGCCAGCACTCGAAGGGGCGTTGTCGCACCGTGGCTTTACAGTCGCGGTCGCCGCGCTGCTCTTCGTCGGCGCACTTGCTGTCGGCCGCACTATCGGCAGTGAATTCATGCCTCCTTTGAACGAAGGCGATCTCATGTTCATGCCGATTGCCGATCCGAGTATCTCGCTCGAAACGAACACGACGATCGCCGCGCGCCAGAACCAGATACTCGAAACATTTCCGGAGGTTGCTTACGCCGTTGCCAAGGTTGGACGTGCCGACACGTCGACCGATCCTGCACCGCTGAACATGACTGAGACGGTGGTCCACCTCAAGCCAAAGGATCAATGGCGCCGGGGAATGACGCTCGATCGACTACGCGCCGAGATCGGACGAGCGGTGCAACTCCCCGGCGTCTCCAACATCTGGACGATGCCGATCGTGAATCGCATCGACATGCTCACGACGGGCATCCGATCGGAGGTCGGCGTCAAGATCTTCGGCCGGGATCTGGCCGTGCTCGAAGGGCTCGCGCGCCATGTGGCCGAAACGATACGCACGATTCCTGGAGCGAGCGGCGTGTATGCCGAGCAGGTGACGAGCGGTCAATACCTCAACATCCAAATCGATCGGGCGGCGGCCGCTCGCTACGGTCTCGGCGTTGCCGCCATTCAGGATGTGATTGAAACGGCGGTCGGAGAGAAGACGCTCACGACGACGATCGAAGGACGCGAGCGATTCCCTGTCCGCGTGCGGTACCAGCCAGAGTATCGCGCCGACCCTCAGGCGCTCTCGAGCGTGCTGATCTCAACGCCGCAGGGCGCTCAAGTTCCGCTTGGTGACGTCACGCGCATCGAACACGTGCGCGGGCCGGCGATGATCTCGTCGGAAAACGGGCTCCTGGTGGCGACGGTGCTCCTGAACGTGCAAGGGCGGGATGTCGGCGGCTTTGTGGAAGAAGCCCGGCAGGCCGTTGGACGATCGGCGAAGCTGCCTCCCGGATATTACATCGGCTGGAGCGGACGCTGGGAGAATCAGGAACGCGCACGAGCCAGGCTTCAGATCGTGGTTCCCATCGTCCTCCTTGTCATTTTCATCCTGCTCTATTTCACGTATCACTCAGTCATCGAGGCGGCGCACGTCCTGCTGGCCGTGCCTTTCGCGCTCACCGGCGGCGTCTATCTCCTGTGGATGCTGGACTACAACTTTTCGGTCGCCGTATGGGTGGGCTTCATCGCGCTATTCGGGACCGCGGTTCAGACCGGCGTCGTGATGGTGATCTATCTCGAAGAAGCGGTCGAACGGAAGCGGCGCGAGCTGGGCGGAACACTGACCCGCGCCGATCTTCGCAGCGCCGTCGTCGAAGGCGCTTTGCTTCGGCTGCGTCCCAAAGTCATGACCGTCTCCACCGTCATCGCGGGACTGCTTCCAATCATGTGGAGCAGCCGCGTCGGATCGGAGGTCATGAAGCCGCTCGCCACGCCGGTGCTGGGGGGCATGGCTTCGTCACTGGTGCACGTGCTGATCGTGACGCCGGTGATCTTCTTCTCGCTCCGCGAGCGAGAGCTTCGCCTGTTCGAAGCAACACCCGCGATTGAATCCCGGCTCACCAATGCGAATCGACGAACGATTCTCACCGTCATCGCCGCAGCCGTTGTCGCAGTCATCGCGGTTGGCGGCTGGTGGATCACGGCCGCGCGACAGGGGGCAAACGAGACCGATTCGATGTCCGCCATCGTTCATACCGAGCGCAGCGGAAATCTCGAGATTGTTCTCCGATCGCCGTCCGGGGCCCTTTACATCGGACGCAACGCCTTCCTCATCGAGTTCCGTCATGCGACCACTCATGCGCTCATGAATGTCGGGGACGTCCATGCGAGCGCAAACATGGCCATGCCCGGGATGGTGATGCCGAGCGGCCTCGAGGTAAGCCCAACGAACGTTCCGGGCCGCTACGAGGCGACGGCGGAGTTCGGAATGGCGGGCACGTGGCAGATGGCGATCGAATGGAACGGACCGGCCGGCAAAGGCTCGGTGAATTTTCAGGGGACAGTGCAATGAGCGTTCGAACCTTCAGCATGGTTGTGGCTGCGCTCGCGATCACGCATGGCGCGTCGGCCGGTCAGCTCACGAGCCCGTCACTACGACCAACGACGGCGAACCCGTACTATGACTCGCAGCGAGGCGTCTCTCTTGATGAGGCCGTCGAGATGGCCCTCGCGCGAGAGCCGGCTCTCAAGGCGGCACGGGCGGATGTCGACATTGCCAGAGGCACACGCGCTCAAGCGGACCTCCGTCCGAATCCGTCGTTGTCGTTCGAGTGGCGAGAGGAACCGTCGGGGACCGACAACCAGGCGATGGTTTCAATGCAATGGCCGATGGATCTTTTCCGCCGCGCAGGGCGAACGAACGTTGCCGATCGCGAGATCGCGGTCGCGGAATTGACCGTTTTGGAACGGGAACGTGCGATTCGCACTGACGTGCGATCCCGCTTCGGCGACGTGCTCGCCGGTATCCGGCGTCTGACACTGCTCGAGGAGCTGACCGACGCTGTCGGTCGCCAACGGGATCTGCTGCGCGCACGCGTGGAACAGGGGGCGTCGCCGCCGCTGGAACGCGATCTGATCGAAGTCGAGCTGCAACGTCTCGTGTCGGAACGCGTGCTGCAGCTCGGCCGGATCGAGTCAGCGCTCTTCGCGTTGAAGCGCTCCGTCGGACTCGCGCCAACCGAACCGTTACTCGTCCGCGATTCGCTTGAAGACATCGTCCAGCGTGAAGCAGGATCGATCTCGACGATCGCCGATGCCCCCGATCCCGTCAACGAGCGGGCTGACGTCCAGGAAGCTGCCGCGCGCATCGCGACGGCCGAAGCCAGGGTCGATCGCGCGAAACGTGAAGGACGCATCGACGTGAGTCTGTTTGGCAGCTATCAACGAATGGACGCAGGATTTCCGCAGTTCGGGATCGACGCCGATGGAGGCCTCGAGCGAGTGCGCGGCGTGTTTCATTACGTCTCGGGTGGGGCAATGCTCACCATCCCGTTGTTCAACCGGAATCAAGGAGACGTCGCGGCCGCGCGTGCCGAACAAGCCCGTGCGAGCGCAGCACATGAGGCAGCACGGCTGTCGGCGCAGAGCGAAGTCGCCAGCGCGCGTGCGCTCGATCAGCGAGCACACGAAGCGGCGCAGCTCTTTAGCGCGGAGGCCAGGGCGCTGGCGCGAAAGAACCTCGACGTTGTCACTCAGAGCTATGCGCTCGGTCGTGTGACGGTATTCGATGTGCTGACCGAGCAACGACGGTTCGTCGAAATCGAGCTTGCGTACGTGGACGCGCTGCGCGCGGCATTTGATGCGCGAACGTCGCTTTTGCAGGCGCGGGGAGGTGGCCGGTGACTCAGGACAGGATAGTGCGCATCCGGCCGGCAGTCGCATTGGCTGTCGCGATTGCCCTGCTGTCGCTTGGGGCAGCGATCACCTATTTCCTGATTCATGGACGCGAGCCGAGCGCGGCCGGACCGTCTGCGCGATCCGGACCGTCTGCGCGATCCGGACCAGCTGCGTCCACGCCAGCGGCAACTGCGCCGGCCGTGACCGGTGGTGAGGCAGCAGGTCAGACGCATGGCGACAATCGTTTGCCAGACGTTCCGGTCCCGATCAGTGAAGAAGCGATCGCGCGGGCGGGAATCAGAACGGCCGTAGTCACGGCAGCCGGGGGAACTTCGGAAATCCGGTTACCGGGCATCGTCGAACCGAATGCCTACAAGCAAGTGAACGTCACACCACTCCTGTCCGGCCGGGTCACTCAGGTATCGGCGGAACTGGGTGCGCATGTCAAGCGTGGCCAACAGATCGCGCAGATATACAGCCCCGAGCTGGCTGAGGCGCAGACCAAGTACGTGGCGGCACGGGCAATGCTGGAGGCGCACGATCGTGAATTGCAGCGAACAGAGAAGCTCGTCGAAATCGGCGCGGCGAGCCGCCAGGAACTCGAGCGTGCGCACGCGGAACATACGTCGCAGTCAGCCGATCTCGAGGCGGCGCGTTCGCGGCTTCTGCTGCTCGGCATTCCGGCCGACACCATTGCTGGATTGAGCGCCGGAAAGAGCGTCGGGTCGACCGCGACCATCTTTGCGCCTCTCGATGGAGTTGTCACCGAACGGGTCGCGAACGTCGGCCTCAACGTCGACCCATCCACAAAGCTGTTCGGGATCGTCGATCTCGCGACCGTCTGGGTCGTCGCCGATGTCTACGAAAAGGATCTCCCGCGCGTGCCACTCGGCGCCTCAGTCACCACTACCACGGCTGCGTATCCCGATCGGCTCCTCGAAGGGCGAATCAGCTACATCGACCCTCAGGTGAGTGCAACGACCCGCACCGCGAAAGTTCGAATCGAAGTTGCGAATACGAAGGGAGACCTTCGTCTCGGCATGTATGCCACCGTCCTCATCCGCACGGCGGCCGCTGGCGCGGCGGTCTTCGTACCGCGAACCGCGATTCAGCAGGTCGGTGATCGTCAGCTCGTCTATCTGAAATCATCAAACCCAGGCATCTTTGTCGAGCGGGAAATCGAGACTGTTCGCTCGTCCGGCGATCGCGTGGAAGTTCTATCGGGACTCCAGCCGGGCGACACCGTCGTCACGGATGGTAGTTTTTTGGTCAGAGCGGAGCGGGAACGTCTCGGCCTGCGGTCTCCTGGCGCGAGTGCGACGGCCGGCAGAGAAACCGCCGCAACTCGGCCATCAATGCCGTCGGATGTTTCGAGGGCACGGGTCGAGATCACCGAAAAAGGATTTGAACCGTCGTCGCTGAAGGTTCGCGCAGGTATTCCAGCGCGCGTGACTTTCGTTCGATTGACTGACAAGACATGCGGCAAAGACGTCGTCTTTCCATCGATGGACATCCGCCGCCAGTTACCCCTCAAACAGCCAGTCGTCGTCGAGTTCACGCCCCAGCGCGGCGAAATTGAATTCGCGTGCGGCATGAACATGCTGAAGGGAACGATCGTCGTCGAATAGCACTGTTGCGCTGCCGCGCTCGAACGGTGCGATTTACCGCTTCTTGCTCGATCCCTTGCGCGATGACGTTGAACGTTTGCGCGAGCGCTTCCGCGGGACCTTGGCCCCCTTTTCACGCGCTTCACTCAATCCAATTGCGATCGCCTGCTTGCGGCTCGTGACCCGCCGACCGGACCGTCCGCTCTTCAACGTCCCGCGTTTTTTCCGCCGCATCGCTGATTCAACGTTCTTCGACGCGGATCTTCCGTACTTCGCCATGCGTACACCTCCCAGGCAAATGCCTGCAAGGTGTGTGCTGGCAACACGGCACAGGTAGGGAAAGAAAATGGCCGGGCGGCGTGAACCGCCCGGCCAAGTAGAAGCAGCGGATGAACTCGACTCGTTAAAACAACACAGCCACGTCGAAGATGACTTGGGTGCGCGGGTTATAGATGACCGCATGCCCATCGACAACGCCGCGTGAGTATCCGGTCGGCAGAACGACGAGCTGACGCTCGACCGCGACAGGGAAGGGCTCCATCTTCTTCTGCCATCCCGGCGGAAGCTGACCCGTGCGACGGTACTTCTTCTGCAACCCCGGCGGCAGACCCTGGAAGCGCGTCCCGTAATAGCCACGGATGACGGTGACTTCACGCGGCAGAAACACGACGTTGATCGCCACGTTCGTCCCGGTGGTATTGACGCGTTCGTATTTCGCGTTTTTCTTTCCCTTCGAATGATCCTTGTTGGAATCATTCGCGAACACCACGCTCGTCATCAACAAGGTCGCGATGGCGGTCCACACGACTTTCTTCATAACGCCCTCCTGGCTCGGGCCTCGCTATCGAACGAGGAGGCTGCCGCAAGGATCCTGCCCGACGACGTCACGGAATAAACAGCGCTCGGTCAATGACTTCGGAGGGGCGCAGGGTCAGAGGCGTCGTCCAGCGGCGACGAGAACGTGCCGTCAGCGGCAGGATTGTAACGTGGGGTCAGACCGGGGTCAGACCAGCGTTTGACCCTGGTTTGACCCCCGCCTCGAGCAGCGAGCACGTCTCGGCCAATGCATCGCAGCGCCGGATCTCATTCGACCAATGACGGCACCGTTCCGCGACTCGCGTGTCATCCATCAGCGCACCGAGTTGTGATGCGACGTGGTTGCCGTGGAATTCGTTCGGCCGGATCCATCGTCCGACACCGAGACGCCAGAGTCGTGTCGCGTTGTCCGGCTGATCGAATGCGATCGGCATCGTCAATTGAGGAACACCGGCGGCAAGCGCCTGGGCACAGGTTCCGATGCCGCCGTGATGAACGACCACGCCGCAACGAGAGAAGACGCGCGAGAACGGCACGTACGCCTCGGTGCGTTCCTGGTCACTCAAGTTGTCCGGTAATTGCTCGGGATATCGCGTGACAAATAGCGCCCGGCGCTTCAGCCGGCGCGTCGCCTCCAGCGCCGCGGCGAAGAACTCCACAGCGGCTCGGTTAGCGGTACCCGGAGTAAAGAGAATCGGCGGTGACCCGGCGTTCAAAAACGACTCGAGGCCAGGGCTGAGGTCATGAACATCTGACTCGTCGTACAACGGAAACCCGGTAAGCCGAAGTTGCGACGGCCAATCGGGTTGAACGGGAGCGAACCATTCAGGGAAAAGCCCAATCACACGCTGCGGTGAGTGGACCCACTCGCGGAACACTCGCGAAACCGGAGAAAGACCAAGTTGGCGGCGCAGCGCATTCAATGCTGGGACAATCGGCGGATCGAGTAATAAACGATCCGCAAGCCACAGCGCGGATCGCTTCACCCACCGCGGCAGTCTTGATGGATCCACGCCCGGAATGGACGTCGCCTGCTGAAAGTCCGAGCGAAAAATAGATGGCGCGAGATGTAGAGTCGCGGCAGGTGCTTGGCGTGCATCTTCGAAGACGCGCGCCGCAAATGCGAGCGCGTGGGCGACCAGAACCGTGCGTCCTGGTTCGTACACCGACGAGATCACGTCATAGTGCGCACGCAGCGCGGATGCGACCTTCCGCAGGATCAGGGCCAATCCCTTGCGGCTGTGCCACAAGTCCGGATCCTTCGTTATTTCGTCGAATTCCGCCTGCGAGTGAATCTGGACAAAACGAAGTCCGGCACGTTGGCAGACGACGCGAAACGGTTCAGCGGTGAGGATGGTTACGTCGTGGCCGCGCCGATGGAGCGCGCGTCCGATACCGACGAACGGATGCACGTCACCGCTCGAACCAACAGGCGTGAGCAGAAAGTGAGCCAAGTAATTAACGTTCAACAGGCGTGACGGCGGAGCGGGCCACGGCGCGACGATCGTCGATCACCGCGCGATCGAAGCGCGCCACGAGATCGTGGAAGCTCGCCGTCGGACCTGTCCACCGCAGCGTTTCGACATCGTCAAAAAGCGGTATGTCCGTGCGCAGCGTCGCGAGCGTTCGGAAGAGCAATGCATGCTCGCGTTGTTCACCGAGTGTTCGCGCCAGTGCACCCGCGTTGGCGGCATTGACGCGCCATTCTCGCCAGTCGCCTGGAACAGCTTCGAGATGTCGATACTTCGCCAGGACAGCCGCAGTGGATTTCGCGCCCCATCCGCGCAGGCCGGGATACCCGTCGGCTGCGTCGCCCACGAGCGCGAGGTAGTCGGGAATCGATTCCGGCAAAACACCGAACTTCTCGACGACCGCAGCTTCGTTGCGAGTCTGCCGGGTGCGTCGATTGAGTTGGACGACGCGGTCACCCTGCACGCACTGCGCGAGATCCTTGTCGGGGGTACAAATGATCACGCGCCCAACACGTGGGTCCCGTGCCGCAACCCGCGCCGCGGCCGCAAGCGCGTCGTCGGCCTCGAACTCAATCATCGGCCACACAGTCACACCAGCTGAGACGAGCGCGTCTTCGA
>Ga0114129_10005482_pt1 | contig 17933 bp, 13 predicted proteins | sample RhiMetdeltSRZDD1_FD_80071 | JGI IMG/M metagenome (GOLD analysis project Ga0114129, IMG submission 80071) | Populus rhizosphere microbial communities from Tennessee, USA - Rhizosphere MetaG P. deltoides SRZDD1 (version 2) (version 2) | ecosystem: Host-associated > Plants > Roots > Rhizosphere >...
AGATGGAAAACACCTGTTTACAGGCGGAGATGATGGAGTGCGAGTCTATACGCTGCAAGTAGAAGACCTGGTTGCCCTCGCGCGCACACGTACTACACGTTCCCTGACGATCGAGGAATGCCAGAAGTATTTACACGTGGAAGTATGCCCTGCCGAACCATGATGCATTCGGAAGCATTTGCACATGCATGAAGGGAGTTGAACGGGTAAAAACAAACGTGGCCGAGCATACACTCTCGACCACGTTTCTGTTTGCGCCCCCCTTGCCCCATTATTTTAAGGGTGGATATCCGCCCTTGTATATGAGAATCTAATTGCTCAGAAAAATCGCATAGATCGTCGCATCTTCATCCTCGGGAGAGGGTGAATTATAGATAATAGTCATACCTGCCTGCTGGTAGGTTGCCCAGTAGTGCAGAAAGTCCGGCGTATCTCCTTCGTCTGGTAAGCCGCCATTCCCGAGACCGTGTTTCCTTAGCTTATGCTCTACACTTCCCATGATGTCGTAAAATTTCAAACCATGAGGTAATTCACCTTGATAAGGGGAAAATCCTTCGTCATTGTTCAGGTAGAGATACACCGTTTCCACCACCTGGTTTGACTCTATCCACAAAGCTATGCCTGCGGAATGGCAGAGCAGGAAATGATTTGCACTGGAGCATTCATTACTGGCTAGGAACTCGGTCATAGCTACATCGCTCAACGGCTTGCCGAGGATCGACTCATAGATAGCAGTCTTTGGCGCGGCATGATCGTCCTGCCCAGACTGAGCAGGTTGCGCGGCACATCCGCTGACGCTCAGCGAAATGACTGCCAAAATACATAATCCTTCATAAAGCGCGTTCATAAGATACTCTTTCCTCTACACCCATAAACGAAGGCTGGTCTTTTTTTCGGGCATGGAACCCTAAAGGCAAAGCAGCCCAACTGGTCGAGTACTTGATCGTGATGAGCCTGCTTTCCTTCCCCCAATTCGTCTCTGAGAGCCTGACCGGAGATGTTCTCGCGATCACGTTTTGTAGAGACAGGGCCCCACCAGGAGGCCCTGTCTCTACCATCCACTAGCGCAACTGTTTGCTCAAATACTGAACTCAATGGTCATGCTACTATGGAAGACCATACCCGGATTTGCAGGCATAGAGCATTTCCATACTGCTGGAACAAATGAGCGGAATCTGTTCCTGTGCATTGCCGGTGACTACAATAAGTCGTTCTGCTTTATCAAGCCAGGGCTGGGCATACTGCAATTCCAGGGCATCACTGTATGCAACCACAGGTTTGTTCTGGACCTCCAGCCAAGACCGGGCATACTGCAATTCCAGGGCATTCCCGTACGCAGCCACCGGTTTGTTCTGGGCCTCGAGCCAGGGTCGCGCATATTGCATTTCCAGTGCGTTGCTGTAAGGCACAGCCAGACCCTTCTCAGCCGCAACAGCCGGTCGGCTGGCGATGTAAGCGGCAATGGCAACCGTTGTAACCAGTACCAATAAGATTGCCACCAGGGCTGTATTATGGAGCGGGTTATTGCGGGCGGTTCGATGACCGTCTTGCTTGGGGTGGATCGCATTTGTGTATGTGTTCATTCTTTCTCCTTTTGAATTTGTTGAACTTGACCCTAGTTTACGCAGGAGGCGTTGCTCAACCGTGTCGCAGAGCGTGTCGGAATGCGTAACTTCACATCTTTGACCTACTTTAGGGGATATAATCGAAAACTGTTGAGGCAACAGGAGAGAAATGCCCGCAAAGCTTGCCCTGAACCTGCTGGGTCCCCCACAGCTTTATCTGAACGACGAGCCCGTCACCGCCAGCCGCCGAAAAGCGATGGCGCTTTTGGCGTACCTCGCGGTGAACGGCAACCGTCAAACCCGCGATTCTTTAAGTGCACTGCTCTGGCCCGATTTTGACCAGTCCCGGGCGTTCACGAATCTACGCCACACCCTGTGGGAGGTACAACAATCAATCGGCGAGGGCTGGATCCGAGCAGAACGCGAAGCCATCGAGTTAAACTCGGATTCTGAGATCTATGTAGATGTGAGTGAATTTGAGTCTCTGCTTGCGCAAAGCCGCGCTCAGAGTGAGGCGACACTTCGAACCCCGCTTTTATCAGATGCCGTTAAGTTGTATCGCAATCACTTCCTGACTGGGTTCAGCCTCAAGGACGCCTCCGGCTTCAACGAATGGGCATTTGCCAAATCGGAAGAGCTTCGTCATCAACTGGCAGTGGCTCTGCTCCAGCTTTCAGAAGACTACTGTACTCTGGGACAGACGGATCAGGCGATTCCATATGCGCGGCGATTGATCACTCTCGACCCACTCAATGAAGCCTCCCATCGACAATTGATGCATCTCTACATTCAGGCGGGCCAGCACAGCGCGGCGTTGAAGCAATACCAGGCCTGTGAACAGATCCTGCGCCGGGAACTGGGAGTGGACCCGCAGCCGGAGACGCGCGAGCTTTACAAAAAGATCCGCAAGCGGGAGATCAAGCCCGTGCGGGTCGAGAAGCCGGGAGAGAAACGCGCCTCGCCCCACAACCTTCCACACCAGCTCAGCAGTTTCATCGGGCGCGAGAGGGAACAGAAAGACATTGCGAAATTGGTCGCGGGCAACCGGCTTGTGACGTTGATCGGCACGGGTGGAATCGGCAAGACCAGTCTCGCGCTGCAGGTCGGGCATAAACTTCTGCAGGAGTATCCAGACGGGGTCTGGTTCATCGCCCTGGACTCTCTCTCCGACCCCGCCCTGGTGCCACAAACGGTTGCAGCGATCTTCGAACTCCGGGAACGGTCAGACTCATCCCTCCTCGATCTACTTACCAACACCCTGCGCAGACAAACAGCCCTGATGATTTTCGATAACTCCGAACATCTGCTGGATGCCTGCGCGCAATTGATCACAGCTTTACTCCAGCATTGCCCGGGGCTGAAGATCCTTGCTACAAGCCGCGAGGCGTTTGGTATCACTGGTGAAGCAACCTACCGCGTCCCATCCCTGGCTGTGCCGGAGCCGAGGAAAGGCTCGCTTGAAAAACTGGGCAAGTATGAGGCAATCCAAATGTTTGCCGAACGCGCCGCTCTGGTGCAATCGGCGTTTGAGTTGACGAACGAGAACATTCAAAGCGTGGCAGAGATTTGCCGAAAAGTGGATGGCATTCCGCTGGCGATCGAACTTGCCGCGGCACGCGTTAACATCCTGCAAGTAGACGAGATCCTGCACCAGTTGGAAAAGTCATTCCAGGTGCTGGCAAACCAGAGCCGAACAACCTCACCGCGACACCAAACCCTGCAAGCCTCCATGGATTGGAGCTGGGGATTGCTCGAGGAACTAGAGCGTGTCTTTCTCCGGCAGCTCTCCATTTTTGCCGGCGGTTGGACTCTGGATGCAGCACAAGCTGTTTGCGACGGGAACGTTTTGGATTTGACCAGTGCGCTCGTGAATAAGTCACTCATTGTCGTGCATCAAACAGATCGCGGAACCCGCTATGGCTTTCATGAAATTGTGCGCGAGTATGCGTTGCAAAAACTGATCGAATCCGGCGACCAGAATATGCTCCATACCTGGCATTTGGGTTATTTTATGGGCCTGGCGGAGAAGGCCGAAGTGGAGTTAAGAGGCCCTTCCCTGGTGGACTGGATGGACCGTCTCAACGATGAGCGCAACAACTTACGCATCGCTCTGCACTGGGCAGATAAAATCGATGTGGAAGCGGGACTCTATCTATCGAGTAAACTGATGCGCTATTGGGAAAGTGCCAACCTGCTGGAGGGCTGCCGCTGGCTGGAAAATTTCATCAACAAGCCAGAATCAAAAGATTTCCCTCTCGCCCGCGCCCATGCCCTGAGTGCGTATGGTTGGCTTTTGACATGGCTGCAACAATTCGACCGCGTGTTGGTTGTGGCGGAGGAAAGCCTGGCTTTATTCCGCGCGGCCGGGAATCGCCAGGGTGAGGTGGATGTGCTGATCTCGCTGGAAAATATGTATCAGTTTAAGGACGAGCTCGAGAAAGCCATTGACATTGGCAGGCAGGCTCTATCCCTGGCACAGTCTTTAGGCGATCGCTGGCGGGAGGCAAATGCCCTCCTTTATCTGGGGTGGTGCTATCACGATCTGGAGAAGCGATTTGTGCACTGGGAAAGTGCGATCCGCTTATTCCGCGAAGTGGGCGATCAAATTACCCTCGCAAACCTGCTTGGCTTGCTGGGACAATTCAGGGTCTTGCATGGAGATTTCGAGCTGGGTGAAAAATGCGTAGATGAGGCCCTGCGTTTATGGCAAGCCAACCGACGGGCAAATATTTGGGATAATCCGCGGGTCACAAAAAGCCTGATCGCATCGATGAAGGGGGAGTACGAGCCGGCAGAGACGTTGCTAAGGGAGGTGATGAGATCAGCCCAGGAAAGAGGCAATCGGATGTCGTATCTTTGGGCAGAGGTCCGTCTGGGGCATCTCCTGTTGCGTTCGGGCAAGTGGACCGAAGCACGCCAGGTTCTGACAGATAATGCCAAAAATTTCGGGAAGGACAGTTACACCATAGGAACGGTCTTCGCCCTGGAAGGCATGGCAGAGCTGTTCGCCGCCGTGGCGAAGCCGGAGTACGCAGCGCGGCTGATCGGCTGGGCAGATCGCATGCGTGAAAAAATACAGGATACTCGACCCGAGATTGAGCAGGCGAATGTCGATAAGATCATCGCCTCCTGCCTGGCAAAGCTGGGAGAAGTCGCGTTCTCGGATGCCTACGATGAGGGTCAGAAGATGACACGGGAGGAAGCCCTCGCCTACGCGCTGGGAAGTTAGTCTTTCCTCCCCCGCGAGTACATGGCAAAGCCGATGGTCCCAAACGCCAGCCCGGCTACGGAGGCGCCCCACGAAAGGAAATTCAAAAAGAAGGTCGACTCCAGAACCTGGATCACCATTAAGAATGGCAGGGCAACACCCAACAGCATCAGGAATACACCGATGCCCAGCAGAAAACGGGGGGAGCTCATAAAATTAGCTCGCATAGTGACCGTTCTCCCGCGCGTAGGCTTCGGCGTTTTTGTTGTCGGCTACAGGGCTGTCCTGATAGAGCCAGCAAGCCACATAGTGCTCCGGTTCGGGCTCAAAATCGGGAGGGAATTTCACATCACACAAGCCCGCCATAAAGTGCGGGCAGCGCGGGTGAAAACGGCAGCCGGTGGGCGGGTTGACCAGGCTGGGCGGCTCCCCCGGCGGCACCTCTTTGAAGGATTCCGCGTTGCGCGCGTCCGGGTCGGAGGTCGCCGCGAGTAACGCGCGCGTATACGGATGAAGCGGGTTCTCGAGCAGGCGGCGCGTGTCCGCTTTTTCGATCAGGTTGCCAGCGTACATTACAAAGATTCGTCGAGAGAAATATTTCACGGTGGAAAGATCGTGAGTGATGTAAATCACTGAGAGCCCGTGTGATTCTTGCAGGGCGCGCATGAGCTTCAGGATTTCCACACGGACGGAGGCATCGAGCATCGAAACGGGTTCATCTGCCACGATCAGCTTCGGCTCACGCAGCATGGCACGGGCGATCACGATACGCTGCTGCTGACCACCGCTCAACATGTGTGGAAACTTGGGCAGAAAATCCTCTACCGGATGCATCTTGACCTCGCTCATCACTTTATGGATACGCGCCAGGCGTTCCTCCTTATTTTTCATCCCGCTGACGGTTCGCGGTTCCTCCCGGATCTTTTGGACATTCATAAAAGGCGGCACCGCCCCATACGGGTAGTGCTGGACGTAAACCACTTTGAAACGATATTTTCGCAATCCCCCCTGATTCAACGCCGACAAATTATCGTTGTCGAAGACTACCTCCCCACTCGTGGGAACGTTCAACCCGAGGATCGTCTTCATCAGGCTGGATTTCCCGCAGCCCGACTCACCCACAACGGCGATCGTTTCGCCTTCCTCCAGTTTGAAACTGACGCCATCCACAGCTTTCACGTAACCTGCGTGGCCAAATCCGAACCGGCGTAGTTCGTACCAGACATGCAGATCACTGATGACAAGTAAAGTATCCGGTTTTTTCTTTCCATTCTTGTTTGCTGCTGTTTCAGTCGCCATTAGAACCTCTTTGAATTCATCCAGCATGGGATTTCTCCTTCTTGCAATTATTTCTCCAAACGCATAATTTCAATCTGATGACCATCCGGGTCGCGTCAATGACGGTCTGTAAAGAAGGCCATCTGTGTGAGTCTCAGGAAAGCCGTTTCTACTTTCTTTTCTCTGTCGCCGAGCCAAAGCCGGTCTGCAGCCCCTTCAGGCATTCCATCATGCCGAGATGACGGCAGTCGTGTGACAGGAACACGAGCAGGTTCAAGCGGATCATCTCGACCTTCTTCCTTAATTCTTTATCCATAGTTTCGAAGCTCGGATAGGTGGTATCGAGTGTTTCGATGAAGCATTCGATGGCCTCATAGGAATTTCGAAGGTAGGTGAGCAGTTCATCCTTGTTAGGAATAGGAAGGGTCGCGGCAACCTCGTCGCTTAAACCGGTGCCGACGGTTTGATGGAATCCTTCCGGAAATCCCCATTTGTTCGCAAGGGCTTCTTTTTCCCAGATCTCTTTGCTGTCATCAAACCCGCTGAGGACATGTGGATAGTACTGGAGGATGGCCGCTTTGAGATAATCCGATTCGCGTGCCAGGTGCCAGAGATGAAATCCGATGGAGGTACTGTAGCCTTCCGGCTTCCAGTTCAGTTGTTCATCGCTCAAATCATCGGCAAGGTTAAGAACAACGTTGTGAATATCTTTAAAACTGTGGAGGACATCGTAAAGTGCAGGCGTAGTCATAAATCCCTGTTATTAAGGTAAGTCACGTTAGAAACGTGACCTATTCATACAACCAGCATTTGACCTTGCGACCGTTCTTGCCGAACATGGGCGGTTCCTTATCACACTTGTCAAAACGGAACGGACAGCGCGCTTTGAAACGGCAGCCGGTCGGCAGGTCGATCAGGCTCGGCGGCTGACCGGTGATGAACATCGGATCCGAGTCACTGCGCAGGCGCGGCACACTTGCCATCAGCATCTGGGCGTAGGGGTGCAGGGGGGCGGGGAAGAAATCGCGGGCATGCCCCACTTCCACGATCTGGCCGGCATACATGATGGCTACTTCATCTGCCAGTTCGCTGGACGTGGCGATGTCGTGTGTGATGAGAATGAACGAGGTGCCGAGCTCCTGCTTTATGCGCTTCAGCACGTTCATGATGTTGGCTTGCGTGAGCAGGTCGAGGGCGGAGGTTGGCTCATCCAGGACGATCAGGCTGGGGCTGGTGACCAGCGCCATGGCGAGTGCCACGCGCTGGCGCATCCCACCGCTCAATTCGAATGGGTAGCGCTCTAGAAAGTCGTCAGGCACACCCACATGCTGAAACATGCGCTTTGCCAGCCCGAAGGCTTCGTCCTTCTTGATCCCAAGATGGATCATGGCAGGCTCTGCAACCTGGTCGCCCACCTTCATGACAGGATTGAGAGCGTTCATCGCCGCCTGGGGAACGAGAGAAATTTCTGCCCAGCGCACATTCTGGCGGAATTGTTCCTCGTCGAATTTCATTACATCTGTGCCCTGCAAATAGACTTCGCCGTCATAGCGTTGGACGTTGCGCGGCAGAAGACGCAGGAGAGCTTTGGCAAGCGAGCTCTTGCCGCATCCCGATTCCCCCAGGATGACCACGGCGCGGTTGGAATCTAGCTCAAAGTCAACGCCATCCACAGCCTGTACAGTACCGCTGCGTGTTTTGAAGTGCAGGACGAGGTCCTCGATCTTAAGCAGTTTTTTCGGTGTCGCGTTCGTTGGCGTGGTCATACATCCCTCAGTTTCGGATTGAAAACACGGTCGAGCGCGAACCCCAACATAGCAAAACCGAGACCGGTGATCATCAGCAGAGTCGCGGGTTCCAGAATCCAGTAGTAGTAGCCGCGATATAACGCACCGTTGGAATTGGCGTTCTCGATGATCTTGCCCCAGGTCGGCAGGACGGGGTCACCCAGTCCCAACAGCGCCAGGGAGGCTTCCAGGAATACGAAGGCGGGGACAGAGGAGACCAGCCCGGGGATGAGCAGTGGGATCATGCGTGGGATCAGGTACAGAAAGACAATTCTCGAGCCGCTCGCTCCATAGGCGCGGGCCGCCTCGATGTACATCGATTCCTTCACCTGCACAAAGATCGAACGATACGCTTTGATCGACGTTGTGAAAATACTAAGCAGGATCGTTGCTCCCAGGATGACCCAGATGCTGCGCGAGTAAAACGTGCCGATCATGATCAGGATCGAAAGGAAGGGCAGCACAATATTGATCTCCGTGATGCGCTGGATCAACTCATCCACCCAGCCGCCATACCAGGTACCCACTGCGGCAATGACCATTGTCAGGACGGACGTCCCGAGTGAAGCAAGCAGGCCGAAGGCCAGGGCCACCGGCGCGCCCCACAACAGTGGAAGGACAAGGTCGCGGCGGGCATGATCCGTCCCTGCGATCCCAAAAACCTGACCGTGGAACACAAACTCAATATTGATATCCGACTCGGGTTCGAAGGTCGCGCCCGTGATCAGCAGCTGGTACTGCCCCTTGATAATGTCGCCTGTCTCGGGATCGGAAAACAATGCCGGGATGATATCGTCCGTGCGCAATTTGGTTTTTAGCTTGGCATCCTGTGAAAATCGATAGGTCTGCTTTTGCGAGAGCGCCAGATTCGTGAGCCTGATCTTCCTTCCATCCGGGGTCAGCCATTCGGCAGAAATAAATGGTTGTTTCTCCTGATAATTGGAGGTGAGATACAGGATGATATCCTGGGGATAGTAATCGGACATAAAGTCAAAGGTATAGGAGGCTTCCATAGTGGATGTCCCCTCCGCCCCGGGCGTCACCTCTTTCACCATGCTGCCATCCGAGGTGCGGACGGCAAAGGATTCGGCATACTTCTTGCTCGAAAAGAAGTTGATCCACGAGGGAGGAGCGAACTTTGGGTTTTGATACCAGACCTCCTCACCGCCGCGCCACAAACGGATGGCTTCGTTGTAGGGGATCTTGATCATGGCGTATACCGCCAGGAAGACCAGCAGGAAGACCACGAGCATCCCCAGCACAGCCGAAGGATAATAGAAGAGACTTCGGAGGGAATTTTTCAGTGAGTTCATATTATCTGCCACCAACCTTGACGCGCGGATCCACGAGAGCGTAAATGAAATCCAAAAGGAAGACGGTCATTGCCAGCAGGTAGGCGTAGATGATCGTGGAGCCGACGATAATGGGAATATCGTACAGACCGATGGCGTGGTACAGAGTTCTCCCGAGCCCGGGCCACAGGAAAACCGTTTCTGTAATGGTTGCCCCAGTCCACAGAGCGATGATCAGAAAGGCAAAGTTGGTGATGATGTTGGGCAACGTCGGGCGCAGGATATAGCGGCGCTCCACATCGCGCGAAGGCAGTCCCTTCGCCTTTGCCATATCCACGTAGTCTTCACTGGAATAGATCAGGAAGAAGGTGCGATAGTTATAAATGCTGAGGAAGAAGGAGCTGAGCACCAGCGATATCACAGGCAGCGTGAGGTGCTTGACCACACTCAGCGAGTAATCGATCGGGTTCGACGGTGGGGGTGAATCCACCATGCCGCCAAAGGGCAGTATCTTTAAAAGCGCAGCAAAGATCAGGATCAGGAAAATACCGTAGAACCAGGGTGGCACCGCCGAGGTGGGTGAAAGGGCAACCACAAGCCGATCCCAGAAATTCCCGTAGCGGCGCGACAGGTTGAGCGCCAGCAGGATGCTCGAAAAGAATAAGAACAGTTGTGAAATGCCCATCAGCAGCAGAGTGGGAGGCAGCCTTTCCAGAAGGATCAGGCGTACCTGCTTCGAGCCGCTGTCGCTGGTCATGTTGATGGCGCGGCCCAGCTGCAGGGTCAGCGCGTTCGAGAGATAGCGGAAGTTCCGGATCGCGATCGGGATGTTGAGCCCAAGCCGTTCCTCCTCATTGGCAATCGTTTCCTCGATCAACTGCTTGCGGACCCCCGGATCCATTTTCTGCATAGAGGGGTTCAAGCCGATGCTCTGCGTGATGCGGTCACGGATCTCGCTCTTCATGATCCGGTCCACATAGCCGCCCATGTTCGCGATCATAATGGTAAGGTAGACACCGATCACAACCGTTGCAAACAAGACCAATAATCGCATGAGGACATAGCGCGACACGCGCGCAAAGGTGCCGGTGTGAGCCGTGTTCTTGACCAGAGTCTTTTCAGAAGGTGTTCGAGTGGCAACTGTCATCGTTACCTCACATAAGGTTAAGAGAGGGACAGGTTGCTCCTGTCCCTCTCCAGTAAGTTGAATACGAACGACTAGGGAATAGCTACGAAATCAAGCGACGTGAACGCCGGAACTGCCACCGGGACTGGCACGACCGCCAGTTCCAGCCGTGCCGAACCATTCGGCAGCTTGGAAGTCGTAGCCGGCGCCAGAGTCACCTGGTATTGACCTTCCGACAGCATGTTCGCTGCGCCTATCTCCACCACCGCGCCGGTTGTGTCATACAGGATGTACTTCACTTCCTTGACGTCTGCTTCGGCATAGGGCTGGTCTTTGAAGTTAACAATGGCATCAAAGACTGCTTCCTCGCCAGCCTTGACCTGGGCAGGCCCGTCAAGCTGGATGCTGGCGAGCTTGGGCTCGCTAAACTCAGCCCAACGGTCCGAGAGGTCAACGAAGTCCGGGTTGTTTTTCAACACAAGGGACTTCTCTGTGGTGAAGACCTGGTCCAGGAAGTAGGGACCCGTGCCAACCCAGAAATGACCGTGATCCTCGAACCACTTTTTGAAATTGGCGTAGCGCATGTCCGCCTCTTCCTTAGTGATATATTGCCCGAGGGTGGGTTCGTAGGGAATCAACGATTCGCTGGCAGCCTGATCCAAATACTTGGACAGGATCTCAAGGCTCGGTCCACCGACCCAGCTGGTTTGTTCGATCTTGAGGGTATCGGCTTTGTTGGAGGTGTAGGCCAGCTCACCATTCTCCTCCGCCAGATTCGAGATGGCGAAGATCGGCCAGCTGTCTTCGCCGGAAAGTCCAAACGGAGAGATGGGCCACAGAGGCAGGATATTCAATTCTGCATCCGCGTTATAGGCATCGTTGTAGGCTTCAATCGTCAGCGGATCGGTCGAGGTGATGCGGTAGCCGCGGAAAGATTCGAGGGCGGCTTCGAGGCTGGGCGCCAGCGATTCATCGTAGATGGCGCTTTCGGGCTTGGCGGGATCAAAACCCTGGATCATCGCCATGACAAAATCGCCAACAGAGATGGGGCTGCCATCGTGCCACTTGACGGTATCGAACAGATCGCCGGGATAGACGACAACGCTCTTGACATTCGCCGTCAGTCCATCCGGGAATTTCTCTGCAGCGGTAATGAAGCGCTGCTCGGTCGCATCCCAATCTACCCAGGCATCTTCAGGGACATCAATCTGCGCAGCGGTTTCGACATTCAGCCAATCCAGATTGTGCTTGATTGGCAGGCCTTCCTTGTAGGTCAGGGTTGCGCTTTCGATGCGCTGCGGCCATGCCAGGCCGGTATAAGGATCGCCCATCAAGCCGCCTGAACCGATCGTGTTTGCCTGTCCCATGGTGGTGGCGCGCATGATATTCGAATCCCAGACCCAGTTACTTCCAGACACGGTGTTCCATGGTTCTGTGAAAAGGTCAGACGTGCCGACCTTCATCGTGCCGCCTTCCTGATCTTTGAAGCGCAGGTTGTAGGCACCGACAAAAGCGGCTTCCACACCGGCAGCAAGGTCATACGTGACCTGAACATTTTGGTTGGAGGGAGAGTACGTTACCTGTTCAATCGTAAAGACCTGCATGGAGTCCTGCAGGGAAAGCTCCATGGCTTTGGCCATCATCTGCTTGCGTTCTTCCGTCGTGGCGAAGGTTCCCTGCGCCAGGTCATCGCCTAGCTGCTGGAATTCTTCGTCAGACACGTTCGAGAGGAACGGATCCACACCCTGGACACTGGTATTCAAGTACATCTGCTGGAACTGTGAGCGCTCATCGCGCGTCAGACCACTGGGAAGCCAGCCGGCAGTGTACATATTCCATAAGCCCTCGCTGGCGATGGATCCACGCCAGATCGGCGCGGCTTCGGTGGAGGTCTTGTACTGGCGATCCACCGTAAAGCCGATGGATTCCAGCTGATTGGAAACGTAATCGCCCATCGGCTGGCGCGTGCCGTCACCATCGGAACGGATCAGGAAGACCAGTGTAATCGGCTGGCCGTTGAAGCTCCATTTACCGTCCACGAGCTCAGCACCCATGCCTTCCATTTCGGCGGTAATCACTTCATTTGCCTTGTCGGGGTTAAAGGCATACTTGGCTTCCAGAGCGCGGGCTGTATCCACTAAATCTGTATATTCCACAAGTTGCGTCGTAATGGCGAAATACTTCGGCAGCGAACCACCGGCATAGATTTCCTGGTTGATGTAATTGCGATCGATCAGCCAGTTCATCGCCTCACGGATCTTGCGATTTGAAAACGGATTGAGTTTTGTGGTGTCTGTGAAGACAGCCGGGTTGAACATAATGGAATAACTGCCGCCCATGGCAGAAGCATAATTAAGTCCTGACTCCTTGATGGCAGGATACGCATCTGAGGCAAGGCCATAGGAATACAAGTCAATCGCGCCAGCCTGCAGTTGTGAAATGGCTGAGTCAGCGGCTACGACCGAGACATCGATCTCATCCAGCCAGCCGCCGTGGCGTGTTGTGGGTTCGGCAGTTGGTTCCGCCGTTGGTGCGGTCGTAGGTTCTTCGGTCATGGGCGCATCGGTGGCGGCGGGTTCCTCGGTCTGCGCCTGTGGGGCCTGGGTCGCCGGTACCTGGGGAGCACAGGCGGCAAGCACCATGCTGACCATGACGAGCAAACTTAGAACGTAATACAGTCTTTTAATTTTCATGCTCTTCTCTCCTTGAAAAGTAAATTATTCGTGAGGGGTATGATCTAAGGTTTCGACGTGCCAGTTACAACCACCTCCTTTTGGATTACACGGAGGGAGGCGGAAACCAGGCTGCGTAGTCCCGGTGCCCGCCTCTCCGTCCAATGAATTGCTTTCTTATGAGGAGAATTGTGAAAGCAAAGCAGATTAGGCGACCTAATCTGACCCCATCATACGTTCGTAGAATGAATCAAGCATCCGCCTGTAATAGTATTTCATGCCCTGCAAGGCGATGGATTGCCCTCCCCCTTCCAGGATTGCCCGGACACTCATTCCACATAGTGAACGATGGGTAAAAACCCCTCCTTAGAGGGGTGTTAAACTCAAATGAAATGAAGGGTTTATGGACTATACTTTGGAGGGAATCAAAATCATGCAGGCTAGACGATCGCTCTTTTTTGGACTCCTGCTCCTCTTTCTGTTAACCTCTTGTGGAAGTGGAGCCAATACTCCAGCGCTGCCCACGCCGGCAATTGATCCCGCGCCCACAGACCGTCCTGCAGAGCCAGGCCATGTAGCGCCTGCTGCCCTGCCTCAGATCTGCAATTGTGTCCTGCGCTTTGATCACATCAGCATCGAACAGGGGTTGTCTCAAAGTTCGGTCAAGGTGATCCTGCAGGATCGCCGCGGTTTCCTCTGGTTCGGCACGGAAGATGGGCTAAACCGTTTTGATGGGTACAATTTTAAGATCTTCAAGCCAGATCCCGATGCCATCAACAGCCTGAGTGATCGCTGGCTCACGTCGATGGTGGAGGACCGGGATGGCTATATTTGGATCGCCACCCGGCTGGGCTTGAATCGGTACGATCCCTACACGGAAGAGTTCATCCATTTCCTGCATGATGATGCGAATCCCGTCAGTTTGATCGATAACCATATCAATGTGCTTTATATCGACAGAAATGACAGTCTCTGGATCGGCACGGCCAATGGATTGGATCTCTTCGACCGGGGATCCGGTACCTTCAAACATTATGTCTACAGCCCCTCGAAACAGGAAGGCATCAGCGGAAAGAACATAACCGCGCTCTATGAAGATAGCCGCGGTCGCTTCTGGGTCGGCACACAAGCCGGCGGCTTGAACCGCTTCGATGCGTCAAATAATAGATTTATCCCTTATCAGAACATGCCGGACGATTCCCATACCATCAGCAGCAACCATGTCACAGCGATCATTGAGGACCGCCGGTCCGTGCTCTGGGTCGGTACATCCGAAGGGCTGAACAAGTTTCATCCCGACACAGGCACCTTCGAGCGATTCGTGCATGATGATAAGGATGAACAGAGCATTATCAGCAATGCGATCCGCGACTTACATGTAGACATCACGGGGAATCTGTGGATCGCCACCTCGATGGGGCTGGACCGTCTCACCATGGGGGGAAGCGGTTCATTCATTACCGGCATGACCCGACCTTTTCCAAAAGCCTGAGTGAGGATGATGTATTAACCATTTATGAGGACCGCGGCGGCATCCTGTGGGTGGGTACGTGGGGCGGCGGCGTCAACAAGTATGACCGCAGGAGCGATTATTTCGCCTATTACCGGAACGATCCTCAGAATAAGAACTCCCTCAGTGATAACTCGATCATCTCCATTTATTCTGACTCCGACGGGTATGCATGGGTTGGGACTGCCGGTGGAGGACTCAACCGACTGACACGATCGACCGGGCAGGTGGTCCATTATCGGAACGACCCAAACCGGCCGAAGAGCATCATCTCCGATGTGATTTCCTCCCTGTATGAGGACCAGGATCGCTTCCTCTGGATTGGTACATGGAATGGGCTCGACCGATTCGATAGGAATTCGTTCGCCTTCAAGCATTACCAGCGTGACCCCGAGAATCCTGCCAGCCTGAGCGCAAATCGAGTCTACGAAGTCTATGTCGACAGGCAGAATAATCTATGGCTGGGTACGGTCGCCGGCTTGGACCGATTCGACCGGGAAACCGAGACCTTTATTCACTACGAGCCCCAGCCGGGCAACCCGAACAGCCTGAGCGGATCGGGTGTCAATTCCATTTTTGAAGACAGCGAGGGCAGCCTGTGGATTGGCACCTGGGAAAGCGGCTTAAACAAGCTCGACCCTGCCACAGGGGAGTTCACACGCTATCGTTATGATGCCCGGAACAAGGAAGCCATCAGCAGCGATGTGATCCTTTCCATCTATCAGGATACCACCGGCCGTGTCTGGATCGGCACCGGCGGTGGCGGGTTGAATCTCTACCATCCAGAAACGGATACATTCACGTACTATCTCGAAAAAGACGGTCTGCCCAATGGTGTTGTCTACGGAATCCTGGAAGACTCACAGGGCTATCTCTGGCTGAGCACGAATTTTGGAGTTTCACGCTTCGACCCGGAGACCGAAACCTTCCTAAATTACGACGCGGGCGATGGACTGCAGAGCAATGAATTCAACTCCGGCGCCTATGCAAAAGGCAGGAGCGGTGAATTGTACTTTGGCGGGATTAATGGACTCACCGCATTCAACCCGTTGAGTATCGATGACAGTCCGTATCTGCCGCAGGTCACGCTGACCTCACTGACGCAGGCCGATAATCCCATTGCCACCGACACCAGCGTGGAGACGACACAAAATATCACTCTCACCTGGCCGGAAAATTCGTTCGAGTTTGAATTTGCTGCGCTGAGCTACAACCAGCCAAACAAAAACCAGTATGCTTATATCCTGGAGGGTTTTGATCCCAACTGGCATTTCATCGGCACAAAACGCGATGGACGCTACACCAACCTGCCTGGCGGGGAATATACGTTGCTTCTGAAAGCCAGTAATAGCGATGGCGTCTGGAATGAAACGCCTGTCCGGATCAAGGTCACTGTCATTCCCCCTTTCTGGCAGACAACGTGGTTCCGAGTGATGTTGACCCTGGCTGTGGTGGCAATTGTGGCGGGGGGAGTGCGACTCCGCACGAAGACGATCCAGGATCGCAACCGCGCCCTCGAGCGACTGGTCAAGGAGCGTACTTACGCCCTCGAAAAGCGCGGTCGTGAAATGGAAGCTCTGTATCAAGCGGACGAGAAGATCCTGCGTAATGTGAGTTTGAATCAGGTCTTTCAGACTCTCGTGGATGTGGCAGTGGACATGCTCCATGCCGACCGCAGCGTGGTCTTTGCCTGGGATGAGGAAAAGAACAAAGTGGTTCCGCGCGTCAGCCATGGCTTCAAACCGGAGACGCTCAAAGTGATGGAGTATGCAAAGGGTGAGGGAATTGTCGGTGAAGTATTCGCGACGGGCAAACCCGTCGTTGTGACCGATTTCATCCCCGAGAACTTCCGTTCCGATGTACGCGCCGCGATCCGGGCGGAGGGCATCAAATCCTTTGTACATCTGCCCATTGCGGTGGACCACAAAGTGGTCGCCGTGTTCAATATCGGCTTCACCCGTCCAGACTTTATCCCCGAAGATACCGTGAGAGTGTTCTCGGCATTAGTGAACCGTGCCGCGATCTCGATCGCCAACATGGAGTTGTTCGAGCAGACGAAAGACCTGGCGGTGATGGAGGAACGAAACCGGCTCGCCCGTGACCTGCACGACAGCGCCAAGCAAAAGGCATTCGCGGCGCTGGCGCAGCTGGGTACAGCGCGCGGCATCCTGAACGGGCACGGGAACGGCGTCACGATGCATCTAAATGAGGCCGAGAATCTGGTGACCGATGTGATCCAGGAGTTGACGTTCCTCGTTCAGGAGATCTATCCCTTCGCACTGCAGGAAAAGGGACTCGTTACCGCGCTGCGCGAACATATCTTTGAATGGGAGAACCGCAACGATACCAGCGTCCAGCTGATCACACGGGACGACCGGCGCCTGCCGCTCGAGGTGGAGCAGGCGCTCTACCGCATCACGCAGGAGGCGCTGGCGAATGTGGCGCGGCACAGTCATGCCCAGCGCGTGGACCTGTCGCTGGTATACAATAGCGACTCAGTCCAACTGTCCGTATCCGATGACGGGTGCGGATTCGATACGAATATGAAACATGGAATGGGCTTGCGCTCGATCCGTGAACGGGTGGGCAGTATCCGCGGGACGGTACAGATCCAGAGCGCGCCCGGGCATGGCACCCGGCTGCTGGTCCAGGTGCCAACAAAAAACTAGAAGGAGACGGCGGTGGCTAGTAATAATCATAACCATAACAATCGTGTGAGCATCCTGATCGTGGACGATCATGAGGTGGTGCGTAACGGCATCCGTTCGTATCTCGAGACGGTGACTCAATTCCAGGTGGTCGGCGAGGCAGCCTCAGGGGAGGAAGCGCTCAAGCTGGTCTCCGAGCATATCCCCGATATCGTCCTGCTCGACCTGATCATGCCTGGCATGGACGGCGTCGAGACGACGCGGCGCATCAAGACCATCAGTCCGCGCACGCAGGTGGTGGTCCTGACCTCCTATCATGAAGATGTACATATCTTCCCGGCCTTGAAAGCCGGCGCCATCTCATACATCCTGAAAGACATGAAGATGGAGAAGCTGGTCGATGCACTGCATCGCGCCGCCCAAAAGGAAGTGACCCTCCATCCGCTGGTGGCGGCGCGCGTCCTGCAAAATATCCGCAGTGACAACAGTGACGAACAGCCGCTCTTCACGGAGCTAACGGAACGCGAGCTGGATGTTTTGCGCCTGATCGCCAACGGCATGACCAACAGCCAGATCGCCGAGAAGCTGGTCATCAGCGAATACACGGTCAAGGGACACGTGAGCAACATCCTGAGCAAACTGCACCTCGCAGACCGTACGCAAGTGGCAGTCTACGCCTGGCAGAGGGGGTTGGTCAACCGGGAACAGATGGGAAAGAAGTAAACAAAAAAGACACGGAGCAATTCCGTGTCTTTTTTGTTTCCGCGCTTCGACTGCCCTCCTCCAAAACCATTCGTCGCTCCGCTCAGCGCGGAGTCAGACCCGCCAATACTCTCCTCCCCCTCCT
>Ga0114129_10005483_pt1 | contig 17932 bp, 17 predicted proteins | sample RhiMetdeltSRZDD1_FD_80071 | JGI IMG/M metagenome (GOLD analysis project Ga0114129, IMG submission 80071) | Populus rhizosphere microbial communities from Tennessee, USA - Rhizosphere MetaG P. deltoides SRZDD1 (version 2) (version 2) | ecosystem: Host-associated > Plants > Roots > Rhizosphere >...
CCCTCATCCCTCATCCCTCATCCCTGCGCTTCCCTATCTACAATGGCGCGTCGTACGACGCGGACGCCACGTGAGATTCGTGCAGCGTGACACGCATCGATTCGATCGACTGCGCCGTCGACCCAAGCTCGCCTCGGCGGATCGCCGCGGCGATCCGCTCGTGCACGACATGCGCCAGAAACTCCGTCGTCGTGTTCCGCCCCGCGAACGCCGGCTCGTCGTCCAGATTGCGGAAACTCAGACCGCGCAGCACATCGTTGACGGCGTCGGTCGCGCGCCCGATGTCGAGCACGATGCCGTCGCGATCGAGATCGGCGCGCCGGAATTCGACGTCAACGATATACGTGGCGCCGTGCGTTCGCTGTGCGGGGCCGAACACCTCGCCGCGAAGGCTATGGGCGATCATCATGTGGCTGCGAACCTGGACGCTGTACATGCGGGCTCCAGAACCGGCTGCAGATCATGAACCACCAAGCCCACAAAGAACACGAAGCCTTGATTTTCGTGCGCTTGGCGGTTCATGAATAGCGGATGCGGTGGCAGAGCGTGTCACCGATGACCGCGGTGAGGCGCGGCATCACGTCCGGCAGCTCCTCGAACGCGCTCTCGCCGGTGACGAGGACGTCGAGCTCCGCGTGGGCGAGCAGCCGAATGGCGAGCTCCATCCGGCGGCGCCGGCTCCAGCGCGTCCGCTGCGACGCCGCAACCGTGCCGACCTGCGACGACCTGAGCGTCAGCCGCTGCGAATGAAAGCGCCCGCCGAGCGCGACCGGGACGTCGCCGCTGCCGTACCAGCTCAGTTCCACGATGGTCGCTTCGAATCCGGCCAGCTCCAGCGACAGCCTCAGACCGTCCGCCGACCCGCTCGCGTGGATTACGGCATCGGCATCGCGACGCGCCGATGCGGGGTTGGCGAACGCGACGCCCAGCGTCCCGGCGATCTCGGCGCGACGAGGATTGACGTCGACGAGCTCGACTTCACAGCCAATGATTCGCGAGGCGAGCCAGGCCGCCAGCGATCCAACGGTGCCGCCGCCAACGACCGCCACGCGATCGCCGACATGCGGCCGCGCATCCCACAATCCGTTGATCGCCGTCTCGAGATTGGCGGCCAGCACCGCGCGGTCCGACGGCACATCGTCGGGCAGCGGAAAGACGGCATCGGCCGGCACGACATATCGAGTCTGATGCGGATACAGGACGAACACGCGGCGGCCGGCGAGACCATCACGATCGTTTTCGACACGTCCGACGCTGGCGTAACCGTACTTCACCGGCGCCGGAAAATCTCCCGACTGAAATGGCGCCCGCATCCGCTCGTGCTCGCTGCGCGGCACGCGGCCCTGAAAGACGAGCGCCTCGGTCCCGCGGCTGATGCCGCTGTACACGGCGCGCACGACGACCTCGCCGTCGCCAGGAGGCGGCAGGGCCTCGGCGCGAAGCTCACCACGTCCCGGCGCCACAATCCAGAATGCGCGCGCGTCGTACGACGGCACGCGCTCATTCTGGTGCTTCGGGGCGCGCGATACAATCCCACGAACCTTGTCAGCGTATGAGCTGTCGCTGGGCGCGGCATACGCGCTCAAAGCCGCCGGTGTGTTCGCGGTCATCATGATCGTCGCGATGTCCGGCCGTCGCACGCACCATCCGTACGACCGATTCGGTCCAGCCAACCAGATCACGACCGTCCGCGCGCTGCTCGTCGCGCTCACGGCCGCGCTCGTCGGCGAGCCGCGCGGCGCGGGCACCGCCACGGCCGCGCTCGCCTTCGGGACCTTCGCTCTCGGGCTCGACGGTCTCGACGGCTGGATCGCCCGGCGGACGCGAATGACCGGCGCGTTCGGCGCCCGCTTCGACATGGAGGTCGACGCGCTGCTGATTCAGGTTCTCGCGATTCTGGTGTGGCAACACGGGAAGGCCGGCGCCTGGGTCCTTGCCTCGGGGTTGTGGCGGTATGCGTTCGTCGCCGCCGGACGGCTGTGGCCGTGGTTGCGACGACCGCTGTTCGCCAGCCAGCGCCGCCGGATTGTCTGCGCCGTGCAGATCGCCGGGCTCCTGCTCGCGCTGCTGCCCGCCATGCAGCCACCGGTGAGCTCGGTCGTCGCTGCCGTATCGCTGGCCGCGCTGTCGTACTCGTTCGTCGTCGACACGGTCTGGCTCTGGCGGCGACGATGACGGTCCCGTTCGGTCGTGTGCGACCGTGGATTGCTGCGGCTGTCGCCGTTCTGCTCCTCGATGCCGCGGTCACGTTCGAGAACGTCTGGCCGACGCCGGCAGTCCGCTGGACCGGCGCGATCTCGATCGAGCTCGCCGTTGTCGTGCTCGCGCTTGCGCTCTCGCACGCGTTGAATCGATCGGTCTCCCGCGCCGCGCTGTGGTGGCTCAGCGCGCTCTGGATGCTCCTCACCATCGGCCGCTACGCCGAGGTCACGGCACCGGCCCTCTACGGCCGTGACGTCAACCTTTACTGGGATGCCCGATTCATCCCCGACGTCGCCGCGATGGTCATCCGTGTCGCGCCCCTGTGGATGGTCATCGGCGCCGTGGCGGCCGCCGCCGTCGTGTTGTGGCTCGTGCACTTCATCGTGCGATGGTCGTTCGCTCGCATCAACGACGTGACGGCGTCGCCGCCGGCGCGGCGGCTGCTGTCGGTCCTGGCCATCGCTGCAGTCGCTGGTTTCGTCATCGGGCGCTTCGGTTCCCGCGCGGAAACCAAAAGCGGGCACGTGCTGTTTCCACAGCCGGTCGTCGAGACGTACGCCCATCAGCTGACGCTCGTCGTCAGGGCCGTGGCCAAACCGAAGACGCTCCCGCCGAGTCCAGCCATGCCGTCGGCGTTCGCGCGTGTGCGCGGCGCGGACGTCTTTCTCGTGTTCATCGAATCGTACGGCGCGATCAGCTACGCGCCGCGGCTGGCCGCCGACCTGGCGCCCGCACGCGCGCAGCTGCAGGCCGACATCGACGCGACCGGGCGGCTGATCGCGTCGGCGCTCGTGCGATCGCCGACGTTCGGCGGATCGTCGTGGCTCGCGCACATCACGCTGCTGTCAGGCATCGAAGTCCGGGAACCAGACACGAATGCGCTGCTCATGACGCAGCATCGCGACACGCTCGTGAAGGCGTTCTCGAGGGCCGGCTTTCGGACCGTCGGGTTGATGCCCGGCCTTCGCCAGCGCTGGCCGGAAGGCGCGTTCTACGGCTTCGACGAGATCTACGGTGCGGACGCCCTCGCGTATCGCGGACCGGAGTTCGGCTGGTTCGCGATTCCGGATCAGTTCGCCCTCGCCCGGTTCGACGAGCTCGAGGCGAAACGGACGGCGCAGCCGCGGTTCGTCATGTTTCCCACGATCAGCACGCACTTCCCCTTCCGGCCGACGCCGCCGTATCAACCGGACTGGACGCGAATGATGCTCGAAAAGCCGTACGACGGACCGTCGATCGTGCGGGCGTACGCGCGCCAGCCGGACTGGGTCAATTTCGTGCCGGGCTACGTCGAGGCGATATCGTACGATTTTGCAGTGCTCGGAGGATACCTTCGCCGCCACGCGGATCGCGACCTCGTGATGATTCTGATTGGCGATCATCAACCGCCCGCCGCCGTCAGCGGTCCAGGTGCGGGCTGGGACGTTCCCGTGCACGTCATCGCGTCGCGCAGGCCGATCCTGGACCGGCTGATCGCGCGCGGCTTTCGTGCGGGACTGCAGCCGGACACGATGACGCTCGGCTCGATGCACGAGCTCCTGCCGATCCTCGTCGACGCATTTGGTGACGGACCGTGACCGCCGAGCCAAAGCCACCCGAGCAGACCGCAGTCGGACTCTGCGCGACCTGCCTGCACGTTCAGATCGTTAGTTCGTCGAAGGGGTCGACGTTTTACCTGTGTCGCCTGTCGGAAGTCGATCCGCGATTTCCCCGCTATCCCGCACTCCCGGTCCGCGCCTGTGACGGGTACCGCGAGCGCCCATGAGCGTTGCGACGCATCTCGGGATCGACATCGCGGAGTACGACGCGCGCATTCGGACGTTCATTCCGGGCTACGAGGAGATGCTCGACGTCGCCGCCGCGGCGGTGCCGGGGACGACGCGGACGATCGTCGACCTGGGCATCGGCACGGGCGCGCTGGCGCGACGATGTGTTCGCCGCGTGCCGCGGGCCCGCGTCATCGGCATCGACACGGACGCGGACATTCTGGCCACGGCGGCGCGCCGGTTGCGCGGTCGCGCGCGCTTCGTGACCGCGTCGTTTCTGCGTGCGCCCATCCCCCGCTGCGACACGATCGTGTCCTCGTTCGCGCTGCATCACATCCGCACGCGGGCCGCAAAACACGCGCTCTACAAGCGACTGCACACGTCGCTGCGGCCCGCTGGTTCGTTCATCATCGTGGACTGTCATCCGTCGCGGCGTGCGTCTATCGCGCGGGCGCAGCACGATGCGTGGGAAGCACACCTGCGCCGGTCCTACAGCGCACCGGAAGCGCGACGGCTGCTTCGCGCGTGGTCGCGGGAAGACGTCTACGTCCCCCTCGAAGTCGAGATCACCCTGCTGGCCGATGCCGGGTTTCATACCGATCTGTTGTGGCGCAAGGGCGCGTTCGCCGTGCTCCTCGCGATGCGTCGTTGATCGCCGGGTCCAGGGGACTCGTCCTCGCACGTAGTGTCCGCCGTCAGGCGGACCGTGATTCGCCGTCAGGCGGACCGTGATTGCTGTGTCGGATCCCCGGCAGATGACGATCGTTTTCCCGACCGAACGCTCTTACAAAAGCGTGGGAGAGGTGACACAGGATGTCCAGTTTGCGCACACCGACACGCAATTTGGCCGACGATTGGTGCGGCATTTTTCTTGCCGTAGGGCGGCTACCCAACCGCGCGGCAACGGGGAATGCGCCGGGCCCGGCGACGAGGATTCAACGATGTGGCACTGGTTCAACTGCTACCTGTCGGGACGTCATGAATTCGGCGTCTGGTGCGCCCCGGGCAAGATCTTCCTGCGCTGCGTCCACTGCGGGAAGCGCACGAGCGGCATCGCGATCGAACCGAAACTGCATGCGAAGGCACCGCAGCAGATGCCGCCGCCGGTCGTCGCCGCGAGCGCGCGTGTCGTGCAGTTCAGCAAGTCCGCCTGACCGCGGACACCACGTGCGTTCAGGGTCCGCCTGAAGGCGGACGCACCTGCCGATCACGGTCCGCCTGAAGGCGGACACTACGTACGACTCCTCGTTTGACACTCCGCTCCGGGCCCGATCACAATAACGGCCCGTGCCCGTTCCCCGCATCACGAAAGAAGATCTCAAACAGCGTCTCGACAGCGCGCAGCCCCCGGTCGTCGTCGACGCACGGCTCAAGTACCCGTACGAGCACAGCACCGTCCGGCTGCCCGGCGCGATCCGCTTTCCGCCGGACGGACCGGTGCCATCGCTGCCGCGCGACCGGGACATCGTCGTCTACGATTCGGACCCGAACGAGCTGGCGAGCACGCGCGTGGCCGTCGCGCTGATTCGCCAGGGCTACACCGTGGCGGCGCTGAAAGGCGGCATCGTCGACTGGCTGTCGGCGAACCTGCCCACCGAAACGAAGGAAGCGCCGAAGCAGGCGCCGCCAGCCGCCGGCGCGCTGAAAGGCTAGCCCACGACCTCGCTGCAGCAGACGCTCGAGCAGCTCCGACTGCTGGCCATCATTCGCGGAGACGTCGCCGAGCAAGCGCTGATCGCTCGCGCCATCGAGTACGCGCGCGCGCACGGGATCGATTCCGACGCCGATCTCGGCCCGATCTTCCAGACGACCGCCGACGATGCGGACGCGGACGTCGTCAAGCGGCTCCGGCAGATGTACGAGGCGGGCGGCTGGGTGCTGCTCGAATCGACCATCGCGGATCTGCCGGCCGATCTGCGCTGGCTGTACGAGTCCGGCGCCGTCAGCCTCGATCAGCTCGCGGCGATGCATCGGCGGCTTGGCGTCACGTCGGCCGCCGATCTCGCTGCCGCCGTTCAGGAGCACGGCCTGCGCGATCTCGAAGGATTCGATCCGTCGGCCGAGGACGCGATCGCGTCGGCGCTGTTGAACCTCCGCGCGTCCACGCCGCGCATTCCGCTCGGACGGGCCATGGCGATCGCGGAAGCGCTTCTCGCGCGCCTGCGCGCCGCGCCCGGCGTACGCTGGGCGCTGCCGGCCGGATCGTTGCGACGCGGCCAGGACACCGTAGGCGACATCGAGCTCGTCGCCGCGGCCGACACGGCCGCGCCGGCACTCGATGAAATCGCGCGCGCGCCCGAGGTCATCCGCTGCCTCCATCGCGGCGATCGCCGTGTGTATCTCCTCATCGATCGCGTTCAGGTCGGCGTGCGCGTGCTCGAGCCGTCCAACGCCGGCAGCGAACTGTTGTATCTGACCGGATCCGCCCGGCATTTCGATGCGCTGCAGGCGCACGCCGCCCAGCGCGGCTATCGGCTGACGTCTGCGGGGCTCACGGCGTCCAACGGCACGCGGCTGCTGGCGGCCGGCGAGGACGAGATCTACGCGGCGCTCGGGCTTCCGTTCATCCCGCCCGAGATTCGCAATGGCGACGACGAGATAGCCGCGGCGGCGAGAGGCGAGCTGCCGACGTTCGTCGCGCGCGGCGACATCCGCGGCGATCTCCACATGCACAGCACGTGGAGCGACGGCCGCGACTCGATCGAGACGATGGTTCGGGCGTGCCGGACGATCGGCTACGAGTACATCGCGATCACCGACCACTCGCCGACATCCGCGTCCTCGCGAAACCTGAGCGTCGACGGCGCGAAAAAGCAGGCCGACGAAATCGCCCGGCTGCGCGAGCAGTACCCCGACATCGCGATCCTGCACGGATGCGAGGTCGACATCCTGCCGGACGGCAGGCTCGACTTTCCCGACCGCGTGCTCGAGCGTTTCGACATCGTGCTCGCCTCCCTGCACGAGCGGGCGGGCCAGTCGTCCGAGCAGCTGATGAAGCGATATGCTGCGGCTATGCAGCATCCGCTGGTCACGCTGATCACGCACCCGACGAATCGCCTCGTGCCGTATCGCGAAGCCTACGATCTGGACTACGACCGCCTGTTCGCGATGGCCGCCGAAACGCGGACCGTCCTGGAGGTCGACGGCGCGCCGACCCATCTCGATCTCGACGGCGCACGGGCGCGCCGCGCCGTGTCGGCCGGCGCCACGGTCGCCGTGGACAGCGACGGCCACCGCGCCGATCTGCTCGAGCGGCAGATGATGCTCGCGATCATGACGGCGCGCCGCGGCTGGGTCGAGCCGCGCCACGTGCTGAACGCGCGCCCGCTCGACGAGGTTCGTGCTTTCATCGCCGCGAAACGCGCCGGACGCTGACACCACGCGCGCGACAGCGCGACTGTGGATCACCGCGCTCGCCTTCGTGCTGGCCGCGTTCGCGCTCTATCGATCCACTCTGCTGCCAGGCGTCGACCTCGGGGATTCCGGCTCGTTTCAGACGATGGCCGGCTCGCCGCTCGTGCGGCCGCGCGACGGCTACCCGCTCTACTTCGCGATCGGCGCGCTGTTCCTGCGCATCGCGGACGGCGATCCGGCGCATGCGCTGAATCTGACGTCGGCAATCGAAGCTGCCATCGCGTGCGGCCTCTTTGTCGTGGTGGCGGCGGAGCTCTCGGCGTCGTTGTCGGCAGCGGCCGCCGCGGCGCTGCTCTTCATGGTGTCGTACACCTTTTGGAGTCAGGCCGTTACCGCGGAGGTCTACGCGCTCCACATGGCGGCCATACTCGCGACGCTTCTGTTCCTGTTCCGCTGGGCGCAGCGTCAGTCGATCGGCCGGCTCGCGATGTTCTTCGCCGCCTACGCCATCGCTTTCGGGAATCACCTCTCGATGATCCTGCTGCTGCCGGGACTGACCGTCTATCTCCTGCTCTCGTCTGCCGATGGCTGGAGAAGCTTGTTGCGCTGGCGTGTCGTTGCGCTGGCGATCGCGATCGCGTTCGCCGGCGCAATGCAGTACCTGTGGAACCTGCGCACGCTCTGGTTCATGCCGGATCCGCCCGCCTCGATCGTTGAAGCCGCGACGAGATTCTGGGTGGACGTGACGAAAGCCGACTGGCGTGAAACGCTCGTGATGAGCGTTCCACAGTCGATGGTGCGCGATCACCTGTCGATGTTCTGGTTCGATCTGCGGCAACAGTTCGGCCTGCCCGGGATTCTGACTGCCGTCGCGGGCGCGGTTGCGCTCGCCGCCACGAACTGGCGGCGCGCGCTGCTGCTGGTCCTGCTGTACGCGGCCAACGTCGCGTTCGCGTTCACGTACAACGTCGGCGACGCGCACGTCTTTTATCTCCCGGCGCACCTGATCGTCGCGTTGTATGCCGCGGTTGGCGTGGCAGCAGCGGGACGCCTGCTGGCTCGCGCTACACGGTGCACGCCGGCCTGCGCGGCCGCGGCCGTGATCGTGTACGCGGCGGCGCGCGGCTACGGCGACTACCCCGCGCTCGATCGCAGCCACGATCGCCGCGCCGCGGATCTGCTGGCCGTCATGACGCGCGACCTCGACGATCGGCGCGCGATTCTTCTTGCCGATCTCAACTGGCAGCTCGCGAACGGGCTGTCGTATTACACGAAGTCCGTCGACCCGGCGGTTGCCGTCGGCCGCATGCGCGACGTTCTGTCCCATGCTCCGGCGCTCGTTCACGACAACGCCGAGATCGGCCGCCGCGTCGTCGTCACGCCGCCTGCGGCGCAGCTGGCTGCGGAATCGTTCGATCGGCAACTGGCCGTCGAACCCGACGGCCTCCGAATCCCGCTCCGCGAGGTCGTTGGCCGAGTTGAGCCCGGCACGAGGTACGTCCTCTGCGTCCTGAAACCGACGCGTGACTTCGCGCTCGACGCCGCGGACGTCGCCGACGCCATTCGCGCGCTGAGTGGCGGTCGCGCCGCCTCGCCGCCGGCGGGCGACTACGCGGCGATCGCCGGCGTTGCCGGCCAACCGCCGTCGCTGACGATCGGATCGAACTTTCCGTTCGCCGAACGGGTCGAAGTAGATGGAGTACCCGTCGACATTCGCATGGAGTCGTGGCTCGCGTCCGACACGATTCGGCGGATGGGCTTCGGCCACGTGATCGCGCGTCACCGCCACACGCTGATCGTCGAGCGCGGCGTCAGCTTCGTCGCGTTCGACGGCAACGGCGAGCCGCTTCGCACGGTGTACTTCGCAGGGCTGTTCGCGGAACCTCAGCGGTCTGTCTTGCGACCCCGGTAGCGCAGCCCTTCAGGGCCGCCTTCCGCATGTTATCGTGACTTCATGGCTCGACGTTTTCTCATCGCGCTTCTGTTCGCATCGGTCCCGCTTGCGGCGCGCGCCGATCAGACGGCGCCCGAGCTCGCGCAGGCGGTCCAGAAGAAATATGAGGCGATCAAGGATTTCTCCGCGGATTTCGTGCACACGTACGCGGGCGGGGTGCTGAAGAAGCAGGTCACCGAGCGCGGCCGGGTGTTGATCAAGAAACCGGGCAAGATGCGGTGGGAGTACACGGCGCCCGAGTCCAAGACGTTCGTGTCGGACGGCACGCAGCTCTATTCATACGTCCCGGCGGACAAGCAGGTCATCGTGTCGCCGGTCCCGCCCGAGGACAAGGCGGCGACGCCGGCGCTGTTCCTGGCCGGCAAGGGCAATCTCACACGCGATTTCACCCCGTCGCTGGTCGACCTGCCGGCGGGGATGCCGGCCGGCAGCCGGGCGCTGAAACTGGTTCCGAAAACGCGCCAGCAGGATTACGATTGGCTCATCCTCGTCGTCGACCCCGCGTCCCTGGCCATTCGGGGGCTGGTGACGACCGACGCGCAGGGTGGCAAATCGAGCTTTTCCTTCGCAAATCTGAAGGAAAACGTCGGGTTGGCCGATAAGGAATTCGCGTTCAAGATACCTCGTGGTGTTGAACTCCGCCGCACCTCCGATCGCCACTGATCGCCGGCTCCCACCAGCAGGCCGCGCGACGCGTGGCGCCCGCAACGCCAGACGCGCGGCGCTCGTCGCCGTGTTCTGCGCGATGGCCGCTGCCTGCGCGTCCTCGGGCGCGCTGCGGCGCGGACAGGCCGCCGAACGCCGCCAGGATTACGACGTCGCGGTCGTCGAATTCACGAAGGCGCTTCGCCAGCACCCCGATGATGCGAACGCGCGCGTGGCGCTCGATCGGGCGAAGCTGCGCGCGTCGCAGGACCACTTCAACAAAGCACGTCGACTGGGCGCGGTCGGCAAGCTCGATCTCGCGCTCGCGGAGTACGAAGTCGCCTCGGAGCTCAATCCGACGAACGGCGATATCGACGACGACCTGCGATCGACGCGCAACAAGCTGCGCGCGAAAATCGCCGTGGCGCGCGAGGGCAAGACCGAGCTGCAGACGCTCATCGAGCGCGCCCGCGATCTCCCGCCGCCAGGCCTCGACATGCCGCAAGGCGTCAGGATGCCGGCGTCGCTGACGTTCCGCGACGCGAGCAGCCGCGACGTTTTCACCGCCATCGGCCGGCTGGCCAACATCAGCCTGATCTTCGACACTTCGTTCCGCGACGCGCCGGTTACGGTCGACCTCCGCAACGCGACCCTCGAAGACGCGCTCGGGACCATCGCCGGCGCAACGCGCACGTTCTTCCGCGTCACGGCCCCGAAAACGATCATCGTCATCCCGGACACGCCGGCGAAGCGCCGCGAGTACGAGGAAGAGGTCGTCAAGACGTTTTACCTGAGCAACGCGGATCTCAAGGAAACGATGGATCTGCTGCGGCTCGTGCTCGATGCGCGCCGCATCTCTCCCACGACCGCGAACAACGCGCTCACCATCAAGGACACACCCGAGCGAATCGCAGCCGCCACGCGCGTGCTCCAGGCCGTGGACAAAGCACGGCCCGAAGTGATCATCGACGTCGAGCTGCTCGAAGTGAACCGGACGCGTCTCACCGAGTACGGACTGCAGATCGCGTCGGCGAACTCGGTCGGCGTCAACGGCGGCGCCTCGGTCGCGGCGGTCGGCGGCGCGACCACGCTCTCGACGCTCCGGAGCCTGACGTCGTCCGACGTGCTGTTCGCGGGGCTGCCGTCGCTCTACTACCGGCTGCTCAAGAGCGACGCGCACACGCGGACGCTGGCGAATCCGCAGCTGCGCACGTCCGAAGGGCTGCCGGCGCTCGCGAAATTCGGCGAGCGCGTGCCGGTGCCGGTCACCACGTTCGCGCCGATCGCCACGGGCGGAACGCCGCAGCAGCCGATCACGTCGTTCAACTACGAGAACATCGGCGTGAACATCGAGATCACGCCGCGCACGCATCACGACGATGACGTCTCGCTCAATCTGAAGATTTCGATCAGCAACATCTCGGGGACCGGCTTCGGCCAGCTGCCGACCTTCGGCAATCGCGAGATCGTGACCAACATCCGCCTCCGCGACGGTGAGACCAACATGCTGGCCGGTTTGATTCGCGACAACGAGCGCAACGCGCTGGAGGGCGTGCCTGGCCTGATCGACATCCCGCTCGTCGGCCGCCTGTTCGCGCACAACACGCGGTCGACCGATCAGACCGACATCATCCTGACGCTGACGCCGCACATCATCCGCGTCCTCGACCTGACGGAAGCCGACCTGCGTCCCTTCCGCGTGGGGCGCGATTCGCTCGCGCCGCTGGCCGAGCTGCCCGTCCTCGAGCCGCCGCGGCCGCCGGAACCGCCGAAGGACGAGGCGCAGCCTGTCAAGAAGCCCGGCGGCCCCCGGTAACGCTCGGCTGAAGCCTCGCGCGGCTCACGGGAGCTTCGCGACTTTCGCGCCCAACGCCTGCAAGCGATCCACGAGCTTTCCGTACCCGCGTTCGACGGTTTCGAGCGGCGTGATGCGGCTCTGGCCGTCAGCGGCGAGCGCCGCGGCGATGAGCGCCATGCCCGATCGCAGATCCCGGCTGTCGAGCGGACGCCCTTTCAGCCGCCTCGGTCCGGTCACGATAATCCGATGCGGATCGCACAGGAAGAGATCCGCGCTCATCGAGCTCATTTGCTCCAGCGCGAAGAGCCGGAGCTCGTACATCCAGTCGTGCACGAGCGTCTGCCCTTCGGCCTGCGTGGCGAGCACGGTGACGAGGCTGACGAGATCGCTCGGGAAGCCCGGCCAGAGACCGGTCGTGATGCGGCCCGCGGCGCGCGGCGTCGAGCGCTCCACGCGAAACACATCGCCGTCCATGGCGCACCTCACGTGCAGCCGCTCCAGCACCGCGCCGACGACTTCCATGTCCTCGCCGCGCGCGCCGTTCACCTCGATCTCTCCGCCGGTGACGGCGGCCACGACGGCCCAGCTGCCGGCCTCGATGTAATCACCCCACAGGCGATGCTCGGCGCCCCCGAGCTTCATGCCGCCTTCGACGCGAATGGTCGTCGTGCCGGCACCGGTCACGCCGACGCCGAGCCGCTTCAGGAACGCGCAGAGCTCGACGACGTGCGGCTCGCACGCGGCGTGGCGGATTTCGGAGAGTCCTGGCGCGCCGGCCGCGGCGAGGAGCGCCGTTTCGGTGCCGGTGACCGAGGCCTCGTACAGGTAGATTGACGTCGGCCGCAGTCCGTTCGGGGCCTCCAGCAGATGACCGCTTCCCGGGACGACCTGGGCGCCCATCGCCCGAAGCGCCTCGAGATGTGTCGCGATCGTCCGCCGCGCCGGAAAGTCGCCGCCGGGCGGCGCCAGGTGCGCGCGGCCGCGCCGCGCGAGGAGCGGCCCGAGCAGCAGCACCGATCCGCGCAGCCGGCCGACGAGCGCGGCGTCGGGTTCGTCCTTCGTCACCTGCGGACAGCGCACGCGCAGCGTCGTGCTGCCGATGCCTTCGACCTCGGCGCCGAGATCGAGCAGCAGCCGCGCCATCACCTCGACGTCGCTAATGCGCGGGACGTTCGTCAGGACGCACTCCTCCGTCGTCAGCAGACAGGCCGCGAGGAGCGGCAGCGCCGAATTCTTGTTGCCCTCCACTTCCACCGATCCGGACAACCGCGGGCCACCTTCAATCAACAGAGTTGACATTGCTCACCATTCGCCGAGGTAGACGATCTCTTCGCGGAGGTTCACGCCGAAGCGCTCGCGGACCGATTCCTTGCAGCGCTCGATCAGCTGCCGAACGTCGGCGGCCGACGCGGCGCCGTCGTTGACGATGAAGTTGCCGTGCGTCGGCGAGACGCGCGCGCCGCCGATCCTCAGCCCTTTCAGCCCGGCGCGATCGACGAGCGCGCCCGCCGACCATGGGATCCCGTCCGGCACCACATCCTGACCGGGCTGCGGATTCTGAAACACACACCCGGCGCTCGGCGTGTCGAGTGGCTGGGTCTGCTTGCGAAACGCGAGCGACTGCCGCGCCGTCGGGCGGAGCGCCGCGGGATCGCCGTCGGCGACATGAAAATCGGCCGACAGCAGGATCTCGTCGGTCCGCTGCAGCCGGCTGCGGTCGTACGCGAACGCCATGTCGGCCGCCGGAACATCGACGATCGATCCCGTACGGCTCGCGAGGCGGACGGACTCGATCAGTTCGCCGATCGAGCGGCCGCCGAAATGCGCGTTGCCGTGGACCGCGCCGCCGACGGTGCCAGGTGTCCCGGCCCATGCTTCCAGGCCGGCGAGACCATGATTGATGGTCCAGCGAACGAGGCCGTTGATCGTCACGGCCGCGTCGGCGCGAACAATCCGGCGCTCGATCGCGTGAACGTCCCCGCCGCGCATCCGAATGACGACCCCGCGAACACCGGCGTCGGACACAAGCACGTTCGATCCGCCGCCGAGCAGCGTGACCGGGACGTTCGACCGCGCGGCGATCTGCAGCACCGCAACGACCTCGTCGCTCGTGCGCGTCTCGACGAGGACGTCCGCCGGCCCACCGACGCGAAAGGTCGTCAGCGGCCCGAGCGGCCGGTCGACATGAACGCGCTCGGGGCCAAGCGAATCGCGAAGCGCCGCCGCGATCGTCACGCGCGCTCCACCCGGAGAAGCACCTGCTCCTGGGCAATCAGCGCCGCCATGGCATCACGCGGCGTGCACAGCTCGAACACGATCTCGTCGCCCGGCGCGAGCTGACCCGCGACCGCGAGGTCCGCCGCGATGAGCGTCGCGATCTTGGGATAGCCGCCTGACGTCTGGCGATCGGCCATCAGCAGAATCGGCTGCCCCGATGCGGGGACCTGCAGCACGCCGAGCGGCGTCGCGTCGGAAATGATGTCGGCGCTGCCGGCGTGCGTCAGCTTCGGTCCCGTGAGACGGAACCCCATGCGATCGGAGTTCGGCGCGATCGTGTAGGGCGCCGATTGGAGCGCGTCGAGCGCGTCCGCCGCGAAGCGCTCGCGCTGCGGTCCGGCCAGGACGCGCAGTCGGGCAGGTTTGTCGGGCAGCGGCACGATGCGATCCGCAGGCGGCGCAGCGGCACGCGCGCCGGTCGCGGCGCCGAGCGGCAGACGATCGCCCGCGCGAAGCGGCCGCCCGTCGATGCCGCCCATCGCGCTGATGACGTGCGTCGCGCGGCTCCCGAGGACTTCGGGGACTGCGACGCCGCCCGAGATCGCGAGGTAGGCACGTGAGCCTCGGGCGCGCGCACCAAACCTCAGACGGGTGCCGGCGGCGACGACGAAGGCGGCCCCGACGGGCGCGGAACGTTCATCCACGGTGACGTCGAATTCCGCCCCGGCAATCGCGACAATCCGCTCGCTCTCGAACTCCAGCTCGGGTCCGAGCAGCGTGATCTCGAGCGTCGCGGCGCCGGGGTCGTTCCCGATCAGCGCGTTCGCGAGCCGATGCGACACCGGATCCATCGGTCCGGCCACCGGCACGCCGCGCGATTGATAGCCCCATCGGCCGGTATCCTGCACCGTCGTCAGCATGCCGGGCCGGATTACGTGGATGGCCACGCGTCGTACTCTGGCCGGTCGATCGGATAGAACTGCACGCTGTCGCCGGCTTTCAGCAGAAATGGGTCCGGCCGGCGCGGATCGAACGGCTTGATCGGCGTCCGACCGATCAGTTGCCACCCGCCGGGAGTTTCGGCCGGGTAGACGCCCGTCTGCGTCGACGCGATGCCGACCGACCCGAGCGGCACCCGCGTGCGCGGCGTCGCGTGCCGCGGCATCGCAATGCGATCGTCGACGGTGCCCATGTAGGCGAAGCCGGCGACGAACCCGAGCATGAAGACACGATACGTGCGTCCGCTGTGCAGCCGCACGACCTCGTCTTCGCTGGCTCGCGCGAAGCTGGCAACGCTGGCCAGATCGGGACCGAGATCGTCGCCGTAGCAGACCGGGATGCGCACCGCGGACGCGTCGACGACGTCGTCGGGCGCCGGCGCGGCGGCCGCGCGTTCCAGCCCGTCGATCAGGGACGTGTAGTCGACGCGCAGCGGATCGAAATATACGGCCACCGACCGGTACGTCGGCACGATGTCCCGGACACCGCTGTGTCCGGCACGCTGAATCGTATCGGCGACCGCAATCACGCGGGCGTTGACGGCGCGATCGACGCGATCCTCGAACTCGACGCTGACGGCGGATTCGCCGGCCGGGACAATCGTGAACGACACGTCAATGCGCCGGCGCGGCCAGCGCGCGCAGCAGCTTCTGATGAATGCCGCCGAATCCGCCGTTCGACATGAGAACCACGAGATCGCCGGACCGATGCTCGCGCACGATCGTGTCGACGATGTCGTCGATCGACTCGGCTTCGCGCGCGGACTGATTCCGGCAATGGAGATCCCTGACCAGCTGCCGCGTGGACAGGCGCTCGGCGTCCGGCAGCTTCGACCGGAACACCGGCGCCAGCACGACCTCGTCCGCGCCGGCGAACGCGCGCGCGAAGTCCTCCTGAAACACCCGCCGGCATGACGACGCGGAGCGCGGCTCGAAGACGGCCCAGATGCGTGCGTCGGGATTCGCCGCTCGAAGACCGGCGATCGTTTCGGCCACGGCCGTCGGGTGATGGGCGAAGTCGTCGTAGACCGTCACGCCGTCCGAGACGCCGACGACCTCGAGCCGCCGCTTCACGCCCGCGAACGTTCGCAGTCCCTGGGCGATCCGCTCGACGCTGATTCCTGTCTCCGTGGCGACCGCGATCGCGGCAGTCGCGTTTCGAACGTTGTGGAGCCCGACCAGCGGCATCTCGAACACGCCGAACGGCAGTCCGTGACGCCGGACCTTGAACCGCGATCCGCCGCCGACAGGCTCGACATCGTGCGCCTGCCACTCGAGCCCTTCGCTCGTGCCGAACGTCTGGGCGCGGCTGACCGCCGTCGCGACCAGCGCCCGCGCGCCTTCGCTGTCGGCGCCGACGAGCAGCAGCCCTTTGCGCGGTACGAGAGTGACGAGCCGCCGGAACGCGAGCGCGACCGCCTCGAAGTCGGCGTAGATGTCGGCGTGATCGAACTCCACGTTGTTGACGACGGCGATGTCGGGCAGATACTTGAGGAACTTCGCCGTCTTGTCGAAGAACGCGCTGTCGTACTCGTCCCCTTCGATCACGAAATCGCGGCCGCTGCCCAGTCGATAGCTCGATCCCTGGCTCCCGAAGTTTCGGGCAATGCCGCCGATGAGCACGCTCGGATCGGCTCCACCGTTTGTCAACAACCATCCGGTCAGCGCTGTGGTCGTGGTCTTGCCGTGCGTGCCGGCAATCACAATCGAGCGCGACCCCCACAGAAAGTGCTCGCGGATGGCTTCGGGCAGCGAGCAGTACCGAATCTTCCGATCGAGCACCTCTTCGAGCTCGACGTTGCCGCGGGAGATCGCGTTGCCTACGACGACGAGGTCGAGTTCGCCGGTGATGTGATCGGCGGCGTAGCCGGCGAACGCGGGAATGGCTTCGGCCGTCAGAAAGTCGCTCATCGGCGGGTAGACGTCCTGATCCGATCCCTGAACCGCGAGCCCCTTTCGTTTCAGCATCGCCGCGAGCGTCGCCATCGCGGTCCCGCAGATCCCAATCAGATGGACCTTCATTGGACGGCCGACTCTTCGATTACGAGGCGCGGGTGGGCATCGCCGACGACGCGACACGACACGCCGAACGGAAGGGTCATCGCGGGCCCGACGGTGTGCCCCGACGGAAAGCCGATCAGCACCGGACCCGGGAAATCGCGAAAGAGATCGGTCATCACGACCCGGGCGGTCGGATCGCCGGAGGGCTCGTCGCAGCGGGGCAGCTCGCCGAGCACGACCGCCGCCGCGCGCGCGAGAAGGCCGCTCTGCCGAAGCTGCGTGATCATCCGATCGAGCCGATACGGCCGCTCGGCCACTTCGTCGAGGAACAGGATGCAGCGCGGCGGCGGATCGAAGGCGAACGGCGTCGCGAGCGAGGCCAGGAGCTGCGTGATGGTTCCGCCGTACAACGTGCCGCGCGCCTCGCCCGGTCGAATCGTTTCGAGCCCCGCCGGCGCGAGCTCCCCCATCGGTTCACGCCGGGTCAGCGCGGCGAGAAAGGACGCGCGATCGTACCCCTCCGCCCCACGCGCGAGCCGGCCGGCGAGCATCGGCCCGTGGAACGCCGCCATCTCGCAGTTGAGGGTGAGGAACGTCAGGATCGCAGTCAGGTCGCTGTAGCCGACGAACGGCTTGCCCGCGCGCCGGGCTTCAGCCTTGTCGAGCAGCGGCAGCACTTGCGCGCTCCCGTAGCCGCCGCGCACGCCGATGAGGCCGGCGATCGACGGATCGCGCCATGCCGCATGGATCGCGGCGGCGCGCAGCTCGGCGCTGCCGGCGACGTACCGGCACCGCGCGAAGACGGTCTCGTCGTACACCGGCTCGAAGCCGAGGCTGCGAATCTCCGCGATGCCGCGATCGAATTCCTCGCGCTTGAACGCGCTGGCGGGAGCGACGACCGCGAGACGGTCGCCGGAGACGAGGGCCCGCGGCTTGAGCATCAGAGAAACTGCGCCATCGCGTCGGCGATGGCCCGGTGCTCGTCGCGGCCGAGCGC
>Ga0114129_10005484_pt1 | contig 17930 bp, 14 predicted proteins | sample RhiMetdeltSRZDD1_FD_80071 | JGI IMG/M metagenome (GOLD analysis project Ga0114129, IMG submission 80071) | Populus rhizosphere microbial communities from Tennessee, USA - Rhizosphere MetaG P. deltoides SRZDD1 (version 2) (version 2) | ecosystem: Host-associated > Plants > Roots > Rhizosphere >...
CCGGTCGGAGGCCACGGATGCGCTGCGCGGCCTCGTGGATGCCATCGTGCTGACCCCGGACCAAGAACGGAGGGGCCCTCCAGATCGAGCTGAGAGGGAATCTAGCGGCGATGCTCGGTGCCGCCCAAAATGCGAAGAGGTCGCCAGAAACGGGCGACCTCTCGCTGCAAGTTGTGATGGTTGCGGGGGCGGGATTTGAACCCGCGACCTTTGGGTTATGAGCCCAACGAGCTACCGGACTGCTCCACCCCGCGTCACTCGAAAGGAACCCTGATGTTAGCATAGGCACCCTCATGTTCCAACTGATTCGGACCATTTTTCTCTGCGCGATTCCCGCGCTGCTGGCGTCGCAGGACGTGGTGCGGACCGCGGATCCGGTCCAGCGTGGGCTCGCGGAAACCGACTTCCCGCGCACAATCAAGGTCGCCGACAACATCTATACGTACGAAGACTTCCACGCCGGCGACGAAAAGTTTACGACCACCAACATGTTCGTCATCACGGACGAAGGCGTCCTGGTCGCCGACGGACAGGGCGATCCGCGGGCGACCAGGGGTCTCGTCGACGCGATCGCCAGGGTCACGCCGAAACCGATCAAGTACGTGGTTATCTGCTCCGATCACGGCGATCACACGGGAGGCAACGTCTCGTTCCCCACCACCGTGAAGTACATCGTCCACCCGACCTCGAAGGCGATTCTCGATCGACAGGCGGCCGGGCGAGCGGGACGCGGCGGCGCCGGCTGGAAGCTGCCGGACGAAGCGGAGCTCATGGCCGACAAGAAGGCGGTCAAGATTGGTCGCGAAGAGATCCACATTCTGTTTCTCGGCCGCGCGCACACCGGCGGCGATCTGAGCGTCTACCTGCCGCGGCAGAAGATCCTCTTCATGAGCGAGACCTTCCTGAACCGCGTGTTCCCGGCGATGCGCTCCGCCTATCCCACCGACTGGCTCGCCGCGCTCACAAAAGCCGAGCGGATGGACGTCAACGTCTACATTCCCGGGCACGGCTTCACGGAAACGGGCGAGGTCTCGAAGGAAGAGCTGCGCGCCTACCACAAGGCGCTGGCATCGGTGATTGCCGAAGCGACGCGCCTCCACACATCCGGCGTGCCCGTCGACGATGCGGTCAAGCAGGCGGACTGGGGCGAGTACGGATCGTGGACGCTCGCGAAGTCGCAGGGGCCCATCGCGGTCCGGAAGGTCTACGAAGCGCTCGACGGACAACTTCGGTAGGACGAACCACATGGCTTCGTCGCTGCCCGCCATGCTTCCGACATTCGCCGACGTTGAAGACGCCGCGCATCAGATCGCCGGCATCGCGCACCGCACGCCGGTCGCCACGTCCCGCCTCGTGGACGATCGCGTGGGCGCGCACGTGTTCTTCAAGTGCGAGAACCTGCAGCGCAGCGGCTCGTTCAAGTTTCGCGGCGCCTACAACGCGCTGTCGCGCCTCTCGCGGGCCGACGGGACGCGCGGCGTCGTCACGTTCTCGTCGGGCAACCACGCGCAGGCGATCGCGCTCGCGGGTCAGGTGCTCGACATTCCGCGCGTCATCGTGATGCCGTCGGACGCGCCGGCCGTGAAGCGCGCGGCGACCGAGGCGTACGGCGGCGAAGTCGTCCTCTACGATCGCGACCGCGAGGATCGCGAAGCGATCGGCCGCCGCCTCGCCGGCGAGCGCGGGCTGACGCTGATTCCGCCGTACGATCACCCGCACATCATCGCCGGCCAGGGCACGGCCGCGCGCGAGCTGTTCGAAGACGTGGGGCCGCTCGACTTCCTGTTCACGCCGTGCGGCGGCGGCGGACTGCTCTCCGGAACGGCCATCGCGGCGCGCGCGCTCTCGCCTGAGTGCAAGGTCGTCGGCGTCGAGCCGGCCGCGGGCGACGATGCGAACCGATCGTTTCGATCGAAGCAGCTGCACACCGTTCACAATCCGAAAACCATCGCGGACGGCGCGCGGACGCCGTCGCTCGGATCGCTGACGTTTCCGCTCGTACTGGAATACGTAGGCGACATGGCCGCCGTCGACGACGCGACACTCGCGCGCACGATGTTCTATCTTTGGGAGCGCCTGAAGCTCGTGATCGAACCGACCGGCGCGCTTGGTGCGGCCGCCGCGCTCGAAGGCACGCACGCGATTCGCGGTAAGCGCGTCGGCATCATTCTGAGCGGCGGCAACGTCGACCTCACCGTGATCCCGCAGTGGCTCACCTTCGCTCGATGATTCGGTTCCGAGCGTCGGTGCGCACGCTCACCACGTCGCAGGCGTGGCTGGTCCTCGGTCGAGCGGCTGACTCACGGCTCCGACCAACGACCGATGACCGCCGGGCTCTGCGGGGGCGCGGGAAACGAAGTGTTAAAATCACCGAGGTTCCGCTCGCTCGATAACGAGAGAGCCTCACCCCTTCACGCCGCGTGCGTGTGTAGTTACGTACACCTATGAATTCGTCCGGAGTGCGCCCGAGCGCCGTCGCTACGGCCATGGTGTGTTCCGGCGTCGTCGGGGCGCAATTCATCGCGGGCAAGGCGACTCGCGACGCGCTGTACCTGGCCAACTACGACGTCACCACGCTGCCGACCATCGTCATCGTGACCTCGGTGGTCTCCATCCTGCTCGTCGTCGCGAGCTCGAAGGCGCTCACGCGACTCAAGCCCGGCACCTTCGTCGGGCTCGCCTTCGTGTCGAGCGCCGTGCTGCTGATCGTCGAGTGGGCGCTCCTCCGAGTGGTCCCGAAAATCGCCGCATCTGCGGTCTATCTCCAGATCTCCGGGATCGGTCCGATGCTCGGCTCGGGCTTCTGGCTGATCGCGAGCGAACGGTTCGATCCGCGCGCGGCGAAGCGGCATTTCGGCCAGATCACGGGCGCCAGCACGCTCGGCGGTCTCGCCGGCGGGCTGCTGTCGGAACGCGTGGCCGCGAGCTTCGACATTTCCGCGATGCTGCCGATGCTCGCGCTGCTGAACGTGCTCTGCGCCGCGCTCGTGTGGCGGCTGGCGGCCTCCGATGATTCGCGACGGCGATCGCGGCCGGTCGACATCGCGCCCGAGTTGTCGCCGGCGGCGCCGCGCTCAGGGCTGCGCGTCCTCGCCGAGGCGCGATATTTGAGGAACCTCGCAGCGCTCGTCCTGCTGGGCACGGCCGGCGCGGCGTTGATGGACTACGTGCTCAAAGTGCAGGCGTTCGCGACGTTCGGACGCGGCGACGCGCTGCTGCGCTTCTTTGCGATCTACTACGCGGCGATCAGTGTGTTCACGTTCATCGTCCAGGCCTCGTTGAGCCGGCCCGTGCTGGAAAAGCTCGGCCTGGCGGTGAGCGCCGGCACGCCGTCGATGGCGCTCGTCGGAGGAGGACTCGGCGCGCTTGCCGTACCCGGCCTGACCGGCGCGATTGTCGCACGCGCCAGCGAATCGGTATTCCGCGGATCGCTGTTCCGTTCCGGCTACGAAATCTTCTACACGCCGATCCCGCCGCGTGAAAAGCGGGCAGCCAAATCGTTGATCGACGTCGGCTTCGATCGATTGGGCGATGCGGTGGGCGGCGGGCTCGTGCGGCTGGCGCTGATGCTGGGCCCGGCGTCCCAGATCGCGGCGATTCTGTGGCTGGCCGTCGCGTGTTCGGCGGCTGCGCTCGTCGTCGCCAGCCGGTTGAACCGCGGATACATTCAGACGCTCGAACGCAGTCTCATGGACCGGGCACTCGAGCTCGACCTCCCGGATGTGGAAGACATGACGACGCGAACGGTGATGATGCGATCGATGATGTCGCTGCGGCTGCCGGCGACGTCCCGGCGTGGCATCGCGCCGCTCGCGGGAGACAGTACGCCGACTCGCACATCGCCGGCATCCAGTGCGCTCGACACGCTCGATGCCGACATGCTCCAGATCCTGACGCTTCGATCGCGCGATCGCGAGCGCGTCGTGCAGCTGCTGCGCTTCGACGAGGGACTGCCGGCATCCACGGTGCCGCACATCATTCCCCTGCTGGCGTGGGATCCGGTCGCGGCCGATGCCGCGGACGCCCTGCGGCGAATCGCCGAGGAACACATCGGCCAGCTCATCGACGCCCTGATCGATCCGAATCAGGAATTCGCGGTCCGGCGCCGGCTGGCGCGCGTGTTCTCGGTCTGCGTCTCTCAACGCGCGGTCGACGGCCTGATGCTGGGCCTCGACGATCAACGCTTCGAGGTGCGCTTCCAGTGCGCCCGATCGCTGGTGGCCATCCTGGAGAAGAATCCCCGCGTGCGTATCGACGACCTGCGGATCTTCAGCGTCGTGCTGCGGGAGACCGCCGTCGGCCGGCCGGTCTGGGAAAGCCACCGGCTGCTGAACCTGCTGGACGATCGCGACGAACACGTCTTCGTCGACGAATTCGTGAAAGACCGCGCCAGCCGCAGCCTCGCGCACGTGTTCACCCTGCTGTCGCTGGTGCTGCCGCCCGAGCCGCTCCGCATTGCGTTCCGCGGGCTGCACACCGACGACCCCAACCTCCAGGGGACGGCGCTCGAGTATCTGGAAGGCGTGCTGCCGCTGGCGATTCGCAAACAGTTGTGGCCGTTTCTCGAAGACCGCCGCCCCGCGGCGAGCCGCCCGACGCGGCCGCGCGACGAGATCCTTGCCGAGCTGCTGCGATCGCACAACTCGATCATGATCAACCTCGAAGAGCTGCAGCGGCGCGCGCAGGGCGGCGCGCCGAAGCCGTGGTCAACGACATGAAGCTCATCGCACGTTGTGCGGCGCCGGCCCCCGGCGATTCAGGCACGGGCAAGACGACCGGACGGCTTCCCGAGGAGCTGATCTCCGAACAGGTCCGGCGCCTGGCCATCTTCAGCGCGGTCATGGGAGTGCTCTGGACCTACGGGCTCGTCGTCGACCTGGTGATCGTGCCGCTGGCGATGCCGGACGTGGCCGCCCACGAGATTCACGGCGCGGGAGTCCCGATCGAAGTCGGCGGCATCGTGCTGTCGGCGTTGATGGTTCTTTACATGCGCTTCGTGCCGCATTCGGCACACACCAAGGCGACTGTCGGCCTCGGGTACCTGATCGCCAACGCGATCGGCATCGCCATGCTCAACAACTGGATCGTTCCGTCGACGGCCGTGCCGAGCGTTCACGTTTCGTGGATCACGAACCTCATTCTCGTCTTCTCGATCATCGCGCCGACCACGCCGCGCCGAACGCTCTTCGCTTCGCTCGTGGCCGCATCGATGGATCCACTCGCGGCGTGGGTCGCGCACCTGCGCGGACTGCCGACGCAGTCGTTCGTCCAGACCGTCCTGCTGTTCCTGCCGAACTACATCGCCGCGCTCGTTGCGGTCGTACCGGGCAAAATCCTGCACCACGTTGGCCGCCGGCTGCGCGAGGCGCAGGAACTGGGCAGCTATCAGCTGATCGAGCTGCTCGGCCGGGGCGGCATGGGCGAGGTCTGGCGTGCGCGACACCGTTTGCTCGCCCGCAACGCCGCCATCAAACTCGTGCGTCCCGAGGTGCTCGGCGGCGGTAATGCGGCGGACGGCAAGGTGATTCTTCGCCGTTTCGAACGCGAGGCGCAGGCCACGGCGGCCCTCAGCTCGCCGCACACGATTCGCGTCTTCGACTTCGGCATGACCGACGAAGGGACGTTTTATTACGTGATGGAGTTGCTCGCGGGCCGCGACCTGGAATCGCTCGTCAAGGAATTCGGGCCGGTGCCGGCCAGCCGCGCGCTGTTTCTCCTGCGCCAGGTGTGCCACTCGCTGGCCGATGCGCACGCGCGAGGCATGGTGCACCGGGACATCAAGCCCGCGAACATCTTCGTCTGCCGCATGGGGCTCGAGTACGACTTCGTCAAGGTGCTCGATTTCGGGCTCGTCAAGTTGAACGGACGCGCGGTGGGACAGACGCTGATGACCCTCGATCACACGACGACCGGGACTCCGGCGTACATGGCGCCCGAAATCATTCTCGGGGAAGCCATGGTCGATCGCCGTGCCGACGTCTACGCCGTGGGGTGCGTGGCGTACTATCTGCTCACCGGGCAGCTCGTGTTCGAGGGCGACACGCCGATGAAGATGATGCTGCAGCACGTGCAGGCCCAGCCGATCCCGCCGTCGGAACGTTCGGAGCTGCCGATTCCCCGCGAGCTGGACGACATCGTGATGGCGTGCCTGCAGAAGGATCCCGACAAGCGGCCGCAGAACGCCGAGGAGCTGTTTCACATCGCAACCCGCTGCGACGCCTGCGAGGCCTGGACGCAGGCCGCCGCGAGGGCCTGGTGGGAGCACCATCTGCCGGAGATGACCGGTCCGCTGATCCTCGGCGAGCCGGAACCCGACGCCGCGATTCTCGCCGGCGTACCGCGATAGACAACGACAGGAGCCATGATGCCGGAAGCCGCTCACGCCAGGTCCCATGCGGGGGACAAGTCCTGGCTCGATCGCAGTCTGTCACTCTTCGCCACCGTCCGCGCCGGCGAAGGCGCGACGGCCCTGCTGATGCTGGTCAACATTTTCCTGCTCCTCCTCTGCTACTCCATCATCAAGATCGTGCGCGAACCGCTGATCCTGATGGGCGGCGGCGCGGAGGTGAGGTCGTACACCGCGGCGGGACAGGCACTGGTGCTGATGGGATTCGTCCCGTTGTACAGCTGGTTCGCCTCGCGCGTCGACCGAGCGAAGCTGCTCGTCGGCGTCTCGCTGTTCTTCGTCATCAACATCGAGCTATTCGCGTTGGCCGTCGCGGCACGCGTTCCGTACGTCGGCGTGGCGTTCTACATCTGGGTCGGCGTCTTCAACATGTCGCTCGTGGCTCAGTTCTGGTCCTACGCCAACGACATCTACACGAAGGAAGCGGGCGACCGGCTGTTTCCGATCATCGTGATCGGCATGACCGCAGGTGCTCCGCTCGGCTCGCTGGTCGCTGGACGTTTGTTCGGTCTCGGAGTCCAGGCACAGGTCATCCTGCAGATCTCGGCTGTGCTGCTGGTCGTGAGCGTGCTGCTGTATTTGGTGATCAATGCCCGGGTGACACGCCGCGTCCAGGCGCCGGAAGCGGCGCTTGCGCCAGGGGGAGGGTTCGAACTGGTATTCCGGAGCAGCTATCTGCGCCTGATCGCGGTCTTGATGGTCCTGCTCAACGGGGTCAACACGACGGGCGAGTACTTGATCGCGCGCCTGCTCACGAACCACGCCGCCGCGCTGGCGGCGGCTGACCCAGGCTTCAACCAGCAGGCCTACCTCGGAGCCTTCACTGGAAGCTATCAGTTCTGGGTCAACATCACGGCCCTCGTGCTGCAGGCATTTGTCGCCTCGCGCCTGGTCAAGCACATGGGGCTGCGAGGCGTGCTGCTGGCGCTGCCGTTGATCGCGCTCGGCGGTTACGCGGTCATCGCGGGGGGCGTCAGCTTCGCGGTCGTACGCTGGATCAAAACCGCCGAAAACGCGACGGACTACTCCATCATGAACACGGCGCGTCAGCTTCTGTGGCTGCCCACATCCAGGGAGGAGAAGTACAAGGCCAAGCAGGCCATTGACACCTTCTTCGTGCGTGGCGGCGACCTGCTGTCGGCCGCGATCGTGTTCCTCGGGACGAGCGTGATAGGGCTGGGCGTCGCGGGCTTCGGCGCCGTCAACGTGGCGCTGACGATGGCCTGGATCGGCGTCGCGCTGGCGATCTTGAGACGTCACGAAGAACTGGCGGAGCGGTCTGCGGAAGCCGCCTGACTCGCGCTGGTATCAAGGCTCACCGCGCGAATCTGCCGACGCGCAGCAGCATCGCGGTGAAGATCGCCAGCGGCGCGCCTGCAAGGGTCAGCAGCACGCCCATGCTGGTTTCCGAATGCAACTGGCCCGGCGGCAGCAGCGCGGTACAGAAGAACAGCCCGACGCTGAACCCGATCGCGGTCGTGAATCCGACGACAATCAACTCCCGCCAGCCAACCTTGTGCGGCAGGTGCAGGCCCGCAGCGAGCGCGGCCCCGGCCGCGACGAGGATGCCGAGCGGCTTGCCAGCGACGACCGCCATCGGCAGTCCCCACGTGCCCGGCTCCAGCGCGTGCAGCGGCACGCCGGCGTTCACGAGCCCGAAGAAGAACAGCGTGACCTGGGCCGGATACCTCCACCAGACCTCGAATTGACTGAGCGCGTCGCGCGCCGTCGCGCGCGCGTCGACGAAGAATCCGGGATCCCGCGCGGCGTGCGGCAGGAACGGCACAATCGGCACGAGGGCGAGCGCGGGATGGAAGCCGCTCAGGAAGAAGGCGACCCATGAGATGCCGCCTGCGGCGACCAGATACGGCCAGAAGCTCCGGACCCGTGCGCGCCGCAGCGCCGCGGCCACGCCGATCGCGACGGCCATGATCAGGATGCCGCGGACCAGATGAAGCTCTCGGGTCGGATCGAACAGGGCGAGCGCCACGAATCCGAGCGTATCGGACGCGATCGCGAGCAGGAGCAGAAACGGGATCGCGGGATGCAGCCGGAAAATGAGCCTCGCGACGAAATAGCTGACGGCGATGTCGGTCGCGAACGACACCGGCCAGGCGAGGGCGAGCATCGGCTCTTCGAGTGCGTCGATGACGCGCAGATACATCAGCGCAGGGACCGCGGTGGCGCCGATCGACGCAATCATCGGCAGCAGCGCGCGCCGCCACGGATGGAGCACGCCGCCCGGCGCCGTCGCCTCGACGACTTCCTTGGTCATCAGCGCAAAGAAGAACATCATCGCCACGTCGTTGACGGCGAACGCCATCGCGTAGGTGACGCGGTAGTAGCTCTCGGGAGCCGCATTGACCCAGACGAGGGCGATCGACGCCCCGAACGGCAGCAGCAGCAGGTGCTCCAGCGCGAAGCGGGAAAGACGGGGAAACGTCGCCCGCCACCGGCGGATGCGGCGAGGTGGTGCTTCAGTCACTGCGGCTGGATTGCCGGCGGATGACGCCGGAATCGACGGTCTGGCCCGTGCGCGAGATTGCCTGGAAGAACATCTCGGCTCCGGCGATTTCGACGACGACGAAGCTCTGGTCCTGATCGAACGCCGCGGCGGTCTGATCCGACGGCTCCATGTTGCCCTTCCTCAGCTGGCCGGCCGCCCCGGACACGAAGTAGTAGATGCCCTTCTGCGGCTTGATGCGTTCGTAGACGTGGTCGTGGCCCGAAAACACGACGTTGACGCCGTACTTCAGGAAGATCGGCTCGAGCAGGACGCGCAGGTCGAGCGACGATCCGTGGCGCGAGGCGTTCGAATACAACGGGTGATGGAAGTAACAGATCTTCCAATCCTCACGCGCGTCCCGCAACGCGGACTCGATCCAGGCGAGCTGCTTTCGATCCATCAGGTTGCTGTCGAGCGCGAAGAAGCGGACGTTGCCGCGCGTGTACGTGTAGTAGCGCTGGCCGTTCATGTTGTACGGCTTGTACGAGACCTGGTCCGGCCGATCGTGATTGCCGATCGAAGCCTGGAATTTCACGCCGGCCGTGAGCAGCGGCGCATACGGCTGCTCGAATTTCCTGACGAAATCCGCGGGGCTCTGGCCTCCGTACATGTTGTCGCCCAGCATGATGACGAGGTCGAACCGAAACGTCGCGTGCACCCTGACCATCTGCTGCGCCACGTCGTACTGCGGCCGGTCGCCCGTGCCGTTGTCCCCAATCGCGGCAAACTTCACGGAATCCGATCGGTTGGGCAGCGAGGCGGGCTGCGCGAGGAGGCTCGCGGACGCCGCGGCCGCGGCGACGATCAGCGTCGGGAGGATTCGGTGCTTCGGCGAGATCACGAGAAACTACGAAACGATACACCGTCAGCCGCCATCAGCGATAATCTGGGACCTGCTCAACGCACACAAAGGCAGACAATCAATGACACGGTGCCGCTTCCAGACACTCACCGCGGCGCTCCTGATGTGGCTGGCGGCCGCATCGGCTGCGTTTCCGCAGGAGTCCTCCACGCGCGCGGAGCTCGATCGACAACGCCGTGAAGAAAAGCATCGCAACGCGAAGCCGTACGAGCCGAACGGCTTCGAGCGCGCGATGCATTTCGTCGAGGAACGGGGACTCTTCATCGCCGGGCGCGAAGGCGTTTATCCCAAGCTCGGATCGCTCACCACGGGCAGCGGCTTCGCGTACGGCGCCGGTTACCGGGATCGCGATCTGTTCGACAACAAGGGCATGCTCGACGTCTGGGCCGCGACGAGCATGCGGCAGTACTGGGCCACCGAGGCGCGGCTCACGTTTCCGAACCTCGCGCACAAGCGGATGCTCGTCGAGACGTGGGCGTCGCACCGCGACTATCCGCAGGAGGATTTCTTCGGCATCGGCCCCGACTCGGCGCGCGCCGCGCAAACCAGTTACGCCATCCGCTCCGATCTCATCGGCGGCCGCGTCGGCGTGCGTCCCGTTCCTCTCATCCTGGCCGCCGGCGGATTCGAGTACCTGAATCCGAGACTGGGCACGGGGAGGGACGAGCGGGTGCCGTCCATCGAACAGCTCTTCAACCCGACCGCGGCGCCGGGGCTTGGCGAATCGGTGGACTACGTGCGGTCGACAGCCTCGGTGGAGGTTGACTATCGCCAGCCGAGGAATCCGCGCAAGGGCGGGTGGTATCGCATCGACTTCTCCCGGTACGACGATCGAACGACCGGCCGCTACACGTTCAATCGCGTGGACACGGACCTTCGTCAGTTCGTCGGATTCCTCGCCGGACGCCGCGTCATCGCCGCACGGCTCTTCGTGTCGACGTCGGATACCGCCGCGGGCCGGGCGATGCCGTTCTACGCGATGCCGACGCTCGGCGGAAACGATTCGCTGCGCGGCTTCCGCGAGTACCGCTTTCGCGGTCCGCACGCGATTCTGACGCAGACCGAATATCGCTATGAGATCTGGAGCGGGCTCGACGGCGCGTTCTTCTACGACGCGGGCAAAGTCGCCAATACCCGCTCCGACCTGAATTTCAAGGACCTCGAAAGCGACTACGGCTTCGGGTTCCGTTTCAACACCGACAACGCGATCGTGTTTCGTGTCGACGCCGGCTTCGGGAGTCGCGATGGCAAACATCTCTATATGGTCTTTGGCGGCATTTTTTAGGCACACGGCCGCCGCGGCGGCTGTCTGCGTTTTTGGTCTCGTCGCGGGCCCGTCGCTGTGGTCCGCCGCGCCGGCCTTCTATCCCGACGATCCGATCTGGACCGACGACGACCGCGCGTTCGACGCGTCCAGCGCGGGCGCGATCGAAGACACGAACGGGTACGACTTCGTGGTGAATACGTTCGGCGAGACGGGTGAGCGCCGCGACGTGCGCGCGCTGAACGTCAACACGGTCGACGACGTGCCGGATTCGAGCTGGTTCACCAACCGCGTCGGCCGCCGCGAGATGACGGTCGCCGAGGTGGTCAAGGGGCCCGACCGTGTGGAGCGCTTGTCGCTCGACGGCTGGGTCGTGTCGGGCGGCAAGAGCTCGGGCGTGCAGCCCGGCTTCAGGATGACGGATCCGGAAGGACAGCTCTATCAGATCGAGGTCGATCCACCGTCGAACCCCGAGCTGGCGAGCGGCGCGGAGATCATCGGGACCGCGTTCTATCACGCCATGGGCTACAACACCGTCGAGGTCTATCTTGCTGATCTCGATCGTGCCGCGCTCGTCATCTCAGAGCGCGCCACCATCCGCGATCCGCTGAACGGCAAGCGAAGGCCGCTGAAGAAACTGGATCTCGACGCCGTGTTCGAGCGGGCCGCGCGGCGTCCCGACGGCCGCTATCGGGTTCTCGTCAGCCGGTTTGCACCCGGCAAGCCCCTCGGCAATTTCCGCTACTACGGCACGCGCCCCGACGATCCGAATGACATCGTGCTGCACGAACACCGCCGCGAGCTCCGCGGCGCGCGCGTCTTTGGCGCGTGGCTCAATCACGACGACTCGCGCGGCATCAACAGCCTGGACATGCTGGAGACGGGCAACGGCCGCGGCTGGATCAAACACTACATGTTCGATTTCGGCTCGATCCTCGGCAGCGCGACGATATTCGGCCAGCGCGATCGCGCGGGCTACGAATACATCTTCGAGCACCGCGCGGGGTGGCTCACGCTGGCGACCCTTGGTCTCTACGTCCGGCCGTGGATGCTCGTCGACTATCCCGACGTTCCCGCGTCTGTCGGCAAGTTCGAGGCGCAGGCATTCGACCCGCTGAAGTGGAAGCCCGAGTACCCGAACCCGGCGTTCGACAACATGCGCCCCGACGATGCGTTCTGGGCGGCGCGAGTCGTCGCGCGGTTCACGAACGAGATGATCGGCGGGGTGGTGCAGAAAGCGGAGTACTCGGATCCGCGCGCCACGCAGTTCATGACCCAAGCGCTGATCACACGCCGCGACAAGGTTCTCGCGGCCTGGCTCAATCAGGTGTGCCCGGCCGTCGATCCGGCGCTCGCCTCCGACGGCGCCTTCACGTTCACGAACGCCGCGGTGGCCGCGCGCGCCGCGACGCCGGCCGAGAGCTATCAACTCCAGTGGTTTCGCTTCGACAACGCGACGGCGACCCGCACGCCGGTTGGAAATCGCGAGACGGTCTCGTCGCTGACGGGCCGCGCGCCGGCCGCCTTGCTCAGTTCGGGCGAGTACGTCGGAGTCGAGGTGACGGCGCGTCACGCGCAGCATCCAGGCTGGGCGAAACCGGCGGCCTTCTTCTTCCGCCGCGGACCGACCGGCTGGACGCCCGTCGGCGTCGAACGCGGCTAGAGAAGTGTCTGGCGTCGTCGGTGACATGAGGCGTGCCGTTGTCGTCGCCTGCGCGGCGCTTGCGCTCGTTGCGGTCGTCGCCGCGCAGCGGCCGGACGATCTCGGCTCGCCGCGCCTCGCCGCACCGCTCACGCTGCTTCAGCTCAACGACGTGTATTCGACCGTGCCGGTGGACGGCGCCGGCGGGCTCGCGCGTGTCGCGACGCTCAAACGAAATCTGGCCGCCGCAGGGCGGACGCCGTTCCTCGTGCTGGCCGGCGATTTTCTCTCGTCCTCGGTCGCATCCACGGTATTCAAAGGCGAGCAGATGGTCGCGGCGCTCAATGCCGCCGGTCTCGATCTCGCGACGCTTGGCAATCACGAGTTCGACTTCGGCGTCGATCTCCTGCTTCAGCGCATGGCCGAAGCGCGATGGCAGTGGGTGGTGTCGAACGTCGTCGACATCGCGACGGGAAAGCCCATTGGCGGCGCGGCGCCGTACGTCGTGCGGACGTTCGGTTCGCTCAAGGTCGGTTTCATCGGCCTCTGCTTGACGACGGAGGCGACCGGCCGCGAAACCCTGAGACGGATCCAACTGATCAATCCACTGGTCGCCGCGGCCAGATATCTGCCGGTTCTCAAGAAGGAACGGGTCGACGTGATCGTGGCGATCACCCATCTCACCCTCGCCGAGGACGAGGCGCTCGCGCAGCGGTTCCCGCAAATCGACGTCATCGTCGGCGGCCACGAGCACTTCCCCATCACGGTCATGGAGAACCGGACGCTGATCAGCAAGGCGGGATCGGACGCGCGGTGGGTCGCGCGGATTGACGTCAACCGGCGCCACGGCGGATCGGTGGAAAGGCATTTCGAGCTGGTGCCGATCACCGCAGCTCTGCCCGACGATCCGCGCACGGCCGACGTCGTCAACGCCTACGAAGCGCGGCTGGGCCCCGAGCTCGACGTCGTCATCGCCTCTACCCGCGTGCCGCTCGACGGCGTCGCCGCACGCATCCGGTCGTCGGAGACCAACCTCGGCAACCTCGTCGCCGACGCGATGCGCGCGAGCGCCGATGCCGAGATCGCGATGGTCAACTCGGGCGGAGTGCGAGGCGACCGCGTGCACAGTCCCGGGCCGCTCACACGCCGGGCGCTCGTGGAGATTCAGCCGTTCGGAAACGTCGTCTGCAAGGTCGCGGTCCCCGGCCGGATCGTCCTCGACGCGTTGAACCACGGCGTGGCGCAGCTGCCGGCGAGCGCCGGCCGGTTTCCCCAGGTGTCGGGGTTGACGATGAAGGTCGACGTCAATCGGCCTGCCGGCGATCGCGTCAGCGACGTGCGGGTCAACGGACAGCCGCTCGATCCCGCACGCAGCTACACCATGGCGATCCCCGATTTCGTCTTCAACGGCGGCGACGGGTACACGATGTTTGCGGGCCAGCGCGTCCTCATCGATCCGGCTTCGGGCACCACGGTGCTGTCCGCGCTCGAGACGTACGTCGCCGCGAAGAAAGAGATCGCGCCGCAGGTCGACGGCCGTATCGCGATCGTCCGCTGAATCAACCTTCATCGAGCCACGCCCGAACGTTCGATGCCGCATCCGGCGCCAGCGCTGCGAGATCCCGTTCGAGGCGCTGAAGATCCTCCACCGTGTCGATGTCGTACGAGGCCTGGATGAGCTCAGGCTCGAGCCCGGCACGCCGCGCCGCGCGCATGGTATCGGCCAACACGTGCGGCGTGCTCCACGCGATGCCGTCGAACAAGCCGGCGTTTGCCGCGCGCAGCCCGATCAAGTAGTACCCGCCGTCATCGGCGGGACCGAGCACGACGTCAGCATGCGCCCGCAGCGACGCGAGCGCCGCCGTTAAATGCGCCGTGGTCATCAGCGGGAGATCGGATCCGACGAGGATGGCCGACGCGTACCCGCGATCCATCAGCAGATCCTCGAACGCGGACCGCATGCGCTGGCCGAGATCGTCGCCGCGCTGCGGCAGGAGCGCGAACCGGCCATCCGCCAGCGACGCCATCTCCTCCCGGGCGTCATCCGGGGTAAAGCAGACGAAACGATCGACGCCGCCGACCGACGCGACGAGGTGGAGCGTGTCGGCCAGGAGTGCGCGGCGCAGCGCTCGCAGGCGCGGTTCAGAAATGTACGGCGCGAGACGCGTCTTGCCGGGCGCCGACGGCGCCCGCGCCATCACACCGACGGCCGCACGGGATCGGGCGACTTCTTCCACGTGACCGGCGCGTGCATGCGGAACCACCAGATCCGAAACAGCAGCAGGGCTCCGACGACGATCGCGTACGCGAGCGGACGACGGACGTCGGCCTTCACGAGCCACCAGTAGTGGACGACGCCCAGAGTGGCGGACACGTAGACGAGCCGGTGCAGTTGATTCCACCGCTTGCCGCCGAGCCGGCGGATCATCCCGGCGGTCGACGTCAGCGCGAGCGGCACCATCAGCATCAACGCGGTGAAGCCGACGGTGATGTACGGCCGCTTGTAGATGTCGTCGCCAATCGCGTGCATCAGCTTGCGAAGCGTCTGCCACGTGACGACGGTCGACCACGTGACGTCGCCGCCGGGAAAGTCGAGGCCGGCGAAGCGGTCGGCGATGACGTAGATGAGGAAGTGCAGGACGCCGTAGAAGAACGCGAACAACCCGCTCATGCGCCGGAACCGGATGATCGCATTCCAGCCGGTGAGCCGCCGCAGCGGCGTCATCGCGAGCGTGGCGCAGAGGAAGCGCAGCGCCCAGATGCCGGTTTCGTGCGTGATGTCTTCGAGCGGGTTCGCGCTGAGATTGTTCGTGAGCGCGGCCCACACGAGCCAGGCGAGAGGGACGAGGGCCGCGAGGAAGACGAGCGGCTTGAGAACCCACCGAACGGTCCGGTCGCTCAAGCCTTCAGTCCTGCTAGTAGTTCTTCCGGAGATCGAGACCGGTGTACAGCGACGCCACCTGATCGCCGTAGCCGTTGAACATCAGCGTTCTGCGGCGCAGGAACTCGCCGATGCGGCGCTCGTTGCTCTGGCTCCAGCGCGGGTGATCGACGCCGGGGTTCACGTTCGCGTAGAACCCGTATTCGTCGGGCGCCTGCTGCTGCCACGAGTTCAGCGGCTGCCGCTCGACGAAGCGCACCTTCACGATCGACTTGATGTGCTTGAACCCGTACTTCCAGGGGATCGCGAGGCGCAGCGGCGCGCCATCCTGGCTGGGCAGCACCTCGTCGTACAGCCCGGCGACGAGCAGCGTGAGCGGGTGCAGCGCTTCGTCCATGCGCAGCCCTTCGACGTACGGCCAGCGGAGCACCGGCACGCGCGTGCCCGGCATCTGCTTCGGGTCGTACAGCGTGTAGAACTCGACGTACTTCGCCTTCGACGTCGGCTCGCAGCGCTTGATGAAGTTGGCGAGCGGGAAGCCGACCCACGGAATGATCATCGACCACGCTTCGACGCAGCGGTGACGGTAGACGCGCTCTTCGAGCGTTTCCCCCTTGAGCACGTCCTCGAGATCCATCACCCCTTTCTTCGCGCACTCGCCCTCGACCGTCACCTTCCACGGCTCGGTCTTGAAGTTCTTCGCGTACTCGGCGGGGTCGGATTTGTCCGTGCCGAACTCGTAGTAGTTGTTGTAGCTGGTGATGTCTTCCCACGCGTTCAGCTTGTCACCCACGTTGAGAGCGAAGCCCTTCTTGATGTTCGGCAGCTTGCGCCCGTGCGGCGCACCCTTCGCTTCGAGCAAGGCGCACGCGCCCAGCACGCCGGTCGCGGCAACGGCCGCCGTCGCTGCGGTGGCTGAGGTCGCGCGCAGGAACTCGCGCCGATTCAGGTAGAGCTTCTTGTCGGTGATTTCCGAGCTCCGGATATCCGACGCCGGCTTAATCAGCATGAGAGCATTTTAACCGTTCAGGCGCGACGCCGAGGAAATACAAGACAATCAGACGCAGATGCTGGGCGGTGACCCGGAACCAGCCGAGACGCTCCCACCGCCGCGCCGACGTCACCGCTACGTAGGATGCCGGCCACAACCGGCCGGTTTCACGGAGGCGTCTCACCAGGTCCACGTCCTCCATGATCGGCAGCGGCGAATACCCGCCGATCGCGTCGAAAGCCTCGCGCCGCACGAAAATCGCCTGATCGCCGTAAGGCAGGCCGAACAACGCGACGCGGAGGCGGACACCGATTTCGATCGCACGCGCGACGAGCCGCGGGGAATCGAGCGCGAACCGGAAGCAGCCGACTACCACGCCGGCGCGGCGCTCCGCATCGGCGATCGCCGACGGCCAGCCGTCAGGCAGTCGGGTGTCGGCGTGCAGGAACAGGAGCCAGGATCCGGACGCCTTCGCCGCGCCCGCGTTCATCTGCGACGCGCGTCCGCGCGGCGCGTCGATCCAGAGGACTTCGGGATGCGCGGCGCGCAGCGGCGCGAGCGACTCGGCATCTTCGCGGGTCGACGCGACAATGACCTCGGCGACCCCGGCGCCGCCGAAGTCGGTGACGGCCAGCGTTCGCGCGAGCGCGTCGGTATCTCGATAAACCGGAATGATGACGCTGATCGACGACAAATCCTTCTCTGCGGGCTTCAGGCGCTCTCTCGTCGATCGTAGATCGCGCCGCGGGTTCGGGGTCTAGATTGCGCGGCGCACGAATGCGGCAAGACCGAACAGCACGGTCCCGATGAGGAGCAGCTTCGCGGAATCGCGAACGTGGATCACGCCGGCGCTGGACCGCGGGCTGGGGCGGTGGCTCGTCGCCGGAGCAGCCACCACAACAGACGAAGTCACGCTGGCAGCGGTCGAGGCGGCGACTGCGGCCGTAGAAAGATGAGCGACTGGACTCTGTGCTTTGTTGGAATCGATCGACCACGCAAAGCTGACTGGGACGACGAACGCGGCGACGATGGCCGCGAGGATGAGAACTCTGGTTCGTTTACGCATTGCCCCGCACTCGAGCCACCACGACCCGGGATTCATGCTCCACCGGCGATTGTCAGGGTCGACCGTATCGCCTCGCATCGAACGGAACTACAAGCGAGATGCCACGCCGTCGATTGGCGGCGCCGCATGACGCGCGGCGCGCAGATTCTCAATAAAAAGGATGCGAGTTCGCGGAAAGGACGCGAGTTCGCGCGGGTGCGCAACGCGGCCGCGGGCGTGGCGGCCGCTCTGGCGCGAGTCGCCATGCGGAACGAGTTTTCACAAGTTGGCGACGCGGCGGGTGGCGCGCCGCCGTTGTGCTACGCTCAACCG
>Ga0114129_10005485_pt1 | contig 17929 bp, 13 predicted proteins | sample RhiMetdeltSRZDD1_FD_80071 | JGI IMG/M metagenome (GOLD analysis project Ga0114129, IMG submission 80071) | Populus rhizosphere microbial communities from Tennessee, USA - Rhizosphere MetaG P. deltoides SRZDD1 (version 2) (version 2) | ecosystem: Host-associated > Plants > Roots > Rhizosphere >...
CCGCCGCGGGCGGTGCACCCGCGGCCGGCCAGCACAGCAGCGTGCGCAACGTGGTGCTGGTCGGCCATTCCGGGGCGGGCAAGACCACGCTGGTGGAGGCGCTGCTGGTCGCGACCGGCACCATCCAGCGGGCAGGCCGGGTGGAGGACGGCACCACGGCCAGCGACTTCGACGAGGTGGAGATCAGGCAGCAGCGGTCGGTCAACCTGACGCTCGCGCCGCTGACCCACGCCGGGGTCAAGGTCAACCTGCTCGACACGCCCGGGTACGCGGACTTCACCGGGGACCTGCGGGCGGGCCTGCGGGCCGCGGATGCGGCGCTGTTCGCCGTCGCGGCGACCGAGGGCGTCGACGGGCTCACCCGGATGCTCTGGGAGGAGTGCGCCGCGGTCGGCATGCCCCGCGCCGTCGTCATCACCAAGATCGACCATCAGCGGGCCGACTTCGACCAGGCCCTGTCCGCCTGCCGGGAGGCGTTCGGCGACAGCGTAGCCCCGCTGTACCTGCCGGTGAGCGACGGCAAGGGCGAGGTGAGCGGGCTGATCGGGCTGCTGTCCGGGCGCCTGTTCGACTACTCGAGCGGCACCCGCACCGAGGCCGACCCCGATCCCGCGGACGCCGACCGGGTGGCGGAACTGCGCGGCTCGCTGATCGAGGGAATCATCCAGGAAAGCGAGGATGAGTCCCTGATGGACGCCTACCTCTCCGGCGAGGAGCTCGACGTCAAGGGCCTGATCGAGGACCTGGAGACGGCGGTGGCGCGGGGCAGCTTCTACCCGGTGCTGGCCTCCTCCAGCCCGCACGGCATCGGCATGGCCGAACTGCTCGAGGTGATGACGCAGGCGTTCCCCGTGCCCGGCGAGCGCCCCCTGCCGGCGGTCACGACACTGGACGGCAAGGCCGTGACCGGCATCGGCTCCGACCCGGACGGGCCGCTGCTCGCCCAGGTCGTCAAGACCACCGCGGACCCCTACGTGGGCCGGATCAGCCTGGTCCGTGTGTTCTCCGGCACGCTGCGGCCGGACGTGGTGATCCACGTCTCGGGGCACGGGCTGGCCGACCGGGGGCACGCCGATCACGACGCCGACGAGCGGGTGGGCGCGCTCACCTCACCGCTCGGCAAGCAGCAGCGGCCTGTTCCTGCCTGCCCGGCCGGTGACGTCTGTGCCGTCGCCAAGCTGACCAGCGCGGAGACCGGGGACACCCTGTCCAGCAAGGAGAGTCCGCTGCTGATGGAGTCCTGGGCGATGCCGGAGCCGCTGCTGCCGGTCGCGATCACGGCCAAGTCCAAGGCGGACGAGGACAAGCTGTCGCAGGCGCTGGCACGGCTGGTCGCCGAGGACCCGACGCTGCGGATGGAGATGAACCCCGAGACCCGCCAGCTGGTGCTGTGGTGCATGGGTGAGGCGCACGCCGACCTGCTGCTGGACCGGCTGAGCTCGCGGTACGGCGTGGCGGTGGAGAAGACCGGGCTGCGGGTGGCGCTGCGGGAGACGGTCGCTGGCAAGGCCCAGGGGCTGGGCCGCAACGTGAAGCAGACCGGCGGCCACGGCGAGTACGGGATCGCCCACATCGAGGTGGAGCCCCTGCCGTCCGGCAGCGGCTTCGAGTTCGTTGACAAGATCGTCGGCGGCGTGGTGCCACGGCAGTTCATCCCCTCGGTGGAAAAGGGCGTGCGCGCGCAGCTGGAGCAGGGAGTCGCGGCGGGTTACCCGATGGTGGACGTCCGGGTCACCCTGTACGACGGCAAGGCGCACTCGGTCGACTCCTCCGACATGGCCTTCCAGAAGGCGGGCAGGGCCGCACTCAAGGACGCCGCCGAGAAGGCCAGGGTGCTGCTGCTGGAGCCGGTGGACGAGCTGTCCGTGCTCGTCGACGACGACTACGTGGGCGCGGTCATGTCCGACCTGTCGTCGCGGCGGGGGCGGGTGCTCGGCACCGAGCCCGTGCCCGGCGGGCGGACGCTGGTCAAGGCCGAGGTGCCCGAACTTGAGATCACCCGGTACGCGATCGACCTGCGGTCCATGTCACATGGAACGGGCTCGTTCACCCGGTCCTACCTGCGCTACGAGCCGCTGCCCACCAACCAGGCCGAGAAGGTCGTGAGCGCCGCGAAGGAAAGATGAGCGCCCGGCGCAACGAGGTGACCGCCCCGGGGTAGCCGCCGCGGCTCAGGGCTGCTCCGGGCGGGCCGGAAGGCCTGGCTCACCCGGGCCGGCCGGCCAGGCATCCGCGATCATTTCGCGGGTCTCGCCCAGCAGCTGGGGCAGCACCTTGGTGGCGCTGACCACCGGCAGGAAGTTGGTGTCCCCGCCCCACCGGGGCACCACGTGCTGGTGCAGGTGCGCGGTGATGCCTGCCCCGGCGACGTTGCCCATGTTCATGCCGATGTTGAAACCCTGCGCGCCGGACGCGGCGCGCAGGGCCGCCATCGCGAGCTTGGTGTGCTCGGCCAGCTCCGTGGTCTCGGGCCCGTCGAGCTCGGTGAAGTCGGCGACGTGCCGGTAGGGGCAGACCATGAGATGCCCGGCGTTGTAGGGGTACAGGTTCAGCACGGTATACACCAGCGCGCCGCGGGCGACGATCAGCCCCTCGGCATCGCTCAGCCGGGGGGCCCGGCAGAACGGGCAGCCTTCCGGCTCGGGCCCGCTGACCCGGTTCTCACCCTTGATGTAGGCCATCCGGTGCGGCATCCAGAGCCGCCGGAACCCATCAGGCACACCAGCCCCGTCCTGCGGCACGGGCGTCTCTGGCAGCGGGTAGGACATGGATGCAGCATAGGTCCCCGGCCGACCCGGGGCGGCGGGCGGCGGCGCCCCCGCTCAGACCTGGACGTGGTCGGCCACCGCGGCGACGATCTCCGCCACCGCCTCGTCCACCGGCACGCCGTTCTTCTGCTCGCCGTTGCGGTAGCGGAACGACACTGCCCCCGCGGCCACGTCGTCGTCCCCGGCCAGCAGCATGTACGGCACCTTCTGCCGCTGCGCGTTGCGGATCTTCTTCTGCATCCGGTCGGCACCGTCGTCGACCTCCACCCGGATGCCGTGCTCCCGCAGCTTGGCGGCGACCTTCTGCAGGTAGGCCACATGCGCGTCGGCGATGGGGATGCCGGTCACCTGTACCGGCGCCAGCCATGGCGGGAAGGCGCCCGCGTAGTGCTCGACCAGGATCCCGAAGAAACGATCGATGGACCCGAAGAGCGCTCGGTGGATCATGTACGGCCGCCGCCGCGACCCGTCGGGCGCGGTGTACTCGATACCGAACCGGCCCGGCTCCTGGAAGTCGACCTGGAGCGTGGACAGCTGCCAGCGGCGCCCGATCGCGTCCCGCACGTGCACGTCGATCTTGGGTGCGTAGAACGCCCCCTCGCCCTCGGCGATCACATACGGCAGGCCGGAGACGTCCAGGGCGTGCTTGAGCGCCGCCTCGGCCTGCTCCCACTCCGCCGGCTCGCCCACGAACTTCTCCGGCCGCGTGGACAGCTCGGCCTCGAATTCGGTCAGCCCGAAGTCACGCAGCAGGCCGACCACGAAATCGAGCAGCGACGCCAGTTCCTCGGCCAGCTGCTCCGGGGCACAGAAGATGTGCGCGTCGTCCTGGGTGAAGCCGCGCGCCCGGGTGAGGCCGTGCACCACCCCTGACTTCTCGAACCGGTATACGGTGCCGAACTCGAACAGCCGCAGCGGCAGCTCCCGGTACGACCGCCCGCGGGCGGAGTAGATCAGGATGTGCATGGGGCAGTTCATCGGCTTCGGGTAATACCTGGCACCCTCCAGCTCCATCGGCGGGTACATGCTGTCGGCGTACCACTCCAGGTGCCCCGAGGTCTCGAACAGGTCCGACTTGGTGATGTGCGGGGTGTTGACGAACTCGTAGCCGGCCTCGATGTGCCGCCGCCGCGAGTAGTCCTCCATGACCCGCCGGATGATCCCGCCCTTGGGGTGGTACACCGGCAGGCCGCTGCCGATCTCGGGCGGGAACGAGAACAGGTCCAGTTCCGCGCCGAGCCTGCGGTGATCGCGGCGTTCGGCCTCGGCGAGCAGGCGCAGGTACTCCTCCTGCGCGCCGCGCGACTCCCAGGCGGTGCCGTAGATCCGCTGCAGCTGCGGGTTCTTCTCGTTGCCCCGCCAGTAGGCGCCGCCGGCGCGGGTCAGCTTGAACGCCGGGATGTGCCGGGTGGTGGGCAGGTGCGGCCCCCGGCACAGGTCCTTCCAGCACACCTCGCCACTGGCGGGGTCGAGGTTGTCGTAGATGGTCAGCTCGGCCCCGCCGACCTCGACCGACTCCTCGACGCTGACCTCGCTCGGCGGCGGATCCAGCTGCCGCGCGCCGCCGGTGCCCTTGAGGCCGATCAGCTCCAGCTTGTACGGCTCACTGACTAGCTCGGCGCGCGCTTCCTGATCGCTGACCGCACGGCGGGAGAACAGCTGGCCCTGCTTGACGATGGCGCGCATGCGCTGCTCGATCGCCTTGAGGTCGTCGGGGCCGAACGGCTGCGGAACGTCGAAGTCGTAGTAGAACCCGTTCTCGATAGGCGGGCCGATGCCGAGCTTCGCCTGGGGGAACAGGTCCTGCACCGCCTGCGCCAGGACGTGCGCGGTGGAATGCCGCAGGATCGACCGGCCATCCTCGCTGGCGATCTCGACCGGCTCGACCACGTCCCCGTCGGCGAGCGGCGCGTCCAGGTCGCGCAGCTCCCCGCTGACCCTCGCGGCGATCACCGGGGTGGCCGCGCCCGCCCCGCCGGTTCCGTTAGGCATGAGAAGCCTTTCGGCGGTCGTGCCAGCTTCCGCCACGTGCTCGCGTCCGGCGAGGGTGATGCGAAGCTGCTGGGCTGACACGGTTTCTCCCTGGTTCGGAACGTGCGGCACGACGGGCACGGGGATGGGCGCCCCGTGATCAGATGGTATCGATGCGCCGCGGCGGGCGCGCCTGGGTTATGACCCGCTCACAGCCATCCCTTGCGGCGGAAGATCACGTACAGCGCGCAGGCCATGCCCACGATGATCACCGTGGAGGTCCAGAACCCGGCCACGTGCCCGAATCCGGGGTACGGCACGTTCTGCCCGTAGAAGCCGGTCACCGCGGTCGGGACGGCGATGATCGCGGCCCAGCTGGTGACCTGCTTCGTGATCACGCCGAGCCGGTTGCCGCGCGCGGTGAGCTGGGTCTCCAGGATCGCGGTGACCATCTCGCGGAGGCTCTCGGTCCACTCGATGACGCGCAGCACATGGTCGTACAAATCCTGGTAGTAGGGCGTCAGCTGCGGGTCCACGAGGTCCACGTCGCGGCGCATCAGCGAATTGACCACCTCGCGCATCGGCAGAACCAGCCGACGCAGCTTGACCAGCGACTTCCGCAGCGCGAACGTGCGCCGCTGCACGTCCTTGTCTCGCGGCTTGTCGTCGAATAGCTGGTCTTCCAGCGCCTCGATCTCGTTATCCAGCGACTGCACCGCGTCGAAGTGGGTGTCGACCACGTAGTCGAGCAGCCCGTAGAGCAGGAAGCCGCAGGTGACCTCTCCGACGTTGGTCTTGTCCCAGCGGCTGAGCACGTCGTCGATGTCGAATCCGCGGTCCTTGCGCACCGTGACCAGGGCATCGTGGGTGATGAAGGCAGCGACCTCGTGGGCGGTCAGCTCCCCCGTGGGGGTGTTCAGCGCCACCGAGTAGGCCGTCACGAACAGGTGGGTCTTGTAGCGGTCCAACTTGGGCCGCTCGTGCACTTCCAGAGCGTCCTCGACCGCCAGCTCGTGCAGCCCCAACTCCTCCCTGATCGATTCCAGGTCGGCTGCGCTGGGCTCGCAAAAGTCGAACCAGACCACGGTGGCGGGGTCCGCCAGGTAGTCCGACACCTTGGCGACCGGGAAGTTCTCGGCCTCCAGGACGCCGTTGCGGTAAACGCGGGTCCGTGCCATGCCCGCCACGATAGGGCCCGCCAGGCGGGTTGGGTATCCGGCGGCCCAGCGTCAGCCGCTGAGCCGCTGCAGCCGGGCGGCGGCGGCCGCGTGGCGGGCGAGCACGTCTTCGACCCCGGAGATGGCCAGCCCGCCGTCCCGGACGATCACCCGCCCGGCCACGACGGTGTGCCGCGCGGACACCGGGCCACAGCGCAGCCACGCCTCCACCGGGTCGGTCAGCGCCCCAGCGAAGGCGACGCCGTCCTGCGGCCAGCACACCAGGTCCGCGGCGGCACCGACGCTGAGCTCGCCGATCTCCCCCGCCCGGCCGAGGCAGCAGGCGCCGCCCCGGGTCGCCATGTCGAGCACCTCCCGCGCGGTCATGCCCGCCGGTCCCAGCCGCTGCTTGCCGAGCAGCAGCGCCGCCCGCGCCTCCGTCCACATCGAGGCGCTGTCGGCCGATGCGGAGCCGTCGCAACCGAGCCCGACCGGGCTGCCCGCCGCGCGCAACTCGCGTACCGGCGCGAACCCACCACCCGCCAGCAGCATGTTCGAGCTGGGGCAGTGGGCCACCCCGACACCGGCAGCGCCGAGCCTGCCTGCCTCCGCAGGGCTGGGGTAGACGCAGTGCGCCACCCAGGACCGCCCGGTCAGCCAGCCGACCTCCTCGAACTGCTCGACCGGGCGCCGGCCGAAGCGCTCCATGCAGTAGGCGTCCTCGTCCGGGTCCTCGGCGAGATGGGTGTGCAGCCGCACGTCGAGTCTCTCGGCAAGGTCGGCGGTGCGCCGCATGAGCTCGGGGCTGACGCTGAACGGGGAGCACGGGGCCAGCGCCACCCGCACCATCGCGCCCCACCCGGGGTCATGGTGGGCTCCGACCAGGCGCTCGCTGTCCGCCAGCACCTCGTCGTCGTCCTGGACCACCGAGTCGGGCGGCAGCCCGTCGTCCTTGACCGACAGGGTCATCGATCCCCGCGTGGGATGGAACCGCAGCCCCACCTCGCGGGCGGCGGCGATCTCGGCCGACCACAGATCGCCGGCCCCCCGCGGAAGCACGTAGAGATGGTCGGTGCTGGTGGTGCAGCCGCCGAGCGCCAGCTCGGCCAGCCCCACCCAGGCCGAGAGATACACCGCCTCCTCGTCCAGGCCCGCCCACAGCGGGTACAGGCCGGTCAGCCACTCGAACAGCGTGCCGCCGGTGACGGGGGCATACGACCGGGTGAGGTTCTGGTACAGGTGGTGGTGGGTGTTGACGAGGCCCGGCGTGACCAGGCAGCCCGCCGCGTCCAGGGTCTGTGCCGCGGCGGGCGCGGGCTCGGCGGCGGCACCCACCCCGCTCACCAGCCCACCGCTGATGGCCACCCAGCCACCCGGGAGCTCGCGCCGCCCGGCGTCACAGGTGGCGATCAGCTTGGCGCCGGTGACCAGCAGGTCGGCGCCCTCGCCGGCCGGGGTCATGGGCACCATCCTCCCTCCCGCGCCCGGCTCACCACTGATGCTCCGGTTCGCCGGGCGGCGCGCCGGGCCGGCACACCGTGCCCTCGATCAGCCCGTAGGGACGGTCGGCCGCGTAGAACACCTCACCGGGGTTGTCGAGGCCGAACGGGCCGAGGTCCACCAGGAAGTGGTGCTTGTTGGGGAGCGAGAAGCGCGCCTCGCACGCCTCGGGGCAGGCCGCCAGGACGGCCTCGCCCATCGCGTACAGCGTCTGCTGGAGCGACCGGCTGTAGATCGCGGCGAACGTCTCCACCAGTGCCGCCCGCGCGCCGGCGAAGGAGGCATCCCACGCCGCCTCTGTCCCGGCAAAACGCCAGTGGCCACGCACCGCCGTGGCCAGGATGCGGTCCTGCGTGGGCTCGAGTGTGGTGTAGCCATCGGTCAGGAACCCCCGGAACTCCGAGCCCGACGACTTGAGCAGGACGAGATCGTCCACCCCGGCCACGATCTCGGTGCCGCCGCCGTCGCGTACGTGGACGCTAGCGACCCGGGTTCCGGCCAGCCGCTCGAAAGAATGCGGATGGGGCTCGCCCCCCACATCGATACGCTGCCAGCCGTACTGCTCGATCCGCACCTGCGCCCGGCCCACGGACGGCACGCCGGCGAAGTGGCGGGCCAGCCGGAGGCCGAACTCCTCGACGGGGGTCACGCCGAACTGCCTGGCGAAGGCGTAGACGGTGTTCTTCTGCGTGTCTGTGGTCAGGACCTTCGCGTTGTCGCCGGTCAGATAGGTCTCCGCCAGGTCCCCGGCGAGGGTGATGCTCACGTTCAGGTCGGTGATGCGGTGCCGGGGGCCGTCCCGGTCCACGTGGAGCAGCCGGACCTCCGACTTGCCGTACTGGGCCCGCCCGAGCACCACGCCAGCCCCGCCGCTCTCGCTCCCGGTGATCATGCCTGCCAGCCTCCCAGCGTGCCTAGGGCGAGGTGCCCTAGCTCCCTCGGTACACGGAGTACCCGTACGGCGTCAGCAGCAAGGGCACGTGGTAGTGCTCGCCGGGCGCGGCGGCGAAGGCGACGGTTATTTCCGGGAAGAACGCCGCCCCATGGTGGGCCACCAGGTAGTCCCCGACCGCGAAGACCAGGCGGCAGGTCGCCCGGCCTGGCGGGACGGGGAGGTCGAAAGTGGGCAGGGCACTGGTCCGGCCGTCGGCGCCGGTCACCGACTCGCCCAGGCGCTGCCAGTCGCCGTCCGCCCATGTGTCGAGGGCGATGGCGACGCCTGCGGCCGGGCGGCCGCGCGTGGTGTCGAGGATGTGGGTCGAGACGCTGGTCATGCGGCGGCAAGCCTCCGCAGCCGCAGGGCGTTGATCTTGCCGATCTCCGCCGCGGCGACCTCGCGTTCGGCATCCGGATCGTGCGCCATGCGGCGGCGCAGGTCGGCCAGGATCTCATCGGGCCCGCGGCCGGTGGCGCAGATCAGGAAGACGTGCCCGAAGCGGTCCTCGTAGGCGGCGTTCGCGTCCCGGAGCGCCTGGATCGTCCCGGCGTCCGAGCCAACTGCCGCCTGCTCCTGCCGAGACTGCGCGGACAGGCCCCGCTCCCCGATCCGGGGATGGCCAGCCATCGCCGCCTCCAGCTCATCCGGCGTGCGGGCGGCCCAGGCGGCGTCCGCAGCGGTCAGCAGGTCGTCGACCGATCCGAAGGGGCGCTTACCGGCCACCCGCCGTGCCCAGCCGGGCGCGCTGCAGCATCCGAGCAGCACCGCGACGGCGTCCTCGGCCGGCAGCGCGTTGAGCCGGGCAAGGCCGGGCATCGCAACGTCTTCTCCTGGTGAGCGCCACCTTTCGGGCACGCCGCCACCGTAGCGCCTTATTGACGTCCGGCTGAAGCATCGGGTTGGCTGCCGGCAGCATGACCCGGCGAGGGAGCAGGACACATGGCTGAGTACGAGCTGGCGATCCGCGCCCGGCGCGCGGTCACGCCCGCGGGCGTCCGGCCGGTCACGGTGGCCGTACGGGACGGCCGGATCGCCGCGGTCGCCGGGTTCAGCGACTCCCCCGACGCCGCCGAGCTCGCGGAGTTGCCCGGCCGCGAAATACTCCTGCCCGGGCTGGTCGACACGCACGTCCACGTCAACGAGCCGGGCCGCACGGAGTGGGAGGGCTTCGCGAGCGCGACCAGGGCGGCCGCCGAAGGCGGGGTCACCACGCTGATCGACATGCCGCTCAACTGCCTGCCGCCCACGACCAGTACGGGCGCGTTGCGCCTCAAGCAGGCCGCCGCCCGCGGCGGCTGGGTTGACGTCGGCTTCTGGGGCGGCGCCGTCCCCGGCAACCTCGGCGAGCTGGCGGGGCTGCATCACGGCGGGGTGTTCGGCTTCAAGGCTTTCCTCGTCGATTCCGGCGTGCCGGAGTTCGGCTGTCTCGGTCCAGCCGAGCTGGACGCAGTCCTGGCCGAGATCGCGAGACTGGATGCGCTGCTCATCGTGCACGCCGAGGACCCCGGCGTCATCACGGCGGCGCCCCGCCCCGCGGGCCGCCGCTACGCGGATTTCCTGGCCTCGCGGCCGCCGGCTGCGGAGGATACCGCGATCTCGCGCCTGCTCGCCGCGGCCGGGCGCCACGGCGCGCGCGTGCACGTCCTGCACCTCGCGTCGGCGAGCGCCGTGCCGCTCATCGCGGCCGCCCGGGCGGACGGCGTCCGGGTCTCGGTCGAGACCTGCCCGCATTACCTGACGTTCTGCGCGGAAGCGGTGCCCGACGGTGCGACGGAGTACAAGTGCTGCCCACCGATCCGCGACTTGGGACACCGGGACGGATTGTGGGCCGGGCTCGCGGACGGCCTGATCGACGCGGTGGTGTCCGACCATTCGCCGTGCCCGCCCGCCCTGAAGCAGCGGGACTCCGGCGACTTCGCCGCGGCGTGGGGCGGGATCTCCTCGCTTCAGCTCGGCCTGTCCGCGGTGTGGACACAGGCGCGCCAGCGCGGCCACAGCCTCGCCGACGTGGCGCGGTGGATGGCCGCCGCGCCGGCCACGCTCGCCGGAGTGCCCCGCAAGGGCGCGATCGCCCCCGGCTATGACGCGGACCTGGTGGCGTTCGATGACACGGCATCGTTCACCGTCGATCCCGCCCGCTTGCGCCACCGGCACCCGGTGACCCCTTACGCCGGCCGGACGCTCACCGGGGTGGTGCGCCGCACCTGGCTTCGCGGCCGCGTGGTCGGCGCGGCCCCCGCCGGACGGCTGCTGGCCCGGGAGACCGGCGGCCAGGAGGCGGATGACAGAGTGCAACCGTGACCGACCTGAATGCGCGCGTGAACCTGGCCTCGCGCCGCCTCGGCGCGAGCGTGGCCGCGGCGAGCGACGAGTTCTTCGGCGAGAAAGAGAACTTGCTGCGGCCCGAGCCGCCGGGCCACAGTCCCCGTACCTTCGGGCACAAAGGCCAGCTCGTGGACGGCTGGGAGACCCGGCGCCGCCGTGGGCCGGGCCACGACTGGGTGCTGGTCCGGCTCGGCGCGCCAGGCGTCATCAGCCAGGTGGTGGTGGACACCGCCCACTTCACGGGCAACTTCCCGGCGGCATGTTGCGTGGAGGCGTGCGCCGCCGAGGGCTACCCCGCCCCGGCGGACCTGCTCGGCCCGTCGGTCACCTGGGTGGAGATCGTGCCGCGCAGCACGCTGGCGGGCGACAGCGAGAACTGCTTCACGGTGGCCGACGCCCGGCGGTTCACGCACGTGCGCCTGAGCATCTACCCCGACGGCGGGGTGGCCAGGCTCCGGATGGAGGGCGAGGTGGTGCCCGACCCCCGGCTGCTGGCCGGGCTGCCGCTCGATCTCGTGGCGCAGGAAAACGGCGGCGCGGTGGAAGCGGCGAGTGATCGTTTCTATTCCGCCCCCGAGAACATGATCGGTCCCGGCAGGGCGGCCGTGATGGGAGACGGCTGGGAGACCCGGCGCCGCCGGGACGCGGGCCATGACTGGGTGCTGTTCCGGCTGGCGTCGGCAGGCCGGATCAGCCAGGCGATCGTGGACACCTCGTGCTTCCTCGGCAACGCGCCGGCCGCGGCCACCCTGCGGGCCTGTGACGCCGCGGCCACCGGCCTGGGCGCGGCCGAGTGGTTCGACGTGCTGCCCCCGACACCGCTGCAGCCCGACACCCGGCACGCCTTCCGCGTCGACCTCGCCGGACGGGTCCCGGCGACGCACGTCCGGCTGGAGATCCACCCGGACGGCGGGCTCGCCAGGCTGCGGCTGTTCGGCGAGCTGACCGCCGAAGGGCGGGCGGGCCTTGGCCTGTGCTGGTTCGACCGGCTCCCGGCCGACCATGCGCTCGCCGTGCTGGCCAGCGAGTGCGGGCTGGCCGGCGCCCCGGCCGCCGAGCTGGCGGCCCGGCGCCCCTTCGAGCGGCCAGCTCGCCTCAATGCGCTGCTCGGTGGCGGGGAGATCCCCGGCCTGGGCGGCGCCGCGGACCGGGTGCGCGCCCTCATCCTCGGCAAGTCTGGCGGTGCTCCTAGTCCCTGATCTGCAGCGCGAGCAACAGGGCCGCCTGGTCTTCCAGGGAGCGCGGGTCGCGGCCGGTAAGCTCGTGGATCCGGCGAATCCGGTAACGGAGCGAGTTGACGTGGATGAACATCGCCTCCGCCGCCTTGCTCCACGACCCCGAATTGGCCAGGAACACCTGCAGCGTGCTGACCAGCTCCGTCCCATGGTCCCGGTCGTAGGCCAGCAGCGGCGTCAGCAGCGCGGCCCGGAATGAGCGCCGGGCCTCGGCGGGCACCATGGCGAGCAGAAGCTCGCTGGAGCCGAACTCGGCGCTGTTCACCAGGTGCACGCCCGCGCCGAGCAACTCCGCCAGCCGCCGCGCCCGCCGGGCCTCCGCCACCACCCGGCACACGTCGGCGGCAGCCCAGCTCGTCCCGGCGCCGCCGGCCGCCTCGCCGCCGTTCTCCCCGCCGGCACCCGCCACGACGCTCACGCCGAACGGCAGGTCAAGCCCGGGCACGCCCGCCAGCATGCCCACGGCGTCCCTCACCTGGCCCAGGGCGTCCCCGGCGGATGCCACAAGGGCCACCGCCGCCGTCCCGCTCACGCCGGCCAGGGCGCCCGGCAGGATCTCCTCCAGCAGGACCCGGGCAGCCTCCTGCGCCGCATCCTGATACGACTCACCGGATGGCGCCCCCGGCTGCACCAGCTCCGCTTGCGCCATCCGGGCCCGCACCGCCTCGTGCGGCCCCGCTCCGGGCCGCGTCATTGCCGGCGAGCCCGCGTTGGGCAGATCCTCGGTGCGCGGCGCCGTCACCGCGACCGCCACCAGGGACCCCTCAGGCGCCAGGCCGCAGCGCCGCAGCGCCATCGCGGTCTCCCGCTCCCCGCGCTCGGCGGCATCCGCCCGTTCGGCCCGCCCGGACTGCCACTCCAGCACCCGGTGCAGTGCCGCGTCAGCTGACCGGCGGACGGCGCGCCGGCCCTCCTCGTAGCGCGCCCGGTGCCGGGCAACCAGCCCGGCCAGCTCGGCGGCGACCGCGCGCCGCTCGTCATCCCAGGCCGCGTGGTCGCCGGCCAGTCCCACGAACCAGCAGGCGAGCCGGTGTGATGACGGGCCCGGCACGCCGAAGAACGAGAACGGGGCCCCGTCCACGGTGACGGTGGCAGGAAGCCCCAGCCCGCCGAGAAAGGCGCGGGCCAGCGCCCACCGTAGCCGTGCGTCGGGGGCAGGACTCGTTCCGGCGACGAGCCGCCCGGCCGCCGACAAGACCCACCCGGCCACGCCGTACTCGGCGTCCGCCGCGGCGAACAGGGCGGCCATCGCCGTGGCCGGTTCCCAGCCGGTGGCGGGCGGCGTGCCAGGCTCCGCCGCGGCGAGCAGCCGGAGGCGTGCCACCGCCGGACCGGGCCCGGCGGGCAGGAACGCCCGCAAGACCCGTTCGGTGATGACCGCGAACGACACATCGACCGGCACCTCGAGCAGCGGCAGCCGGTGATCGCGGCATGCCTCGATCAGGTCGGGCGGGACCGACCCGAGCGCGGCGTCCCCGGCCGCCAGCGCGGCCACCCCGGCGCCCGCCAGCGCAGACACAAAGGCCCGCGAATCCGCCGGGGTCCGGCGCCACATCAATCCGGTCAGCACGATCTCGCCGCCCGACAGGTACCTGCGCGGGTCGAGCAGATCCGTGGTGAACACTCCTGCGACCGGCCGGTCCAGTGCCTCCTCACCCGCCAGCACGCGCAGGCGCAGTTCGGGTGATTCCACCAGAGCGCGCAGCAACACGGCGGGCCTCCTCGTCGCTATCGTTCAGGGTAAGCGGGGGCTTTGGAGGAAGCTACAAAAGCCTGTTCCCGAGCGCAGCGGGGTTTTGGTGTTTCTGTCCCTGGCTTGCTTCGGCGGGCGGGACTGTACTGTCCCCCATGGAGTTCTTCCGGCCCACGACCTGGTCGGATGCGCTCGCGGTCAAGGCCGCGCATCCGGGGGCGCTGGCCCTTGCCGGGGGCACCGACGTGATGGTCGACATCAACTTCGACCGGGTGCGCCCGGCCGCGCTGCTCGACCTGACGGGGGTCCGCGACCTGGCCGAATGGTCGGCCGGCGACGGGGTGATCAGGCTGGGCGCGGGCGTGCCGTACACCCGGGTGATCAACGAGCTGGGCGGCCGCCTGCCCGGGCTGGCGCTGGCGTCGCGCACCGTCGGCTCTCCGCAGATCCGCAACCGCGGCACGGTGGGCGGCAACCTCGGCTCGGCGTCGCCAGCGGGCGACGCGCATCCCCCGCTGCTGGCCTGCGACACGGTGGTCGAGGCCGCGTCGGTGCGGGGAACCCGGCGCATCCCGATCCGCCAGTTCTACACCGGGGTGAAGCGCTCGGCCCTGGAGCCCGACGAGCTGATCGCCGCGATCCACGTTCCCACCGCGTCGGGGCCGCAGCAGTTTTCGAAGGTGGGCGTGCGGAACGCGATGGTCATCGCGGTGTCCTCGTTCGCGATCGCGTTGCATCCCGAGCACGGCCGGGTGGGCACCGGAATCGGCTCGGCGGCTCCCACTCCCCGCCCGGTCCCGGCGGCCGAGGAGTTCCTCGGCGCGGAGCTGGCCGAGCGCGGGCTCTGGGACTCGCGCGGGCCCCTGCCGGAGGCCGCCGCACGCCGTTTCGGCGATCTGGTGGCGCAGGCGGCGGCGCCCATCGACGACGTGCGGGGCAGCGCGGCCTACCGGCGCCATTCGCTTGCCGTGATGGCCCGGCGGACGCTGGCGTGGGCATGGCGGTCCTATCAGCGGGAGGCCCGGCAATGCGCGTGAACTGCACCATCAACGGCGCGCCCGCGGTCGCCGACGACGTGTGGGAGGGAGAGTCGCTGCTGTTCGTGCTCAGGGAGCGGCTTGGCCTGCCGGGATCGAAGAACGCATGCGAGCAGGGCGAGTGCGGGTCGTGCACGGTCTACCTCGACGGCGTCGTCGTGTGCGCCTGCCTGGTTGCGGCCGGCCAGGCGCAGGGGCGGGACGTGCGCACGGTGGAAGGGATCGCTCCCAGCGGCGCGCTCGACTCGGTTCAGCAGGCGTTCCTCGACGCCGGGGCGGTCCAGTGCGGGTTCTGCACGCCCGGCCTGATCGTGGCCGCCGACGACCTGCTGCGGCGGGTCCCGCGGCCCGCCGACCCCGAGATCCGGGAAGCGCTGGCGGGCAACCTGTGCCGCTGCACCGGTTACGAGAAGATCCTCGACGCCGTGCGGCTGGCCGCAGCACGGCGGTCCGGCGATGACGCCGATCCCGGCGAGCCCGGGCGGCTGAGCGGATGAGCGCATGAGCGGCCGGGCACCAACGGGCTCCCCGAGCGCGACGGCCGTCGTCACCGGGCGGCCGGGGACGGGCGTGGGGATGAGCGTGCCGCGTCCCGACGGCACGCTCAAGGTGACGGGTGAGTTCGCGTTCTCGTCGGACCTGTGGATGGCGGACATGCTGTGGGGGGCAACCCTGCGCAGTCCCCATCCCCGGGCGCGCATCCGGGCGGTCGACCTGACGGGCGCGCTCCGGCTCCCCGGGGTCGCTGCCGTGCTCACCCACGACGACGTGCCGGGGCAGAAGACATTCGGGCTTGAGGCCGAGGACCAGCCGGTGCTGGCCGTGGACGAGGTCCGCTACCAGGGCGAGCCCGTCGTGATCGTGGCGGCCGATCATCCGGAAACCGCCCGCCGCGCGGCGGCCGCGATAGCCGTCGAGTACGAGGTGCTCGCCCCGGTGACCGACGCCGAGGCGGCGTTGCTGCCCGGCGCGGTGCCCATCCACCCCGGCGGCAACCTGGTCCGGCACGTGCGGATCCGGAGCGGAGACCCGCACGCGCCAGCCGACATCGTGGTCAGCGGGTCATACGAGGTCGGCATGCAGGATCAGGCATTTCTCGGTCCCGAATCGGGCCTGGCGGTGCCGTCCGAAGACGGCGGGATCGAGCTCTTCGTTGCCACCCAGTGGCTGCACGTGGACCAGGCACAGATCGCGACCAGCCTGGGCCTGCCCGGGGAGAAGGTGCGGCTGGTCCTCGCGGGCGTCGGCGGTGCGTTCGGCGCCCGCGAGGACTTGTCCATGCAGATCCATGCGTGCCTGCTCGCGCTGCACACCGGCCGGCCGGTGAAGATGGTTTACTCGCGCGAGGAGTCGTTCTTCGGTCACGTCCACCGGCACCCGGCGAAGCTCTACTACCAGCACGCGGCCATGACGGACGGCACGCTCGTCTCGGTCACGGCCCGGACGTACCTCGACGGGGGGGCCTACACGTCAAGCTCGCCGGCGGTCGCCGCGAACGCCGCCACGCTCGGCGCGGGGCCCTATCAGGTTCCCAACGTCAGCATCGACGTCTATGCCGCGTTCACGAACAATCCGCCGTGTGGGGCCATGCGCGGTTTCGGCGCCGTGCAGGCGTGTTTCGCCTATGAGTCCCAGATGGACGAGCTGGCGAGGCGCCTGGACATGGATCCCGTCGAGGTCCGGATTCGCAACGCGATGTCCGAGGGCTCGGTCATGCCGACCGGCCAGGTGGTCGATTCGGCGGCGCCGGTAGCCGAACTGCTGCGCCGGGTCTCCGCCGCGCCGCTGCCGACCGGCCCGGAGCCTTCCGGCCCCGCTGACCTGAAGCCTTCCGATCCCGCTGACCTGAAGCCTTCCGGTCCCGCTGGCGCGGCTCGTTCCGGCTCCGCTGGCCCAGCTCCCACCCGTGAGCCCGACCTGCGCGAACTGCCCGGCGGGGTGTCCAACACAACCCATGGAGAAGGCGTTGTCCGCGGAGTCGGCTTCGGCATCGGCATCAAGAACGTCGGTTTCTCCGAAGGCTTCGACGACTACTCGACGGCCAGGGTCCGGCTCGAAGTGGTGGCGGGCGAACCCGCCGTCACTGTGCACACTGCGGCCGCCGAGGTCGGCCAGGGCCTGGTCACCGTCCAGGCCCAGATCGCGCGGACGGAGCTGGGGGTGGAGAACGTGGTCATCCACCCGGCCGACACGACGGTCGGAAGCGCGGGCTCGTCCTCGGCGTCCCGGCAGACCTACGTCACGGGCGGTGCGGTACGGGCGGCCTGCGCCGCGGTGCGGGACGTGCTGTTCGGGCGGGTGGCGCGCCGCTACGGCGTGCCACCGGGAGACCTGACGCTGGCGGGCGGCAAAATTGGCTCGGGGAGCGCCGGGATACTGGCCGACCTGGCATCCCTGCTCGGGGATGAGGTGATCGAGGAAACCGTCACCTGGCGGCACCGGCCTACCCACCCGATCGATCCCGAGACCGGCCAGGGCAACGCGCATGTGCAGTACGCCTTCGCCGCGCATCGCGCCGTGGTCGACGTGGACACCGAGCTTGGCCTGGTCAAAGTGGTGGAACTTACCAGCGCCCAGGATGTCGGGAAGGCGATGAACCCGCTCGCGTTGGAGGGCCAGATCCACGGCGGCGCAGCGCAGGGGCTCGGCCTGGCGCTGATGGAGGAGATCCAGGTGGCAGACGGGGCGGTGCGCAACCCGTCCTTCACCGACTACCTGATCCCTACCATCCTCGACATGCCGCCGATGAACCTCGACATCCTGGAGCTCGCGGACCCGCACGCGCCTTACGGCCTGCGCGGAGTCGGCGAACCGCCGACGATCTCGTCCACGCCGGCGATCGTGGCGGCGGTCCGCGCCGCCACGGGAAGGCCGCTGCGGCGGGTGCCCATCAGGCCGGACGACATCGTCGGGCTCTAGCAGGGCGGCGGAGCGGAGGGAGACGCCGTTGGCGCTGATGTTCCTCACCGGTGACGGGATGAGTGATGGCCCGCTGCACCACCACATCTCGGGCGCGCCGCTGATCGGCGAGCGGCGGACCGCGCCGCGTTACCGGTTCTACTCGATCAGGGACGAGTTCCCCGCCCTCTGCCCGGTCGGTGAGGGGGGCGGGGCGATCCTGGGCGAGCTTTACGACGTGCCGATAAGCCAGCTGAGGGAACTGCTCGCGCGCGAGCCGCCGGAACTCGAGTTGTCGATCGTGGAGCTGGCCGCCCGGGCGGCCGCGCCCGGCGAGTCCCCGGGCCTGGAGCTCTCGTTCGCCATGGTGCTGCGGCGCGGCGAGCGCGAACGCGGCGGGCACACCGA
>Ga0114129_10005487_pt1 | contig 17926 bp, 12 predicted proteins | sample RhiMetdeltSRZDD1_FD_80071 | JGI IMG/M metagenome (GOLD analysis project Ga0114129, IMG submission 80071) | Populus rhizosphere microbial communities from Tennessee, USA - Rhizosphere MetaG P. deltoides SRZDD1 (version 2) (version 2) | ecosystem: Host-associated > Plants > Roots > Rhizosphere >...
CTGGCCTACTTTTCGAAGGCAGATCGCTGCCGGTTTGAATTTTTCCCTGTCGGGCATTCCTTACTGGAATACAGATATCGGTGGGTTCTTTGCCGGTGGTTTTGTAAAAGGCGGCGGCGCCAAAAATCCCGAGTTCCAGGAATTATATACCCGCTGGATGCAGTTCGCCGCTTTTACGCCTATGATGCGCTCACACGGTACCGATATACCACGTGAAATTTACCAGTTCGGTCAGCGCGGTGAATGGCCCTTTGATGTACAGGAGAAATTCATCAACCTGCGTTATAGTTTGCTTCCCTACCTGTATGCTACAGCCTGGAATGTAACGGCACATTCAGGTTCCATTATCAGGGCATTATACAGCGATTTCGCCAACGACAAAAAAGCGCTTGATATCGATAATGAATTTATGTTCGGCAAATCAATACTTGTTTCACCGGTTACAGAGAAAGGAACTAAAGAACAGGCGGTTTATTTGCCGGCAGGAGCAAACTGGTTCGACTTCTGGACCGGTGAACTTACTGATGGTGGCAAAATCATAACCAGGGCTACACCGATCGATATAGTGCCTGTATACGTTAAAGCGGGGTCTATTGTTCCATGGGGCCCGAAGGTTCAATTTGCACAGGAAAAGAAGTGGGATAACCTGGAGTTTCGTATCTATCCCGGTGCTGATGCCGTTTTTACCCTGTATGAAGATGAGAATGATGGTTACAACTATGAAAATGGGCAATATACTGAAATTGATTTCCGCTGGAACGATCAGGCCCATACGCTAACCATCGGCGACAAACGGGGTAATTTTCCCGGCATGCTGACCAGCAGAAAATTCAACATCGTAATTGTAAATCAACAAACCGGCACCGGAGCAGCACCCGCTGCGAAGTTTAATAAAACGGTCGTTTATAAAGGGCGCGAAATAATAGTGAAGTTATAAGTGAAATTCATCGTATTATAGCAAAGCCGTGGCACGTTTCAAACCGTGCCACGGCTTTCTGCTTTTATAACGTATTATATAGCCGCCTCTTTATTGTATTTGTGTCTGTAGTCGAGTGGCGACATGCCGGTGATCTTTCTGAATACTTCCCTGAATGCTTTCACATCGGCATAGCCAACTTCATACATCACTTCATTAATAGTTTTGCGGCTGGTTTCGAATTCTTTTTTGGCCGCTTCAATTTTTACCCTTTGTGAATATTCAACAGGCGTATTTCCTGTTGCCTTTATAAATCTTCTGTCGAAGTTGCGCCGGCCCACGGCAAACTTTGATGACAAATGTTCAACCGATATTTTTTCATCGAGGTTGCTTTCAATATATGCCTGTGCTTTTTTTACCATTTCATCGCCGTGCGACTTCTGACCAACAAATATGGTAAATGCCGACTGGCTTTGCCGGTCTATTTCGATCTGAAATACCTTGGAACAAAAAATTGCGGTTTGCCGGTCGTAATATTTTTCTACCAGATAAATCATCAGGTTCAGAAAAGAATAAGCACCGCCATTTGTATAGATCCCGTTTTCATCGGTGATCAGTTTATCGGTTTGCAGATTCACTTTTGGGAACATGCGTCTGAAATGATCGGCAGCAGACCAATGCGTTGAACAACTTTTTCCATCGAGCAAACCCGATGAGGCAAGCATAAAGGCGCCAGTGCATATGCTGGCTATTTCAGCGCCGTTTTTATATTGTTGCTCAACCCAATCAATCAATGCCTGGTTGCCCTTCACCGCTTTTTGGTAATTATGATTCAACGACGGAATGATGATGAGATTGGTTTTGGGTATGGCTGAAATATGGGTATGTGGTTGCACCGTGAACAAACCGTCATAGAAATCTACCTTTTTTGAAATGCCGGCCAGCTCAATTTTAAACAGGTCTTTTTGGCTTCTCCGGTTGCTGCCGGAATCTTTCCAAAAGGCATTGGCCCGCGTAAATATTTTGTAAGCACCTACTATACTGCTCAGGTTATTTTCACCGTCAGGCACCAATATGGTAAGATGTTTCATGGAATTATTTTTTACAAAGATAGAAATAACTATTGTCTAAATCAGCCCCCTATAAAGTCTATTTAGCCCCCCCGGCTAAGTGCCATTCAGACATTAGCTTTGTTATATCAAACTAAAAAAACAAACATCATATTACAACATCAGACTGCTGCCCAAAGTGAACTGTAAAAAGATAAATATCAAAATCAATTAATCAATAAAACTTAAAATCATTACCATGTCACCAACTAAAACAGCACTCACAACTCAGCAGGTGGTTGCACGATTCAATGAATTGGCACAACAGGAAAAATGGTTTGAAATACAGGACGAGCTTTTTGCTGAAAATGTAAAAAGCATAGAACCTCCAACTGCAAAATACCTGCACAATGCCGAAGGCAAAGCGGCCGTTCGCAAAAAAGGGGAGGAGTGGGTTAGCCGGGTTGAGGCGTTTCATAGCGGTTATACAAGCACCCCGGTAGTGGGCGGCAACTTTTTTGCAGTAGGCAGGAAGATGGATCTTACCATGCAGGGATTGGGACGATTACAAATTGACGAGCTAATGCTGTACGAAGTGAAAGATGGTGAAATTGTATCGGAGCAATTCTTTTATTAGGAAATATTTCCATTCTATAAATCTCAAATTCATTAACTGGTGACCCGCCTCAAAACCGGGTCGCCAGTTTTTTTTACCGCCTCCATAGCCCACACATTACTATTTTTTACCTGATAATCTAAACGAATAGATTGCCAACCTATGCATACTTTGTATGTATTGAATTGCTAAATTTTATATAACCGTTATAAATAACTGCTATACTTCGGAAGCATACTGTGGCGCCCGGTTTACAACTTCGTGGCTTATCGGTTGTTTGTAGCGTTGCTATATACTCTATTAATTAATAAAACTTGCCTAATGAACAATTTAAAACCTACGGGCAGCCTGCGGGCTTTGCCTCGAAATGTAATTGTATGTACTTTACTGTTCACTGCACTTTTATCGGGCGCCTGCCGCAAAAATGCAACCCAAACAAACGAAAGCAGTGTAACCGTTGCTGATATTCAAACCGAACAAATAAGCATCGCTGCCGCAGCACCCACCAGCGGCTGGACACAAACATCCTATACCTATTCCATACAGACGCCATGGGACCTTGCTCAATCAGACCGGTATAGCTATTCCTCGGGGGAACATCGTTTCTGGATCTATCCTGACGATGAATGCCAGTTCGAAGGCTGTTCAACCGGCCCGCGCTCAGAACTGCGTATGAAAAATGATTATACATCGGGCAGGCACCAGTTCGAAGGTGATGTATATATTGTTTCAGGTTCAGTTGGAACCGACATTATGCAGGTATTCGGCGGCGCCACCAATGCAACGGCCATCATGCTTAAAATTCATTCAGGAAGCAGCGGCACCATAAAGCGTTACGATAATGAAACCTTAATGACCAGCGCTTACAATAAATGGATCCATGTGAACGTACAGCATGATGCCGACAACGGTAAGATATATGTGTACCTGAACAATACGCTGAAAGGCACTTTTGCCGATCGGGGAAATGCCACCCATTACTTTAAATGCGGCGTATATAATATTTCCGGTTCGAAGTCTGAAACCCGCTGGAAAAATGTGAAGTACTGGAAAAACGGTCCGGTAGGGCAATAAACAGGTTTGGTTACCGGTTACCAGTTACCGGGCGCCGGTAACTGGTAACCGGTAACTTTTATCTTTTGGGATAAATTCTTGCTACCCAGCCTCCGCCATTGGAAAGCGACACCGTTAATTTGTCGTTCTTTGTAACTGTTATTACTTCGCGTATATAATCTGTGGCATCGCGGTCGGCATTGATACCATCTTTAAATATCTCGGCTTCATACGCACCATCATCGAGAAAAGAAAAATCAATCACCATGTCACGGGCTGTCCAGTTGGTCATGGCGCCAACAAACCAGGTAAGACCTTTACGGCGGGCAATGGATATATATTCACCCACTTTACCATCGAGGGCTTTTGTTTCGTTGAAAACGGTGGGAACGGCTGCAATGAAATTAGTGCATTCCTGCTCCCGGGTGTACGCGATGGGGTTGTCGCTCAACATGCCCAGCGGTGCTTCAAATACCACATACATGGCCATCTGATGGCTGCGGGTGCCCTGGCTCATGGGCATTGAGTTGATGGGCCTGAAGCCGGCTTTGGTGGCGTTTCGCATGGCGCCGGGGGTATAATCCATAGCGCCGGCCAGCATGCGTATATAGGGCAATGTTACATCGTAGCGCGGCACATCGTCGTTGGGCGCCCATTTTACATTTTCCATACCCCGTACGCCTTCAAAGCCTATTACATTGGGATACGTGCGCTGTAAACCGGTTGGTTTATACATACCATGCAAGTCGACCATTAATTTATGTGCGGCGCCTGCTTTGGCAATGTTGTATACCGATGTTATCATTTTCTGATCATCGCGGTCAAGGAAATCTATCTTAAATCCTTTAACGCCCATGGCCGAATACTGTGCAAATACTTTGTCAACACGGTCGTGCAGGGCGTACCAGGTGGCCCACAGAATTACGTTTACATTTTTTTGCTTTCCGTAATCGATGATTTCCTGCAGGTTGATGCGGGGAGATATTTTTGTAATGTCGGTGCTTACGCTCCAGCCTTCATCCATAACAATATATTCGATGTGGTTGGCGGCGGCAAAGTCGATATAATACTTGTACGTGGGGGTATTAATGCCGGCTTTAAAATCTACATGCGAAATATTCCAGTCGTTCCACCAGTCCCAGGCCACCTTACCCGGTTGTATCCACGATACATCGGCAATACGGGATGGCGATGCCAGTTTATACACGAGGTCACTATTGGCAAGGTCTGCATCGCTGGTGCTGATCGCAATGGCGCGCCAGGGAAGATTTGTTGAACCTGCTATCCGGGCAATATAATTCGCACGTGCTGTAACTATGTAATTTAAGCGTTGCATTTTTTCAGCTGTGGGGTAGGGGGCGTGAACGGCCTGCAAACTGTTTTGCGCCTGTGTATTCAGCTGAACATACATACCCGGATAATTTTCCAGGTCGGCTTCGGTGAACACCGCTTTTTTCCCATCGTTCAACTCTACCAGCAGGGGCAGCATGCCAAGGGTATCGCGGTTAAATTCCGACAACTTTTTTTCTTCATAAAGCGATTCGAATGAAGTTTGAAATTTGTCGCCGTTATAACGGGGTTCTCTTATATAGGGAATGAACGTTTTATAATCGTTGTCGAAGTTTAGGTTCACGCCTTCGCTGGTAATGGTCAAACTGTCTTTTCTGCCGGTTACAAAGCGGTAGGCCACTCCATCGTTATAAGCCCTGAATAATACGCTGTAATTTTTTTTGAAATTAACGGCCAGCTGGTTGTAATTATCGGCTATGCTGGTTTTCTTATATACAGGCGTAGGGATGGAAGATTGTACCGGAGTGGTTTTGGCGTTGGCGACAGAAACGTCTTTGCCAAGCACCTCTCCGCCGGCTAACGACAGCGTTATGGCCGATGGTGCAAGCACTGTGGTGTTTTCGTGCTTTACCGACCAGCTTAAACCGGGCTCGGCGGTAACGGTTACTGTTATTTTTCCATCGGGGGATGTCAGTTGCCAGCTTTTTGCGTTTTGCGCAACTGTTTGTAATGAATTGCCGAGGAGCGTAGTGAACAGCCCCAAAACTATAATGTGTTTTTTCATGTATTGTTAAATGATATGCAAAGAAATAAAAAATAAAGTCACAAAAATGCAGCTTTATTTGCCGGCAAAGATCTCAGCCAGTTTATCAAGCAATTCCTTACCTCTGAGGTCGCGGGCAACTATTTTGCCGGCAGGATCGATCAGGAAATTGGCGGGAATTGAGCGCACCCCATACTTTTGGGCTGCAGTATTGTTCCATCCTTTCAAATCACTTACCTGTTGCCAGGTTAACTGATCTTTTTGAATGGCCTTCAGCCAGGCCTCTTTTTGACCGGGCTGATCGAGCGAAACGCCAAGCACGGTAAACCCTTTATCCTTGTACTGGTTGTAAGCGGCCACTACATTGGGGTTTTCCCCACGGCAGGGCCCGCACCAGCTTGCCCAGAAATCTAACAGCACATATTTCGACCTGAAATGCGATAGCTTAATTTTTTTCCCATCAGGGGTGCTTTGTTCAAAATCAGGAGCGAGGTTACCGATTTTGGTTTTTTCGATAGCAGCCAGCAGAATGGCAATGCTTTTTCCCATCGGTGTGTTTTTCAATACCGGCGAAAATTGGGCGAATGCTTTTTTCGCTTCTTTATTGATATCGGGGTCAGCGGTAATATACGATAACCTGATCAAACTGTAATACGAGTTGGGATGCTTTTTTATAAAGGATAGGGAGATGCGGCGAGATTCTTTTATCAGATTTTGCTCACGTGCCTCCATGTTATGGCGTATTTTCTGATCCTGCTGTTTTTCTTTTGGCAATGCCTCAGTTTCTGCGTCCAGGACTCTGAGCTTATCATGGGTGGGTTTTAATAAAGCATTTAATTCCTTGTCCAGATCGTTGATCGCTGAACCTTTGATCACGATATTCTTTAATGAACTACTACGGGTTGCAAGGGTAAAACGGGCAGGCTCAAGAAAAAAATTGAAATATTCTTCTACCCGCTGCGGAGGATTTGTTGCAAATGGATATCTATTAAGAAACAGCGTAGCAATGACCGGGTATTTCAGGTTGCCTTTAAGAATAAACCGACCATTTTTTACGAGGGCCGAATCAGCGATCCGCTGAGTTTCTGACATATATGATAGATATATTTTGTCTCCGTTTTTCAGGGAATCCATCTTTCCTTCGATGGTATAGGTGCTTTGGGCCTTTAGTATAAGGGGATACAACAGCAGCATCGTTGGCAATATTTTTTTCATAACAGCAGGTTTGAAAATATATCCAAATATAAGTTGTTCTTCGGGCAGGCTATAGATTTAGATGTGATATTATATTTATTATCTATGCGAGAATGTTCTTATAAAACCTGTTGGCAGGTATAGCATGAGCACATTCCCATGTTACCGTACCAACACAAAATTTCCTTTTTTGGTAATTACTTTACCTGTATAATCAACTGCCTGTACCATATAAACGAAGTTGTCGGTCGCTTGCTTTGAGCTGTCCAGTAAACCATTCCAGCCTTTGCCGGGTTCGCTGGTGCTGAAAACCAGTTGCCCCCAGCGGTTATATACTTTGAAAAAATTCAGCTGTTTTATACCGGCCATAACAGGACGTATTACATCATTATTGCCATCGCCATTGGGGCTGAATGCCGAAGGCATAAATATATCGGCGCCTGTTTTAAAGATCTTTACGGTAATCAAATCTGTACCGGTGCAACCGGGCGGTGTTTTTGCCGTTACTGTATACGTAACCGAGGCCGGAGCGCTCATGTCATACATGCCCACCGGGTTGGGAATATTGGTATTGTTTAAACCGGTAGCCGGCGACCAGCTCCAGCTATTCACAGTTGTATCATTTACCGTTGCATTGAATTGCATGGGCTGATTCACCACAACCGCCGTATCATTTCCGGCAGCTACAATAATCGGCTTCGACACTTCTATATGAAATGTATCGGTCAGCGCATTGGGGCATCCTGCATTATACACCGTAAGCACCACGTTCGAGGTAACTGCTGGTGTTGCGGTTGCGCTGGTGGTAAAAGGTAAACCGGTAACAACACCGTTGCCCGCAGGAGTTACAGGCACATTGTTGCTCCAGGTATAGCTGGTGCCGGTGGTTATGGTGGTATTCAGCAGGGCCGATTTGCCATAGCAGATGAATGTGGAATCAGGATCTATGGTAGCTGCAGGAAATAGTACGTTGATGTACCTGAGGGTGGCTATACTGCTGGTATCGGCCGGGCAAACACCGCTTTTCACAATCGTTCGGTAATACATGGTGGTGGTTACGAGGCCTGCGCTGTAGCTGTCGGTTTGATTGGCAGGCGTAAAATTATTCCAGCTCACATTGTTGTTCGATAGCTGCCAGTTTACCACTGCTCCTGTATAGTCGTTTAGTGTAAGCGTTGGCGTAATAATTTGTCCGGCGCAAACATTTACCTCAGATGGGTCAATGTTTCCGCCAACCGATTTGGGATCTACTGTAATAAGGGCGGCGGCGCTTGTGTCGATGTTGCAGGCTGTTCCGTTTTGTACCAGCGCCCTGTATTGGGTAGTAGTAGTCAGGTTTTGCGCTGTATAGCTGTCGGTAGTAACGCTTATGTCGCGCCAGCTAATGCCATCTGTTGATGACAGCCATTTTAAAATATTGCCCACTTCACCGTTTACTGTTAACGCACTGCTGTTGATCCCCGCGCAAACCGTAGCATCGCTATTTACACGTCCTGCAACGGTGGGTGGGGTAGTGGTTACCGCAATAGTATCTTTCAGGTCGGCGCAGCCGTTCACTTCGTGGTTGATCACATTGCCGCCGTTAGTTCCCACAATTACGTTTATAATATTTGTATTGGCGCCCGATACGATCGTCCAGCCGGCAGGCACTGTCCAGTTATAGGTAGCGCCGGCGAGGGCAGGCACCGAATATTCTATTGTAGTGTTGGTGCAGGCAACCGTTCTTCCGCTGATCTCCAGGCCGGCGCAGGTATTTCGCAGCGCCACATAGGCATAGGCAAAATGCGCTCCCGGCCGGCAATTGTCCGACTCAAACGTAAGGGTAACCTGCGATCCGCGATAGGGCGAAAGATCAAAAGTAACTTCGGTCCATCCTTTTGTCCATACATCCTGCAGCAAGGTGCCGGCGGTGTTACCGTTTCCTGAATGCGATAAAAAAAGCACCGGGCTGTTGGTAAATCCGTTTGCGAGGGCCGTAGCTGTATCGAGCGTGGCGCCGGTGCCCGAACCGCCGCCTGTTCCTCCTCCGGCATTATTAAAAGTGGGCAGGTAATATTGGGGCGATGCACAGGTTATTATGCTGTTGTTTGTGCTAAGCGTAGCTTTGAACAGGGGTTGTTCGTTTGAATTATGCGTTCCGTTTTCGAGCACCATGGCATAGGCATAGGTCATGGTGTAAGGAACAGTCGGAGATCCTGCCGGTACATTGATTGTATAGGTTATGGCCCTTGTAAAACCACCCGGGTTTCGGGTATTGGTATGCAGGTCGTACGAAGTAGCCGTTGAACCTAACATTACCGAATAATTATAAGCATAACCGTTTATAGTGGGAATGGTGGTGAATCCGCCAAAAGGATCGTTGGAAGAAGTGGTTATTACATCGATGCCGGTAGTACTGATACTGTATTCCGGAATATTGGTAACACCCGAATTGGGCGCCGGATAACTTTGCGAGCCTCCGGCTATTAACCCGGTAGCGGCAGACCAGCTCGACAGGTCGTTTGCATTAAAATTGATATTCGTAGGGCAAGTCTGCGTTTGTGAATAGCCTGAAGCCGCCGCACAAATGACAGTCGCACAAAGGCAGTATTTTATCCAGGTTTTTATAGGGACCACAAAAAAATCTTGTTATCTGTTGTACGAATAATAAATTCCTTTGGTTGGCCTTTGGCCATTCATTTTCAGGAAAATACCTGCAATTGAATAAGGTTAGGGGCATTGAGGGCTGGTTTTGTGTTTCAAAGGGAAAGGCGATGACGGGTATGCTGTAAACATTAAATGTATTACTTAAGAAAAAAGATCCTGACTGATTATCGATGACCTGGTTGAAATAACCGACGAATGGGGTGATAAAAAAACAGAAAGCCTCCCGACAGGTCGGAAGGCTTTCTGTTGAATTGCACTACAGGCTATGCCTGCAGGCGGCAAATATTATTGATACTGTATGTAAACAGGCTGCGGTTTTTCGGCCAGCACTTCGGCCGGCGTTAACATGTGGCTGTTCTTTTTGCGAATATCATTTTTGTAAAACAGCTTAAATCCTGAGAATTGTACGGGTTCTCTCCATACATAAGCTTTGTAGCTGTCGTGTTTAAGTGATGGTTCTCCCCATCCGTCCATATCAACCACCAACTGTACTTCGGGGCGGGTTTGAATATTTTTATAATTGGTAACCATGTTTTGGGTAAAGCGGTGAACCACCAGCATTTTGGGCGGCAGGTTATTGGCTTTAACCAGCTTGCTCAGGTATTCCGATACAAAATTCACATCGGTAGCGTCCATGGTGCCGATCACCGAACCCGGTCTTTTTCCGGTTTTCATCGAAAACTCGGGGTCGATGCCGAGATGCACATGCGGCATTTTCAGGTATTGTTCAAGAAGGGGAATTTCGGCCTGCACGTTGCTGAAGCCAACCTGAACATCGAGGAACACCAGTGCATTGATGCGGGCTGCCAACCCCAAAATTGAATCGATTTGTTTGAAGGGCATGCGCAAACGGTATTTGCCGTCTCTGCCGGGACTGCCCTGGGCGGTTACAGCAATATAATGAAGGGCGGGCTGCACGGGGGTACTCTTATCGGCATCTTCCCACTTCTTTACATCGTCTTTCAGCCTTTGCAGCATTTCATCCGGCGGATATTCGCCCAGTATACCCATATTTTTTGAATACAGGTTTCCGTAATAAGCTACTACCCGTTTAAAAGGAAGAACGGCCCCTGCCAGCGGATAGGGCGCTTTTACGGGCCAGCGACCGCTTGAATCGCCATTGGCCAGCTGTATCATTTTGCGGTTATAAGCTGCTGTGTCGAGCGGGGTGACGGCGGCGGTTGCTACAGATGCCGGGGTTGCTGTTTCAGCAGCGGCTGAGTCCTTTGTGGCAACTACCGGTTTGGTATCGGATGTATTGGCCTCTCCATTTGAGCAGGCATTTAAAGTAAGCGCAATACCGGCAGCCATTGCGAGGCGTGCCGGCCAGGTATTCAATGTTGTTTTTTTTGTTACCATTTTGTGTTTTTTGTCATAGGTTTAAACGGTGCGCGAAAATAACGCATTTTATGGCTTCGGCAGTATTGGCCAATGCGTTTAAGTTTTTCATATCTTCCGCAAATACTTTTTCAAAAAATAAACTTCTTATGAAATATTCAATCGAAGACGGCTTTCCCTATTACATTGAATTAACTGGCAATAAAGATTACCGTCAGTTGATTTTGTCGAAAGAAAACCTGCAACTGCTTAAATCATTTACCGAAGAGCAGGCCGGTTATCGCTATGCACCCGGTAAATGGAGCATCAAACAAATCATTGGTCATATGACCGATCATGAAAGAATTATGACCTACCGCGCATTGCGGTTTAGCCGGAAAGATAAAACGCCTTTGCCCGGGTACGACCAGAATTTGTTTGTTGATAACAGTCGCTTCGATCAGCAAAATGTAAGTGCACTTATTATCGACTTCGAAAATGTGCGGAATGCGACCATAAGTTTTATGAATTCATTATCACCTGAGCAACTGTTGCTTACAGGCACCGCCTGGAAATATGAATTAACCGTAGAAGAATTTTTGAAAGCCACCATCGGGCATGAGCTGCATCACATCGGGATCATCAAACAGAAATACCTGTCATAAAAAAATATGCAACCGGTTACGCCATTTTTTAATTCGATACCAGCGTGGTAACGCTTTGTGCCGGAAGGTTAATGCCAAAACTTCCGCCTGAGATCGTGAAACTATCGGCAGCCAGATTGGCTGCGCTGGTAGTTCGGTACCGGTTGAAGCCTGCAACGGTTACTCCGCTTATACTGAACGGCTGATAAGTGACGGCCGTATTTTGATTAATGGCCACCACTACTATTTTTGAACCGCTTTTATAGGCGGTTACATATACACCGGAGGCAGGATTGGCGGTGCAGGATATCTTATTATATCCGGGCCGCACATACCGGGCCCATTGCGACATAACATAACCGCGTTTGGTGATATTGCTGCTTTCATCTATCAAACCATAACTTCTTCTGATATACCACCATACATACATGTTGTAGCCGGCATTCATACAATCGTGAATTTCTTTGGCAACACCCAGGGCGCTGCTCCAGTCGTTGGCGTCGGTTGTATTGGTAAAGTGTTCGGTCATCCAAACTTCTTTACCGGGCGAATAAACATAAGGTGTTTTACCGTAAATGTGACCGCAAACATATCCTGTTTTTGACTTTGCAGTTGCATTGCTCAGATAGGTATCCATATATGTTTGGTCCATATTGAATGTTTCGGGCGCCATGATGGAAGCGCCGCAGTTACTACCCTGTGCTGCAACAAAGGCCGCTACTTCCGAAGCTGTTAAACTCATTGACTCGTAGGTGACCGAAATGTTCGGTTCGTTGGTTGGACTAATGGCCGATACGCCTCCGACTGTAGAGCAGAAGTTGCTCAGGTGAGCGGCATAATCGGCATAAGAACTGGTTTTCAGTTTACCTCCTATAAGGTTGTTGTTATCTTTCATCGAGGCCGGGGCCGTCCAGGCCGAGGCAATTACCGATGCCCCATACGATTTGGCGGCATCGATCGTAGCTTTTTCGGCCGCAAAGTCGGAACTGTTGGGCGAAACGCGCACCCTCAGTACGCTTATTCCAATTCCACTGCTGGCCGAGAACGCTTTGGTTCTTTGGTCGCTGGTTAAATCTGCTATCCAACCCCGGATGCTGGCACCGCCAAATCCGCGGATATTTTGCTGAACAGTGCCTGCATTGATGACGGCGGTGGCTTCTTCCCTTGCCTGGCTGGTGGTGGAATCAGGGGTTTTTTCCTGTTGTTTTTTGCAACCTGATAGCAAAAAGAGCCCTGCTCCCAAACCAATTAAAATTTTTTTCATAGCATAGTTCTTTAATCGTTAGTTAATAAGAATTTATGGCATTGTAACCGATTGCATTAATAAATTTATATTTTTTGGTTAAATAATCCATAATAATCCCTGAAATAAGGCTTGAATTAAATTGTAATCGATTTCAGTGATAAATGATAAGAAAAACTGAAATTCGCATAAAATGCAGGCATAAATCGTTTAATAAAAGGCCAATCCCACTTGCATATATGATAAAAGCAAAGTATATTTCGTAATAATTAAATTAATACCTACTGCTATGATAACCCGATTGCTCTCGTTACTCTTAATTACCGTGGCCCTGCCCGCGCTTGCGCAGCAGCGCACGAACAGCACGAACAGCACTACCACAACCACAACCACATCCACTAATGCAAATACCAATGCAACTACCAATGCAACTACCGTTGCCTATGCGCCACCTGCACCTGCTGTATTTTTGCAGTTGAAAACACGTGTCGATTCAATCGTGATGAATACCGATACATTGAGGTTCATCGATAAATCGGCTTTTAACGGCAAAGCAAGGATAGGCAGGTATCGGGTTGAATGTTATTACAATAAACCCACAAAGGAAATGCTCAGAATGAATTTTCTGTTCATTACCGACTCGCTGAACTTTAACAAGGATTATTATTTCCATGCAAATTCAGTGATTAAGATCAACGATAATAATACGGCTACTTATTATCAGGTGGGTGATCATATGTTTACTGAACAGGGTCAGGGCGCTCCTCCTGCAATAGCACGGATTTTATCGAGCGTTATTGCCGACACCTTTCAGAGCATCTATTCTGCTTTGTTCCCTTAGCAGGTATTGTTGAAAAGATTTCTAAACTAATAATGATAAAGGGCTGAGAGATTAGATTCTCTCAGCCCTTTTCTGATTTTGGGATTTAAGGATTTAGAGATTTCCTGATTTCTTCTGCTTTATAGATAGTTGCTATTAAATCTCAAAATCCCGAAATCTAAAATTCTCAAAATTCTCTAAAAGCGGCTTTTTCCTTTCTTTACCAGCTTTACAAATTTTTCGAAAGATTCGTCGCCCCTGATGTCGAGCCGCTGTATCAGCAGGGGATCTTTCAGGGGTACATTATTTAACCGGTTGCCAATCTGAAAGGCGAGGGCGATATTATTATCGGTCAAAGTATTGAACAATTTGCGCAGCTTTACCGGATTGCGTTTGGGAAAAGCGCCGTACGGATAAGCCAGGCATGGCTGAAATGGAATATTCATGGTTATCAGCATGGCCTTGCTTTTAACAATGTCCGTATCCACTTCTTCGGCAGTAAGCGTTTTGTAGCTTTTATGGTCGTACGAGTGCAGGCCAAACTCAACCAGTTGCTTGTCCATAGCCTTGATATCGCTTAGCTGCAAATACTGCTCACCACCACTATTTTCCGGCTTATGTTCCTGTCGTAAAAAGGTGGGCACTAAAAAAATATTGGCTTTAATGCCATACTTTTTCAGCAAGGGGTACATAACCGTATAGTTATCGCGGTACCCGTCGTCGAAAGTTATTACAACCGGTTTGGACGGCAATGTTTTTCCCGAACGAACATATTTAAGCAACTCGCTCAGCAAAATGGGTGAGTACCCTTCTTTGAGCAGGTAACTAAATTGCGCTTCGAGCTGGTTTACAGGAATGGTAAGGTAGTCTTTGTGTCCGTTGTCACTTACTTTGTGATACATTAACACGCGTAACGGGGGCCGGGTGCGAAATGAAAAATACTTAAGAACGATCCATACCAAAATACCTGTTACAATAAATATATACCAGTAATATAATCCTGAATGCATAGGGTTGATGAAGCTATTGCTGCGTTTTTTGTTACATTCTTTTAAAACAGGGAAAGAAAAAACACCCCTATGTTCCCGATGGGAAAATTTTCTGTAGTGTGCCTTGTTGCGTTCTTATCGCAATTCATCGAAGTAATAAACCTTCTCGCGTTTGGCCGAGCCGCCAAAGATGCCTAAGCCGTTTTTGATATTGCCCGATGGAGAAACAAGCTGGTTGGTAGGAACAGAACCGAAATCGGTTTTATATTTTTCATATAACTTCAGATAGCTATATAATTCCCTGCTGACCGATTTAAATTGTAAACGTACCCGCCCTTTTTGCTTTGGATCAACAAAGAATTGCTTATCGATATACACCCGCGTGGTATATTCTTTTCCGTTAAACACCTGATCGGTGAAAAATATGCGCCGGAAGGGATTGGTCAGTTTGTCGATGCGGGCATTTTCTGAGTTATTATCTTCTGTATACAGGTTCAACCTGATAAACTTACCTAAGCCCATGGTATCTGACAAAATGCGTACACCTGGCGTATTTTGTATCTGGTTAAACAATTCCTTTCCCGCCGGGGTGTCGAAATTGTACCGTTTTCCCTGGTAAATAAAATAGTGGGTCACCTTTACCAGTTCTTTCAACGCCTCGATAACATACATTTCCTCCTTGTCGGCCGAATCCTTCCAGGTAATATTGGCCGCCAGTACATCTTTATCGTTGAACAGCGCCGAAGCCGTGTCGGTCGAAATCAATCGTGGTATAGGCGGAATAAACGTGGTTGCCTTTACTATGCCGAGGGTAGGATGGTTGATCTCGATATTATAGGTAGTGTTGGGTTTAAAACGTTTGCGGTTTGTGAATACCGAGGTTGGATTATTGGAATATTGCTGCGAATAGTTCGGCTGCAATACCCAGCTTAAGTTATTGGCTTCGCTAAGCGTAACTGTGGCGTCGTTTACTTTTTCGAACCGTATTAAACTGCCGTTGTCGATTTTTATGGTTTTACCAATGGGGATCTTTACTGTGTCAAAAGCCGTGATCTCGGCCAGCACCACTATCTTATCATCTTCAAACTGGTCAGATGTAAAGTGTTTTTTGCACGAGGTAATGCATACCACCAGCACAAATATCCATGCGTATTTGCGATAGTTGGGCAAAAAATAGTATGGCCTTATGCGGGAACTCATTTTATTAAAAACTCACAGAATACGATATGTAGGGTGTAATTTGAAAAAACTGGTATTTGGTTGTAACAACCAGCGACCGTTTTCCTAATGTACCTTCCAGATCGTATACATATTGACTTGGTGAACCATAAATATTATAAATGCCTCCGGTGAGGCGCGAATTCAGTTTTTGGGTCAGTTGCTGACTGTAGCTGGCACTCACATCGAGCCGGTGATAGGGCAGTGTGCGATACCGGTTTACAGTGTTCGAATTATAAATCAGGCGATACTCTTTCGGCGCCAGCGGATCGCTGATCTGCTGGGCATCATCAAAATCGGGATATATCTGTTTGGGCAAACTGTATACATCGCCCGTTGAAAACATCCACATCGAAGAAAAAGTCCAGTGTTTGTTATACCGGTAAGTGGCTGCTGCATTGATCTCGTGCCGGCGGTCGTATTTAAAAGGAAACTTTTCGCCATTATTTATTTCATTAAACCGGCGCCAGTTCCATGATAAAGTATAACTGAGGTGCAAATACCATTTGTCAGTAACCTTTTCGGCTTTTGTTTCCAGTCCGTAACTCCAGCCTTTACCCAGTTGCACGCTCTCGCTCCAGTTGGCCGTATTTAAAAAAAGATTTTTGCCTTCGGCATAGTTGGTCACATTCTTTAACTGCTTGTAGTATACATCGGCTTTAATGATCAGCTTTTTGCTATCGCGATAAGTATATCCAAAGTTGATCATGTCGCTTTCCTCGGGATTAAGCTCTGCCGTACTGGGCACCCATGCATCGCTGTTGATACCCATGTAGGGATTGGTCACCAGGTGCAGGTATTGCGTCATATGGTTATACGACATTTCGACCTGGTTGTGCTGATCCAATTTGTACACCGCCAGTAAGCGGGGCTGCCACGATGTATAGTGAAAATTGCTGTGCCGGTAAAACGAAACATGAATGCCGGGCCTGAAAAAGAATTGTTTATCGGGCCTTATTTCATTTTCATAAAAAAACGCCACTTCGCTAAACGACAGGGGCGGAAAGGCGCTGAAATCGCCGGGTTTATCGATAAAGTCTGATGATATGTTGGAGTCGAAAGGATGAATGCGTGTATACGATGCTTTGCCGCCTACATTAATCTTAACGTTATTGGAAGCCGATATTTCAAGTGCGGTGCGTACGTTGTAGTGGCGAACAGAAGAATAGGTGTTATATACCCTGTTCTGCACCAGGCGGCCCGAACTGTCGTACAGGTTATACCTGAAACCGGCGATGTTATCGTAATTGCTGATGTTGAATGATGAGTTGAGGAAAGCGCGCGGACTAAGCAACCGGTTCCAGGCAAGCGACATGGCTTTGTTGCCCCACTGTTGCTGGTTGTTGCTGTAATTCTGATGCAACTGCAGCTGGTCGTGACCGGCATAGGCGTTGAGCGTCAGTTTATCTTTTTTACCGATCCATTGCGTGAACTTCAGGTGCAAATCGAAAAAGTTTACGCCAATGCCCGAATGCAGCATGCGCAATATGGGATTGATCCAGCTATGGCGAAAAGAAACCATGATCGAAGAACGGTCTTTTTTCACCGGTCCTTCAATAGTAAAAGAACCTGCCAGCAATCCGGCATTCGCTTCGCCTTTCCATTGCTGCATATTGCCGTCTTTGGTCATTACATCAATGACCGACGACAATCCACCTCCATATCTCGACGGGAAATTGCTTTTGTACAGGTGCATCGATTTAACCGATGTTTTATTAATGATGGAAAGCGTGCCCAGCAAATGGGTGGGATTGAAGATCGGGTTTCCATCCAGCAAAAAAATGTTCTGGTCGGGACTGCCCCCGCGCACGAGCATGCCATTGGTTATTTCGGGTATGTTTTTAACGCCCGGGTCCATATAAAATGAACGCAGCACATCCGATTCGCCCAATATGATATCATACGAATTGGCTTCTTTGGAAGCTTTATTTTCGTCGGTTTCGTTGATCCTGGGAGATGATACAACCGTTACTTTTTCAATATCGCTTTTGGGAGTAAGAAAAACATCAGCGCGGGTACTTCCCTTTACATCAATTTCAACCCGTTGGTTATTGTAACCGGCATAGGATATTAAAAGAATATTTCTGCCTTCGGGAAGTAATAAAGTATAATAACCGAAATTGTTCGAATAGCTGCCTCGTTGCCGAAGGGGTTGCCAAACGGTGGCA
>Ga0114129_10005489_pt1 | contig 17924 bp, 11 predicted proteins | sample RhiMetdeltSRZDD1_FD_80071 | JGI IMG/M metagenome (GOLD analysis project Ga0114129, IMG submission 80071) | Populus rhizosphere microbial communities from Tennessee, USA - Rhizosphere MetaG P. deltoides SRZDD1 (version 2) (version 2) | ecosystem: Host-associated > Plants > Roots > Rhizosphere >...
CGCCGCGCTCGTTGCCGATCACGGCCGCCCGGATTTCCCACTCCACCTCGTCGAATGGATCGACGCTAGCCTCAGTGAAGAATCGGGGAAATGTCAGACCCACTGGAGTCGGCTTCGTTTTGGCGCGCGGCTTATCTTTTTCCACCAGCGCCTCGATCGGCGGCTGCACCGTCGGCCCATTGCTCTCGACCGATTGCTGGCCGGCACTGGCGGCTTGATAGGCAGCGCGTTCCTTCATGTACCCTCCACCGATGACAATCGCAGCCCGCCCCAAGACGGCGACCGTCCGACTTTGATTGGAAAATGCGTGGCTGTCAGAAGCCGAAAAAGCGCTGGCGAACTCGCGAGAAGCTGGGAGGTTCTCGTGTTGCCCGCCGGTCGTTCTCGGCGGACAAATATGAGCCCAGCTTGTACGTTTGTCAAGCGTGTAAACACTACCTATTGTGCCTTTCTTTTAGGGCACTCGCAAGATGTGGGCGTGGGAGGGAGGCCACCATGCGGCCCCCCTGATGCACAGGCAGATGTATGGGCAGGTTGTGTGTCTTCCCGCAGAGTGCGGAAAGAACGAAGCTGCCTTCCTCAAAGCAACCGAGGTGCCACGCGGCGATGCCGAGGTTCGCTTCGAGAATCAGACGCAACGGACACGCCCGAGGTCGAGATTGAGTAACCACGTTCATCGCGTGGGTAAACGCGCGGAACTATTTCGGCGCAAGCTGAGCGGCGAGCACCGCGGCCTTATCCGCTACGCTCTTGGCGAAGAGAAGATTCTTGGCGCGAACGGCCTGGTCGGCCTGCCGGATGAAACTCTTCGCCGTCTCGTACTGCACTCGCGCGTCGGCGGTGAGGCGCGCGGCATCGACGCGATTGAGATCGGTTTGCGCACGCGTCAGCGTGTTGCGGATGCCGCGCTCCAGATCGCCTTCCGTATTTGGCGGCGTCGTCTGCAGCAGCGTGGGCGGTTTTGCCGGCTCCTCCGGCTTCGGCGGCTCGGCGGGCGGCGGCTCCGCCTTCGGCGGCTCAGTCTTCGGCTGTTCGGGTCGGGGCGGCTGTTGGACCGGAGGACGAAGACGCGGCGCCGCGGTGCGCGCCGGCTCCTGCGGCAGCGGGACTGGCTGCGGCGTCTCGACCTCGATCGGCTCCACTTCGCGTGGCGGCGCCGCCGGCATGTCGAGCGGCGGATTCTCGGGCGTCGTCTTCGCGTGCGCGCGCGCGCAGCCGGCGGAGATCAGAGGCAAGGCAGCAAGGCAGTAAGGTAGAAGCCTTGCCATCCTGCCGGCCCGCCATCCCGCCTTCCTGCCTTGCATCATCTCGTTGCTCACGCCTGCGGCAGAAACACACGGAACGTCGATCCCGCCCCCGGCGTCGACTGCACCTCGATGTCGCCGTCGTGCATCTGCACCGTGCGGTAGACCATGGAGAGCCCGATGCCGCTGCCTTTCTCCTTCGTCGTGAAGTAGAGATCGAAGATCCGCTGCAGATGCTCCGGCTTGATGCCGACGCCGGTATCGGCGAAGGCGATCAGCACGCGTCGGCCGCGCGCCGTCGAACACTGAATGCGCAGCGTGCCGCCGTTGGGCATGGCCTGACACGCGTTGAGCGCGAGGTTCAGAAACGCCTGGCGCAGCATCGTCGGATCGCCGTGGACGTCCGGCACGCCCAGGTGCTCCACCGCCAGCGTGACGCCGGCGCGCTTCGCTTCGGGCTGGACGATCGGGACGACCTCGTCGAAGAGCGCCCCGAGCGAAACGGGCTGCAGCTTGAGGTCCTCGGGCCGCGTGAACTTCAGGAAGCCCTGCACGACTTCGTCGAGCCGTCGAATCTCGTTCGCGATGACTTCCACGTGCTGCAGCGCCTGGGGCGCCGGCGCGTCGGCGACGGCAACCGCCCCGCCGCCGCCCACGGCCGCCGCGACGGCCGCCGTCGACGGACGGAACTGCATTCGCAGCAACTCGAGGTGGATGGCCATCGCGTTCAGCGGATTCTTCACCTCGTGCGCCACGCCGGCCGAGAGACGGCCGAGGGCGGCCAGCTTGCGCGAATAGCGGACGGTCGACTGCACCTGGCTCAAATACTCCACGTTGCGCGCGATCATCATGATGCCCACGAGATCGCCTTTGGGATCGTTGATCGCGTGGGTCATGACGAGTCGCTCGCCGCTGTCGCCGAACGGCGCCGACAGCGGCCCCAGCGATTGACGGCCGACGAGCGTCTGCTCGAACAGACGCCGCACCGGATGGTCCCCTGGCAGGACATCGGTCAGCGGCTCGCCGGGCGCGCCGGGCAGCAGCGCGCGCATGGCCGGGTTGCCGAAGAGCAGCTCGCCTCGAGCGTTGACGATGGCCACGGCGTCTTCCATGTGCTCGACCGCTGATTCGAGGTTCGCCATCTGCCCGGCCATCTGCGATCGGTCGGCCGACAGTTGCTCGCTGACCGCGTTGAAGGAGGTGCCGAGCTCGCCGAACTCGTCGTGTTGATTCAGGTCGAGCTGCACGCCGAATTCCCCGCGCCCGAGGCGCGTCAAGCCGCTTCGGATGACGTGAATCGGCCGCAACAGCCACTGTGCCAGCAGCGTCGCGACGAGAACGGAGACCCCGAGCGCGGCGCCGGCGATGACGATCGCCGTGCCAAGCGACGCGTCGAGATCCTGACGGATCAACAGCGTCGAGACACCGATCCGGATCGCCCCGATCTCGGTATCGCCAAGCAGTAACGGCTCGCGCAGCTCCAGGTTCCGACCCTCGCTCGAGTAGATCGCGAGCAGCTGCGCGAGAGGCGGCCGCGCCACGAGCTCCTTCAGGTCGCCGCCCGCCGGCAGCAGCTGGCCCTCGAGTAACGGATCGGTGTGAGCCACCGCCAACCCGTCGGCATCCACGATCGCCGCGAACGTCACGTTCTTGGAATAGAGGCTCGACTCCAGCACCGATCGCAGACCGGGATCGGTTTGCACCACCTTGAACGGATCCGCGCCGTCCGCCACCAGGTCGCGCGCGCGATGATAGATGGCGTTGGCCAGCAGCTCCGCCCGCGCATGGCTCTCGTCGGTGCTGACCGCGGCAAGACGCGACAGGTGCAGGACGCTCACACCCATGACGACCACGCCGACGATCGACGTGACGCCCAGGACCTGCTTGCCCTTGATACCTAATCGCATAGGGGACTTGGGGACTGGGACCGGGGACTGGGCTGACTCCGTGCGGAGTCCCCATGTCCCCTAGTCCCCAGTCCCTACTCTGTCTTCTTCGGTCGCAGCCTCAGCTTATTCAACTTGTTGTGCAGCGTCTTCAAACTGATTCCCAGAATCTCCGCGGCCCGCGTCTTGTTGTCGCGGGTGTGTTCGAGCGTCATCATGATCAATCGACGTTCGGCTTCCTCCACGGTGATGCCCGGCGCGAGCGCCACCTGTGGCTGCTGCGGCGGCGGCGGCTCGTCGGCGAGCACCGGCGGGAGGTGCTTCTGCTCGATGAACGGGCCGGTGGCGAGAATCGTGGCGCGCTCGATGACGTTGCGCAGCTCCCGCACGTTGCCCGGCCACGCGTACTGTTCGAGCGTCCGCATCGCCTGCTGATCCACGCCGGCGATCGATTTCTGGTTGCGCGTGTTGAATTCGTTGATGAACGCCTGGACCAGGAGCGGTAAATCATCTTTCCGTTCGCGCAGCGTCGGCAGCCGGAACGAGAAGACGTTGAGGCGGTAATAGAGATCTTCGCGCAGCTTGCCCGCTTTCACGGCCTCGGCCGGATCGATGTTCGTGGCCGCGATGACTCGGACGTCCACCGACTGCTCCGTCCGGCCGCCAAGCCGGCGGAAGCTGCGCTCCTGGAGCACACGCAGCAGCTTCACCTGCGTCGCCGGCGTCATCTCGCCGATCTCGTCGAGAAAGAGCGTTCCGCGATCCGCCAGCTCGAAGCAGCCCTGCCGACGATCGGCCGCGCCGGTGAAGGCGCCCTTCTCGTGGCCGAAGATCTCGCTCTCGAGCAGCGTTTCGGGAATCGCGGCGCAGTTGATCGCGACAAAGGGAAACGTCGCCCTGGGACTCAACTGATGGATGGTCTGCGCGACGAGCTCCTTGCCCGTGCCCGATTCGCCGGTGATGAGCACCGATGCGCCGGTGGGAGCCGCCAGCTCCACCACCTGATAGATCTTGCGCATCTCCGGGCTGTTGCCGATGAGCGAGCCGAACGCGCCGTGCTCCCGCAGCTGACGCCTGAGCGCCTTCACCTCACGCATCGTTTCCAGCCGCTCGACGATCTTGTCGAGGAGGATCTTCAACCGCTGAATGTCGACCGGCTTCGTGAGGTAGTCGTACGCGCCTTCCTTCATCGCTTCGACCGCGGTCTCGACGGTCCCCTGCGCGGTGAGGAGAAGCGTCGTGACGTCGGCGCCCTGCTGCTGCAGCGCGCGGAGCAGGCCGAGACCGTCCATGCGCGGCATGATCAGATCAGTGATCACAATCGCCGGACGGAACGACGTCACTCGCTCGAGCGCCTCCTCGCCGTCGCTCGCCGATTCGGCGACGAAGCCCCAGCTCTTGACGAGTTGTTCCAGCCCCAGCCGTGCCGCCGGTTCGTCTTCCACAATCAGGACGCGTTCTGCGACCGTTTTCGCCTCGCCGGCGTCAACCACAACTTCGCCCGCAGCAGTGGTGGTCACTCAACACCTCAACCATGTCATTTTTACATTCTGGGCGCCGAGCCCGGCCGATGCAAGCTCTACGATTAAATAGATTGCGACCTCAGCGGGTGGCCGACTCTTTGCACCGCGTGGGCCGTGGAGGGCAGTGATGCGACAGTTGCTTACATGGATGCTGACGATTGGAGTCGGCGTAAGCGCGTGCAGCCGCGCCGGTGCAGCGTCGAACGCGAGCGGGCCGGTGGCGACCTCCGCTGCGGCACCAGCGGCCGACACGCCGTCGCCCGCAGCCGCAATGGGGACCGCACCGGTCCCTGCGGTCCGCGAGGTGACGCTTCCGGCAGGCACGCGGCTGACGGTCGTGCTCGACACAGGCGTCGGCTCCGATACGAGCCACGCCGAACAGGCGGTGCACGCGCATATCGCCAGGCCGGTCGTGGTCCACGGCCAAACGGTCCTCGACGCTGGCACACGCGTGAGCGGCGTCGTGACCGACGCGAGGCGCTCAGGAAAGGTCAAAGGCCTTGCGCACGTCGGCATGCGCTTCGACACGCTCATCCCGCGCGGCAACGATGAGCGCTATCGCATCCATACGGCTGCAGTCGGACGAACGGCGCCGTCGACCAAAAAGAAGGATGCGCTGGAGATTGGGGCGCCGGCTGCGGGAGGCGCGATCATCGGCGCGATCGTCGGCGGCAAAAAAGGCGCAGCGATCGGGACGGCGGCAGGTGGCGGTGCCGGTACCGCGGTCGTGCTCTCTACGCGAGGGAAAGAAGTACACCTCCCGAAAGGTTCGGCGCTCACACTGCGGTTATCAGAGCCCGTGACGATTCGGTTAAAAGGGTAGGACGCGGGAGGCGCGGGCTCGGAGCTGGAGTACGCTTACAGCGGATGCTTCCAGAGCCGAGCCCCGAAGCCCACGACCCGACCCCGCCGCCTCCAGTCCCCACACTCAATCGCGTCATCGCGTTTCTGGAGGTCGTGATCTGCTCGGATTTCCTGACCCAGGTCGCGCTGGGCGGAACGCTGTCGGTCTTCGGCTTTCAGCCGTATCTGCAGGGCCGCCTGAGCGTGGCGTACGTGGTCGGACTGTCGCTCGCCGATTCGATCCTGCTGGTCGCGCTCATTTTGATCCTGCTTCACGCGCACGGCGAGCGGCCTCGCGAGGTGCTTCTCGGCAAGCGCCATCTCGCGGGTGAAGCGATTGCCGGGCTGCCGATGATCCTCATCGCGCTGTCGATTGCGCTGGCCGTGCTCGTCGCGGTGCAGCGCTTTCTCCCGTCGCTCCACACGGTCGAACACAATCCCCTGCAGGAGCTGTTGCGATCGCCGCGCGATGCCTGGCTCTTCGCGCTCGTCGTGCTCGTCGCCGGCGGCATCCGCGAAGAGATTCAGCGCGCGTTTCTCCTGCACCGCTTCAAGCGATGGCTGGGCGGCGGCACCACCGGCGTGATCTGCACCAGCGTCGCGTTCGGCGTCGGCCACCTGCTGCAGGGGGCCGACGCGGCGCTTGCGACCGGCCTGCTTGGGGCGTTCTGGGGCGTGGTCTACCTGCGACGCCGCTCGTGCGTCGCGCCGATGGTCAGCCACGCGGGCTTCGATCTGGTGCAGATTCTGCAGTTCCTGGTCGCGCGCGGATCGTAGCTCACTCTGCCGACCGATCTGCTTCGTGTCTTCAAGACTCCGTGGACCGGTCGTTGTTCCTGTCAGCGACCCGACAGATACAGATCGACGACTTCGCCGCGCCGGCGCAGCGCGTTCATCCAGTCGTCCATCAGCGCCTGCCGGCGGTCCTGCGCGGAGGCGAAGCGACGATCCAGATAGTCGCGCATCCGGAGATCCTGACGGACGATTTCGCGCACGTGCTTCTCGTCGATGCCCGATCGTCCGAGCGCTGCGGCGAGTGCATCCGCTGACGGGAAGCGCGCGGCGATGCGCGCGACCTCGCGATCGATCATCTCGGAGGTCGGCTCAGGCGGCGCATAGCGATCCACCTCGGCGAGAATCAACTCGCGGTCGATCAGCTTCGACAGAATCGCCCGAACCGGATCCGTGGCGTTGTCCGCCGCCTGGAGGCCAAGGTCGCGCGCCGCGATGACGTCGCTCAACGTGATCAGCTGCCCGCCGACGACCGCGAGGACGCGGTCGATCGTTTCCGCAGATACTGCGCTCGTCGACAAGAGCAGCGCCGTGCACAAGCCACGAAAGCAAGAAAGCACGAAACGATTTATTTTTCGCGATTTCGTGTTTTCGTGGCGGACCGTGTCCGGTGCCTGTCGCGCCATCAGAATGCCTGTCCGAAGCTGATGTGAAGTGCGGGCCGGCTCTCGGGGCACGCACGCGTGATGTTGTCCGCGCTGGTACACGTGAACGTCTCGACGCGCGTCTTGAATCCGAGGTCGACTCGCAGCGGTCCGAATGGCGACCTATAGCGCACACCGAACCCTACGGCGCCGCGCAGCTCGGCCAGGTTGACCTGCCCCAGGCGCTGAAACACGTTGCCGGTGTCGAAGAAGCTGACGACGCTCAGTCCGCCGCGGACCGGGACGCGCACCTCGCCGTTCAGGACCACGGTGGCGTTGCCGCCGATCGGGAATCCCTTCTGGTCGATCGTGTCGGCCTGCGGATCGGGTGGCTCGTGCCGCACACCAAGCGCGTCGAGCGAAAAGCCCCGCACGGTCGTGTCGCCGCCTGCGAAGAACCGCTCCGGCTCGGGAATCGGGTTATCGGTGTCGAACTCCGCGGCCATTCCAAGGCGCGCGCTTCCGGCGAGCACGATTCCGCTCGATCCCGCCACGCTGCGAAACGTCTGCGCCGTGATGAAGGACTTCACGAACCCCACCTGCGATCCAATGGCGCGCGCCGCCAGCTGGCCGTTGACGCTGACATACGCGCCGGCGGTCGGGTTCACCGCATCGTCGCGCGTATCGCGAATCATAGAGGACGAGAACGATGACAGCCGTAGCGGTTCCTTGGAGAACAGCCGCCCGATCAGCGGGAACGACGGATCGTCTGCGCTCACTTTCACCGCCAACAGCTCGGTCCGCTGAATGGCATAGGCCTCCGTGACGCTGACGGCGCGACTGAGGCGCTGCGCCGCCTGCGCCGTCGCGCTCACGCGACGGAAATTGAAGCTGGTGCGGATCTGCTGCTCGAGCGTCGCCGTGAGGAGGCCATCGGTGGCGGTGTTCAGGAGCCGCGGCTCGCGATACGTGCCGAGCACGCGATACTCCGTCAGGTTCGCCGTGCCGGATTGCGAGTTGAGGTTCTGCAGGTGAAGGCTGACGCTCCCGAAGACGTTGAACGACCGGTTCTTGCCGAAAAGATTCCGGCGGCCATAGCCCAGGAACGCGCGGGGTGCCACGTCCAGCTTGTCGGTGGCGAACCCATTCTCGTCCTGTCGCGGCAGGACTCGTCCCTCGGCGCCGAGACCGTAGTCGATCGTCGTCGCTGGTGACTCTTCGACCGTCACCAGCAGGTCGCGCGTCGTTTCGGCCCCATGGCGGAGCTCGGTGATCTGGACGCGGCGGAACAGGCCGAGCGACGTCAGCCTGCGCTGGCTTTCGCCGACCGCCGATGCACTGAACGGATCGCCGGCCTTCACCTGCAGCTCACGTTCGACGATATCGGGCCTCGTTCGAACGTTGCCGACGATCAGGACGCGGTCGACGAAGACCTGCGGCCCTTCCCGCACGACGAACTCCACGTCGACGCGCGTCCCACCGTCGATGAACTCCGTCCGTGCCTCGACGACCGCATTCTGGTAGCCGAGATCCGAATAGGTGGTCTCGATGGCGTTGCGGCTTGCGACCAGTTGGCCGGGGATGTACGGCGTCCCCGGCTGCGCGACGACCTTGGCGCGGAGCGCCGCTTCGCCGATCGTCTGATTGCCACTCACGCGGACGGTGCCGACGATCGTCCGCACGCCTTCCGTCACGACGACGCGAACGGCCACCGGCACCTGCGCCGGCGGCGGCGTCGGGGTGACGATCTCGACGGCCGGGCGCACGAGCGCCGATGCGAAACCACGCTGCAGGTACGCGTCCTGGATCGTGGCGACGTCGGCTTCCAGCTTGGCGTCGGAAAACGGCTGGCCCTCGCGCAGCTTGAGACCTGGCGCGAATTCCGCGAGCGGGACCATCGCGTTGCCGGATATCTCGAAGGTGGCCACGCGCGACTGCTGCCCGCGCTTCACCGTGAAGGTAATCACCAGCTCGCCGTTCTTTTCCTCACGCGCGCGCAGCGCGGACGCCTCGCGGTACCCCTGAGCCCGCAGGTACTCTTCGATACGGTTGCTCGAATCCTCGAGGAGATCCTCGTCCACGGAACCTTCCCGCTCTACTGGCACGAGGTCGGCGCGGCGATCCGGCGGGAGCGTGTCGCCCGCGAAGACGACATGCACGAGCGGTCCGGGGTTGACGGCAATCGTGATGTTCGCGACGCGATCGTCGTTCGACAGCTGAACCGACGGCGAAATCTTCGCCTCGTAGTAGCCCGCCTTCCGACGCTCCTCGATCGCACGCTCGATTCTGGCGTTCAGCGCCTCGCGTTGATACGGCGCGCCCGGCCGGAGCCCAAGACGCGAGAGAAACTCGCGCTCGCCGCCAACCGGCCGCCCCTCGATGTGGACTTCGCCGATCGTCGTCCGCGGGCCCGGATCGATGGAGAAGATGAGCGTGGCGCGCTCGGGATCGTGCTGCAGCTCGGACCGCGGTGCGACGCTGGGGTGAAGGTACCCCCGCTCGTTCAAGTTGTCCACGATGAGCCGCGTCATGTCGGCCACACGCGACAGCGGCGGCGACACGCCGTATCGATCGACGATCGCGCGGCGCAGCCTGTCGTCGCCAACGCCCGCTGCCGCGGCACCGACCACGAAACGCATTCGCCCGACGGGATGGATCGGGACGAGATCGTACCGCAGCATCACCGCGCCGCGCTCGAGCGTGGCGTCGACGCGCACATCCTCGAACCGTCCGAGGCTGAACAGGTGCGCGATGCTCGAGCGCACCTGCGCCATCGACAACGGCTGGCCGGGCGCCGTCTCGACGACCTGCGTCAACACGACATCGGTCGTCTCGCGGCCCTCGATCGTGAGCCGGACTGCCGACACGGGCCGGCCGAGATAGTCCGACACGGCGCCAAAGGCCGGCAGCGCTCCACCATGGAGGACAAAGAGGACACAGAGGATCAGTCCTTTCGGAACCGATCGCGCCCTCTGTTCACCGGATCCTCGGTGCTGGAGAGCTGGACCCGTTTTCAAAAGATGTGCCTCACCCGGAACTCGAGCGCATACGTCTGCGAGTCCTCATTGCGCGATAGGATCCACGACACGCGGTCGCTCTCATCGTATTCGAGCAGCACGATCTGATCGTTGACGATGGTGTTCAGACTGCGGGAAAAGGTCAGGTACACACGGTCGGAGATGCGCTTGCCGATTGTCAGGCGCGCCGTCGGATTCAGGCGGGCGGTCTGCTGCTGCAGCTGGTAGGGGTCGACCAGCGATGGCGTCAGCTGGAACGTGTCCACACCGAAGGTCTGCTCCACGACTTTGCCGACCTCGGCGGACAGCGGGCCGGCAAGCGCCTGCGTCGCACGCGCGGTCAGGATGTCGGTCTGGGCCTGATTGGGATTCTGCAGCGCGCGCAACTCCGGAGCGACGTCGGAGCGGCGGACATCGCTCAGCAGCAGCGCGAGCACGTCCGAGGCCGGTAGGTACGGGTCGGAGTTGAGGGTCGGCCTCAGCCGGTCGGCCGTTCCCGCGAATCCGACCGTGACACGATACGTCTGCCCCTGCGCCCGCACGTTGGTTTCGCCCTCGACGTCGAAGAATGGCTCGATGCGCGTCGGGTTCGTGAAGTCCATCGATCCGTGTGTGATGCGATACCGGCGCCCTTCGAACGTCACCTCGCCGCGATCGATGTCCGCATGGCCCGAAAGCACGGGCCGGTCGTACGTGCCCCGGAGCGTGAGATCGGCGTTGGCGACCATCCGCACCAGGTTGTTTTCCACTCTCAGCGTCGACGGCACCAGGATCTGCACGTCGAACTTCAGCGGAAACGCGACAGCTTGCTCGGCGCCCGCAGGTGCCGACGCCGTCGCCGACCGGCGCGAGGCCAAATCGAACAGGTTGCCCGGTGTGTCGATTCGGCGATTCCAGATGGCGTTCTTCACGGTCACCAGGCCCGACAACGCAGGCGACCGCACGTTGCCGCGAACGGCCAGGTCCATATCGACGACCGATCGAATGCCTTCCGGGTACCGCAGCCGGAGATCGTTGCCACGCGCCGTGATGTCCAGATCCGCCGGCACATAGCCGTCGAACCCGATGCGCCCGCCGAACCGAATGAGCCCCCCGCCCATCGTCGCCGTGACGTCGTCCAGCCGGATGCCGCCGGCGTCGAAGCGGATCGGGCCGTTGATCGCGTCGAGCGAGTTGGGGACGGCCAGGTGACGGATTCGCCCGTTGGTGATCGTGGCGTTGCCAGAAAACTGCGGCCGTCGGAGTGGGCCATCGATCGCCGCGGTCAGCTCGGCCCGTCCCGAGCCGCGGATGCTGCCCGGGAAAAACCCTTGCAGGATCCCAAGGTTCGCATCGCCAGCCATTTGAAGCGCGATCCGCTCGTCGCGAAGCCCGATCGTGCCGCCGACGCGCAATCGGGTATCGACGCCCTCGAGCCGGAGCTCGTCGATCCGAACCTGCTGGCGATCGAGCGCCAGACGGATCGGCGTCGCGTTGTGAACCGCGTAATCGAGCAGGCGCAGCTCCAGCGAGTCGACTGTGCCGTCCACCCGCAGGCGGTCGAAATCGGTCAGCGGTCCCGTCACGCGAATCGATCCCCCCGCGATGGCGGTGGTGTACTGTGAGAGGCCGGGAACGAAGAGGCGGACGTACGGATCGAGCGAGCTGTCGTGAAATCGAAACGCGATTTCGGCGTCGGACGGCCGCGTGAGCGCGATCCGGCCGGTCCCCGTCAGCGCCAGCCGTGGCGACGCGACGTCGATCTCTCCCCTCAACTCCTGACGCCGAAGCGCGAGCGTGCCCGTGACCTGCCCGACGCCTTCCTCGGCCACGAACAGATCGTTGACCCGGAATCGCACGTCGTACTGCGGCTCGGCGAACGCGCCGCTTCCCCGCGCAGTGAACTCCGCGAGACCCGAGAGCGGCGCGCGTGGATAGGAGAGACCCGCGATGGCGTCCACCGGAATCCGTCGTCCGTCGGCATTGAAGGAGTACGTGGCATCCCATCCGACGAACGCCGCGCCGGTGATGACGCCGGCGTTCTTCGCGATGTCGATGTTGTCGAGACGGATGCCGCTTCCATCGAACCGCGCCGCCGCGCTCGCCTTCTCGAACGGCTCGCCGTACGCGACGCCCTGCTCGATGGTCATGCTGCCGAAGCCCAGCGGCCGCTGATACTCCCCCGTCAGGTGAAACTCGCCCGACAGCACACCCGACACCGCGTAGTCGTCGATACCGAACGCGTGACGCAGGCTGTCGACGTCGCGGCGCGCCACCCGCACGCGCGCGTTGATCTCCTCGCCGCCGTCATCGCGCGGATAGCCGAGCGAGAAGAGTCCGTCGGTCCGGATTTCCGAGTCGCCCAGGCGCACGACGCCGTCGGTGACGTTCACGTAGCGGTTTTCCACGACGATCCGCGCGGCGCCTGAACCCCACAGCGTGTCGAAGGCGCGCAAGTGCTCACCGGTGAACGTGCCCTCGACGCGCGGGCTTCGGAACGCACCAGTCATCATTCCATCGAACTCGCCGCGGCCGCCGAACTCGACGTCGTGCGCCGATCCGCCGAAGTCCTTGATGATCCCGACCAGCACCCGATCGCTTTCCTGCCAGTCGCCGCTGACGACGTGAAACGGGAGACGCGAGCGGTCGCCGTACGCCGTCGTTCCGCGGAACGTGACGTGCGTCTTCTCGGTGACGAATCGACCGTTCTCAATCACGACGTCGTCCGGACCGTAGGTATAGGTGAGCTCGCCGGCAATCGGCAGGTGGACAGGCAGCGGCGGCGGAACGAACGCTCCCCTTTCGGGGCGACCGGCATCGGCCGCCACCGCGACAGCCCCGTCGACCAGGCTCAGGGCCGGCGGCATCGTTGTCGCGCCGGGTGGCGGTGTCACGACGAGGTGCCCTCCGCCCCGATGCTCGCTGAACCGGCCCGAGGGCCAGTCGAGAACGTTGTGGAACGCCACAGTGCCCGCAAACTTCAGCGCGCGCAGCTGCTCGAAGTCCGTGAACCGCGCGAGATCGAGATTGGTCACGGTGGCGTCGAAATGGTGGCTCGGACGCACGGCCGCGCCAAAGGGCTTGATTCCGTACGTGAATCTCGCGTCGCCGCCATAGAACTTCGACCCCGCGTCGACCACGTCGAAGGCGGCCTTCGTCCATCGGAGCGAGCCGTACAAGTCCGGGAAGCGATAGGCGTTCACGCCGGCGACGTCGCTCGTGAACTTGCCGGCCAGATCCGGCCCCGCCTTCGAAAGGTGGAACGTGCCGTCGAAATTCCCGTCGCCCGTGACGTCCCACTTCTCACTTTGGAAGAACAGCTGCTTCATGCGCGGAAACCCGACGCGCGACCGGACCTGATAGGTCTGCTCCGGCCAGTGCGCCATGTCCACGTCGCCGGTGGCAACCGTCGTGGCGCCGTCGGTCATCATGTCGATGCGATCGAGGTGGATGCGCGGACCGTCGATGGCGAACTGCGCCTTGAAGCGCGCCCACATGGGCACGAATTGCTGAATGCGGACCTCGCCGCCGTCGAACTCCGCGGTGCCGCGGTAGCTCGGCGCGTTGCCGATCCGGATGTCGAGGTTCGGACACACGACGCTCCACGGCGTCTCGTGATCTTCGAACGTGAACTGGCCGCGGTGCGCGCGAAGGCCGCGCAGGGTCACCGTGAAGGGGCGCGGCTGCTTCGGCCGGCCATCGTCGTGAACGAAGTGCGGGAAGTTGTGGCCGCCTTCCCAGCGCTCGACGAGCATCTGCCAGTCGGTCATCTCGACCGACGAGATGGTGAAGTCCGGCCTGCGCGCCAGAGCCGGGCTCCAGTCGAGTCCGATGTCGAGCCGGCGGGCCGTGAAGAACGGTCGGTCGGTCGCGTGCAGGCCGTCGATCGTCAGGTTCTCGACTCGGACCTTGCCGCTGAACAGATGAATGCCGAGCGACCCGATGTGAAGCGGGCGCTCGATGTACTTCGAGCCCTCGCGCTCGGCGGTCGCGCGCACCGATGGTCCGAGATCGATGGTGAACGACGTCACGATCGCGACAGCCAGCAGAACGACCACCCCGGCGAGGCCGAAGCCGGCGTAGCGAAGGATCCGTCGGTCGCGCAGCCTGGTGAGGAGGTTCACTGAATGACGAGGAGCACCGCGCCCGCCTCGACCGAGTGCCCTTCACGGGCGTGAACCTCGGAGACCATTCCATCGCGGCCGGCGCGCATCTCGTTCTCCATCTTCATCGCTTCGACAACGACGAGCGGCTGACTGGCATGGACCATGTCCCCGGTCTTCACGAGAACACGAACGACTTTTCCAGGCATCGACGCGGCCAGGCGTTGCGGTCCGGCCCCCGATCCACGCTCGTCCCTGCGGCCCCAGCGGCGTTGGCCATTCAGTGCCACCCGAACGGCAACGCCGGCGACGGTGACCGTCAGCTGACCGGTCTGCGGGTCGGGAATGACGGTCGCCTCGTAGCTTTGGCGCGACACCGTGTCCACAACGAGCGACAGTGTCTGCGCGTCGATGCGCGCCGCATCAACATGATAGGAGCGTCCGTCGACCGTGATTGCAAAACTGTCGCCCGCGCGGGCGATGGCAATCTGGCGTCTGCGCCCCTCAACTTCCGCTTCGTAGTGCATCAGCGCAGTCCTTCGACCCGCCCTTGCACCCGCCAAGGGGACGGTGCTCCGTTCTCACTCCCGCCGGAAGGCGACCAGGCGGCCAGGACCGCCGCAGCGATGGCGGCCACGTCTTCGATCTCCGGCGTCGCCTCGACAAACGGGCGTCCGCCGCGTGCCTCGAGCACGTCGTCCAGGTAGGTCGTATGAAATGCGCCCGACTCGAACGCTGGCTCCGCGAGCAGCCATCGGAAAAACGGAATGGTCGTGCGGATGCCCGTAATCAAGTACTCCTCGAGCGCGCGTCGCATCCGCGCGATCGCCTGCGGGCGATCCTCCGCCCACGCGACGAGCTTCGAGATCAGGGGATCGTAGAAGATCGGCACGTCGAGCCCCGCTGCGGCGCCGCTGTCGTCGCGAATCCCTGGACCAGCGGGCGTGCGCAGGTGCCGAATGCGTCCGGGGGACGGCAGGAAGCTGTTGTCGGGATCCTCGGCGTAGACCCGGCATTCGATGGCATGGCCCCGGGGACGCAGGAGCGCTGCCGGATCGAGGTCCAGCCGCTCCCCCCGCGCGATGCGAATCTGCCACCGGACGAGGTCGACGCCGGTCACCATCTCTGTGATGGGATGCTCGACCTGCAGCCTCGTGTTCATCTCCAGGAAGTAGAAGCGGCCGTCCTCGTCCAGCAGAAACTCGATCGTACCGGCATTGGTGTACCCGACGGCGCGCGCGACCGAGGCGGCCGCCGCGGTCATCGCCTCACGCAGCGTCGGTGTGACCGCCAGTGAGGGGGTCTCCTCCACGACCTTCTGATGCCTGCGCTGAATCGAACACTCGCGCTCGACAAACGGGAGCACCGTGCCACAAGAGTCGCCGAGCAGCTGGACCTCGACGTGGCGCGGCCTCGTCAGCCGGCGCTCGAGATAGATCGACGCATCGCCGAAAGCGGCGCTGGCTTCAGAACGCGCGGCGCGAACGGCGGCCGACAGCTCCGCCGGAACGGTCACGGTCCGCATGCCCTTGCCACCGCCGCCGGCTACCGCCTTGACGAGCAGCGGATAGCCGATCGATGCCGCGAGGCCGGCAATCGCATCGTCCGACACGGACGCGTCGAGCGGGTCAGCGGTCCCCGGCACCACGGGGACGCCGGCGCGCGTAGCCGCCAGCCGCGCAGCCGTTTTGCTCCCCATGGTCTCGATGGCGGCCGGACTCGGGCCGATGAACGTGAGACCGGCGCCCTGGACCGCCGCCGCGAACTCTTCGTTCTCCGCCAGAAACCCGTACCCGGGATGCACGGCGTCGGCACCCGATTTCTTCGCGGCGTCGATCAGGCGATCGATGCGCAGGTAGCTGTCGCGCGGCGGACTCGGCCCGATCGCCAGCGCCTGGTCCGCGTAGCGCACGTGGAGCGCATCGCGATCGCATTCGGAATACACGGCGATGGGCGACAGACCCATCTCGCGGCACGCTCGAATGATCCGCACGGCGATCTCGCCGCGGTTTGCTATCAGAATCTTCTTCAAGTCGTCAGGCCCCAGTCGTCAGTCGGCAGTCCGCAGTCGCCAGTCTTCAGACCCAGTCACCAGTCGATTGAGACTGAGACCGAGGACCGACGACTTGCGACTGATGCCTGACGACTGGCAACCGACGACTATTCTAGTGCGTCAGCGCAACGCCGGTGGCCGCCGATGATGCGTCGCCTGCTCGTACGCATACGCCAGGCGGAGGAGCGTCGTTTCGCTCCACGGCCGTCCGAAGAACTGGAGGCCGGCGGGAAGGGTGTCGCCGCGCGTATATCCCATCGGCACCGTGATGGCCGGAAATCCGGTGCTTGGCGAGAAGAACTGGTTGTTGTCCCCGCCCGGCGTGTTGAGGTCGCCGATGAGGCGCGGCGGGTTGCTCCACGTGGGATAGATCAGCGCATCGAGCTGCTGACCGGCCATCAGTTCGAGGACTGCCGCCCGCAGCTTCTCGCGAAACGCGTCCCGCGCCTTGCAGCCGGCGCTCTCGCCGGGGACATCCCCGGACGACTGGCTCGATTCCAGCCGGCCCTGAATCGAGGGGTGGAAGCGCCGAGACGTGATGATCTCGTCGAGCGAGTGCACCGGCGCCTTGTCGCCAAGCGTGCCGAGAAACCGGTTCAGATCGTACTTGAATTGATTGCAGCCGCCGCCCTGTGTCCGCCGCAGGGCATCGAGGCCGTCGAGGGCGACCGGATCGATGATCTCAGCGCCGAGGTTCCGAAGCTCGCCGAGCGCACCGCGGAACACCGCGTCGACTTCCGCGTCGAGCGTCGGCGTGTCGTAGGCCTGGTGCAGGACGCCGAGGCGCGCGCCTTTCAAGCCATCGCGGCGCAGCGCGGCCGCGTAGTTGGCGTCCACGCGGCCGCGGCTGGCGGCCGTGACCGGATCGTTTGGATCCTCGCCCGCGATGACCTGGAGCACGGCTGCCGTGTCGGCCACCGTGCGTGTGACGGCGCCGGCGATGTCGGCGGCCAGATTGAGCGGCACGACGCCGGCCCGGCTCACGAGGCCCATCGTCGATCGGAGACCGACGAGCGCCTGGTGCGCCGCCGGCCCACGGATGGAGTCGCCCGTGTCGCTGGCCAGCCCGATTGCCGCGAAGCTCGTCGCGACCCCCGCGGCCGAGCCGCCGCTGGATCCGGCGGTGACGCGGCTCGTGTCGTATGGGTTGCGCGTGTAGCCGGGGAGGATTGAGTTGACCGTTTCGACCGGACTGAAGGCGAACTCCGCCATGTTCGACTTCGCGATCATCACGGCGCCGGCATCGCGGAGCCGCTTGACGACGAAGGCGTCCTTCCCGGTCATCATGCCCTTGAGCGACAGCGACCCTGCCGTCGTCGGCATCTCGAACGTTTCGTAGTTGTCCTTCACCAGAACCGGCACGCAATGCATCGCCCCGACCGGGCCCGACTGCCGGAAGCGGCGATCGAGATCGTCGGCGGTCTTCAACGCGTCGTCATTGATCATGACGATCGCGTTCAACGCCGCGCCGCGCTTGTCGTTCGCGTCGATGCGCTTCAAGTACCGCTCGACGAGCGACCGGCAGGTCAGCGAGCCGTCGCGGAAGGCGGTCTGAATCTGCGCGATCGTCGTTTCTTCGACCTGAAATGCGACTGGCGGTTGCGCTGAATGAATTGGAAGGAGAAGGGCGGCTGGGACGACGGCAAGCAGCGTGCGCATGGGCGGTAGTGTAACCGCGAGGGCGGGGACGGGCAGGATAGGCGGGACGGGCTGGAGGTATATCCCTTCCTGCCCTTCCCGCCCTTCCTGGCTGACGCTAGCGACCTAGAAGCTGTATCTCAGATTGAACTGCGCCGTCCGCGTCGGTCCGCCACCGCGAATCGATCGCAGCACCAGGAACGTCGTCGCGTCTCGCCGATCGGCCGTGGTGCCATTGGGCGTGATCGGATTGTTGAAATTC
>Ga0114129_10005491_pt1 | contig 17921 bp, 16 predicted proteins | sample RhiMetdeltSRZDD1_FD_80071 | JGI IMG/M metagenome (GOLD analysis project Ga0114129, IMG submission 80071) | Populus rhizosphere microbial communities from Tennessee, USA - Rhizosphere MetaG P. deltoides SRZDD1 (version 2) (version 2) | ecosystem: Host-associated > Plants > Roots > Rhizosphere >...
GGGCCAGGCAGGTCCGGCTGCATCGGTTCGAGCGACAAGTAATAGTCACCGGGCTTCAGAACACTGGTTTGGATCGCTTGCCCTGTGGTGTCGTTTAACTCAAGATCGGTCTCGTTGGCGATCGGCGGACCGCTTAAGCTAATCGAGGGTAGGGCAGCCGACTCATTTGGCCCCGTTGTCCATGCGTGGATTTCGCCGCTATACGGCAGTTGTACGCGAAAGACTTCCCTATCTTCTGGGTATAGCAGCAAGCCGTCGACGGAAGCAGGCACGGAGACGTACTCTGCCGTTCTTATGTCGTGACCATAATGAGGAGTAAAACTGGTGTGGAACACGAATGGATCGCCGAACACGTCGACAGGATCTGGACTGAACCTGAGAAAATAAACACCGGCATCGAGCGTCCACACATTCTCTTCAGGCTTGAGATTCACGTGAGGAACGGTGATCCGCATGTACCTGTTCCGGACCACTGAATTTCCGGGTCCCACGCCGGCGACCTTGTTGCATGAGGAATCCAGTAACTCCGCGTCCCAGAGATCCAGATTACCGGCCTCCGTCCACACGTCCAGCAAGCCACGGCGTTCCAGAACGATCCGGTATACGATGCGATCCTCGGTGTCGGCAAACGTGCCGCCGGCTTCCGTATTGAGCTCGATTGTCGCCGCTGTCGCGCAGTCGCGGCCGTGTGGAGTATCGGCTAGGGCTGACGATTCCAACAAAACGCACGACGCGGCCACAATTATTCCAAACACAATTGCTTTTTGTACTCGCGTATTCATGTTCACAATCTCCGCAATTCAAGACTGCGTTTGAAATTCCGTTTGCAATTCGCGAATTTGTTAAAGCCCCAAAACGAAACGACAGTGCGGCATAAGGCCAACGGCAATAACGTAGGCGGCTTAGTTTACAAACCTCCCTATTTGCCGGCCGGCAACGATGTTCGAAATCCAAGCACCTGCTGAAGAATTGAACATGTGCAAATGCCTGCCGGATATATAGATCGACCGTGCCGTGGAGACCTGAGTGTCGCGTTCAAGCAATTAGAGCGGGTTTCACGGCTTTTGTGGGCGAATGACGACAAAAGGCGCGTGACGTGTTTATCAATCCTGTTGTGCGGGTGATTTATCCCAGCTGTGTGCGGTCGTGCTCACAGTTTGCGGACCACCTGTTTTCCAGATTCAACCGAATGCGTGACGTCAAACATCCCCGATAGTGAGGAAACGATGAGTACAAAGGCATTGCTTTGGGTCGCCGTCTTGTTTTTGTCGATCGATCCGCCGGCGCGAGGGCAAGCACGCGGCCGAAGTGGTTCGCTCGCGGACTTCAGCAGTTCACTCGAAGAGCTGTCTAACCGTATTTCGCCGTCGGTGGTGCAGATTACAGCCACAGGATTCGGCTTTCACAATGACTCAGAGCAGGCGGGCGCAAGCGTGTTATCCAGGGAACGCAGCACCGGCAGCGGCGTCATTGTCTCCGATGAGGGATACATCATAACCAACGCGCACGTGGTTCAGGGTGCCCGGTCCATCCGCGTCAAAGTCACTAAACCGTCCAAGAGTCAAGATCCGCTGTTTGAGGGAAAGTTGATCGGGATGGATCGTCAACTCGACCTCGCCCTCTTAAAAATCGAGGCCTCCGGCCTTAGCGCCTTGCCCTTCGGCAATTCCACATCCCTGAAGCAAGGCGAGCTCGTGCTGGCCTTCGGCAGCCCAATGGGTATGGATAATTCCGTCACGATGGGTATTGTCAGCTCCGTTGCGCGCCAATTGACCGAAGACGATCCGAAAATCTTTATCCAAACGGATGCTCCCATTAATCCCGGAAATAGTGGGGGCCCCCTGGTGGACTCGGAAGGAAGGTTGGTAGGGATCAACACTTTTATTTTTTCGCAATCCGGCGGTAGCGAAGGGCTTGGTTTTGCGATCCCAAGCAACGTGGTGCGCTATGTCTACGCTTCCCTCAAGAAAGATGGACACGTACATCGTGGCCAAATCGGCATCTCCGTGCGGACGATAACGCCGGCTCTGGCTTCCGCGTTTAACCTGCAAACGGACAATGGTGTGCTCATCGAAGATGTGATGCCGCAGGGTCCCGCCGAGCAGGCAGAGCTCAAAGTAGGTGACGTCGTGTTAAGTCTTGGCGCGAGGCAGCTCCACACTGTGCGCGATCTCGCGCTCGAGTTGTATCAATTCGGTATCGGAGATACGGTTCGACTGGAGATTCTGCGGGATCAGAAGACGTTCACAGCGACAGTTTCCGTTACCGAGAGCGATGATGATCCGGAGCGCTTCGCCGATTTGGTGAATCCTGAGGATAACTTGATTTCAAAACTCGGCGTCTTCGGGTTAACAGTGGATGATAACCTTCGTCGCATTCTCACTGGCTTGCGGATCCCCGACGGTGTCCTTGTGGCAGCACAAGCCGGAGTGTCCGGTTACTATGGAGACCAAATGCGGGAGGGCGACATCATTCACGCAGTGAACGGCCGCCCCATCACCACCGTCGACTCTTTACGCGCGGAGCTTACGAAGTTGAAACCTGAAGACTCTCTGGTACTGCAGATCGAACGCGAAGGCGCTTTGATGTTCTTAGTGCTGGAGAGCATATAACCATCAAATCCATAAACTGGCAATTGTAGGTGCGGTGTATGACCGCGCGGTTTTGCTGGAATCAATCAAATACGCGCGGTCGTAGCAGCACGGTCGCCCATTGTCAGCGCGAGGCCGTGCCTTCGCCTGAACTCAGTGAGCGCGAGAGCCGAATTTCGACTCGTCGATTCTGCTCGCGCCCGCCAACGGTCGAGTTGTCCGCGACAGGCTCGGCCGTCCCGAGACCGACCAGAGAAATCCGATAGAGCGGGACATTCTTACTTACGAGATAGCGCAACACGGTTTCAACGCGCCGGTCGCTGAGTCCGAGGTTATATTTCTCTGTCCCGGCGTTGTCGGTGAAACCCTGGAGTTCGATAACGTATCCATTTTGTGCTCGAGAGGCTTGTCGGACGATGTCGTCCAGCACGGTCATCGCTTCCTTGCTGAGCGCATCCGAATCGAATTTGAACGTCACGACGGCATAATTTGCCTCCGCGTATTTGTCGAGATTATCGATTTGGCCTTGGATCTGGTCCGCCAACACGCCGGTCCGGTTCATAGCGCCCTGGGCCATTCCGCGGGCTATCCCTGCACGCCGGTCTGCCTCGGCTGCCGAGCTGCCGGCCGCTGTTGCCGTCGCATTTGCAGTAGCCGCCGCAATTGAAGCTTGATTTGCTTCGGTCAATCCCTTCTGCGCCTCTCTATCGACTGAATCAATGCGCTCCGCCTGTTGTGCTTCCGCAGCGCGAAGATCGGTAATTTCAGATTCGATTGACGCAAGCCTATTTTTCTTGCTCGTGGAAGCGCCGTACACAAACTCTTCTCCAATTATTTCGCCAGGATAAAACCAACTCTTGATTGCCTCAGGAGCGCCTTTTTGGCGCTCCTCGAATGTAACGACCGTCTTGTCACTCGGATTCATTCGGTAATCCGGAATAGTCTCCACTGTGGCGTAAACATGTGTTTCGTCGGCATTCAATATTTGAATGACATGCGGATCGCCGCTGTCGGCTCGCTTGAAGACGTACGTTCCTGCCGGCAGTACCTTACCGGGGATTTCAAATGACTGGCTGAACGTAAGGCGTGTCGCCTTATTGAAATCGTCAGCAGTTACGCTTATCGGCCGTAACGACGAGAAGATTGCAAAGGCAAAGATTGCGACGAGGATGCGAATGCGAAGGCTCTTCATTTTTATACCTCCAACGAAATTTGATCCGCATTTTTAGACAAATGGACTGGAGCGAAGGACAGCCGTAGAAACGAAGCGGCAACTGCGGACGCGTCCTTACGTAGTGCCGAACGAATTGGTTGGGATAGGTGATATTCCCCTCTCACGGAAGGAGGGGTGGACGCGACATCAAGAAAAATGGTGCGAAGCCACCTTATATGGAGCGGACGGGGTGGTCGCTCACAAGCGCCACGTTGCGGGAATGCATTCCGAAACTTGCGTTGTGAGCGACCACCCGGTCTGCGCCTGATTCACACACTTCGTCAATCTGTTCACAGGTTCTATGACCGCGCCAACAATTTACAAGCCTGGAACCCTGATTGCCATCGATCCTCCTTGTGGTCACAGTATCTCGGCGAGGCTATGCGCGTTATCTGGCGACTATTCTTAGTCTTGTTGCCGCTTTCAGTCTGACGTGGTCTGCGCGATCCCTATTCCAAGACGCCTTTTACTCGCTATTCCTTGTCGCGGTGATGTTCAGTTCCTGGTTTGGCGGGTTGACCCCGGGTCTGATCGCGGTCTTGTTCTCGGTACTTGCGCTCGACATCTACTTCGCACCGCCTCAGCTTTCGCGCGTCTTAACTCCCGACGATTTCATCCACCTTGGTACGTTTCTCCTTGCCGCAGGACTTGTCAATCATCTCAATCGCGCTCGAATGACAGCCGAGTCCGCTTTGCGGGAAAGCCACGATCGATTGCAGATGCGTGTAGAGGAGCGGACAGCCGACCTGGAACGGCTCTCCGGTCAACTTCTCCACCTTCAAGACGAAGAACGGCGACGCACGGCGCGCATGCTTCATGAAACCGTGGCGCAGAGCTTGGCTGCACTCAAAATGGATTTGGCTGTCGTTCAGCGCTCACGAAAAACGAATGGTATTGGAGCTGACAAAGCGCTGGGAGAAGCCATGTCTCTTGCCGACACCTGTATTCGGGGGGTTCGGACCGTCTCATATCTCTTGCATCCGCCATTGCTGGATGAAACCGGTCTCGCTTCAGCGCTTCAATGGTACGTCGCCGGCTTTGAGCAGCGCAGTGCCATCAACACAACATTGGATTTGCCGGAGACGATCGGGCGGCTTCCGCGCCAAATCGAAACTACCGTATTTCGCATTATTCAGGAGTGTCTTACCAACATTCACAGGCATTCAAACAGCCCCACGGCGCAGGTTGGCATCCGTACCACGGATCAGATGGTGATCGTTGAGGTTAGGGATGAAGGACGCGGTATGCCGCCTCACAATATCAGAACCAACGCGGCGGCAACTGCGCTTTTAGGAGTCGGAATTATGGGAATGCAGGAGCGCGTTAAACAGCTTGGCGGGCGCATGGAAATCGAATCCAGTGATCATGGGACGACGGTGCGAGTGGTACTGCCACACACCAGAGTGACCACATGAACCGAATCCGCATTTTAATCGCTGATGATCATGCGATTGTCCGGAGAGGACTGCGTACCTTGATCGAGTCTCAGGAAGGATGGGAAGTGTGCGCTGAAGCTAGCAATGGTCGCGATGCGGTGGAACGAGCCACAGATCTTAAGCCCGACGTCGCCATCCTCGATATTGGCATGCCGGAACTCAACGGACTCGAGGCCGCTCGCCACATTTTGAAAGCGACTCCATACACGGAGGTTCTGATTCTGACAATGCACCAGTCGGAGGAGGTAGTTGCCGAAGTTCTGAAAGCTGGAGCGCGAAGCTACGTGCTGAAGTCGGATGCTGACGAGCATCTCGTGGCCGCTATCGGCACGCTGCTGAAACACAAGCCGTTCCTCAGTTCACATGCCACAGACATCATCCTCTCGGATTACCTCAATCGTCACGGCGAAGTGGCGAGCGAGCCGCGAAGCCGCATCACTCCCAGAGAACGTGAAATTATCCAACTATTAGCGGAAGGCAAGAGCAACAAGGAAGTAGCTCGGGTTCTGGATATCAGCACACGCACGGTCGAGACCCACCGAGCGCACATTATGCACAAACTCAATTTGGCTTCCTTCGGCGATCTGATTCGTTACGCGATTCGCAACAGGATTGTCCAGCCCTGATTCACGTTCGGCGTGCCGCCAGAGTTCTACTTCCCACCGATGTGCGCTCGTGCGTATTGATAGGCACTCGAGTACGTGAACTTACGAATGGCCGTTGTTCCTCGCGTTCCCTACACTCAACAGAGACGTTATTTTGGAGTACACGAATGTCAACATCGGCGATAAAAGTGGAACAGAGTGAAAGGGCTTACACCTTAAGCCGGAAGGCATTAAGACGAGTTATACCCGTGCTGCGGGACCTGATCTCGGATACAACAGACCTGCAAACTCACGTAGAAGATGCCCGATCTAATGTTCCCGAAAGCGAGCGTCGAATTCGATCTCTCTTTGAAGGTCTCAATAGTGAGCTTGCGGCCTGCTCTTCCCTGCTTAACGGACGCCTTCGCATGCTTCCGTCGACCCTTCATCTACCGGAGCGCTTTAGAACGGATTCCAATACGTTCTGGCGTTTATATCCAGGTGACGAGCTAGACTGCCGCGAGAACCTCGAATTGTTACTCGCCGGATACAGTCATTATGCAAGGAAGATCTATGAGTCCGTCCGCACGCTTGAATGTATCGGCGATACCGAGAGCGTGGAAATCGTCAGCAGACTAATCGGCGCCGCGGAAAAAGGGCTGTGCTTTATCGAACTCTACCTGGAAGGATTCGCTTTGCATATGGACGGGGAGCGAATGCCGGCATGGCCATCGGCAGACATTTGAAAATCAAGGCCTGATGTTCAATTCTTAGGCACCTGCTCAGATTTCACACATTCAGGAATAAGCTCGCAGCGCTACGTGATTAGCCCGAGTTAATCCTTCCTTCATCGCGCGCTAATTCCCGGCACGTCAAAACGAATTAGATTCGATGCCGAAAGGAGAAGAAATATGAGTACGAAACTTTTTCGACGAGTAAGCCGAGTAAGGGCTGTCGCGGTGCTGGTTGTGGGTTGTGGATTTCTTACGCTGACGGCCGGTGCGTTCGCCGTGACCGCGAAGACGGACTACGATCACTCGGTCAACTTCGAAAAGTACCGCACGTTTGCCTGGAAAGACTATGAAACGCGGCGCAATGGCATTGTCAACAACTCGATAGTCGCATCGCGGATCCAGAACGCAGTAAACGAACAACTTACAAAGAAAGGCTTGCAAGAAAATGATGGCGATCCGGACGTATACGTCGTCGCGCACGTAGGCGCAAAAAACATGACCGATGTCGAATATATGCCGGCGATAGGCGGATGGCGGCATTGGCGATGGATGGGACCCGACATGTTCGTCAACCGCTATGTTCAAGGGACAACCATCATCGACATTGTCGACGCCAAAACCAACGAGTTGGTTTGGCGTGCGATCGCTACAGACACAGGCTCCAATGTGCTGGACGTGGAGAGCTCTAAAAACATCGACAAAATGGCCTCGGATGCCTTTAAGCACTTCCCGCCGAAGGCTTAACGTGAAATTTAGAATTTCACCGGTCATAGCGTCAGCATTCATTTGTTGTCTTCGGTCCTTTCCGCCAACGTGTGGCGCGCCAATTGCACTACCGCCTGCGGACAGACATTACCACCTGCAAACGAGAGGCGCCTGTGAGGATTCTGATAGCGGAAGATGATCGTAAAGTTGCGAGTTTTATACAGAAGGGATTACAGGAAGAGGGCTACGCAGCTGACGTTGTACACAATGGAACAGATGTCGGCTCCCATGCGTTGAGCTTTGATTACGATGCCGTCATCCTCGATCTGATGCTTCCCGGCCGGCCCGGTTTGGACGTCCTTCGTGATATCCGCACTCAAAAACCACGTCTACCTGTATTGGTCCTCACTGCCAAAGCGAGCCTCGAGGAGCGGGTCAACGGCCTCAATTCGGGAGCCGACGACTACATGCCGAAACCTTTCGCTTTCGTGGAGCTTTCGGCGCGGATACGCGCCCTGCTCCGTCGCGGGGTTCAAACCGACCATCGAATATGCGTTGGAGATCTGGAGCTCGACACAACCACACGGCAAGCCCGTCGCGCTGGCCAACCGATAGATTTGAAGCCTCGAGAATTTGCGTTGCTCGAATATCTGATGCGCAACGCGCACCGGCCGTTGACGCGAACGATGATCATCGAACACGTCTGGGATATCCATTTTGACAGCATCAGCAACGTCGTCGACGTGCACATCAATTCACTACGCAACAAAATCGATAAGGACCAACAGACACCTCTGCTTCGAACGGTTCGTGGCGTCGGCTACATGATTACAGACCGATGAGACCGATTGCTCTGAGATCCAAGCTCACTCTTTTTTACACGTCGGTTCTCGCCTTGTTCATTGTTGCGATCGCCATTGCGTACTATCACACGCTGCGGTATCACCTGAATTCTTCGATCACTGAAGAACTTCTCGAACGATCGGCCGGAATTCGCGGATACATACGAATTTCGAATGATGACGCCGGGTTGACTTATGACGAAACCGATCCGGACGAGCTTTTCTTCGTCGAGACTGCAACCCGGCTCTTTCAGATACAACGAATCCGCGACGGCGAGATCAAAGTGCAATCCCCGGCGATGCGGGCATTGGGCCTCCGCTTTACGCCTTCTGAAATCGCCGGATTACTGGCTGGTCCTGCCTTACACGACATCGAAACAGAACACGGAACCATCCGGCTGGTTGGCACCGTCCTACCTTCGGATGGAGAGGGCACATGGCTCATGCTGGTTGGTTCCTCAATGCAGCCTCTCGACAACGCATTGGCGAGTTTTCTGCATACGCTCGCGATCGTGCTGCCCATCAGCCTCGTCGCCGCGGGTTATCTCGGATGGTTAATGGCCGGACGCGCGCTTAGGCCTTTGAAAGTAGCGGCGAAGGCTGCGGAAAACATCACAACCACACAGTTGGGCCGTTTGCCGGTTCGAGGTGCAAATGACGAGCTGGACAGTTTGTCGGAGGCGTTCAACCGCACGTTTGCGAGACTCGAAGGTGCAATTGGTGAGATGAAGCAGTTCACCGCCAGTATTGCCCACGAATTACGCACGCCGTTAACAGTGCTTCGAGGCGAAGCCGAACTTGCGTTGATGCAGAGCCGCAACGAGGAAGAATACCGGCAGGTACTCTCGAGCCAGCTTGAAGAATTCGACAAACTGATTCGAATGATCAACCAGACCCTGACATTGGCTCGAGCTGAATCCGGTGAAATCCGGCTGGTACCGACGGCGGTTAACCTCAGCATGCTCATTGAAGAAATGTCGGCTGACTTGCAGACTCTCGCGCGCGCAAAGGCAATCAGGTTGGACTGCGAGCTGGAGCAAGGCGTCCTGGTGATGGGCGACGCCGGTTGGCTGGAGCGCATGGCATTGAACCTGATGGACAATGCAATCAAGTTCACCCAGTCCGAAGGTTGCGTCTCGATTCGTACCCGGCGCGGGCTTGATTTTGCGGCTTTGGAAGTGTCCGACACTGGATCAGGTATCGCCCCTGAAGCCATGCCCCATATCTTTGATCGATTCTTTAGAGCGGATCCCTCACGATCTCGTGACCAGGAAGGCGCGGGTCTCGGCCTGACTCTAGTCGACTGGATCGTACGGCAACATCACGGATTCATTCACGTCGAGAATCGAGAGTGCGGCGGTGCAATGTTTACGGTTCGTCTTCCTCTCTCAGAAAGTCTGACGCCCGATTCGTCCCGAATTAACAGCAATTAATCCAGGTTTAAGCCCACCGTCATCTTCCCAACGTTAAATAAGGTGTGGTCCTTAAGAACGTGAAAAGGAGAAACCGGATGACCTGGAATTCAAAACTCGCATCGGCAGTAGCGACAGTGGCTCTGGCTGGAGCGTTACCTATGACTTCCGTGGCCCAGCAGAAACCGCCGCAGACGTCAACGACGGCGAAATCCCAGCTCGTGGAGCATGTTGCACAGGGATCCATTGTCACGATGACGGACACAAGCATGGTTGTCAGGGTCAAGAAGGGTAAAGACCTGACGCTGGCACTCAATGGCGATACCGAAAAGATCGGCGACATCGGAAGCGGAAAACGAGTAACGGTCCACTACCGCAACGTGAAGGGGCAACAGGTTGCGACCAGCATTCAGCAAAGCGTTATGCCTCAAGACACGGCTGTTGCCAAATCGAGGAACAACTGATCGCCCGAGGATTAGCACCGTGCAGTTCAAAAAATGAAATCACGAAAGGAGCTTCATCATGAATATCTATAGCAAACTTGTCATTGCGGCCTTGGCTGTTACCGGCCTGGCCATGCTTACACCCAGCGCAGAAGCGCAGCCGCTCAACGAGAGCGTCACTGTCACCTTCTCGGCACCGGTGGAGTTGCCCGGTCGCGTATTGCCAGCGGGCACGTACGTATTCGCGGCGGTTGAACCTAATGTCACGCGCATTCAGAGTGCGGGCGGGAACACGGTTTACGGAACCTACCTCACCGTACCCGAAGAACGCCGGGAAACACTAGAGAAAGGCTCGATCGTCCTCGGCGAGAACACAACGGACAGCCCCGAAAGAGTAGAGGCTTGGTTCTATCCAGGCGATTCCGTCGGCAATGAATTCATGTATCCGGCGCATAGTTCTCATCACAAATTGACGTCGGTCGTGGACAAGGCCGGCAAAGGAACCGATGTAGCCGTTACCGACACGGCGAAGGCAACCCTGGTCTCTTCGGAATTCGTGGGCAGGCACGCCGAACATGTAATCGTGAATTCAGGCGCGGCAGTCGGTCATGCCGTCAAGTACCTGGTGTCCTGAACAGTGGCGGCGGCCCTGACGACGATGCGCACTTCGCAATACTGCCCGTCGCCAGGCTGCCGCAACAGCCGCGCGATACCATAGGAGGTGTGATATGAAGCGCGAGTTTAACGTAACTTTTTGCCAGATAACCTTGCTGATATGTGCTCTGTTGTTTTTTCAAACCCCATCGATGCTGTTTGCGGAAAGCGCAGCAGACATGGACTCGCAATACAACGAACCAGCCGAAGGGACCCCGATGCTAACCGCGAATCGACTGGATGATTTGGTCGCTCCGATCGCTCTATATCCGGATCCATTGGTAAGCCAGATCCTGGTCGCGTCGACCTACCCCATCGAACTAGTGGAAGCGTATCAGTGGCTGCAACGCAATCCCGGACTGAAAGGACAGGCGCTCACCGACGCTGCACAGGAGCAGAATTGGGATCCGAGCATTCAGGCGTTACTGATATTTCCAGATATCATCCAGCGACTAAATGAAGATGTCAGGTGGACGACAAGTCTGGGTAACGCATTCCTTGCCCAGCAGGCCGATGTTATGAGCGCTATCCAGCGGATGCGCCTGAAGGCGCAGCAGGCTGGAAAGCTGGTTTCGACTCCGGAGCAGCAGGTTGTGACCACACCGGGCGCGAGTCAAACCATTGTGACGATCATTCCGACGAATCCAGAACTGATGTATGTCCCTGTTTACAACCCTGTTTGGATTTGGGGGCCGGCTACCTACTACGCATATCCCCAATGGTATTTTGCCCCACATGCTCCCGCGCTCTTCTTCAGCGCTGGCGTCCCCGTCCGCTCGTTTCTGGTTGGCGGCTGGACAGGATGGGCCGGTTGGGGTTGGTATCCTCACTGGACAAGCCACACAATTGTTGTCAACAACGCTTTTATTCAACGCTACCACTTCAATTCCGTACATTTGCTCGCTCCCACCGGAACGAGCGTGTGGGTTCACGATCCCATTCATCGTCACGGCATCCCTTATCGCCCGCCTACATTGCCCCAACACTTTCGGGCCGCAATTCCGCAGCACATGCCGGCGCCGCTGACAAGGCCTCAGATTCCGCCGAGTGGTTACTATCGCAATCCGGCAGCTGGTAGTGGCGCATTCCGGTTTCATGGTGTTCCTCAATACTTCCACGCCGCGCCACAAAGACGTCAGCGTTAACAGAAAGGCTGGCGGTGTCGTAAAGCCTCGAAGGACGAGGCTCTAAACGACACCCGCCTAGCCTCAACTTGTCCGCTCAATTCTTCACCACACTGCTCAGATTTCGACCAGTTGACGGAACCGGAATTAGAACGCGGCCTTCATTGTTGCCGTATTCGCCACTGCAATAGGCAGTTACGAATTGGATCGTGGTCATAAACATGGTGGGAATCGTGCAATTCGGAGGGACAGGAGACCCTATGCAAAAGGAACCACGTCGAAATGCATTAGTGACAGTCTGTGACGGCTTCGTGGAGGTAGAGACTGCTCTCCAAAGTCTTCAAGCACAGGGTTTCGGTCTCGCCAACGTGTCCGTAGTTGGACGAGATCTTTCGTCGGACCGAGAGGTGGTGGGTATATATCAAGTCGGCGGAGCCTGCAAATATCGAGGTCCGCTCGGAGCTTTCTGGGAAGGACTATGGGAATCTCTTGAAAACTGCGGGGTGTTCTGGACGCCGGGCTCTGGCTGGATTCTGATTGCGGGTCCGTTCACGAAGACCTTCGTGGCGAGCCAAAATTCCTCTGTGTTTTCCGGCCTGACGGCAATCGGCTCAGCTTTGTACAGTCTGGGTATTCCATTGGGAGAAGTCCTCGAATACGAAGCAGGTCTTCGGGGGACGCAACTCTTGCTGATCGTCCATGGAGCACCAACCATGGTGGAAACTGCACGGGAACTCTTAAAACCCAAATTTAAACAGTCAGTTTGACCTGCAGTCGTTAAATGCAATCGCGATCATTCAGCAACGTGCCGTCAGACGAGAGTAGTAGAATCAAGCGGCACGGTACACTGAAGATGTGGTTACTGGGAGACAAACCGCTCACGGCCGCTTTCGCTTTGGCATTGGCGATTTTTGGCGTGCTGAATTTCATGTCGTATCGAACCATGGACGGACTACTTGATGCCGAAGCTTTAACGTTTCACACGCACGACGTTATCGACATGTTGGACGATCTCCTTAACGACGTGACTCGTACAGAGAGCGCAGCCCGCGGCTTTCTGCTATCGGGTGATCGAACATACCTTACGGACTATTCAGCCGCTCGAGCTGAGATCGAACCCGAAATCCAGCAACTCCAAAAACTCACAGCAGACAGTCCCGTACAGCAGGAACATCTCAACAAATTCAAAGCGCAAGTTGCTGCGAAACTCGATTTTATTGACCAGACCGTGGCTCTCCAGTCTCGGAACGATGTTCAAAGTACGGTCAAACTGATGGAGTCAGGGCAAGGACCCCGTTTGATGCAAGACATCCAACAGCAGATCGGGTGGATGACTACCGAAGAGAAGAGACTCCTTCAACTCCGAACGGCCGTCGCTCACAGAGATGCCGAATGGTTGAACCGGTTACTCATCGTGGGCTCACTGGCTTCTTTAGGAATTCTGATCGCCGTGTTCCGCCACTTGGCTCACGAAGTACGGCGGCGAAGGTTATCCGAGACCAAGCTGCAGCATCTTAATCAGGATCTGGAATCCAAGATTATGGAACGGACGGCCGACCTCGCTGTACTGAACCGTGAACTGGAGGAACGAAACCGAGAACTAGCTCGCGCGAGCCAATTGAAGAGTGACTTCGTGTCGCGGATGAGTCATGAACTGCGCACTCCCCTGAACGCGATGAGCGGCTATCTCGATCTTCTGGCCGAGGAGAGTGCCGGGGAGTTGAATCCAAAGCAAAAACGGTATGTCGGCCATATCCGTACGGGCGCGGATCACCTGCTGGAACTGGTCAATGAGGTACTGGATCTTTCCAAAATTGAAGCCGGCAGGATTCAGCTATACCCGGAATGGTTCAACGCCGGCGCCGCATTGGCCGATGTGCTGGCGAGCGCAGACGCACTTGCTTCCGCCAGAAACATCGAGGTTGAACATCGCGTGAATCCAGATCTAGTCATCTATGCGGATCACCTTCGCTTCAAACAAATCCTGTACAACCTTATCAGCAATGCGCTGAAATTCACGCACGAGGGTGGACATGTGGTTATCGATTTTACCGAGCATGACGGCACCATTCACGTAAGCGTGAGGGATAACGGCATCGGTATTCCCCAGCAAGAGCAGCGGGCGATTTTCAATGAATTCCACCAGGCTGCCACAGCCAAAGGTGTAAAAGAAGGAACAGGTCTGGGTTTGGCAATCACGAAGCGTCTGATTGAACAGCAGGGCGGAAGGATTTGGGTCAACAGTGAACCCGGAAACGGCAGCCAATTTGTCTTTACGGTTCCCGCGCCACAGGCGGGAGTAGTCGGAGCCGGAGCGGAAGCATGACAATCGTGCGGGCACTTGACGGTGAACCCGAGGCCAGATGAGACCGCAGCCCATCCGTGTGTTGATTGTGGACGACAGCCCGGTGACACGTGAACTCGTGCGCGACGTCCTCGAGCCGCACGGCCATGAAGTTCTTGAAGCCGCGGACGGTCTATCGGCGCTTCGCGAGATTGAAGCCGGCCGGCCGCAGGTCGTCTTACTCGATATTGAGATGCCGTGGCTGGATGGCTACGAAGTGATCCGGAGGTTGCGGCAAGACCCTCGATTTCAAAATCTGCGCGTTGCTGCATTCACGGCCCACGCCATGAAGAACGAACGCGAACGAGCGCTCGAAGCGGGCTTCGACGACTACATCACGAAACCAATTCGGCCGGCTGTATTGCGGACGTTGATCGCAAGATTGGCTGGTTAAATGTGAGTTTGCGAAAAACACTCCCATATGCGTGCTTCCAACGAGCCCACAATTACTCTCCTCGCGATTGATGATGACCCCGCCAGCCTTGAGCTCGTTTCTGACGCTCTCGAGCAGATGAGCCTGCAAATCTTGACGGCGACGGATCCTCAGTCTGGACTGGAGATCGTGCGCGCAAGGCGACCCGAGATCGTTCTCCTCGACCTTCTGATGCCAGGTGTCAGCGGAATGGAATTGCTCGAAAAAATCGTATCGATTGCTCCGGAAGCCGAGGTCATTCTTGTTACGGGTCACTATTCGACGGACTCGGCAGTCGAAGCCATCCGGAAAGGAGCCAGCGACTACATAACGAAGCCCCTCTCGGTTCCCAAACTTCGCAATCGTATCGCCACTCTAGTTGAAGAGGCGCAGCGGCGACAGACTGCTGCACGTCTGGATTCTGAGCTACTGCGAACGGCCGAATTTCAGGGCATGGTCGGGCGAAGTCCCGCAATGATGGATGTGTTCGCGCGAATCCGCCGGGTGGCACCTCACTTTCGGACGGTGCTCATTACCGGGGAAACTGGAACCGGCAAAGAACTCGTCGCTCGGGCTCTGCATCAGCTCAGCCCCGCAAAGACTGGTCCCTTTGCTGTGTGTAACGCGTCCGCAGTAGTCGAAACACTTTTCGAGAGCGAATTGTTCGGTCACAAGCGAGGTGCCTTCACCGGTGCGACATATGACAAAGTAGGTTTGTTCGAATATGCGAATAGCGGATCGCTGTTCCTGGATGAAATCGGCGATATGCCGCTCGCTACGCAAGCCAAACTGCTGCGGGTACTTCAGACACAAGAAATACAGCGTGTGGGGGCACTTGAATCGCGCAAGGTAGACGTTCGAGTGATCGCGGCGACAAATCGGCCACTACGGGCAATGATCGCGGAAAAACAGTATCGGGAAGATCTTTATTACCGGCTCTCGATGGTCGAGATCACGCTCCCAAGGCTCGTCGAGCGAAAGGAGGACTTGCCCTTGTTAGCGCAACACTTCATCGGCCTGTTCTCGACACAGTATAAGAAGACCATCCACGGCATTACGGATCGTGGATTGATGGTGCTTTCGCGATATTCCTGGCCAGGTAACGTCCGCGAACTTGAAAACGTTATCGGAAATGCGTGCATGATGACCGAAGGTGAAACCATTAGCGTGCGCGACCTTCCGGACTATCTAACGGCCTCTACGACGGATGCTTTCGATGGAGAAGACCTTCCATTGGCTGAAGTCGAACGGCGTTACGCTGCTCGCGTCCTTGCGCGGACCGGAGGAAACAAGGTCCGCGCAGCAAAAATCCTAGGCATCAATCGCGCAACGCTGGCACGGCTCGTCGACGACCGGCGCCGTCCAGATGCGTGATGATGCGTGAGCTACCCGATATGTCCCGTGACAATTTACTGAGCCGTTGCTGCTGCCTTGAGCGACACGACCGGTGACGGTAGGCGGGAACCCACGGGGCCGGTGAACTCCTCTTTGGTTCCGTCATCGTAGTACTGGATGAATTTCCACGTCAGGTTCGATCCCTCTTTTGGATTGATCGCCAGCATTCCAAACTCGACAAATTCGTAAGGCTGGATCTTGCCGGTCCATGTGGCACCGACAATCTTCCCGTTGTCATCCTTCTTGAAATCGATTTTCCACCCCGGCTTGAATTCAAAGTCATAAACTTGCAAGCCCGCCGGAAATTCACCCTCTACTTTGCTCGAACCGACCTGCTTCTCATTGGGAACACGCATGGTGTACTTTTCGCGAGCCCCAACTGTCGATTCCGTTGGGTAAATTCGAATGTGCGCTGATGCCAGCTGGACACACATTGTCGCAAGGACCATCGCCAGAAAAAGTCGCCTCATGGGAACCCTCCGGGCACATATTACTACCACCTGCGAACCTTACATGGACCTATTTTCCGGTTTACTCCAGGGCTGAAACACATTCGGGTGTACAGTAGGTTTGAACACATGTGGGCGATTGAGAAGATCGAAATCAGCGGCGGGTTTCTCCCCGGCCTGACCGTCAATGTTCCCCGGGGCCTGACCTGCATCATCGGGGCACGAGGCAGTGGAAAATCAACACTCGCGGAGGCCGTCAGGTTTGCGCTCTGCGGCATTCCAGCTGCCCCGAAGCACTGTGCGGACCTTATTCAGGCGAATCTGGCAGGTGGGGCTCTTGTCACGATCACGGGTCTCGCCGAAGGTTCGAACCGCTACACAATCAAGAGAGGCCTTAAGCAGAATCCGGTTCTTCTCACGTCGGACGGAAGGGCCATCAATACTGTTGATCTGGATCGCGGCACGTTTCTGCCTCTGGATGTCTACAGCAGTCTCGAGATCGAGGAGATAGCGGATGAAGTCCTCGGCGATAAACGCCGCACCCTGCTGGACGAACTTCGTAGCGAGCAGATGCGCGCGATTCACATGTCGCTGGCGGAGAGCACGCGGGCGCTGGACGCGAATGCGGATCGAATCAGAGGCGCCCGACGAACGATGGAGGACCTGACCGAGCAGATTGAAGAGCTCGGCGACGTCCGGGCCCGGCTGAATGCGCTTGCCCCATTGGATCGTGAATCTGCTGCGGATTTCGTCCGACTTTCGCGTCAGCAGCAGCTTGATCAAAGGGAGATCGCGAAACTGGACGCCGCTGATCGTGATCTCAGAACGCTGGAACAAAATCTCGAACAAGTAGGAAAAGAAGTACAAAATGTGTTCACAGCGCGCCTGTCGGAAGAACAGTCCGCAAATGCGGACCCACTGCGCCGATATGACGATCAACTTGCAGCACTACTGGGACCAACTGAGAAACATCTTTCCGCGATTAATACCAGGATCCGCGAAGGTCAGGGCATACTGGCGCAGGCCCGCCAAAACATCACAGAAATCCACAGGACCCATGCCGGCGAGCTGGCAAGGCTAACAGCACTTAACCAGGCAGCAAGCGAGCAGGCTCGCGTCCGTGCGTCGCTCGAACAGCAAGTTGCCAAACTTGAAGCTTTGGAGCAACAGCGGGCAGAATCGAATGCCGAGTTGCAGATGCTGCTCGAGCAGCGAAAGTCGCTCAAAACCAATTACATTCTGATGCGCGATAAGATTTCGACGATGCGGGACGAGGTCGCATCTGAGCTCCAGCACGAAGCCGGCGGGCGAGTACGCATTCGCGTCATGAGAAACGCCGATCATCTGGCATACCAGCAAATGCTTGTGGACAGCCTGAAGGGAGCGCGAGTTCGTAACCAAAACGAAATCATTGCAACTCTCATGCAGCTCCGGCCCGAGCAGCTGGCCCAGCTCATTCAGTGCAATGACCTGGATTCCTTCGAAGAGCTAACGCATTTTGGAACTGAGCGCTCACGAAAGATACTGGATTCGTTTCGTGAGACTATCGATCCGCTGGTACTCGAGGTCATTGCAATCGAAGA
>Ga0114129_10005494_pt1 | contig 17916 bp, 20 predicted proteins | sample RhiMetdeltSRZDD1_FD_80071 | JGI IMG/M metagenome (GOLD analysis project Ga0114129, IMG submission 80071) | Populus rhizosphere microbial communities from Tennessee, USA - Rhizosphere MetaG P. deltoides SRZDD1 (version 2) (version 2) | ecosystem: Host-associated > Plants > Roots > Rhizosphere >...
GCCGTGCACGACCGGCTTCCCGATCAGCACCGCGGCATCGTTCACCAGGTAGCGCGTGGGGAAATTGTCCGAGCCGTCGACAATGACGTCATAGTCCTGGAAGAGGGCCATGACGTTGTCCACCGTGAGACGCTCGGGATACACGCGCACCTGGACATCCGGATTGAGCGCGTGGAGCGCCAGGGCGGCGGACGCAGTTTTGGGCATGCCGACGCGATCGGTGGTGTGCAGCACCTGGCGCTGCAAGTTCGAGCGCTCCACCACGTCCGCATCCACGATGCCCACCGTGCCGACCCCTGCCGCGGCCAGGTACAACGCCGCCGGGGAACCGAGTCCCCCAGCCCCGACCAGCAACACCTTGGCATCGAGCAGTTTGCCCTGGCCCTTTTCCCCCAGCTGACTGAGCAGAAAATGCCGGCTGTAGCGCTCCAGCTGCTCCGTACTGAGGTGCCGGTCGCGCACGATCGGGTACCCGGCTGCCTGCCACCGCGTGATCCCGCCCGCCATCGATGCGACCTGCGTGTAGCCCATGGCGCGCAGCACCTGGGCGGCCAGCAAGGAGCGCGCCCCACTGGCACAGTAGACCACGATGTCGGCATCGGTCTGGGGCAGGTGTGCTGCTGCCTGGAATTCCAAAAAACCGCGCGGAATGGTGATGGCTCCTTCGATAGACCCGGCACGCACTTCCTCTTTTTCCCGCACGTCGAGTAACACCATCTCGTCACCTTGCATGCGGCGGGCCGCCACGGCTTCGACGCTCACCTCCGGGATCGCCCGGCGGGCCGCGTCGAGGAAATCATGGGAGGTGTAGGACATACGCTGCTCCTTTCGTGCGCTCTCCTGCTTGAAATTCGCCCCCCTCTGAGCGGGGACGGACCTCTCGGCGCTACTCTCATGGGACGGAGACGCCATCTGTCTCGTGCACACCACGGCAAGGTCCTCGTGCGTCGAGGGAACGCGTGAGGCCGAGACAGGTGGTGTTGTGCTTAGCTGTGGGCGTTGTTCCGCGCATACTTGCGCTGGAATGTTTCCACTCGCCCTGCGGTATTGACCAGCTTCTGCCGGCCTGTCCACCACGGATGACACGCGGCGCAGATGGCGACGCGGAGCTGTGGGACCGTCGAGCGGGTGGCGTAGGTCGCGCCACACGCACACACAATCGTTGTTGCATCATACGTGGGATGTCTCACAGTCTTCATGAATGCCTCCTCTCGCCTTGCTGCGAGGTCGGATGCTCTGTATGGCCCGCCCTGCGGGCGGACGGTGACGGTGCCGAGCGCCGATGTCCTCAGCCTCAGGGCCAGCGAGATGCAGGTGCCAGAGGCCTGCGACGCTCTGGCACTGTCAGGGGGCCTGCTCAGCTCTCGATGTCTCCTCCCGAGCACGGCCGCACGGTGTGCACGGCTGCAGTGCCCGTTAGGCCGCCGCGGGCGGTGCTGGCCGCACCGTGCGCACCGGCTCGGTGCGGGCGCGTGCGTCTTCTGCCACAATCGCGAGGGTCAGGAGCTCGCCACTACGGATGACCAGCAGGGGTGCCGCTCTCCCGACCTGCGCTTCGACGAGGAGGCGGTGCAGGTCATCGATGCCCGCCACCGGCTGCCCCGCGTACTCCACCAGCACATCGCCCGGGCGCACGCCAGCTCGCTGGGCTGGGCTGTGTGGTTCCACCGAGAGCACCAGCATACCGCTCGTGACGGGCAGGGTATGGCGGCGCACCAGATGGCGCAAGAGCGGCACGTTTTGCCCGGCAACACCGAGAGAGCCGCGCGTGATGCGGCCGTCTTTGATGAGCCGGCCGGCCACGAACGTGGCGGTATTGATGCCGATGGCAAAGCACAGCCCCTGGGCCGGGAGAATCACCGCGGTATTCACGCCGATCACCTCGCCGCGTGATGTGACGAGTGGTCCGCCCGAATTCCCGGGGTTGAGGGCCGCGTCGGTCTGGATGACATTGTCGATCAAGCGGCCCGACTGCGACCGCAGCGAGCGTCCGAGGGCACTCACCACGCCCGCGGTTACGGTGCATTGGAATCCGTAGGGATTGCCAATGGCCACCACCAGTTGCCCGACGCGGATGGTCTGGGAGTCACCCAGCCGGGCCGGCACGAGCTGCGGGGCGTGCGTGCGCACCACGGCGATATCGGTATCGGGGTCATCACCGATCAGTTCGGCCGGCTCGCGGCGGCCATCCGCCAGGGTCACGATGAGGCGGGTGGCGTCATGCACGACGTGGCTATTGGTCACAATAAAGCCATCGGGCGTCAACAGAAAGCCCGAGCCGTGGCCCTGCACGTCTGGGGCGAGACGTGGATCAGAACGCGCCGTGCTGCCCTGTCGGTTGTGCACCTCAATATTGACCACCGCCGGGCTCACGCGTTCCGCCACGCGCACCACGGCCTGGGAATAGGCATCGAGGACCTGCGCATCAGTCAGAGGATCTGGAGCAGGGCTCTCTCTCCCAGCATGCTCGGGATCATTGGACGATACCAGTCGGAGTTCAGGTTGCATCAGTAAATCTCCTTTCGTGATGGCTGACCCACGCGACACGGGCGCTGCGAGCATGGAGGCCCTCCCAAGGCGCATGCGCCCCTCGCCCTATGAGCGGGAGGCATGGCGCTACGCCGGACCACGCGCGGCGATCTGGCGCAGGACCTCGTCCACGTGCGCCGTCAGCACACGCGTGGGCACCGCGCCGACGACGGTCTTGAGCACCTGCCCCTCGTGGAAGAACACGAGGGCGGGAATGCCCGTGATGCCATAGCGCTGGGCCACCGTGGGGTGCTCGTCGATGTTGAGCGTGCCCACGGTCAGACGCCCCGCATACTGGGTCGCGATCTCCTCGACGACCGGTCCCACGAGACGACACGGACCACACCAGGGGGCCCAAAAATCGAGCAGCACGGGACCGGGGGCGTGGAGGACGTCGTGCTCAAACCTGTTGGTCGTGATTGTCACTGGCGTTACCATACGTGTGTCCTTTCCTCTCTGGGTGGTGAGACACGCACCACGGCAGGCACCGGGCAGGCGTGCGAGTGCCGCGAGGCCCGTCCGAGCAGGCCAGAGAGCAGGGTCGTGAGGGTGTCCAGCAGCCGTGCCCACCAGCGCCGGCCGGCCGGGCGCACGCGTGCGGCCAGCGCCAGCGCCGCCGCCTCGTGCCAGAGCTCCTGCTGCCGGTATGTACAATACATCAGATCAATGTCCACCATGATGGCTCCTTTCTGCACCTTTCTTGCGCGGACGTGCCGGTTTCAAGCGGCCAGCGGCTGTGCCGTCTGCGACCGGACGAAGGCATAGAGGAGATGCGTCCGGGTGAGGATCCCAACGAGCCGCCGATGCTCCGTCACCGGGAGCGCCTGCACCTGGTGCGTGAGCATGCGGCTGGCGGCCTCCGTCACGGTATGGTCGGGGCCAATCGTGACCGGAAAGCGGGTCATGATCTCGGCCACCGTGAGCCGCTCCAGCAGGTAGTGCATCTCATGGGCGGCAAGGCTGGTGGCGGGCGAGGGCAACACCAGCCGCAGGTCGCACTCGCTGAGGAGGCCAACCAGGCGTCCATCCTCACAGACCGGGAGATGACGCAGGCGCTGCTCCTGCATCAGGCGATACGCCGCCTGCACAGACGTCTCGGGGGAGATCGCGAGCGGCGCCGGGGTCATCAGGTCCCGGACCCGGGCCGGCGGGGTCTCGGTATGCGCGGTGTCAGAGAACGTACGAGTCATAGGCTTGCTCCTCATTATATAGGAATATTGCTAAATACCTAATTAGCCAGTCAAACATCAGGCTCCAGAGCTGCAGCCGCCCGCCTCATCGCAGGACGCACACGCGCTCACGGAGCCCGCGTCGAATTATAAAGAGTTAAATAGCTCCATACCTTAGAGCCGGAAACACCACATCCTTCGCATGACCAGCGCCCCTGTGCCTAGGAGCGCAGCGCGGGCGCCCCCGCCAACGCCGTCGCTACGGTGCGTTGGTACGCGTCGAAGACGTCCCGCCGCATGCGATAGTAGTTGAATTGCCCTTGCCGCCGTGGCTCGACGAGGCCGGCGTCGGTCAGGACCTTGAGATGCTGGGAGACTGTCGCCTGCGTGATCGGGAAGTCCCGGGCGAGGTCCCCACAACAGCGTTCCTGCGCATGGGCAATGGCCTGCAAAATGCGAAACCGCGTGGGGTCCGCGAGGGCTTTGGTAATTTTCATGACGTGCTGCGGCGTCAGCATGATCGTCGTCCATTGAGTTTATCGGTATATAGCCATTTGCCTAAATATACGTACCGCTGTCGCAGATGTCAAGGGCGGGGGTCTGTCCACACGCGATCGTCTCCGGGGTGGGCGGGAAGGCGCGGTCCCCGTGACACGGCCTCGCGGGAGAGGGCGTCGTAGAGACGTGGACGTCTCCCGCGAGCTGACGGACGCGAACCCGGCGGCACCCCCAACGGTCGTGCCGCGGCCAACAGCCCCCTGATCCATTGGCTCCGTCGATCCGCTTTCGTCCGTGCCCAACGCCGTGTCGCCCGTGCCCCATGGATGAGCAGTGTACGGAGGGAGCTGTCGCCTCGCTTGCTGATCCCCAACAACCGGGTCTGCCCCCCCGTCGAGTATTTGAGTTTATCCCGATTAAACGTTAAGTACCGATAGCACCTGGATATATGGTCTACGGTGCAAATGTCGTAACCTCCTGTTTCCTGGAGTGTCAGAAGCCTGGTGAGCTTAAATCGAGATAACCTCAATCGAACAAAGTTACACAGTAATTTTTCAAAACAACTGTCACCTTTTCTTCCAGCTTATTTGCTAACCCTGTCGTCATTCGCCACGCTATTAACCAATTTTTAGTCACGCTATTTGGTAATGTGACGTGAATTGAATCAGAAAATTAACCAAAAGCGGCAATCAGCGGACACAATCACGTACAATGGCCGCATGTAATTTTGTTCGCTCCGTCTGCCCGCAATGATAGAGAGGCTCCTGCACGTGTACTCACCCCGCTCATTCAGCCCGTCTGCCGCATGTCACGCTGGTGCTCCTGGCGGTACTTCGCCGGCGATACGCCGAAAACCCGCCGAAACACCTTCCCGAACGCGCTCTCAGACGCATACCCGACGGCAGAGGCAATTGTACCCAGTGTGACGGGGTACTGCGCACACAGCATGCTCGCGGCACGCACCATGCGCCATTGCGTGAGATGCGCGAGCGGGGTGTCTCCGACCAGGGCCCGGAAGCGGGCAGCGAACGCCGAGCGCGACATGGACACCTTGCGGGCCAATGCTGGGACCGTCCAGGCACGCCCTGGCTCGGCGTGCATCAGCCGCAACGCCGCCGCGATGTGCGGGTCGGCTAAACCGCGGAGCCAGCTCGGATTCCTCTCCGGATAGGGCGCGTGGATGTGCGTCCGCAGCGCCTGCACGAACAGCACTTCGGCCAGCCGGTCCACGATCACGGCAGCGCCGGGCAGATCCTGCCCGAGTTCGGTGGCGATGAACTGGAGCGTCGACTGAAACCAGGGCGGCGCGTGGGCCGCGGACGCGGAGACCTGGAGGATCGGCGGCAGGTCCTTGACCAACCACTCACTTTCCGGCGTCGCGAACGTGAAGCAGCCGGCAATGACCGAGGTGGGCATCCCGCCACCCCCCGCCGTGATGACGCGCGTCTGCTGAAAGGCTGCGGGCGAGCTCACGTCCAGCACGGACCGCACCGCAATCTCTGGACTGCTCCGCAGGGAGTACCTGTGCGGGGCCGGCAGGAAGACGAAATCGCCCCCTACCAACGGGACCAAGGCCTGTTGGTCGACCCCGAGGCAGCAGGCCCCACGGGTCACCATCAGGCAGATGCCCTTGTCGCCGGGAAATGTAAAGCCCCACGGGGCCGTGAATTCCAACCGCCCATAGAGGCGCCCCTGGGTCCGCAGCAAGTGGATGACTTCGGCGAGCACATCCATGACGGCTCCCTTTTCTGGCGTTTTCGACCAGAAATATGGCGGATCAGCTCTGATCAGTCCAGACGTCTTGGCGTATTGTATCACCAAGACCACAACGTCTCCATGGGCAAGACACCCGGAGGCACAGCGAGCCGCTGCCGGTATCTGTAGACGTCGCTGTCTCGACCCGCGCTCACGGGCTCCCATGGTTTGCCCGACATGCCGCATCTTTCCAGGAAGGAGTATGCGATGGAGCACCACGCGTTTCGGCCGACGGATCGACTACAAGGGCCAGGTATGCACGACGCCTTCGCCCCCGAATTGACCAGGAAGCGTGCCCTCGTGACCGGTGGCACCCGCGGCATCGGCGCCGCCATCGTGCACCGCCTCCGCGATGTAGGCGCCACGGTGGTCACCACGGCGCGCTCCACCCCCCAGGACCTCGCGCAGCCGGAGCGGTTCGTCGCCGCCGACCTCAGCACTGCCGTGGGGACGGAGCAGGTCGTCCGTACGGTGCGGGAGCGCCTCGGCGGCCTCGACATTCTGGTCCACAATGTCGGCGGGTCCTCGGCCCCAGGCGGTGGCTTTGCCGCCCTTACGGACGACGCGTGGCAGGACGCGTTGAACACCAACCTGCTCGCCGCCGTACGGCTCGACCGGGGACTACTGCCGCTGATGCTCGCGCAGGGGGCCGGCGTCATCATTCACATCTCCTCGATCCAGCGACGCCTGCCACTGTTTGAGGCGACCCTCGCGTATGCCGCCGCGAAGGCGGCGCTGAGCACCTACAGCAAGGGACTGTCGAATGAAGTCGGCCCCAAAGGCGTTCGGGTCGTCAGCGTGGCGCCGGGCTTCACCGAGACCACGGCCGCCAGCGCGCTGATCGACCGCCTGGCGGCGACCACTGACACCGACCGGCAGACGGCGCGTGCACAATTAATGCAGTCCCTTGGCGGCATCCCGCTCGGCCGTCCGGCCTGGCCGACAGAGGTCGCCGAGCTGGTCGCCTTCCTCGTCTCGGATCGCGCCGCATCGATCACCGGCAGCGAGTATGTTATCGACGGAGGCACCATCCCGACGATCTGACAGCTCCCCTGCTCACGGATCGCTTGCTACGCTTGGCCGCCGGTGCGCGCGTGGGTGCGGTGGAGCACGACCGCGCTATGCGAGCCGAGAGGTCTGCCAGACCAGCAGTGACCACAGTATCATACCTGGAAGGCCTCATGGGAGCGTCGGTGAACTGAGCCACCACGAGCCGAATTAAGCGTTATAGATCAGGTGGTTGAAAGGTTCGCAATCAGGTAAAAAATGCGAACGCTGTTCGCTTTTCGAAGAGCGGCGCAATTTTGCGTAAGGCCAATGATAAAGCCTTATTTTCCAAACCTTACAGCAAATTAAAAGCGAAGGGAATTCATCTTTTCAAGGAGATTACGAACCATAGTGGCTTTATATCGCAGCTACGCTCCCATTAGGTCTAGTACATAGTTGTCACCACGTCACTCGTGCGAGGCATGTGTGCCTTCGCGGGCCTGCGTCCGCTGCACGATCCGTCGGTTCGTCTCCGCCAGATGGTCACAAAAGTTGAACCGCCGGAATCCGGTGACCCGGCGCTCGCACGTATCGGCCACGACGTGAGACATGGCAGCCTTCGGGTTCCGCTCGTAGAGGCCAACGACGCTCGCGAGCAGAGTCTCGCCGATGTCCAGCCAGGGGTAGGCGTCGAGTACCCGGTCGATGACCTCGTCCGTCACCACTCCGGGCGGAAGCAAGGCCAGATCGGTGGCGATTCCCATGTGGCACAGCGCGATCTCCGGGCCCTTCCGGAGCGGGATTTCGGCCGTCGTGTGCAGGGCGATCGCGTCCCAAACAATCTCCAGGTACCGCTCGCTCATCCCCTGCCGCGCCAGGAACTCTTTCGCGGCGTCGGCCCCCTCCACTTCGAACCGAGCTTCGACAGGGGCGACCCGCGTCAACCCCAGGTCGTGCAGAACTGCCGACACGCACAGGACCTCGCGGTCGTACTGGAACCCTCGCGCCCGGCCGATCTGGTCGGCATAGATCGCGGACCGCATGACGTGATGGAAGAGGAACGGCTCAGAAACGGCCCGCGCGTACTCGATAGAAGCTCGGCACAACGCGCTGTCCGGCAGTTGGATTTCGGGTATCGCTCCCACTGTAAGTCTCCTCTTAAAGGTCTGATTCATGTTTGTGAAGTGGTGAGCATGCTGTTGCCGTTCGCGCTTTGCGCAGCCGGCACCTCACATAGTCGCCCTCCGCCACAATGAGACCTGGCTCATACTTGAAGTCGGCCGGGAGGTTTCCCAAGAGTGCCTTGATCGCGGCGGTGCCGTTCGGAATCCGTGGGTTGTGCTGCTGAGAGTCAGCGCTGCACAGGCGGTCGAGAACGGTGGGATCACGATCGATGAAAACCCCCTTGATCCCCGCAAGAACCAGTGCCTTGTCGGCGTTGGCGGCAGTTGACTTTTCAGTGCTCATCGCCGCTCCTCCAGGTCGATAGGGTCAATCAGCATCTCGCTTCGGTCTACTTCGGGTTGGACCCTGGGAGTGAGGTCTACCGTCACTTATTGGCGGATCTGCTGCAACGCAGTCAGCCAGTTCTCGACGTGATAACAAGACGCGAGCTACCGATTCTTCAAAGTGAACAGGTCATTCCTCGCCCTGGCCAGGGCGAGGGGATAAAAATCACCACTACATAACCCTGACGGTACCGCTCAACCCGTCGCCTGCAGCTGGGGTGCGACCCGCTCGAGGATTGAGTCGAATGCGCGCAGTCGCGGCGCAAAGCGTTGATCCACCGCGCCCTTGATCTCCGCTGGCGCGAGGGCGGGAGTGCCCGCCTGGAAGGGTGGCTGGGGATCATATTCGAGCGCCAGCTGCACGGCCTGGGCGACAGACGCGCCGGCAATCTCGTGCAGGACCGTGAAGGCGAAGTCGATCCCGGCGGTCACGCCGCCGCCAGTGAACGTCCGACCATCGCGTACCACGCGCTCCCGTACGGGAATGGCGCCGACGCGCGGCAGCAGGTGATGATACGCCCAATGTGTCGTGGCGCGCGTGTGCTGCAGCAACCCCGCCGCGCCGAGAATGAAGGCGCCGGTGCAGACGGACGTCACGTATTGCGCGCCGGCGCCCTGTTCGCGCACGAAGGCAATCGTCGCCTCGTCCTCGATGGCCTGGTCGACGCCGAAGCCGCCGGGGATGCAGAGCAGATCGAGCGGCGGGCACTCTGCAAAGGTTGTGGTCGGCACAATCGCCATGCCGCAACCGGACGGCACGGGCACACGGGTCTTGGCCACGATTTCCGTCCTGGCGCCGGGCAGGCGGTGCAGCACCTGCAACGGCCCGGTGAAATCGAGTTGCGTCAGATTGGGAAAGATCACAAAGCCCGTGGTGAATTCGCGCATGGCCATATCTCCTGTACAAAGGTGGTAGAGGCTGCGCTGCAAGCCGCAGACCGGTGGACGAGACGCCATGTTCGTCCAGGCGCTCCTTCTGGCGCATGCCTCGCATGGTGCCGCGTGCATGTACGCGGCGATGTCCGGTACATGGACTCACGGAACCGGCTGGCACCATTCGACAGAAAATATACTCCGGAGCCGTGCTGACAGAAATGACAAAGACCCCACGATTTCTGCCATTTATTTTGTGGTCAGCGCCGTCATTTTCGGCGATAATCACCGCCACGGCTCTGCGACCCGACCTCCGGCCGGTGCCGCGCCTGGTGGCGCGTTACGCTGCGACACGACAGGCACGGTTGGCGGTCGGGGGGCTCTCGATCATGAAACCTGTGGTGCGGTGAGGGAAGGGAAGCAGTGGAGACAAACGCAGCACAGCCCGGACTGCAACATACCGCCGACCGGCGGGCGCTCCGCGTGGTAGTCTTGGCGTCACCCCCCATTGAAGAACTGGACGTGGTTGGGCCTGTCGAGGTCTTTGCTGCGGTCAACCGCCTGCGCACCGTGCGCCAACTGGCCCCGCTGTACGAGATTGAACTGCTGAGTACGGAAAGAAAGCGCCGGATCGCGGGAGATGCTGGCCTGGCGCTGCTGGCGCACGGTCACTACCGCGAGCTGCGCGGCCACGTGGATACCCTGCTGATCGCCGGCGGCTCCGGGGCCATGCACGCGCATGCGCCGGTGGTGCTCGAGTGGGTACGGCAGCTCGCCGGGCAGGTCCGCCGCCTCTGCTCCGTCTGCACTGGCGCCTTTCTGCTTGCGGAAGCTGGCCTGTTGCATGGGCGCCAGGCGACCACCCACTGGCGCTGGGCCCGCACACTCGCGGCGCAATACCCCACGGTGACCGTCAATCCCCAGCCGATCTGGATCCAGGATGGCCATATCTATACCTCGGCGGGCGTCACGGCCGGCATGGATCTCGCGTTAGCACTGGTGGAAGAGGATTGTGGGCAGGCGATGGCGTTGGCCGTTGCCAGAGGGCTGGTGCTGTTTTTGCGCCGCCCAGGCGGGCAAGCGCAATTCAGTGTGTCCTTAGCCACCCAAACGTCGGCCCGGCGCTCCCTCCACGAGTTACAGAGCTGGATTGCGGAGCATCTGGCCGAGGATCTCTCGGTGGACGCCCTGGCCGCCCACATGGCCATGAGCCCGCGCCATTTTGCCCGGGTCTTTACCCAGGAATTGGGGATACCGCCAGGCCGTTATGTGGAACAGGCCCGCCTGGAAGCGGCCCGCCGCCAACTGGAACTGACCGCCAAGAGCCAGGAAGAGATTGCCGCCAGTTGTGGCTTCGGGAGTGCGGAACTCTTGCGGCGCGCCTTTCTCCGTGTCCTGGAAAGTACCCCAGGCCGGTATCGCACCCTGTTCCATTCCGCCACCCGCATTGACCACCGCTCACGTGTGCGCGTGGGCAGTGGATGAATCCGCTGCGGGTTTGGGCTCTGAGGAGCGTCCGTGACGAGGCTTCTCGGGCTTGCGAGGCCTCTGGGAGGCGACATGGGGAGCGTTGCGCTACCAGACCTGAGTGAGGAGACAGATCAACCCGAGAGTGACCAGCAGGAGTTGGTAAAACAGCAGGTTCGGGGAATACGACCCTCGGAAGCGCACCTCCCAGAGCTCCCGCCGTCACCCACCGGCGGACATATCGCGCCTGGGGTGTGCACGCACGCAGCACGCCAGCGCCCTGCCTTTTTCGCAAACCCCTCTACCGACAAGTGCCACACGCGGAAGCTCAGCACGATATTGCCCATTGCCCTCCTTGATGGTGAATTCAGCCACTGTGGGCACGTTAGAGGGCAGGAGGTGCGGGGAAAACGTGGCATATTGGCGCATGATAGATGCGCTCCGCTGCCAAAAATCAGCATCGGCAACCCCATCAGCCGGTCGCAGTTTTTCCATGCCAAACAGACTGATCAATGATCCGGTCAAAAATCAGGCGGCGATAGCGCCGTAAGTCCTGAGTTCGTCATAGCAGGCATGATTTTTTACCCAAGTCGGGTCCAGAGCCAACTTCTCCATAAAGACATCGAGCAATCGTTCGTTGAAGTGACACTGCTTCCAGCTTGCCATCGAGAAGACGTGTGGCTCCTGGCCCTGCGGCATACCCAAGTCCTCTGCACGCACCAGATTGAGTGTCGCCAACGAGGCGTTGAAATGAAAATCTAAGGCTGCGGCGGCGCGTGCCTGACAATCGAGAAGCCCAGTGAACTGTTTACTGTCGCGGAAGAGAAATTCGATCTGAAAACGCGCGGCGTAGAGTTCCACCAGCTTGTGTCCGTTCAGCTCCGGATCAGTCGAGGCCAGCACGATGAAACGCGGCTTGGCCGGGTCTTTCTGGTTGAGAAGGACCACGATACGCAAGCGACGCTGCAGCGTCTTGTGCCACACCACGGCGGTATACAAGTGCAGATGCGGCTCATCTGCTCGTGTGCCGAGATCCTCGAAACGGCTCAAGTCTTGGAAGTTGACCTTCCCCGCATATTTGCGCCGTGCCCCACGGCGCTTCGGGTGTGGTCCAGTGTAGAGAAACACGCAGTCGGCATCGCTCCGCAGTTTGGTGATCGCATGCAGATCGAGGCTAACAACTGCATCAATATATTTCTTCTTCGCATAGTAGCCATCTACGCAATGATAGGTGATACTCGGCGGCAAGCGATGCCGATGCGCACGCAGTTGCTGCGTGTAGAAGTCGACCCGCGTGTTTTCCGGCTCGGCCTGTGTGGCGTCCTCTCCTGGTGGTGTCTGCCCGGCGGCGAGCGTAAAAGCACACCGGCGTGTGACATCGACCACGGCAAGCGTGGAAATCTCTAGTCCACGTTCGGCACGGCTCGCACAACCATTGAAGAAGTGCCCGAGACCGAACGTTTGCTTGCCACTCTTTGGAATGAAGGACGCGTCATGCGCTGAGACCAGTTCCGCGTGCGGGTCGAGCGCCATCAGCAGCACACGCTGATGAAAGTCGGGCCAGTCAAACGGCTCCCGAAACTGCCGGGCGATGGTACGTTCCGAGTAGTCACAGTAGCGACTCAGGTTGCGGAAGTTGACGCGACCGCGTAGCACAAGGATCGTGACGAACAACGTGGCGAGGAACTTCCGTTGGGGTTGACTGAGTCCGGGCATCTGTTTCAGGATGTCGTGGACAAGTGTCATAAGCCATGCACCAGTTAGAGTAGGAGTGGGATACGATCACCCCATTTAACCAGCTCGTGGCCTCCTTTGTTAACCCCCTGCACTCAAAAAATGGCCGAAGTATTGACTGATAAGGTACTCCAGCAATTGCGTCCGTGACGGATAGGCATGCCAAAGCCCCTTTTCTCCCCCCGTGCCGCCGCCGCGTCGCCCCAGCCCTCCGCTCGACGACCGCGTGCCGCGCGCCGCAATCGGTATGGCCCGCGGTCGCCATGTGGCGCCAGGTAGATGTCCATCACGAAGTTGATGACCCATAAGATGACCCCGACCGCGTAGAACAACTGCAGGCGAATCGACAGTTCCTTTAGCAGGTCTTCAGGGAGCGTTGTCGTCCAGTGGCTGTCGAGATTTGAGACTTCTTGGGATCGTGGCCCTGGTTCGAGGAATTTAGGCTGAGGTGTGCAGAGCGTCTGCGTGCGATCAAGAGCTCGTGACGTCATCTGTTCCTCCTGCATCGTGGTCCACTTCCGTAGCCCCACACACTCTCTCTCGAAAAACCCATTCGCGTATGTAGGCCGGACAGTTTCTAAGTTCGATTCCGCTCGCCTCCGCATGCGCAAGAGCCTTGACCGCTTCACTACTCACCAGAGTGACCTCTGTGAGATCAATGGCCAGTCCGCCTTTCGCTCTCTTCTCTTTCTGGGTCAATTCCCGCAGCGTCTCGACGTGCGTACCGTCAATGCGTCCACTCACGTGCAAGACCACAAAGCCATCCGGAGCAAGAATTCGTTCAATTTTGCAGGTCATCACGCACTCCGGTTCAAGCTCGGTGCCACGGAAGTTCAACCTCTCCAGTACACGCTCCTACCGAGCCGACTTGCGCTACATTCCAGTGGCGCCCACCATTACCAGGCGCTTCGGGCTCCGCGGTCGGAACTTTCATCCACGATCCGAAGGTGTTGCAAAGCGCGTTCATTGAAGCCACTTGGTGAGTCGCTGTCATGACAGTGCGCGCTCCTCCAGCCAATCGACAAAGAGCAGGCGCTCCGCAAACAGCCACGAGCCGTCCATCTTCACGAACGTGTCGAGGTAACGGAGCGAAGCGAGCATCAAGCGTCGCTTTCCGCCGTCGACCGTGACGTGATACGCGAGACAGTAGGTCTCGCCGGTTCCGCGGTCGTCGGTCAGCGTGAAGATTGTGCTCTGTCCGACGAAGTGCGTAGTGGCGTCGTACTTGTTCAGCTCTGCGAAGACTGAAGCGAGCGCCTCGCGCGAGTGTAGCTCCTGTGAAGGCGTCGAATCCTTGGCGTTCATATACACCACGAAGTGGGCGTCTTCGGTAAAGAGAGACATCTGACCTTTCGCGTCGCGCCGATCGGCGCAGTGCGCGTAGGCTTCGACGAGTTCTCGGATAGCCAGGCGATCCGCGGCTTCGGTTGGGGAGATGGTGACGTGCTTGCGCATGAGTTGGTCTCCTTGTTCGATTCATTCAGGCGCGGCGAGAGTGTGCACTCGAGGATCGCCTGCGGTTCGAGAAATGCCTCGATCCCGAACATGCCGAACTTGCGGCCGAGGCCGGAGCGCTTGAACCCGCCGAGCGGCGCCTGCTGATCGGCGAGCATGCAGCCGGGCTGAATCACCGACACCCCGGACCACGTGCGTTCGCCTCGTCGTTACACGGTCGTCAACGGTAGGCTCCGATACCTCTTTCGAGTCAATCGAAAGAGAGCATTGACGACGGCCGGCGCGATCACAGGTACGGGTGGTTCGCCGACGCCGGTTGGCTGCTCGGCGCTGGGCACAATGTGGACGTCGATCGATACCGGCGTGTCAGGCATATAGGGCGGCGCGTACCGGTCGAAGTTGCCTTGTTCAACGTGCCCGTCTTTCAGCGTAATCGCTCCGTTCGCCATGAGCTGCGTCAGGCCGAAGACCAGACCGCCCTGCATTTGGTTCTCGATCGACAGGGGATTCACGGCCAAACCGCAATCGACCGCGAGCGTCGCACGGTGCATTCTTGGACGCTTATTCTCAATCGAGACCTCGACCGCGCACGCCACGCACGTGCCGTTATATTCGCTGCAGGCGATGCCGGAAGCGTGATTCCGTGGAAGCCGGTGACGCCAACCGCTCTTTTGATCCAAAAGGGTAAGCGAGGTGCGGAACTTCTTGGCGTCCGGCTTGAGCAGTTTGAGCCGGTAAGCGATTGGGTCGGCCTTGGCGCGCGTGGCCAGCTCATCGACCAAGGTCTCCCTCACGAAGCTGTTGTGGCCGTAACCAACAGATCGGTGAGACAGCGTCGGAACATTCGCCTTCGGATGGTGCACGGAAAGATGCATATTCGGCAATGTGTAGGGAGAATCGTCGGTTCCTTCAGTCGCCAGTCTGTCGACTCCATTTTTAACCAGAATTGCCTCCTGTATGACGCCGGTGCCGATGACGAAGGACTGTCCGACAATCACGTGTTTCCACGTGATGGGCATCCCGTCCGGACCGATCCCTACCTCAACACGATGAACAAACATGGGACGGTAGTAACCGGACTTCATGTCGTCTTCGCGGGTGTAGATCAGCTTAACGGGTGTGCCGGGCAGGCGCTGGGCAATAGCGGCCGCCTCGCGCACGAAGTGCGAGTCCGTCGTCCCGCGTCTCCCGAATGAGCCGCCGGCGGCGAGCACGTGGAACGTGACCTGCTCCGGTCTTAGCCCCAGTACTTCTGCGATGGCGGCCTGTTCCCACGTCGCGATTTGAGATGGGGCCCAGGCCTCCGCTCGGTCCCTATCGTAGCGGACGGTGAGGTTGAGCGGCTCCATTGGCGCGTGGGCCAGGTAAGGAAACTCGTACTCAGCTTGAATGCGATCAGAGGCCGGGATGTGGTCTATCGCGTGCTCATCGCCCAGCCTGACAGCGATATTGCCCGGCATTTGCGCTATCTCTTTGTACTTGGCGAACAACTGCAAGCTGTCCGGATGGTCGATGCCCGATAAGTCCCAATCAACTTTCATTCGGTCTCGCGCTTGCTTGGCGGCCCAGAAACGGTCAGCCACCACTGCGACAGCGCTTCCGGTCACAAGCGGGATTTCGAAGATGTCCCGTACTCCGGAAACGTTACGCGCTTCGCGATCGTCAAAACCCCGTACACGGCCGCCAAAGACAGGTGGGCGCGCCAGAAGGGCGATGAGCATTCCTGGCAGGTCGAGATCGAGGCTGAACTTTTGGGATCCGTCGCACTTCGCGCGGCTGTCGAGCCGCCGCACAGGTTTGCCGATAAGATGAAATTGCGATGCGCCCTTGAGTTGCACGACCGTCGGCGCCGGCCTGCGAGCTGCATCCTCCGCCAACTCAGCATAGCGAGCGGAACGGTTTCCCGGGCCGTATACCACGCTGTCTTTTGTCCGGCATTGGTCTGCTGGAACGCCCCATCGGTCCGCCGCGGTGGCGATCAGCATTGCCCGCGTCTTGGCTCCCAACTCGCGATACTGCTGGAACGAATTGGGGATAGAACACGATCCGCCGATCATTTGGATCCCGATTAAGGGATCCTTGTAGAGTTCGCCGGCAGGGGCAAGTTGTGCGATTACTTGAGACCAGTCGGCGTCCAACTCGTCGGCCAGGATCATCGGTAGCGCCGTTTGTGCGCCCTGTCCTACTTCCAGCCGGTTCACTGTGATAACTATCTTCCCATCGGGCCTGATGTTGACGAATGCCTCCGGCGGATAGACCTTCGCGGGCGGAGCCTGATTTCGCTCCGGCGCGGCTGCCGACAGATCGAGGTACAACGAAACCAACAAGCCGCCGGCTGCCGCCGCTGATGCACACAGGAAGCTGCGTCGGTTCACATGCATATCGGTTTCATCTTTTGGCGTTGCTCGCATGGCGCCTCCTTACGTCAGTTGGCCAGACGCTCTCTTGATGGCTTCACGGATGCGCACGTAGGTGCCGCAGCGACAGAGATTGCCGCCCAGCGATTGCTCGATGTTCGCGTCGGTGGGTCTCGCCGTCGTCTTCAGCAGCGCGACCGCGCTCATGATCTGTCCGCTCTGACAATACCCGCACTGCACGACATCCTTTTCCACCCAGGCGTCCTGCACCGCTCGACCCACAGGATCATTTCCTATCCCTTCAATGGTCACGATCGGACGGTCCCCGATCAGCGATACCGGCACGACACACGAGCGTGTCGCAATGCCGGCAACGTGCACCGTACATGCGCCGCAGGCGCTGATCCCGCAACCGTATTTGGTGCCCGTCAACTTCAACTCTTCACGCAGCACCCACAGGAGCGGCGTCGTTGGATCAACGTTCACCTGTTTGCGCTGGCCATTGACATTGAGTTCATACGTTGCCATGGCGGTTCTCCTATCTTCCCGGCGGGCACGGTGTCCCGGCTTCCACCCAACGGCGGGTCGCGGCGACAAATTCTTCATGTGTCAGCGGCGGCAGTGTGCGCATCGTGCCGTCGGGTCGCCGGCCGGGCTGCCAGGCCCAGCGGACGAGCGCCTCATCTTCGTGGTGCTTGAGCAGGCCCGGCCCGTCAAGGTGGTGATTCTTTGACTGATCGGTGATGGCACGGCACACCGCCACGCTCGACAAGGGCTCGTCATTCAGGTCTTGCCATCGCATGGATAGTGGCGCCAAATGCCAGTTGTGACCACCGGGCACTCCCGTGCTGTCGGCATTCGTCTCCTGATGACAACTCGCACAATTCAGTCCGGCCACCCCTTTGCCTTCTGGACCTCGAATGACGTTGGCGAAATGACGGCGCCGATCATCGCCCTGTTGAGGGTAATTCGTTGCCGTATGGCAGTTGATGCAGCGTGGACTGGTCAGTACAGAGTAGACCTGCTGCCAGGCGACGAGGCCCTCCGTTCGCGTCCTCGCACGGTCCCCATGCCGCGCTTGGGGGCTCGCAAAACTCATCAACAATAGCCCCGCACCACAAGCGACCAGAATGACAGTGACTGACCGCAGAATGCGGTTTGCGTTGGGCGCGGCCTGGTCAAACACGCTACCCGTGCGGCGAGAGCGAAGCAACATGACTACACCTCCTGCTCGGTTGGCCGTATCCGGATCGTGTTGACGGCGACGCGCCGTAGCCGGGTCACGACGTAGCACACAGTGCCGGCAACGTCCATGTCGTCGAAATCGAACCCGCGACCGAGCGCGTTAACTATCAGCGCCTACATATGCGTCTTTCCTCCAGTTGCTTCCCTGAGAGATAGTTAGGCATTCTGCACACTTTATGCCATGCGTAATCTACAGAAACCAATGACTTTATGAATTCAGGTCTCGTCGTGAAATTGGTGGATTTTGGTGAGACAGGTGAATTTAGTGAGTTTGGTGAATTTAGTGAGGAGGATCAGGTTTTACCGGTACTTGAACTGCCACTTGTTAATTTTGAAAAC
>Ga0114129_10005495_pt1 | contig 17913 bp, 16 predicted proteins | sample RhiMetdeltSRZDD1_FD_80071 | JGI IMG/M metagenome (GOLD analysis project Ga0114129, IMG submission 80071) | Populus rhizosphere microbial communities from Tennessee, USA - Rhizosphere MetaG P. deltoides SRZDD1 (version 2) (version 2) | ecosystem: Host-associated > Plants > Roots > Rhizosphere >...
CATCAGGTGGGGCTCGACGCCGACATCTGGCTTACGCCCATGCCCGACCGCGAGCTCACGCGCGAGGAGCGCGAGGAAATGTCAGCCATTATGGTCGTCGCGGAAGACCGCACCGACGTCGATCCGAAGGTGTGGACGCCGGCGCATCTCAACGTGATCAAGGCGGCGGCGAAGGACCCGCAAGTCGCCCGCATCTTCGTCAACGCGGCGATCAAGAAGGCCTTGTGCCGCGACGCCGGCAACGACCGCCATTGGCTCAACAAGGTACAGCCGTGGTGGGGGCACGATTATCACTTCCACGTTCGGCTCATTTGTCCCTCCGACAATCCCGAATGCACGCCGCAGCCGCCGCGGCCGGCCGACGAGGGCTGCGGCAAGGAGCTCGACCACTGGTTCACCGAAGCGATCCTGCACCCCAAGCCATCGCCGGCGCCGCCGAAGCCGCGGCCCGGGCCGCGCATGGCCGACTTGCCGGACGCCTGCCGCCGCGTGCTGTTGGCGCCATAGGCCGGAGCTCGATCGCGGCTCGCTTTTGGCTCCGCCACGGCATAAGTATTTGGTCATTCCGGACGAACCGCTGAATCTGGCCCAATGACCAAAAGCGAACAGGCGAACCCGAACACCGACGAGCTTCGCATCCTCGGCGAGCTCGAAAAAAAGATCCTTTGGCTCGCCAGCTGGACCATCCACAACGCCAATCATCTGCGCGAGAGCGCCGACGGCCTGAAGGTCGGCGGCCACCAGGCCTCGTCGGCCTCGCTGGCCACCATCATGACCGCGCTCTATTTCCGCGCGCTGCGTCCGCAGGATCGGGTGGCGGTCAAGCCGCATGCGAGCCCGATCTATCATGCCATCCAGTATCTGTTCGGCCGCCAGAGCCGGCAGAAGCTCGAGGACTTTCGCGGCTACAAGGGCGCGCAGAGCTATCCCTCGCGCACCAAGGACACCGACGACGTCGATTTCTCCACCGGCTCGGTCGGGCTCGGCGTCGCGCAGACGCTGTTCTCGTCCCTGGTGCAGGACTATGTCCGCGCCCACGGCTGGGGGTTGGACCAACCCGAAGGCCGCATGATCGCGCTGGTCGGCGACGCCGAGCTCGACGAGGGCAACATCTTCGAGGCGATCCTCGAAGGCTGGAAGCAGGGCCTGCGCAATTGCTGGTGGATCATCGACTACAATCGCCAGAGCCTCGACGCGGTGATCCGCGAAGGCCTGTGGGCGCGCTACGAGGCGCTGTTCCAGGCCTTCGGCTGGGACGTGGTCATTCTCAAATACGGCTCGCTGCTGAACGAGGCATTCCGCGAACCCGGCGGCGACCGGCTGCGCCAATGGATCGACAATTGTCCCAACCAGCTCTACTCCGCGCTCGTGTTCCAGGGTGGCGCCGCTTGGCGTCGGCGGCTGCTCGACGAGATCGGTGATCAAGGCTCGGTCACCCGGCTGATCGAAGCGCGCTCGGATGACGAGCTGGCGCGGCTGATGACCAATCTCGCCGGCCATGATCTCCCCTCGCTCCTCGAGGCCTTCGGCAAGGTCGATCACGAACGGCCGATCTGCTTCATCTGCTACACCATCAAGGGTTTCGGGCTGCCGTTTGCCGGCCACAAGGACAACCATGCCGGCCTGATGACGCCGGCGCAGGTCGAAAGCCTGCGCCGCGCGATGAATGTCAGGCCCGGGCACGAATGGGACAAGTTCGAGGGCCTGAGCATCGCGCCGGCGGTGCTGCAGACGTTCCTCGATCAGGTGCCGTTTGTCGCAGGCCAGCGCCGTCACCGCGCCGCGCGCCTCCCGGCGCCGGCGCAGTTGCCGGTGACCATCCAGCCGGTGATGTCGACGCAGGCCGGGTTCGGCGCATTGCTCAACGAGCTCGGCCGCGAGCAGAGCGAGCTCGCGGACCGGGTCGTCACCACGTCACCCGACGTCACGGTCTCGACCAATCTCGGGCCCTGGGTCAACCGCCGCGGCTTGTTCGCGCGCGAGAAGCTCGCCGATACCTTCAAGAGCGAGCGCATTCCCTCCACCTTCAACTGGGACTTTTCGCCCAAGGGCCAGCACATCGAGCTCGGCATCGCCGAGATGAACCTGTTCACCCTGCTGTCGGCGCTCGGACTCTCGCACGCGATCAATGGCGAGCGGCTGATCCCGATCGGCACGCTCTATGATCCGTTCATTCAGCGCGGCCTCGATGCGCTCAACTACGCCTGCTACCAGGAGGCCCGCTTCATCCTGGTGGCGACGCCGTCGGGCCTGTCGCTGGCGCCCGAAGGCGGCGCGCACCAGTCGATCGCGACGCCGCTGATCGGTCTCGCGCAAGACGGACTGGCGGCCTTCGAGCCCGCCTTCGTCGACGAGCTCGCGGCGATCCTCGCGTTCGCGTTCGACTACGTCCAGCGCGCCGGCGAGAGCGAATCCTCCGAGCGCAACTGGCTGCGCGACGAGACCGGCGGCTCCGTCTATCTGCGGCTCTCGACGCGTCCGATCGAGCAGATCAAGCGCGAGATGACGCCGGAGCTGCGCCAGTCGATCGTCGACGGCGCGTACTGGCTGCGCAAGCCCGGCCCCAATTGCCAGGTCGTGGTCGCCTATACCGGCGCGGTCGCGCCCGAGGCGATCCAGGCGGTCGGACTGATGGCGGAGGACCGGCGCGATGTCGGGCTTCTCGCGGTGACTTCGGCAGACCGGCTCAACGCCGGCTGGACCGCAGCGCAGCGCGCGCGCGAACGCGGCCTCGTCCATGCCCGCTCGCATATCGAAAAGCTCCTGGCGGAGGTCCCGTCGCATTGCGGGATCGTCTCCGTGCTCGATGGTCATCCGGCGACGCTCGCCTGGCTCGGCGCCGTGCACGGCCATCGCGTGCGACCGCTCGGCGTCGAGCATTTCGGGCAGACCGGCTCGATCCCCGACCTCTATCGGCACTACGGCATCGACGCCAATGCCGTGGTGGCGGCCGCCGCCACGCTCACGCCCGGCCGCCCGATCCGGCACCTGAAGGCGTTGCCGTAACCGCGCCGTCTCACACGATCGCCAGCACCACCGCGGGAACGAGCGCGCAGGCGGTGACGACCGCCGCGTAGGGCAATGCTTTTTCGTCCGGCACCTGCATCAGCAGCGGCAATCCGGTCCACAACAGGTAGAGACCGTAAATCCCCAGAATAAGCAGGAAGTTCAGGCCCGGGATCAGCAGGAAGATGCCGGCCAGCCACAGCGGCGTGTGGGAATAGACCGACAGCTTGACGGCGTTGGCAAAGTTCCTCTGGCCGCCGAATCTCGCCGCGAGCAGATCGATCACGCTGGCGATGATGTAGACCATGGCGAAGGTCAGGAGATAGACGATGACCAGGCGCAACAGGCTCGGGAGGACCGGCGCATAGTCGCCGATGAAGGATTGGCCGACGAAGCGAGAGACCTCGGGGATGGCGGCGAGGATGGCGACGTAGCGGATGAGCAGGTCGGGGAGCGTGTCCGGCTCCTGCTCGATCACCTTCCATTCCAGCCGCGGCGTCAGCAGCAGCGCCTTGACCCGTTCAACGAGCTTCACCACAACGTCTCTGCTCACCGAAATCGCGCGCAATACTCTGTCGTCCAAGGTATCAGCCTCCAAACTGCCGGCAGGCGCCTGGCCTGGCAGCGCCCTTATACCGTATTCAGAGAATCCCCCAGAGCATCTCCAGGCAGATACCCGAGGAAGCGCAGCTCCGGGCCAAGCCGGTTGAGCCGGCACGCGTCCCGGACGAGCGAGCGCGCAGCGGGAGCGAAGATCCGGGACCCAGAGCCCAGGCCCTAGCCTCACGATATCGCGCTTCGCGATTCTTGCGCTGGGTCCCGGATCTCGTTCCGCTCGCGCAAGCGCGCTCGCTGCACTCGTCCGGGACACGGCAGTGACGACAGAAGCGCGCCGCTACCGCCGCCCTCGTCACGCGCGGCGGTCCTCGCGGATGATCGCAGCGCCCTTCTCCGCGATCATCATCGTGGGCGCGTTGGTATTGCCCGAGGTGATCGTGGGCATGATCGAGGCATCGACCACGCGCAGGCGCTCGAGCCCGATCACGCGCAGGCGCTCGTCCACCACCGCCATGGGATCGCTGGCGCGCCCCATCTTGGCGGTGCCGACGGGATGAAAGATCGTGGTGCCGATGTCGCCCGCGGCTTTGATCAGCGACGCGTCGTCATTGCCGACCGCACGACCCGGAAGATATTCGACCGGCTGGTACTTCGCGAGCGCGGGCTCCGCCACGATCCTGCGGGCGACGCGGATGGAATCGACGGCGACGCGCCGGTCCTCGTCGGTCGAGAGATAGTTCGGCTTGATCACGGGCTTGTCGGCGGGATCGGCGGAGCGCAGCCGCACGAAGCCGCGGCTCGTGGGCTGCAGGTTGCACACGCTCGCGGTGAAGGCGGGAAACTCATGCAGCGGATCGCCGAATTTGTCGAGCGACAGCGGCTGCACGTGAAACTGGATGTTGGCGCGCTCGCGCTTGGGGTCCGAACGCGTGAACAGGCCGAGCTGCGACGGCGCCATGGTGAGCGGACCCCGGCGGAACAGCGCATAGTCGAACCCCATGCGCGCGCGCCCCAAGCGCGAGCGATAGACGGCGTTGAGCGTCTTGACGCCCGATATCTGGTAGATCAGCCGCAGCTGGAGGTGGTCCTGCAGATTCTCGCCGACACCCGGCCGGTCGAGCACGAGCGCGAGCCCGCGATCGGTCAGCTCGCCGGCGGGACCGACGCCGGACAGCTTGAGAATCTGCACCGAGCCGATCGAGCCCGCCGCGAGGATCACCTCGCCGCGGCAGCGCGCCGATCGCGCCGCGCCGTTCTGTCGCCAGCGCACGCCGGCGGCGCGCTTGCCGGCGAACGCGATCCCTTCCACCAGGCAGTTCGTTTCCAGCCGCAGGTTCGGCCGCCCAAGCACCGGCTTGAGAAATCCGCGCGCCGCGGACCAGCGCCGGCCGCGCTTCTGGTTGACGTGGAACACGCACGAGCCCTCGTTGTCACCGGTGTTGAAATCGGGGATCGCCTTGATGCCGGCTTCGCTGGCGGCGTCGCGGAAGGCATCGAGGATGTCCCAACGCACGCGCGGCGCCTCGATGCGCCACTCGCCGCCCACCGCGTGCGCGTCGCTCGCCCCGAGGAAATGATCCTCATGCTTGCGGAAGAACGGCAGCACGTCGTTCCAGCCCCAGCCGGTAAGCCCAAGCTGGCGCCAGTGATCGTAGTCGGCCGCCTGCCCGCGCATATAGATCATGGCGTTGATCGCGGAGGAGCCGCCGATCACCTTGCCGCGGGGATAGTTGAGGCTGCGGCCGTTGAGGCCTTCCTCCGGCTCGGTCTTGAACATCCAGTCCGAGCGCGGATTGCCGATGGAAAAGAGGTAGCCGACCGGGATGTGAAACCAGATCCAGTTGTCCATGCCGCCGGCTTCGAGCAGCAGCACGCGCATGCCCGCATCGGCCGACAGGCGGTTCGCCAGCACGCAGCCGGCCGAGCCCGCGCCGACGATGATGTAGTCGTACTCGCCTTCGATCGGGGCTGCTCCGGTCATGCGGTTTCTTTCCTTGGTGGTGTCGCCGAATGCGCAAGTTGCCACGCACCCGGTATGCGCGCTCCCCTTGCGGGAAGCGCGGCACGGCGGGTCTGCCGCCTCCGCTAATATCAACTGGCGCCGCGCGCGCAAATCCACAGGGACAAAAACAATGCGGCGCAAGCTGCGTTGCGACCGGACGACGTCAGGCGCGCCCGTTCACCGTGCTGGTGCTGGGGCAGGTGCCGGCGCTGCTGCAGGCGCCGGGGCAGCTGCCGGCGCAGGCGCAGGCATTGCCGACGAGTGGTGGTCCACGATCTTCCAGTCGTTGCCGTCCTTGACATAGGTGAAGCTGTAGCGGGCGGGAATCGACTTGGTCTCGCCGTCCTTGGTGTAGGAGAAGGTGTAGTAGCCGGTGTTGACCGCGGTGTTGCCGTAGACCCGGATCAACTGATCGCCGAACTTGACGGTGGCCTTCGGCAATGCCTGGAAGGCGGCGACGAAATAGGCCTTTACCGCGGCGGGATCCGATCGCACCGTCGGCGAAAGCGTGCCCCAGAGCACGCCATCCTTGGCGTAGAACGGCATCATGGTGTCGGGATTGTTCTCGGCGAACACAGTTCCCCACTTCTGTCCCGCTGCCGCGACGTCTTCCTGCGGATCCGCCGCGGCGGTTTGCGCCGCGAGGCCTGCACTCAACACCAACACGATACCGATGCATGGACGTGGTCGCATGACTTCCTCCCTGGTCTTTATTCTTGTTTGAAAGATCAAGCGAGACCGAGCGTACCAGTCCGCGCCCGCTTGTTCCAGCTACGGTCGGGGCCTGGTGCGGCGGCGCGGCGCTCACCGCGTTTCAGTTTGAGTCTTGAGTTTTCAGTCGCGCAGGATTGCCGAAGACGGTGGCGCCCACCGGCCCACACGTGTCACGGCGCCGCCGCCCATGGCGCTACTTGGGCGGCTGCGCCGAGATCTCGATCGCGCCGTAGTAGGAGGCGAGATCGGCGATGTCCTGGTCGCTGAGATCCTTGACCACGATGCTCATGAGCTCGTTCTTGCGCACGCCCTTGCGATACTCGTCGAGCGATTTCATCAGGTAGCGCTCGGGCTGGCCGGCGAGATGCGGCGCATCCGGCAGCTTCGACAGCCCATCGAGGCCATGGCAGGCTTGGCACGCAATCGCCTTGCGGCGGCCGGCGGCGACATCACCGGCCGCTGACGGCGCGGCGGTTGCTAGCAGCAGGGCCACAACGGCAACGAGCCGCCCGGCGCGTCGATGGCGTGTCATTGCGTCATCCCGTCAGCGAAAGGGCTACGCCCGATGCGGGCGCAGCCCAAGTCATGGGTTCAGCGGCCGTCGTACCAGATGCGGTAGAGGGCGCCGGCGAGATCGTCGGACACCAGCAGCGATCCGTCCGGGAGCTGGGCGACATCGACGGGGCGGCCGAGATATTCGCCGTTCTCGGTGAGCCAACCGTCGGCGAACACTTCGGTCTTGTCGGCCGTGCCGTCCTCCTTGAGAGGCGTGAACATCACGCGCGCCCCGACTGGCGTGGTCCGGTTCCATGAGCCGTGTTGGGCCGAAAAGATACCGCCGCGGTACTTCTGCGGGAACATGCGGCCGGTGTAGAACGTCATGCCGAGGTCGGCGGCGTGGGCGTCCATCTCGACCTGCGGGAACGTCACATCGGCCGGCGGCGTCTGGTTCTTGTATTCGTTGGTGCGGGTCTTGCCGCCGCCGAAATAGGGAAAGCCGAAATTCATGCCCGGCTTATCGGCGCGATTGAGTTCGCCGGGCGGTTGGTTGTCGCCCATGCCGTCGACCTGGTTGTCGGTGAACCAGAGCGCCTTGTCCTTCGGATTGAAATCCATGCCGACCGAGTTGCGCACACCGGTGGCGAACACTTCCCGGTCCTTGCCTTCCCGGCTCATGCGCACGATGCCGCCGATGCCGGCCTTCTTGTAAGGCTCCATTTTCTCGGGTGCGTATACGTTGAACGGCTGTCCGAGCGTGATGTAGAGCTTGTCGTCCGGCCCGATGCGGCACACCCGTGCGGTGTGGTTGTAGGATTCCTCCTCCGGCGGGATCAACTCGCCCTGCTTGACCACGACGAAGGCGGCGACGTCGGGGCCTTCGTAGAAGAACTCGGCGGCGGGAAAGACCAGCACGCGGTTCTGCTCGGCGATGAAGAGAAAGCCGTCCTTCGAGAAGCAGACGCCGTTCGGGAGAGCGAAGGCGATCGAGGGCGCGAACTCCTTGACCTCGTCGGCGACGCGATCCTTGTCGCGGTCGGTGACCGCCCACACCTTGCTTTTGCGCGTGCCGACGAACGTCACCACGCCTTGCGGCCCGACGGCGATGTGGCGGGCATCCGGAACGATGGCATAGAGTCCGATCTTGAACCCGCGCGGCAGTTTGATGCGGGCGAGATTCTTCTTGATCGCGTCGGCCTTCGCGCCGGTCTGCGGCACCTGCGGGATGTCCATCGGGGTGCCGGTGGTCTTGAAGTCGGACAGCTTTTCGAGATTGCCCGCGGTCGGCGCCTGCGCCTGGGCCATAGCGGGCCAGACCAGCACCAGCGCCGAGGCGACGCACAGCAACGCGTTCTTCATGTCTTCCTCCCTAGCTCCCATTGTCTGCTTTCGTTGAAGCATCCAATGTATCATCCTACGTTCTTTCCACACGCATGGCTATTTTGGCCGGTGCAGCCGCCGCGAGATGCGGACCGGAAAAAAATCCGCGCGGGGCTGTCGGGTATTCGATCACCGGCAAGCGCTCGGCAATCGTTGCGCATGCAACGTGCGTGGGTCCGCACGCGCCCACCTGCCTTGCCCGCACCCATGCGCGGGTGCACGCTTCGCAATCCGCACCCGCGTCATTCGCAAAAAAAGGCGGGCGCAAACGACCAAGAAACTCGGGAGGATAACGTGCGAGCATATCCCATCACCAAAGTCATTGCGCCGTTGGCGCTGCTGGCGCTCGCCACCCACGCCGCCGCCCAACCGGCCGCGCCCACTTCGCCCACATCGGAGGTGCTGCGCGTCACCCGCGCCGACGACAGCGGCGAGGGTTCGCTGCGCTGGGCGATCGAGCGCAGCAACGCCTCGCCCGGGCGCTTCCGCATCGAGATCGCGCTGGACGGCCCGGCGCCGCACGTGATCAAGCCCGCCTCGGCGCTCCCGCCGATCAAGGGGCCGGTGACGATCGAGGGCACGGCCTGGAAGCAGACTGGCGCGTTCGTTGCGATCGACGGCTCCGGCTATATCGAGGACAAAGGGCCGCAGACCTGCCCCGGCGCGGTCGCCGGCCAGTTCGGCACCAATATCCGTACCACGACCCTCCCCGGCTTCGCGCTGGTCGACACCCAGGGCATCGACATCGGCGGGCTCGAGATCCGCAACTTCTGCATCGGCGTGCTGATCCACCGCACGAGCGGCAGCACGATCCACGACAACCGCATCGTCGCCAATCGCGGCGGCGCCGGCGTGATGCTCACCGGCGACGACGGCAGCGGCAATCCCACGCCCACGACCACCGTGCACAACAAGGTGCTGCGCAACGAATTCGTCGACAACGGCGACGGACTCGAGCTGACCCGGGGCGCCGCGTTCAACCTGGTGGCCGGCAACGTGTTCCGCTCGACCGCCGCCAATCCCGAGCCGTCGCAGGGCATCGAAATCCTGCTGGGCAACGACAATGTCCTCGTCGGCAACCGCTTCCAAGGCTATTCCGACGGCGTCCAGATCAACGGCGGCAACCGCAATTTCCTCGCCGCCAACACCTTCACCGACAACACCTTCGGGCTCAGCCTGTCGGGCGCCGGCAACGTCGTCGCCGGCAACACCATCTTCGGCAACGCCGTCGGCATCGCGGTGCGTCCGAGCCCGGCCATGACCGTGGCACGGCTTTCGCGCAACCTGATCTACGGCAACGGCCGCGCGATCGAGCGCTGCTTTGCCGGCGGCAGCTGCGACCCGAACCTGCGCAAGGGCGCGATCGTGTTCGGCCTGCCCGGCCTCGAGCACGAGCGCTATGTCGGCAAGCGCGGCATCGGAGTCGATCCGCCGCCGGCGAGCCTCGCCAAGATCTGCCCGGATGGCGCGCCCAGCTGCCAGCCCGCGCCCAATCGCGCGCTCGCCGCCCCAACGCTCGAGAGCGTGCGCAAGAGCGGAACGCAGCTCGCAGTGCAGGGCCGCCTGCGCGCCACGCCGCGATCGCGCTTCACCGTCGAAGTGTTCGGCAACCGCGACAAGGGCGGCGCCGAAGGCGAGATCTTTCTCGGCGAGGCCATGGCCACGACCGATGCCGACGGCGGCGGCACCTTCGCGCTCACTGTCGACGCCCCCGGCGCGGTGCCGGCGTCGTTCACGGCGACGGTCACCTCGAGCGAGGGCGCAACCTCCGAGCTCAGCGCGCCGGTCGCGCTGTCGGAATGAGCGACAAGCGTGTCCCGGGCGCAACGCACGTGAAGCGAACCGTAACGATGCGCTGCAGACCCGGGACCGTTACGCACACCGCCTTCGCGAAGGTCCGGGATCAGCGGTGCAGCGCAGTCAAGCTTGCGCAGACTGCGTAGACTTGCCTGCGTGCGCTGCACCGCGTCCGGGACACAGGCATGATGGTGCGGCGAAATCTGTGAAGTCCGGTATAAGGCGTCATGTTCCCGCCCGAGCGCATCGTCTGCCTGACCGAGGAGACCGTGGAGACGCTGTATCTCCTCGGCGAGGACCGCCGCATCGTCGGCGTGTCGGGCTACGCGGTGCGGCCGGCGCGGGTGCGCAGGCAGAAACCGCGGGTGTCGGCGTTCATCTCCGCCGATTTCGAGAAAGTGCTCGCGCTCGAACCCGACCTCGTCCTCACCTTCTCCGACCTGCAGGCCGACATCGCCGCCGAGCTCATTCGCCGCAGCATCGCGGTGCATGCATTCAACCATCGCGACGTCGCCGGCATCTTCGACATGATCCGCACGCTCGGCGCGCTGGTCGGCGCCGCCGAGAAGGCCGAAGCGCTCGCATGCGCGCTGGAGCGGCGGATCGAGGACGCGCGCTTGCGCGCCGCCACGCTCGCACGGCGCCCGCGCGTCTACTTCGAGGAATGGGATGAGCCGATGATCTCCGGCATCCGCTGGGTGGCGGAGCTGATCGAGATCGCCGGCGGCATCGAGGTGTTTCCCGCGCTGTCGCGGCGCAAGAACGCCCGCGAGCGCATCGTATCGCTGCCCGAGCTGATCGCCGCCGCCCCCGACATCATCGTCGGCTCCTGGTGCGGCAAGAAATTCGTTCCGGCCAAGGTCGCGGCGCGGCCGGGCGCCGGATCCATTCCCGCGGTGCGCGACGGCTTCCTGCGCGAGATCAAGTCGCCGCTGATCCTGCAGCCGGGGCCGGCGGCGCTGACCGAGGGGCTCGACGCCCTCGCCGGCATCATCGCGGAATGGGCGGCGTCGCGGTGAGCGGTGGGCGACTTCGGCACCCGGCAGGATGGCTTGAGCCCAGCAAACTCCCTCGTCCTTCCTCGAGCGGCGCCGTTGTTAATAACAATGAATTAATCCAACACTCGAAGCACGAGCGTGCAGGATGTAGCAGGAGGATTGATTTTATTGGGTCTTCTCATTTTCTTGTTAAACATGCAAAGTAGAAGAGAGTACAAGGCGGCAGGAAATTTCTTTTCCCAGCCTTCCCCTGCTGTGAGGGCACCCGTGCGGCTCGATGCCAAGACCGTCAACGCTCTGGGAGCTGATCTGTTTCGATGCCGCGACCGCTCGGATACTTGGCCTCGACGTGACGCCCTCGCTGCTCGCCTCCGCAGACAAGATGATCGAATGAGGCGCCGTGAGTTCATCGCGCTGCTCGGCGGCGCGGCGGCGTGGCCGGTCGCGGCGCGTGCGCAGCAGCAGCCGGATGCCATGCGCCGCATCGGCGTCCTCGTGGGCCTCGCTGAGAACGACTCGAATATGATCGCGCGGCTATCCGCGCTGCGTCAGGGTCTGGCAAAACGCGGATGGGTAGAGGGCCGCAATATCCGCATCGACTATCGCTACGCCCCGGCTGGCATTCATGCGCAGGAGCTGGCGAGGGAGCTTGTAGCGTCGCAGCCTGATGTAATCCTCGCTCACACGATAACGATGGCTGCTGCTCTGCAGAAGGAAAGCAGCACGATCCCGATAGTGTTTGTCAGTCTCGCTGATCCGATCGGTGCTGGCTTCGTCGCCAGCCTGGCCCGGCCGGGGGGCAATATGACGGGTCTTACGACCTTCGAAGCAAGCATTGCCGGCAAATGGTGTTCAATGCTCAAGGAGGTCGCGCCGGGCATCAAGCGCGCTGCCTTCGTGGCCAACCCCGAAATCCAGACTTATGATTTCTACTTGCGCGCGGCACAATCTCCCGCCGCGGCGCTCGGCATCGATCTCGTGCCCACCCCCGTCAAGGCCGCTACCGACATCACGAATGCCATCGAAGGCTTCGCGCGCGTGCCGGACAGTGCACTAATCGTACCACCCGATGTCTTCACCGTCGTGCATAGCGAACTGATCATCGCGCTTGCGGCGCGGCATCGCTTGCCCGCTGTCTATGCATTCGGCTACCTCGTCTCGGCCGGCGGGCTAATGTCCTACGGCACGGACCGCGTTGTTGAGATGCGACAGGCGGCGGCTTACGTCGACCGCATCCTGCGGGGTGACAATCCAGCTAATCTTCCGGTGCAAGCTCCAACCAATTTCGAAACAGTTCTCAATCTCAAGACAGCTAAAGCGCTCGGTCTTTCGGTACCGACCGGGCTCCTTCTCGCGGCCGACGAGGTGATCGAGTGAGACGGCGCGAGTTCATCAGACTCATCGGCGGTACGGCGGCGGCGTGGCCCGTCGTAGCAAAGGCGCAGCAGCCGGTGGACATCCCTCGGATCGGCGTCGTTAGGTTTGGTCCCGCCACTGCCTACGTAGACAGGGTCGAGGCTCTGCGGTCCGGCTTGCGTCAAAACGGTTATATTGAAGGCAAGAACATTATCATTGAATTTCGGTGGGCGGAAACAATCCATCAGCTGAGTGAAATGGCGGCCGACCTTGTTCGCATGAATGTCGACGTCATCTTCGCAACTTCTTCGACCGAGGTGGAGGCCGCTCGACAGGCGACTAAGACCATCCCCATCGTGTTCGCAACGCATGCCGACCCCGTGGGTGTCGGGCATGTGGCTAGCCTGGCCCGGCCTGGCGGGAACATCACAGGCCTTTCGATGCTGCTCACCGAGCTTGACGCTAAGGAGCTTGAGACATTGAAGGAGGCCCTGCCGCGCCTGGAGCGAGCCGGAGTGCTCTTCACGTCCACTGCGCCTTCCTATGCTCCTACCGTCCGGGCGCTGGAGGATGCTAGCAGGACACTCGGGATCGATCTCGTCATGGTGTCCGCGCAAGGCGTCGAGGACTTCGAAGGAGCGTTTTCAACAATGTCGCGACAGCAGGTCGGTGGCTTTATCGCCGTGGCGACGCCGCCCACTCTTTCGCACCGTGAGCGCTTGGCGGGACTTGCACTGAGGCACCAGCTTCCGAGCATGTTCGGGACCAGAGAGAATGTGGAGGCGGGCGGCCTAATCAGTTACGCGCCGGACCTCCGCGACCTGACTAGACGCGCCGCTGCTTACATCGACAAAATCCTCAAGGGCACAAAACCGGCCGACCTGCCGGTGGAGCAGGCTTCCAAGTATCAGCTTGTCATCAATCTCAAGACCGCCAAGGCACTCGACCTCGAAATCCCACCCTCGCTGCTCGCCCGTGCGGACGAGGTGATCGAATGAAGGATGACCGACCCCAGTATTGGCGCAGACACCCCTCCCCCAACCCCTCCCCACAAGGGGGAGGGGAGCAGACCGAATGCGCCGCGTCCGTTGTGCATCAATCCCAACGGGACGCTCCCGTCTAGCGTCGCGCGTCAGCGCGTGCCGAAGCGCGATTGCAGCTTGTCGAATTTGAGCGGCGGCGGAGCGAGATTGGGCTCGAGCGCGGCGGATGCGACCGCCTTGGCGTCGAGATCGAAACTCATCAGGTCGATGCCGCGCAGCACCTGATCGTCGTAGGTCTTCACGTAGTAGCGCTTGGTCGTCAGCTCCGCGATGCTCGACCACTGGGTATATTCCAGCGCGGTGTAGTCGCCCTTCCCCGGTTGGATGAAGCCCATGGGAATGTCGAAATTGTTGAGGATGTGCTCGGCGAGCCGCACGCTCTGCTCGCCGCTCGGCAGTTTCTTGGCGGAGATGGCGTAGCCGAGCGCGCGGATGAAGCGCGACGGCGGCGTCGGATCGCCGGGGATCCCGAGGAGACCCGAGCCCTGCCCGAACGAGGGAATCGTCACGCCGTCGATGGTGATGGCTTCGGCATTGACCGGCGAGATCTTCACGTAGTTCTTCAGGTTCGTCAGGTGCCAATCGAAGGTCGGCGCGTTGGTCATCACACCGAGCGGATTGTCGTAGACCTTGAGCGCGCCGTTCACCGGCTCGACCACGATCGACACGCCGCTGGCATCGTGCAGCGTGTAGTGGAACGGCGGCGTAATGCCGAGGTTCGGCTGCGCGACGTCGATGATGGCGACACCGGCGAGCGCCGCCTTCACCTCCGCCACCGTGGCGAAGCTGGTCAGCGCCCAGGTGAGAAACTCCCAGGGCGCCAGCGCCTTGGCCGCGTCGGTCGTGGCCGGATCGGCATAGCCGGCATAGCCGGGGAAATAGAGAATGCCGCCCGCCAGCCCCTTCTCGTTCATTCCGTCGGTCAGCACCGGCAGGCCGAAGGCGTTGAGGCCGACCGCACCGTATTTCGACGACCAGACGAGGCCCGGTTTGCCGCCCGGGCCGGTCGCCGTATAGGCGAACTGCCGCGGTATCACGATCGCCTCCGACGTGAGACGGAAGCCGAATTCCATGGTGCGGCCGTAGACGGCGCCGCCATCCGACGTGCGCAGCAGGAAGCTGGTGCAAGCTTGCGCCGGCGGCACGAAGGCCAAGGCGCTCGCGAGCGAAGCGATCAGCGTGCGGCGGAGCGCGCCGCGGCAACGGTCCGGCAGACTGAGCGTTCTGGGAGTCATGGCCTCGACCTTTCTCACGTGATGCCCAGCACCCGCCGGCAAGTCTACCCCAGATGCCGCGCGCTTGGCTGCATCCCCGCGCAGCACCCCTTGATCGGCGAAGTGCCGCTGTGCAACGCTGGTCAAACGCCAAGCTATGAGACTTCTACGCTTACTCCCGCAGCATCGAGATGCATGCACGATCAGCAACAGAACCAGAGCCGCAACAAACATGCCGGGCTTGCTGTAATCGGCCTTCTGATTGGGATGCTTGGCAACTCTCCCCTGCGGGGGGAGCCTTTTGTTGCCAAGCAGGAACCTCTGTCTGATGAAGTCTGGCAGGATATGCGTGGGAAGTCCTGGAAGCCAAACCAGGGATGTCCTTCCCGCGATCGTCTCGTTTTGCTGACCGTCCCCTTCCGTGACTTTACAGGTCGACCCACAACGGGCGAGCTCGTTGTCGCCAAATCTGTTTCTGCCGTGCTCGCTCGCATCTTTACCGCAATCTATGACAGTGCGGCATTCCGCATAGAGCGCATGGATCGTGTGGACAAATATGGCGGAAGTGACGCCGCATCCATGGCGGCAAACAATACAAGCGCATTCAACTGTCGTCCGGTTGCAGGCACAACAACTTTATCGGCGCATGCATCAGGGCTCGCGGTCGACATCAACCCAGTGCAAAACCCTTGGGTCAAGGGTGACGAGGTCGATCCGGAAGCCGGCCGGCCTTTCGACAGGGCGGCCAAACGACAAGCCGCTCTGAACCGGGGCCAGCCTGGCATCATCTTAGGCGGTGGCGCCGTTGTGGCCGCCTTCAAGCAGAACGGTTGGAAGTGGGGAGGCGACTGGACCAGTGAGAAGGACTATCAGCACTTCTCACAGACTGGCCACTGACAGCGAAACGACCTGTCAGCCGGGATCAACTTCCAGCTCATTGAGCCGACCCACCGTCCGTGAGCTTCTGCAAATTGGTTACGATCCCCTTGCCCTGCATGGTCTCTCTCGCCGGCGCGGTGTACCGCCCGGGTGTCATGCTCAATTCGTCATGCGCAGTTTTGGATGCTGCAGTTGATTCGGGTAACAGGTATCGATAGAAATCCGCCGGCGACCGGCAATTTCCTCAAGCAAACCCCTCTGGGACCGATGCTCTCACGCAGAGCGCACCGCCCAACTGCCGACATGCGCGCCGCGATCAGCGCTTGCTTCGCTTTTTCGCTTTGAGGGCGGTGGCCGCGCTGCGCGGCGTCCTCGGCCCGCTGCCTGCCGTCGACTTGCGGGAATGCGCCAGCGTGAGCTCGCGACGGGTCGCGACCGACGATCCTTTCTGATCCATCCTGGACCAGAACTCCGCGGTCGATTTGCGGAACGCGTCCGCCTCTGACATTTCATGCGCCTTGGGCATCGATACTCTCCTGTCTATGATATGAGCTCCGGAATTTTCCTCATTGCGCGCTCCGGAGCGTACGCCGTTGGAACGCCGTTCGGCGGCGGCGAAGCTCAGTCCCGGCTCGCGAGGCACTGCCTGGCCCTGCGTTCCTGGGCCGCCGTCATCCCATTGGCCCGGGCCATCGCCTTGGCTGCACCCACGCCCACCTGACTGACATAAGCGCGGACGGTTTCGCAGGTGATGGCGGGCTCCGCCCGGGCGTCGCGGTGGGGATCTGCCAGGGCGGGACCCGCGGCAGCAACGAAAAGCAACATCAGCAGTGTGGTCTTCATCAGGCCTTCCTTTCAGTGAGCACGGGGCACAGCGAGGTCATGCGCGGCATGGAACCGGCCATGCCGCGAGGTCAATCAAGACCACGGCGCCACCCGTTGGCGTATTCATGGAAGATCGTATCGAGACGCTTGCGCACGCTGTTGGTCGTGCCGCGGCCCGCGCTCTTGATTCTTGCAACGATCCTTCTTGACAAGTCCGTCGCAAGGCCAGAGTTCCGAATAATCTGGCTTTGGCTGCGTTTTCGTGCCCATGCGCGCGACGATGACGGCGCTTGCCGACAAGACCCTCACGGGATGGATGGAGCAACCATGCCGAAAGGCGCTGGATCTTCCGAGCGCCGCGATGCTGATGCAGATTCCGCCGATCGCGGGCTTGATCTGTCGGCGCCGGATGCCGCCAGCGCGCAGCCAGAGCTCGAACAACGCAAGACCTGCTTGCTGGCCAAGGTCCCCAGCGATAGAATTTCGTTGCAACAAGCGTCATGCAGAAGCCCGACACGCGATCATGACAACACGATCCGGCGCAGTTTCGCTCGCTTGCACCTTCGGCATCGGCGTGTTGGCGCTCACCCTCGCCGCTCCTTATTCCCCGGCCCAAGCTCAATCGGCCGATCTCGTGCTGTGCGACCGGCTCGCCGCCGATCCCAGCGATCCGGACAAGCCGGCGGAGGTCAAAGGCACGCCCGAGATCGACCGCTCCGATGTCGCAACCGCGATCAAATTCTGCCGGGTCGCGTCGGCGGCCTCGCGGCGGGCGCTCTACCAGCTCGGTCGCGCCTACGCCGCCAATCAACAGATGTCCGAAGCCGCGGGCGCCTATCGCCGGGCGGCCGACAAGGGGAGCACGTCGGCCATGGTCGAGCTCGGCGTGCTGCTCGCGACCGGGTCAGGCGTGGGCAAGGACGAAGCGCAGGCGCGCAAGCTGTTCGAGCGCGCGGCGGCCGGCGGCAATCCGCGCGGCGCCACCAATCTCGCGGCGCTCCCGAACAGCGGCGGCGCGGCGTCGGATCCGGTCAAGGCTTCGGATCCGGCCAAGGCCAGAGCCTTGCTGGCGAAGGCGGCGGAGACGAACTCGGCCGAAGCGCAGTATCAGCTCGGGCTGATGACCGCGGACGGCATCGGCGGGCCGCAGGACGATGTCGCCGCGCGGGCATTGTTCGAGAAGGCGGCGGCGCAGGGCCATGCCGGGGCCTTGGAGCGGGCGGGCGCGTTTGCGCAGAGCGGGCGTGGCGGACCGCAGGATGCCAGCGCCGCCAAAGCGTATTACGAGAAAGCCGCGGCGCTCGGCAATGAAGAGGCCAAGGCCGCGCTCAAGCGCGCGCAATGCCCTTACGTGATCAAGGACAAGCGCGGAAACGTCGTGACCACGCTTTGTTTCTAGCTGCATTGCGGGTCGGGCCGGAAGCGGCAACACCAGGCGTAAGGGCGCGATCTTGCAGCACGATCCCGTCGTCGAACTCTTTATTTCCATTATTCTAGAAATAAGGTTGACGCGCGTGCGCCGGCGTGAGATAGGTCGCCGGCATGAAAACCGATGACGCCGCCGCTCGGCTCGAAGCCCTCGGCAATCCGACCCGCCTGCAAATCTACCGCGCCCTTGTGCGCGCGGGAGATACCGGCATGGC
>Ga0114129_10005497_pt1 | contig 17912 bp, 18 predicted proteins | sample RhiMetdeltSRZDD1_FD_80071 | JGI IMG/M metagenome (GOLD analysis project Ga0114129, IMG submission 80071) | Populus rhizosphere microbial communities from Tennessee, USA - Rhizosphere MetaG P. deltoides SRZDD1 (version 2) (version 2) | ecosystem: Host-associated > Plants > Roots > Rhizosphere >...
AAGTCAGTCCGGGCCCTGTCTAGATAATCGGCATATTCCTCCGGTTTGGCGTGCTGAGAAAACGCCAGTGACACCAAGCGGAGATACGTTTGTCCTCGAACGAGCAGTGGGTCGACGTAGCGATCGTCCAAGCTGACGGCGTCCGACGCGAGCTGGATTTTTTCCCGAAGATTTTGGGTATACATGGCGGTGGCCAACAAGACTCTCGCCCGTTGTGCCGGTTCTGATTTCCCGCTTGGCTCGATGGTGAGCATGCGGACACCGATCGGATGATGCTGCAGCTCCTTAAGTTGCCCGCGCAACTGCTGATTCTCCTGTTGGAGCTGACGAAAATGCTGTGCCAACCGCGCCTCTGATTGCAGCCGGCGGACCGCCTCCGCCAAACTATTCAGGTCGACGATGGCCCGGATCCGAACGAAAAAGACCGGCCGATCGTTTTCGAACGACCGATGCGATTCCAGAATTTCCGTTTCGGTAATCGAGGCCGCGATCGTGCGAATCTCCATGGAGCTGGTTTGAACAGTTCGTCCCTGCGACTCCTTTTCCACGTCGTTGAACGTCGCTTCGAGATAGACGCCCGCCTCTTCCACCGCCCTCCGCTGCGCTCGTTGAAGCACTTTCTCTTCCGCACTGCTGAGGGTATCTCCATCGGCCATCGTGTAAGAGGCCTCAGCTGTGACCACTTTTCGAGACGCCGCCAGTGCCGGAATGGAGAGAAAGAATAGGAGGCTCACACAGGCCAGGAGTCGGAAAAACAATGGCATGAGATAACTATACCGTCCGGGCGGGAGTCCGGCAATGCAACCAACATGACTTGGAAGCCGCTCGTAAACCCGGTAGAAGCCGAGGATTTTTGGTCAGTGGCGAGCGCCGCCGCCTCCCTACTAGCCGGTTTTAGGGAATACCTGGCTAAATGGATGCACTTCTACCCGTTCAAACACACCATTGACAGTATAGGGGTCTTCCCTGGCGAATTTCTCGGCCTCCTCCAGCGAATCTGCTTCAATGACGATGAGGCTTCCAGCCTTGTCTGTCAGCGGACCGGCGAGGACAACACGCCCTTGCTGATCGAGCGGTTCCATTTTTGCCAGATGTGCCAGACGATGTATTTTTCGCCTGGCTTCGCCCTCGGGGCCGTCGAATCCCAGAATGACGAACTTCATAGGTTTGCTGAGAGAGCGTTAATTAGATGGAGTCTTCCAACGGGCATCGATCTTTATAACCGGTGGTGATTTCATGCCACCATTGGATCTCCTGTTCTCCAAGTTTCCAGCACAGGAGGACGATGCGGCCATCGCGAAGGTGCGGAAAGTCGCAGAGACCCATGTCCAAATCCTTGACGAGAACGCCCATTTCCTGAATCGCTTTGATATGGCTGCTGACTTTTTGCAGGCTCGCGATATAGAGAGGGCCTACCGAACTTCCGCCGCCATATTCGGCATGAGCACTCGCCTGGCGAATGTCCTCTCTGGTCCGAACCAGCGTTTCCTTGGCCTGCCTGACCGACGTCAAGCGGGAGTTGAGCTGGGGGATCAGGCGATTCGCTTCCGCCAAGGTGAACAACCGCTCATGCTGTTCTTGTTCGTTCTCCTCTGCCATGAGACTTGTGGCCTCCAGTCGCTGCCTGCTCATCTAGCACACCGGTGTTTCTGGCCGCAACCGGTGGTTCTCATCATCGCTATGTTGCTGCCGCCTTGGCTTTCACAAGTGTCGCATCTCCGGTTCTCTGTTGACAATCAGCGGCTTGGGCGGTATGCTGCATCGTAACTAGCATTCAGTTCGGTCTACGACACTCCACACAAGGCTTCCGGGGCACGTCTCGACACAATCTACAGGCGATAGGGACGAGTCGCTCGCATGAACGCTTGCTTGCAACAATATCTGCTGAACACGAGACGGGTCAGTCCTTCATCACACGTCCTCTCGAGTTAGAAACACACACAGCACAATCGCCAAATCATTGATCGGTTCAGTCGCGCGCGTCATTCACAGTGACCATGTTCATGCATCGATGACGATTTAGCCGGGAGCAGGAGAGGACACCTATGGCACAAACCAGAGGAGAAGTTATGCATCTTGCCGAGTTGAAACAGAAAACCATCGCCGATCTAAACGATGTCGCCCGTGATCTAAAAATCGAGGGAGCGGCCAATCTTCGCAAGCAAGAGTTGATCTTTGCCATCTTGCAGGCGCAGACGGAGAAGAACGGCGTGGTCTTCGGTGAGGGCGTCCTCGAAACCCTTCCCGACGGATTCGGCTTTCTCCGCGCCCCCGACTCCAATTACCTGCCGGGTCCCGATGATATTTACATCTCTCCGTCCCAAATTCGGAGATTCAATCTTCGCACCGGGGACATCGTTTCAGGACAGATCCGCCCCCCCAAAGAGAGTGAACGCTACTTCGCGCTCCTCAAGGTCGAAAAGGTCAATTACGAAGACCCGGAAGTCGCCCGCGACAAGATCTTGTTCGACAACCTGACTCCCCTCTATCCCGAAGAACGCATTCAGTTGGAGTTCGATCGGGAAGAGTATTGTACGCGCGTCATGGATCTCACGACGCCGATCGGAAAAGGTCAGCGCGGCTTAATCGTGGCCGCCCCCCGCACCGGCAAGACCATGTTGTTGCAGGCCATCGCCCGCGCCATTCTAAAGAATCACAAGGAAGTCACTCTGATCGTGTTGTTGATCGATGAACGACCGGAAGAGGTCACCGACTGGCAGCGGCAGGTGAAGGCAGAAGTAATTAGCTCCACGTTCGATGAGCCGGCCCAACGCCATGCTCAGGTGGCCGAGATGGTCCTTGAAAAGGCCAAGCGATTGGTCGAGCATAAAAAGGACGTGGTGATTCTTCTGGACAGTATCACGCGTCTCGCTCGCGCGTATAACACGATCGCCCCTCCAAGCGGCAAGGTCCTCTCGGGCGGTCTGGATTCCAATGCACTCCAGCGGCCTAAGCGGTTTTTCGGCGCCGCCCGGAATATCGAGAACGGTGGAAGCTTGACGATTATGGCGACCGCCCTTGTCGATACCGGCAGCCGCATGGACGACGTCATCTTCGAAGAATTCAAGGGAACCGGGAACATGGAAGTCCATCTTGACCGTCGTCTGGCCGATAAGCGCATCTTCCCGGCCATCGACATCAGCCAATCCGGCACGCGCAAAGAGGAATTGCTCGTTGACAAGGATCGTCTCAACAAGATGTGGATCTTGCGGAAGGTCCTGAGCCCGCTGGGCACGATGGAAGCCATGGAATTCTTGATGGACAAGGTGCAGGGTACCAAGACCAATCAGGAATTCTTGCAGTCGATGAACCGGTAACCGCAACTTGTATCTGGTGTCCGGACGGGGTACATTGTCGAGCCTTCGAAAGACGAGGGCGGATCGGAATTGATAGGTAGGAGTTGACATGAAGAAGGGCATTCATCCGTTGTACCGTGAAGCCACGGTGCATTGCGCCTGCGGCAATAAATATAAAACCAGATCGACTGTCGGCGACATCAATGTCGATATCTGCTCGAATTGCCATCCATTCTTTACGGGAACGCAGAAGATCGTCGACACTGAAGGGCGGGTCGAGCGGTTCAAGAAGAAATACGCGAAGAAGGGCAAGTAGCAAATTCATTGACATAGAAGAGACCCTGCTTCGCCAAGGGGCAGGGTCTCTTCTTTTTTTGTGCCAACGCATGTACGTTCGCAGCAAAATCGAGGCATCATGGATCCGTCACTGCTGAAAAAGTTGGAATCGGCCGCCGGCCGGTATGATGAGCTGACCACCCAGCTCATGGATCCGTCTATCATTGGACAACCCTCGTTACTGGTGAAGTTGACCAAGGAGCGCAACGATATCGAATCGGTCGCGCACCTGTTTCACCGGTATCAGGACATCGTCAAACAACTGAAGGAAACGTCACACCTGCTCGCGGACGCTGCTGCCGGGGCGGAGCTTCACTCGCTTGCGACCGAAGAGACGGCGCGACTTACGGCGGAGCGGGAAGACCTCGAAGCGCAGGTGCTGGACTCCTTGACCAGGAAGGACCCTCGCGACGAGAAGAATCTGTTTCTGGAAATCAGAGCCGGAACCGGCGGGGATGAAGCGGCGTTGTTTGCCGGAGACCTCTTGAGGATGTATGTCAAGTTCGCCGAGCGGCATAAGTTGAAGATCGAACTTGTCGAGGCTTCTGAAACCGGAAAGGGTGGCTATAAGACAGTCATCGCGCTGATCGAGGGAAAAGGCGCGTACGGTCTCTTTAAGTACGAGAGCGGCGTCCATCGAGTGCAACGTGTGCCGGTCACCGAAGCAGCGGGTCGAATTCACACATCGACTGTGACGGTGGCCGTCATGCCCGAAGTCGACGAAGTGGACGTTCAGATCGATCCGAAGGATTTGCGAATCGACACCTTTTGCTCGTCCGGCGCCGGGGGACAGAGTGTGAATACGACCTACTCGGCGGTTCGAATCACGCACATCCCGACCGGTGTGGTGGTGTCGTGTCAGGACGAACGGTCGCAGCTTAAGAACCGGACAAAGGCTATGCGGACGCTTCGCGCCAGAATCGTCGAGGCCGAGCGCGAGAAGCAAGAGGCGGAAATTGCACAGAACCGCAAGGCACAAGTGGGGACCGGCGATCGCAGCGAAAAAATCCGGACCTATAACTTTCCGCAAAATCGGGTGACGGACCACCGAGTGGGTCTGACCTTGCACAAGTTGGAATATGTGCTGGCGGGCGATATGGACGAACTCGTCGAAGCCTTGCGCGCTCAGAGCGATCATGCTGCAGTCGCGGAGGCTTCATGACGGTCGAGGCCCGGACCGATGAGAAATGCCTCACTGTCGGCGCATTGACCGCAGATGTCCGGCGCCGGCTCAAAGAGGTGGGTCTAGAGGCGGCATCCCAAGAAGCCGTTTGGTTGATTGAGCATGCGCTCGGTCTGTCAGGATTGCGACAGGCAGTCGATGGAAGTCGCAGCCTGTCCCGAATTGACATTGCCGCAGTAAATGAACTTGCCAGGCGCCGTCTTGCACGGGAACCCTTGCAATACATACTCGGGACCCAAGAGTTCTGCGGCCTCGAGTTTGAAGTCGATTCGACAGTCCTCATTCCTCGTCCCGAGACAGAATTGTTGGTGCACCAGGCCCGGCGCCGTCTTCCAGAAGGAGGTCCCTTTGTAATGATCGACGTCGGGACTGGGTCCGGCTGCCTGGCCATCGTGCTGGCACGTATGATTCCCAATGCGAAGCTATTCGCTGTCGATCTGTCTCCACCGGCCTTGGATATGGCGAAGCGGAATGCGGAGCGGCATGAGGTGGCTTCCAGGATCACCTGGCTCCAAGGCGATCTGTTGGCGCCGCTGGCTGGTCGAGGGTTGGAAGGACAGGTTGCCGTGATCGTCTCGAACCCGCCCTATATTCCGGAGTCGGACTGGGCGACACTTCAACCGGAAGTACGTCGCTACGAGCCACGGACGGCGTTAGTAGCCGGCCCTCGCGGCACGGAGATGCATGAACGGTTGCTTGATCAAGCCATGGCATTTTTGGCGCCGGACGGTCTGCTGATGATGGAGCTTGGTGAGGGGCAGAGCCGGTTGCTGCTGGAGGCCGTGAAGGCGAATCACGCGTATCGATCAGTCGAAATAGTTCGCGATGAGGCAGGGATCGACCGGGTGTTGATCGCGGAGCGCTCAAGGGAATAAGCCGGGCGGCTATGGACAAGATTGTCATTACGGGCGGCAAGCCCCTGCGGGGAAACGTGCAGATCAGCGGAGCGAAAAATTCCGCCCTGCCGATTCTGGCTTCGACCATCCTCGGCGGCGAACAGTGCGCCATCCTCAATGTGCCCCGGGTAGTCGACGTCGTCACAATGGGTAAGTTGCTGGGGATACTGGGTGCCACCGTGCGGCATGAAGGCAATCGCGCCGTGATCAAGGCGGACGTGATCAAGTCCACTCAGGCGCCCTATGAGCTGGTTAAGACCATGCGTGCGTCGGTGCTTGTGCTCGGCCCACTCGTCGCCCGTTGGGGTGAGGCGACCGTGTCCTTGCCTGGCGGCTGTGCGATCGGCTCTCGGCCGGTCAATTTGCATCTCGCGGGTCTCGCCAAGCTGGGCGCCGAGGTGTCCATCGCACATGGATATATTCATGCAAAAGCCAAGCGCCTAAAGGGGGCCTCGATCTATTGCGACGTACCGACGGTGACTGGGACCGAAAATTTGATGATGGCAGCGTCGCTCGCGCAGGGAACTACCGTCATTGAGAACGCCGCCAAGGAGCCGGAGATCGTCGATCTGGCGGATTTCTTGACCAAGCGTGGCGCCCGCATTGCCGGCGCCGGCACCGATATCATCACGATCGAGGGGGTCCGTGAGCTGCGCGGCAGCGATCACGAAGTTATTCCCGATCGGATTGAAGCCGGCACCTATCTCATGGCCGGGGCCATCACGAAAGGCACCGTCTCAGTGAATCGATGCCGCCCCGATCACTTGGAACCGCTGATCGCGAAGCTCCGGGAAGCAGGAGCCGAGATCCGGGTGGAAAAGGAATCGATCCATCTCGATGCGACGAAGCTGAGTCGGCTGAACGGCGTCGATGTGCGGACGTTACCGTTTCCGGGGTTTCCGACGGACATGCAGGCGCAAATGGCGACCCTGATGTCCGTGGCAAAAGGCATAAGCATCATCACCGAGACGGTTTTTGAAAGTCGGTTCATGCACGTGGAAGAATTGAAGCGAATGGGGGGCGATATTCGCGTCGAAGGAAATCGATTGGTGATTACCGGCCGTGAGCGCCTCACCGGCGCTCCCGTCATGGCGTCGGACCTGCGAGCCGGCGCCGGACTGATTCTTGCCGGCCTCGCCGCCGAGGGGACCACCGAGGTGCTGCGTGTCTACCATCTGGATCGTGGTTATGAAGGGATCGAAGAAAAATTGCGTGAGGTGGGGGCTGCGATCGAACGATGCAAGGCTTAGCGCGCCACGCGCCCGTCTCGCTGAGCGACCCGCGATGTCGCGAAGAACTGCCATGATAATGCGGGCTTAGCTGTAGACAATCACACCATGCTGACCGTCGCACTGTGTAAAGGCAAGTTAATCGAACCGACGCTCGAACTATTCGACCGGGCCGGATATGCCGGGACACAACTGGCTACGGACAGCCGCAGGCTGATCTTCACCTGCGCGGATCTGGGTATGACCTTTCTGATTGTCCGTCCGACCGACGTGCCGACCTACGTGGAACATGGGGCGGCGGACATCGGGGTGGTCGGAAAAGACGTTCTTATGGAGCAGGATCACGATGTGTACGAGCCGTTGGATTTAGGGTTCGGAGCGTGTAGAATTGCCGTCGCCGCGCTTCGTGGAAAGCCGTCGCGCGATCGGCTCTCGTCCACAATCCGGGTCGCGACCAAGTATCCGAAGATCACCGAACGGTATTTCAATCAGCGCGGCGTGCCGGTCGAAATCATCAAGCTGTACGGCTCGATCGAGCTGGCACCGATTGCCGGCCTTGCCGACCGCATCGTGGATCTGGTCGAGACCGGCAATACGCTCAAAGCGCACGGTCTGGTGGAAGTGGAGTGCATCGCCGCCTCCACGGCGCGCCTGATCGTCAATCGGGCCAGCCTCAAATTGAAACATACGGCTGTCACGGAGCTGATCAAAAAGCTCCGCGCCGCCGTTTCGGCAGCGCCCAATACTCAAGCGTCATCCCGATCGTCACGTGGATCTCGCGGAAAATGACAGGGACGCGCGGATGAAAATCGTCGCTTCGACCGACCGGGCCTTTGCCCCCCTCCTGAAAAAGGTGGCGTCGCGCGCACGCACGCAAGGCGCTGCAGTCGAAAAGACAGTGAAGGCACTGTTGGAAGCGGTGGAACGGGCCGGAGACAAGGCCCTGTTGCGCTATACCAAGCAGTTCGACAAGGTCTCGCTCAAGCCGGACGACTTCAAAGTCACGCCGGAAGAAATCAAGGCAGCATATCACCACATTAGAAAAGATGAAGGCGATGCCTTGCGGTTTGCCGCACAACGTATCATTGCGTTTCACGAGCGCCAGCGGACGAAAACCTGGATGTATCAGGATGGGGAAGCGACGTTAGGGCAGGTGGTGACGGCGATCGACGCCGTCGGGGTGTATGTGCCGGGCGGCAAGGCAGTCTATCCTTCAACGGTGCTGATGAGCGCCATTCCGGCCAAAGTCGCAGGCGTTTCCCGTGTCGTCATGTGCACGCCGCCCCATAGGGGCGGGATCAATCCCTATTTGCTCGTGGCAGCGGACGTGGCAGGCGTGACGGACATCTTTCGGGTAGGTGGCGTTCAGGCCATCGGCGCATTGGCCTTTGGAACGAAGACCATTCCCAAGGTCGACAAGATCGTCGGGCCGGGAAACATCTACGTTGCGACGGCCAAGCGCATGCTGTATGGGACGGTCGGCATCGACATGATCGCCGGACCGAGCGAATTGCTCGTCGTCGCCGACGAAGACGCGAAGCCGGCTCATGTGGCGGCCGATCTGCTCTGCGAGGCCGAGCATGACGAGGATGCCCAGGTCTGGCTTGTCACCACTTCCCCAACGCTGGCGAAGGAAGTGATGAGGCTTCTTGAGAGCCAATTGAGGGGTCTGCAACGGGAGAAAATTGCGGCCAAATCCATCGCGCGCCATTCAGTGGGCTTTGTGGTCACGACCATTGATGAAGCTATCAATGTGGCGAACGAAATCGCCCCGGAACATCTTACGCTTTCGATCGATCAGCCGTTCGATTATCTCGAGAAGATCCGCCATGCCGGTGCATTGTTTCTCGGCCGTTATACGCCGCCTTCGGTGGCAGACTACATCGCCGGGCCCAATCACGTGTTGCCGACGGGAGGGACAGCCCGATTCTTTTCGGCCCTGTCGGTCCATGACTACACGAAGATCAGCAATATTGTGCACTACACGAAGGAGGAGCTGAGCAAAGTGAAAGACCACCTCGTTCGCCTGGCCCACATCGAAGGGTTCGACGCGCATGCGAAGTCGGCCCAAAGCAGGTTCTCATGAAGAAGAACGGGTCGTTTCGCTCCGCCTCTTGGCATCGTGCCACGAAGGAAACCGACATTCAGGTCGAATGGACGCTCGATGGAAACGGGCAAAGCAAGATCGACACCTCGATCCGGTTCTTCGATCACATGCTGGAGCTGCTTGCCAAACATGGCTTCTTCGATTTGACGGTCCAGGCCAAAGGCGACATTGAAATCGACGAACACCATACGGTCGAGGATGTCGGCATCGTCATGGGCAAAGTGTTGCATCAGGCTCTTGGAGAGAAGGCCGGAATCAAGCGCTTCGGCTTTGCATCGGCTCCGCTCGACGAAACCTTGGCGCAGGTCACGGTCGATCTCAGCGGCCGGCCGTTCTTGGTCTACAATGTCGATCTTCCCGATCGGAAGATCAAATCATTCGATCTCGGACTGTTCGAAGATTTTTTTCAGGCTTTCGTTACCAATGGAGGCTTGAACCTGCATGTCAATCTGCTGTACGGCCGCAATCCCCACCATATTATGGAAGCCATCTTCAAGGCTCTGGCGAAAGCGCTCGATCAGGCCACGACGATAGAAGAGCGGCTGGCGGGCAAGGTGCTGTCGACGAAGGGAATGCTGTAGTTGTCGCGGGTTCTGTCGGACAGCCCCGCCGTGCTCACTCCCACCCATCCCTCGCTGGATTCCTTCCCTTGCGTGCCCTGAGACGCTCAGTTCGCCACGCCACCCGCTGTCTCGCTGAGTACGGCCTTGGTGGTCTTGAAGTGTAGCTTCGCTACGGTTCCCAGCCGTTCCTGTCCGTGTTTTTTCACCACCATCTTAGCTGCCAGTTCGACGGCCGGTGACGCACCCTTGGGCAGTGTCGTGCCCACTTCATCCGAGAGGCGCCTCAGTCGAAGGAGGAACTCCGCGCGGGCAAGAATCGATGCGGCTGCGACAGCTAGGTCTGATTCGGCCTTCGTGCGCTGCTCCAAGACAATTTTTCGGCCCCTTTCCTGCAAGGCGGTCAAGATGAATCGTTCATCGCCGAATTGGTCCGAGATCGCCCGTGCGCAGGGCACCCGCTCCAATAAATTCTCCAGGGCTTTCGCATGTCCCCAAGCGAGCAGCCGATTGAGATTGCGAATTTTTGAGTAGAGTTCGTTGTACTTCTGCGGGCCAATAGCAATCACGCTATAGGGACAAACCGTTTTGATGTCCGGAGCGATTTCAAGAATACGGCCGTCGGAAATCTTCTTGCTGTCGCGAACCTGCATCAGGGCAAGTTCAGTCTGCGTCGTCGCGTCGACAAAGACTGCGGCGATGACCAGAGGGCCGAAATAATCGCCTTTTCCCGATTCGTCGATCCCTATTCGTTCGATTGGGCTGGCTGGCATGCCGTCAGGATGAGAAAGGTACAGAAAACAGCGTTGAGCTTCCGAGCGAAGCGACAATGAAGCTGGCGAGCTTTTTTATCATCCTGGCAGTGGAAAATGTCGTCGCGGAGCGCTAATCTAACAGAGCTCTGGAGATCGGTCAATTAAGCGTGTGCAATCGCGAGGGGAGGACGGCGATGGGCGCATCGGTTCGGAGTAGTCGTGTGTCGGTACTCGTCGCTCTGTGTGCCTGCGCCGCCGTCGAGCTCAGCGGTTGTGAGAAGAATCCCTATACCGGGCGGTCGCAGTTGCTCATGACTTCTGTTTCGGAAGAAGTGCAATTGGGAGCCCAGGCCTACAATCAGGTAAAGAACGATCCGAAAATGAAGCCGTCTCAGGATCCACGAGAGATCGAGCCTGTGAAACGCGTCGCGGCTCGAATCGTCGAGGCGGCGAAGCGGTCGAAGTATGCGGAGACGGCAAATCAGTTTCAGTGGGAAGTGACGGTGATTAAAGACGATAAGACGGCGAACGCCTTTGCCCTTCCGGGCGGCAAGATGGCCGTATACACCGGGATTTTTCCTGTTGCTAAGACGGAAGCCGGGCTAGCCGCTGTGATGGGCCACGAAGTCGTACATGCATTGGCACGGCACGGAGCGGAGCGGATGAGTCAAGGTCAGCTCACCAGCGCGGCGCTTCAAGTGGCTGGGGCGGCGGCCGGCGCGAGCGGAATGAATCCGCTCTTATCGCAGGGTGCGATGGCCGCCTTGGGCGCCGGGGCGGAGGTGGGGGTGTTGCTGCCCTTCAGCCGCAAACATGAATCGGAGGCCGACTATATCGGGATTTTGTTGGCTGCCGATGCCGGCTACGATCCGCGCGAATCCGTCGCCCTCTGGGAGCGGATGGAGCGGATGTCCGGCGGGGGTGGGCCGTCGGAGTTTCTCTCGACGCACCCCAGTCATGGAACAAGAATCGATCAGCTCAAGAAGTGGATGCCGGAAGCCATGAGCATATATCAGAACAAACAATCGATGACTCCGGCAGAACTTCCTGTCATTGGTCGCTAACAGGCTCAGCAGGCGTAGCTTGCCAGAGACCCTCTTTCGTTGCGCTCGTCCTCCACTTTTGTAGGGATGGCACGGAGTTTCACCTGTGGAACAATCGCCTTATGGTTTATCCAGGGAGGCCGGTTCCATGGTGACTCGATATGGACCACGGGTGACGGTGACCTGCGACGTCGTTGTGGCCGGCGATCACGTTGTTTTTCCGGGGCGAGTACTGGATGTCTCGCTTCCCGGATGTCTGATCACATGTGTCCATACGTTGAAAGTGGGTGACTACGTACAACTCCGTGTTTTTCTTCCGGACCAGGCTGCCCCGCTGAACGTTCCCCTTGCTGTAGTTCGTTGGGTCGACAAGACGAAATTGGGGGTCGAGTTCATTCGATCCTCCGAAGAGGATCAGCAACGCCTCAGCAGGTTTGTCCGTCGCTATACGCCTCCCAGTCGAGAGAAAAAGTGGAAAGAGGCGTTTGACCGTCCCAGGCAGAACAAGTGATGAGACTGCTTCATCCCCGTCCGCTCGTGCCCTGAGCCTGCCATTCTTGCATCCTACCGCGTCGTTTTCTATACTCATTTTGCGCGAGGAAGAAGACCGGGTGATCGCTCGTCGTATTGGCGAGAGGAAAGTCCGGACTTCATGGGCAGGGCGCTGGGTAACACCCAGGCGGAGCAATCCGACACCGGCACCACAGAGAACAGACCGCCGATGGCCGAGGCAATAGGACCCAATCTCATTGCTGAGGATCAGGCAAGGGTGAAACGGTGGGGTAAGAGCCCACCGCGGTGATGGTGACATGACCGGCACGGTAAGCGTCGCTCGATGCAAGACCAAATAGGAAGACATCCGCTGGTTCTCCTCGGAGGACCGGTGACCGGCTGGCCCGGCCGAGGTCTTCGGGTGGGTCGCTTGAGGTTCGAGGCAACTCGAATCCCAGAGAAATGATCGCCACTGATTGGGAGCAGATCCCGGTCAGTACAGAATCCGGCTTACAGGTCTTCTTCACCGCGCTAATATCTTGATGTTTCCAGGCTATGCGGCACGATCTTCATCCAGTCACCTCTATTGACCTCCCGGGGGCACGGTGATAGGATCTCACATCTTTCCCATTGATTTTTAAGAGTATTTATGAATGATCGAAGGGGAGGGTGTATTGTGACACCCAGGTCTCTTCGTATCTCCCTCCGATCGAAGTCCGCGGAGTTGGAGAGAGGAGGTTCGGTATGAAGCTCACGGGCGCTGAAATTTTTATCGAATGTCTAAGACGCGAAGGGGTGAAGACCATCTTTGCGCTCCCGGGCGGCGTTGTCCTCAAGATTTTTGACATGCTGCACCAGCAAAAAGGCATCGATGTGATTTTGACCCGCCATGAACAGGGTGCTGGGCATATGGCCGAAGGCTATGCCAAGGCCACAGGAAAGGCCGGTGTCTGTCTAGTGACGTCCGGCCCAGGGATGACCAACGTGATTACGGCATTGGCCGATGCCTACATGGACTCGGTGCCTCTGGTCTGTTTCAGCGGGCAGGTGCCAACGAGCTTGATTGGAAATGATGCGTTTCAAGAAGCCGATAACGTGGGGTTGAGCCGTCCCTGCACAAAATACAATTTTCTCGTCAAGGATGTGAACGACTTGGCTTCGACCATCAAAGAGGCTTTCTATATCGCGACGACCGGACGTCCTGGCCCGGTGCTGGTCGATATCCCAAAGGATGTCTCGATGGATAAGGCGGAATTCAACTATCCGAATTCCGTCTCGATACGCGGCTACAATCCCACTTACGAAGGAAACAAGTGGCAGATCAAGCAGGCGGCGGAAGCGATGACGAAGGCCAAAAAGCCGATCCTCTATGTGGGCGGCGGCGTTGTCTTCTCTGGCGCCTCACAGGAACTGATCGAGTTGGCTGAACTCACTCAGATTCCGGTCGACATGACTCTCATGGGACTCGGGGCCTTCCCCGGGGAACATCCGTTATCGATGGGCATGATGGGCATGCACGGCACCTATCAAGCCAACATGGCGGTGCATTACGCCGACCTTGTGGTCGCCATCGGGGCACGCTTCGATGACCGGGTTACCGGAAAAGTGTCCGAGTTTTGTCCCTACGCCAAAATAATCCATGTCGATATCGATCCGACCTCGATCAGGAAAAACATTCACGTCGACATTCCGATCGTCGGCGACTGCAAAGCCGTACTCCGAGAGCTCATTCAGATCTTGAAAGCCACGGTGAACGGTGAGCAGAAGGAGTTGCGCAGAGCCTGGTGGGATCAAATCCGTGAGTGGGAACGAGCCCATCCCTTGAGCTATCAGCAGGAGAAGGAAGGCCCGATCAAGCCGCAGCATGTGATCAAGCGCCTCTACGAATTGACGAAAGACCGCGATCCCATCGTCTCGACCGATGTCGGTCAGCATCAGATGTGGGCGGCTCAATATTTCAAGTTGGCGAAACCGAACCGCTGGTTGACCTCCGGCGGGCTGGGAACGATGGGCTTCGGGTTTCCGGCCGCCATGGGCGCGCAGGCGGCCTTTCCTGGGCGATTGGTGCTCTGCATTGCCGGCGACGGCAGCGTTCAAATGAATATGCAGGAAATGGCGACTGCCGTCGTCAGCAAGCTGCCGGTCAAGGTCATCGTATTGAACAATGGATTCCATGGCATGGTGCGGCAATGGCAGGACCTGTTCTATGAAGGCCGCTATGCCTCCAGTTATTTGGATACGACCCCGGACTTCGTGAAGCTGGCCGAAGCCTACGGCGCGATCGGCTTGCGACCGGCGAAAGTTGGTGACTTGGACAATGTTCTCAAGGAAGCGATTGCAATCGACAGGCCGGTGATTGTAGACGTGCCGACCTATCCCTATGAAAACGTTTATCCGATGATTCCGGCCGGCGGCTGCAACCACGAAATGATTCTCGAAGATCCGCCGGAGCTCAAGCAGAAACAGATGGGCATGGGCAAGGCAGCGCCGGAAGACAAAGACACAATCCTGACGGCATGACGGAAGCCGTCAGCCCCGCTGTCGGCGAAAGCTTGTTATGGAACACATCATCTCGGTTACGGTAGAAAACAAGTTCGGCGTTTTGTCTCGGATTGCCGGGCTGTTCAGCGGCCGCGGCTTCAATATCGAAAGTTTGTCGGTGGCTCCGACATTGGACCCGTCAATGTCGCAAATGACTATTGTGACGTCCGGGGATGAACGCATCGTCGAGCAAATCGTCAAGCAACTGAACAAGCTGATCGACGTGATCAAGGTCGTCGACTTGAACGAGAGCGATTTCGTTTCGCGGGAAACCGCCTTGATCAAGGTGCACACCCGGCAGGAAGATCGAGCGGAAGCCTTACGCATCGCCGATATCTTTCGGGCCAATGTCGTCGATTCCACCCCTACGACTTATATGATCGAAGTCACGGGCGATCCCCGGAAGATCGAAGCGATCATCAATTTGCTGCAGCCGCTCGGGATTAAGGAGTTGACCAGGACTGGGCGGGTCGCAGTGGCACGCGAACCCCTTCGATCAGCGACCTCCCAGCCCAAGAAGGTCGCCCGGGAATAAATGCCGACGGACTCTTAATCCACCTGTCCTATCTGTTATTGAGGAGCTGTCGATGAAGATTTATTACGATACAGATGCCGATCTCCAGCAGATCAAAAATAAGAAAGTCGCCGTGATCGGTTACGGCAGCCAGGGCCATGCCCATGCCTTGAACATGAAAGAAAGCGGCGTCTCGGTCATGGTGGGGCTACGCGAAGGCAATTCCTGGCGCAAGGCCGAGCAGAGCGGGCTGAAAGTCATGCCGGTGGCCGACGCGGTCAAAGCGTCGGATATCGTCATGATTCTCGCGCCTGATGAAGCGCAGGCGGCCATCTATCGACAGGAGGTCGCACCCAACCTCAAGCCGGGCGCCTACCTCGCGTTCGGCCACGGCTTCAACATCCACTTCGGGCAGATCGTGCCGCCGCCATCGATCAATGTCTTTATGGTCGCTCCCAAAGGTCCAGGCCATTTGGTACGATCAGAGTATACGAAGGGAAGCGGGGTGCCTTGCCTCCTGGCGGTCCATCAGGACCCGAGCGGAATGACGAAGCAGGTGGGATTAGCCTATGCCAGTGCCATCGGTGGGGGGCGAGCGGGAATCATTGAAACCAATTTTCGGGAAGAAACGGAAACAGACCTGTTTGGAGAACAGGCGGTGCTGTGCGGCGGACTCACGTCGCTCATTCAGGCCGGCTATGAAACGCTCGTGGAAGCGGGCTATTCACCCGAGATGGCCTATTTTGAGTGCCTGCACGAAGTCAAGCTGATCGTCGATTTGATCTATCAGGGGGGTATCGCGAACATGCGCTATTCGATCAGCACCACGGCGAAGTATGGCGATGTGACCCGCGGCCCGCGTATCGTAACGGAACAGACCAAACAGGAAATGAAGAAGATTCTAACGGAGATCCAGCAAGGCCGATTTGCCAAGGAATGGGTGTTAGAGAATCAGGCCAACCGTCCGGTGTACAACGCGCTGCTTTCGAAGGGGGAAGGCCATCCGATCGAAGAAGTCGGCGCACGATTGCGCGCGATGATGCCGTGGCTCAAGAAAGATCAGCTGGTAGACAAGAGCAAGAACTAGCACGACGGTCGGCTGTTTTGAGTGTCCTTGCTGTGGCCTTCCAGATGGAGATTTTGTGACGGATCGTGCCATCGGCGTTCCCTTCGCCAAAGAAGGAATTCCCTTCATCGGATCCGCTGCCGGGGTTACCTTGGCGGCTGCATGGCTGGGCTGGACCGTTGTGGCCGGTGCCGCGGGGCTACTGACGCTCTTCATCGCCTGGTTCTTCCGTAACCCCTCGCGCGTGATCCCGCACCAGCTCAATCTGGTCGTCGCACCGGGTGACGGGAAAGTCATCGCCATCGAAGAAGAGTTCGAGCCGCGATATATCAAAGACCGCAGCATTCGGTTGACGATCTTCTTGAACGTGTTCGACGTACACATCAATCGGATGCCTTGTGAAGGAGTCGTCGAAGATGTGCAGTATCAGCCGGGGTTGTTCATGGTTGCCAGCAAACCCGCGGCAACCATCAGGAACGAACAAAATGCGCTGATGATCAAGACGGCGCAGGGAGCGAAGGTCCTCTGTGTGCAGGTCGCGGGCCTTATTGCCAGGCGCATCGTCTGCTGGGTATCGCCGAAAGATCGGGCGGTGCGTGGTGAACGATTCGGGTTGATCCGGTTCGGGTCTCGCATGGACACGTTTCTGCCGATCGGGTCGGTGATCAGGGTCTCCGTCGGCGACCGCGTGAAGGGTGGGGAATCCATCTTGGGAGAATTGCCATGAAGGCGGCGGCATTACGACAGTCTTTTGCCAAAGGCGGTAAGCGCCACAAGGTGGCCATGCACCTGATTCCCAATTTGTTCACGACGGGGAATTTATTTTGCGGCGTTTTCGCCATTCTCTCCGTCTTCAATGCAAACTATCTGGCCGCGGCGGTCGCGATTCTGGTCGCCATGGTCTTCGACGTGTTGGACGGAAAGTCGGCGCGCCTGACGAACAGCACCAGCCATTTCGGTTTGGAATATGATTCGTTGTCCGACGTCGTATCGTTCGGCGTTGCACCGGGTCTGCTTATTTATTCCTGGGCGCTCAGTGGGCAAGGAACATTCGGGATCGCGGTGATGTTCACGTACGTGGCGATGGGCGCCGTGCGTCTCGCCCGTTTCAATTCGACGGTCGCCCTCTCGGACGGGAAATACTTTACGGGCTTGGCCATTCCCGCGGCTGCAGGAGTGGTGGCCTCGCTGGTGATCTTCGATCATCACGTCGTGCGCACGGGGTCGGAAGTCAAACCAATTCTCGTGCTGGTCATCACGCTGATATTGTCCTTTCTGATGGTGAGCACGATCAAGTACCGGAGTTTTAAGGACCTGAAATTCCGCGGCGGCCGGCATATCACTTATCTGGTGTGGGGGATCTTGGGCTTGGTGTTAGTGGCGGCCTGGCCTCAGGTTATGTTATTTGTGATCTTCGCAGGCTATGCCCTGCTCGGGCCGATCGAGCGTGGGATTGCGATCCTGACCAAGATGGCGGGAAAGCAGCCACAGCCGAAAAAGGAACAGCCGGCCACCGATGTGAAGGTATAGGGCAACGACGAGGAGTAGTAAGCAGCGCGCGCGGCATTCAGAGAGCCGGCGGGTGGTGCGAGCCGGTCCGTCACGTTGTTGAACTCGCCTCCGAGCCCGAATCCGTGAAATCCGAGTAATGGATTCCGCTAAGCCCTCGTCAAGGGCTCAACGAAGGGTGGTGAATGGCCAATCGGTCGTTCACGCCGAATCAGGGTGGTACCACGGAGTTGGAGCCTCCGTCCCTGGCTTGAGGGATGGAGGCTTTTGCATTTTTGCAGGCTGTTGAAAATGGCTTGGCGCTTCGTTCTCGCATCGCTCAATGGCTCGATGTATGCTTCGCTTTTAAGACACTGGGCGCTCACCGACTCGCGCCCGTCCGCAA
>Ga0114129_10005498_pt1 | contig 17912 bp, 14 predicted proteins | sample RhiMetdeltSRZDD1_FD_80071 | JGI IMG/M metagenome (GOLD analysis project Ga0114129, IMG submission 80071) | Populus rhizosphere microbial communities from Tennessee, USA - Rhizosphere MetaG P. deltoides SRZDD1 (version 2) (version 2) | ecosystem: Host-associated > Plants > Roots > Rhizosphere >...
ATCGCCCCCGACGAGATGATCAAGAAGTACGGCGCCGACACGCTGCGCCACTACATTCTTTCCGTCGCCCCGCCCGAGGACGCCCTCGAGTGGGCCGAGGATGGAGTCAACGGCTCGAAGCGCTTCGTCGGCCGCGTCTGGCGCCTCGTCGACCGCCATGGCGATGCGTTCGCGAAGGAGCCGCGCGCCGCCATCGCCGGCCACCTCCCCGAAGCCGCGCAGGCGCTCCGCCGCAAGGTCCATCAGACGATCCAGAAGGTCACCCAGGACATCGACGAGCGGATGCGCATGAACACCGCGGTGGCCGCGCTTCACGAGCTGCTGAACGATCTCGAGCGGGCGGAATCGGAGGTGGAGAAGTCGGCGCGGCCGGTCCTGCGCGAGGCGCTGGAGACGCTCGTGCTCCTGCTGAACCCGTTCACGCCGCACATGTGCGAGGAGATGGGGCAGCGCCTCGGCTTCAAGGACGGCCTGGTGCGCCAGGCCTGGCCCGTGGCCGACGCCGATGTCGCTCGCGAGGACTCGCTCGAGCTGCCGGTACAGGTCAGCGGCAAGGTCCGCACGCGCATCGTGGTGCCGCGCACGTTCACCGACGAGCAGGTGAAGGCCCAGGCGCTGTTCGCCGCGGAGAGCCACGTGGCAGGCAAGGAGATCGTGAAGGTGATCGTGGTCCCCGGCCGCCTCGTGAACGTCGTCGTCAAATGAGCACGCGGCGGACGTTCCTCGGCCTGCTGGCCACGAGCACCCTCGGCGGCTGCGGCTACGCGCTGGTCGGCCGCGGCACCGTCGTCGACCCCGACATCAAGAAGATCGGCGTGCCGCCGTTCGGGAACTCGTCGGGCAAGGCCGATCTCGACGTGAAGATCAGCCAGAGCGTGCTCGAGGAGCTGCTCAAGCGCGGCCGATTCGACGTGGTACCCGACGCGACGGGCGTGAACGCGCTGGTCAAGGGCGAGATCGTCGCGTATCGCGCGGCACCGGTCGGCTTCGGCGACGGCAGCACGGAGACCGGGAAGTCCGGAGGCACCGCCACCACCCAGGCCTCCCGTTACGAAATCTCCGTCACCGCCAAGGTGCGCTACACGAAGGTCGGCGTCGAGGAGCCGATCTGGGCCAACGACGCCTTCAACTTCAAGGAAGAGTACGACCTCGGCTCCGACCCGTCGGCCTTCATCGATCGCGAGACGCAGGCCCTCGATCGCCTCGCCGACGCCTTCGCGCGCAGTCTCGTGGCGAGCATGCTGGAGGCGTTCTAGCCGCCGTGGCGAAAGCCGCGCGCACGACGGCCGTCGTCGCCATCACCGGCGCCGATTCCTTCCGCGCCGAGGCCGCCCTCGAGCAGGTCCTGCAGAAGGCCGTCGGTACCGAGCGCGGCGACTCCGTGCAGGTGTTCCGCGGCGACGAGACGACGTGGACGCGGATCATAGACGCCGCCCGGACGGGATCGCTGTTCGTGGCCCAGCGCGTGGTCGTGGTCCGCGGCGCCGAGCTGCTGAAGGGCGAAGGTGAGGAGATGCTGGCGTTCCTCGCGGACCCGCCGCCGGAGGTGACGCTGGTCCTGCTGGCGAAGCCCGACAAGCGCAAGACGCTGTGGAAACGAATCACGGAGCAGGCCACGTGTGTGGATGCGGAACCGTTGAAGGGACGCGCGCTGCGCGCCTTCGTGGTGGAGGAGATCCGCCGTCGGGGCCTGGGCCTGGACGAGAACGGTATCGAGGAGGTCCTGGAGCGCGTTGGTCAGGACCTGCGGCGGCTGATGGGGGAGCTGGACAAGCTCGAGGCCTACGCCGCCGGCAAGAAAGGCCTGACCGCGGACGATGTCGCGAAGGTCCTCGGGCGTGGCATGGCGCAGCCGCTGTACAAGCTCGCGGACGCCATGATGGCCCGTCAGCCGGCCGAGGCGCTGGCCCTGGTCGATTCGCTGCTGGAAGAAGGCGAGCCCGCCCTCAAGATGCTGGCCACGATGCACCGCGCGATCCGTCAGATGCGGGCGACGCGGGCGATGGTGACGGCGCGCGTGCCGCGGGATCAGTTCGCCTCGAAGCTCGGGATCCCGCCGTTCAAGACGGGCGACCTGATCGATGCCTCCCGGCGCTGGTCCGACCCGGAGCTCAAGGTCGCGATCCAGGCGCTCTCGCGCGCGGACATCCGGATCAAGACGGGGAGCGACGCGAGGGTGGCGCTGACGGCGATGGTCGCCGAGGCGTGCGGCCCGGCCCGGCGACCCGCGCGTTAGATGGATCTACTTGGCGGCGGTGAGCGCGTTCACCTTGCGGGTGAGCCGGCTCTTGTAGCGGGACGCGGCGTTGTCGTGCACGACGCCCTTCTTGGACGCGCGGTCGATCTCGCTCACGGTCAGGGGGAGCAGGGTCTTCACGGCCTCGGCGTCACCCTTGGCGATGGCGGCGCGGAGCTTCTTGACGGCGCTCTTGAGCTTAGAGACGTTGGCACGGTTGCGGGCCTTGCGCTTGATGGTCTGGCGCTGCGCCTTCAGGGCCGATGCGTGATGAGCCACTTATCTTCCTCCTCGACGGACGAGCAAAACCCGATTTTACGGGCACTTCCCGCGAACGTCAAGGCCGATGGCTGAGGGGGCCCGAGCGACGCGGCCACCATCCATGCTCCGCTCGGCGGGCATCATTTCCTTCTTCGTGGGCCTCTCGCGGCTCCTGGGGCTCATCCGGGAGCTCGCCCTGGCGCGATTTCTGGGTGCCGGCTTCTACTCCGACGCCTACGTCACCGCCTATCGGATCCCGAATCTGCTCCGCGATCTCTTTGCCGAAGGGGCTCTCTCCGCCGCCTTCATCCCCGCCTACACCCAGGCCCGCCAGGACGGCGGAAAGGAGGCGGCGCACCGGCTGGCCTCCCGGGTGCTGAGCGTGCTGATGGTCGTGCTGTCGGTGCTGATCGTCATCGGCATCGTCGGCGCGGGCCTGCTCGTCCGAAAGATGGCGCCCGGCTTCGAGCCCGACAAGGCCGCCCTCACCATCGTCCTCACGCGGATCATGATGCCGTTCCTCGCGCTGGTGTCGTTCGCCGCCGTGGCGATGGGGATGCTCAATGCCGAGGGCGAGTTCGGTCGGCCCGCGTCGGCCCAGTCGGTCTTCAACGTGGTCGCGATTGCCGGCGCCCTCCTGTTCTGGTGGATGGGGCTGCCGCCGGACCTGGTGGCGGTCGGATGGTCGATCGCCACTCTCGTGGGTGGGCTCGCCCAGCTCCTCATCCAGCTCCCGCCGCTGTATGCCCAAGGTTGGCGCTTCCGCTTCGACTGGGCCCCGGGCGATCCCGCCGTTCGCCGGCTGGGCGCGCAGATGGCGCCCGCCGTCTTCGGCATGGCCGCCGTCCAGGTCAACATCTTCGTGAGCACGCTGTTCCTCTCGAAGGACGACGGCGCCATCACCTGGCTGCAGCTCGCTTTCCGCTTGCTGTATCTACCGATCGGGCTCTTCGGAGTGGCCCTGGGTACCGTCGCGACCACGAGCCTGGCGCGCCAGGCGGCTACCGGGGACATCAGCGGCCTCGGCGCCACCGTCCAGAGGGCGCTGCGGAACCTCGCGTTCCTCACGGTTCCGTCGACGGTGGGCCTCATGCTCCTGGCGGAGCCGATCGTGCGCTTGCTGTTCAATCACGGCCGGTTCGCCGAACGGCCGGAGAACGCGCCGAACACCGCGGCCGCGCTGGCCATCTATTCGGTCGGGCTCGTGGCCTACGCGTCCGTGAAGGTACTGGCGCCGGCGTTTTATGCCATGGGCCAGCCGCGGGTACCGCTCGTGGCCAGCGCGAGCGCGGTCGCGGCCAACGTCGCGACGGTGGTCCTCCTGCACCCGTACCTGGGATTCGGCGGGATCGCGGCGGGGCTGGTCGTTTCGACATTCGTGAACGTCCTGGTGCTGGGCCTGGTCCTCCGCCAAAGGGTGGGGCCGCTGCCGGGTCCCGGCATCGCCGGATTCGCCATCCGCGTCGGCGTGGCCACGGCGGCGATGGGCGTCGTCGTGCACTTCGGCGCGGGCGCCCTCGCCGCCAGACTGGGGATCGCCAGCACGCTGGCGCAGGCCATCGTCACCTTCGTGCCGATCGCGGCGGGCGCGGCTCTGTACTTCGCGCTGGCCTGGGCGCTCCACGTTCCCGAGGCTGTGACCTTGTTCGGCACGATTCGTCGCCGCTTGCAACGGTCCTGACCGCGCCGGTCCGTGTGCTAGCGTCGGGCCGTCAAGAGGTGTGTCCATGAACATGCGCGGCCGGACCTTTGCCTTCATCCTGCTCGCCGCCGCCACGCCGGCGGCCGCGCAGCTCAGCTACCCCGATCCGGAACAGTACAGCTTCCGCCTGCAGGCCCGCCTCTGGGGCCCCACGCTCAGCTCCGAGGTCCAATTCTCGGGGCGGCAGGAGGGCACGATCATCGACCTCACCCGCGACCTCGCGGTGAAGGATCAGAGTACCTTCGAGGTGCGCGCGAACGTGCAGCTCGGCCTCGGGCACAAGATACGCCTGGGTTATACCAATCTTCGCTACACCGGGGAGAGGGTGCTCACGAGGGAGATCCGCTTCGGCGACACGACCTACCCGCGCGGCACCGAGCTGCACTCGTCGCTCAAGGGCGCGTACTACTCCGGCGACTATGAGCTCGATTTCTTCAAGGGGAGCTCCGGCTACCTCGGGGCGTGCTTCGGAGCCAAGGTCTTCGACATCGACGCCGTGCTGGTGGCGCCCAACCGCGGCGACCGTGACGTCGAGAGCGTGCGTGTGCCGGTCCCGGTGGTGGGTGTCGTGGGGCAGGGCTACTACGGGCGGTTCAGCGCAGGCGGTGAGCTTTCCGGTTTCAGCATCGGGCCTACCGCGAACTTCATCGAGTTCTACGCCCACACCCACTTCGAGGTCAGCTCGCAGCTCGGCATCGAGGCGGGCTACCGGATCTTCACCGTACACGGCGAGCACTCGAACGACCGGCTCGACCTGACCCTGGGGGGCCTCTACTTCGGAGCCGAGGTCAATTTCTAGACCCGAGCGAGAGTACCTCGACCACCTGCGGGCCGAGCGCGGCCTGACACCCAACACTCTGTCTGCGTATCAGCGCGACCTCGACCGGCTCGCGGCATTTGCCGCCCAGCGCGGGCGGACACCGTCGGACCTCGCACAGTCCGACTTGTCGGACTTCATCATCAGCTTGAGCGGCGAAGGGCTCGCCGCTCGCTCGGTGGCTCGCACCGTGCACGCGGTGCGGGGTTACTACCGGTTCCTGGTCCGCGAGAGCCGGATCACCGCCGACCCGATGGAGAACCTGCGCGCGCCGCGGGCGTTCCGGCCGCTGCCGCGTTATCTCACCGCCGGCCAGGTCGACACGCTTCTAGAGGCGCCCGATGTCTCGACGCCCATCGGCCTGCGCGACCGCGCGTTGCTCGAGGTCTTGTACGCGACCGGCCTGCGCGTTTCCGAGTTGATCGCGCTGAAGCCGGGCGATGTGGATCTCGACGTCGGCCTCGTCACCGCCTTCGGCAAGGGGCGCAAGGAGCGCCTGGTGCCCCTCGGATCGGAAGCCCGCCGATGGGTCGCGAGCTACCTGGAGGAGACGCGGGCCGGCCTGCTCAAGGGCCGGCGTACCGATGTCCTCTTCGTGAGCAACCGCGGCGCCCGCTTCTCTCGCATGGGCGTGTGGGGGATCGTGCGGCGCCATGCCGTCAAGGCGGGGATCGCGTCCATCCTCACCCCCCACGTGCTGCGGCATTCGTTCGCGACGCACCTCCTGGAGCGCGGCGCGGACCTGCGGTCCCTGCAGTCGATGCTCGGCCACGCCGACATCTCGACCACACAGATCTACACGCACGTGACGAAGGAGCGCCTGAAGCAAATCTACGACGCGCACCATCCGCGCGCGTGAGCGGCACCGGTTTGCTCTTGTGATCCCGAGTGGCGGATGATAGCCTTACGATTTTGGACGGGTCGCAAGTCACCCCACACTGTGGTGTTCGAGACCCCAACTGCCCGGAGGACGTGAGCCGCGATGAGTAAAAACGGTCGTCATCTCTTTACGTCAGAGTCCGTGACCGAGGGTCATCCCGACAAGATCGCGGATCAGATCTCGGACGCCGTCCTCGACGCCCTCATTGCCCAGGATCCGATGAGCCGCGTGGCGTGCGAGACCCTGGTCACGACCGGTCTCGCCTTCGTCGCGGGTGAGGTCACGAGCAAGGCCTACGCCGACCTGCCGTCGATCGTCCGCGGCACCATCAAGGACGTCGGCTACACGCGGGCGAAATACGGCTTCGACTACGAGACCTGCGCCGTCATCTCCGCCCTGCACGAGCAGTCGCCCGACATCGCCATGGGCGTCGACCCGGGCGGCGCCGGCGACCAGGGCCTGATGTTCGGCTACGCGTGCAACGAGACGGAAGAGCTGATGCCGCTGCCGATCCAGCTCGCGCACCGTCTGGCGCAGCGCCTCACGCAGGTCCGCAAGGAAGAGATCCTCGACTACCTCCGGCCCGACGGGAAGAGCCAGGTCACGATCGAGTACGACGGGGGCAAGCCGGTCCGCGTCGATACCGTGGTCATCTCGACACAGCACAGCAACCTGATGAAGATCGAGACCATCCGCGAGGACGTCCTCGCCAAGGTCATCCACTCGGTGGTGCCGTCGAGCCTGCTCGACTCGAAGACCAAGTACCACATCAACCCCACCGGCCGCTTCGTCGTCGGCGGCCCGCAGGGCGACTGCGGCCTCACCGGCCGCAAGATCATCGTCGACACCTACGGCGGCTACGCCCCGCACGGCGGCGGCGCCTTCTCGGGCAAGGACCCGACGAAGGTCGACCGCTCGGCCTGCTACATGGCGCGCCACATCGCCAAGAACATCGTGGCCTCGGGCATCGCCGATCGCGCCCAGGTGCAGGTGGCGTACGCCATCGGCGTGGCCGATCCGGTTTCGCTGCTCGTCGACACCCAGGGCACCGCCCGCGTCGACGAGGCCAAGATCACCGAGGCCGTGCGCGAGATCTTCCCGCTCACGCCCAAGGGCCTGATCGAGTACCTCAACCTGCGCCGTCCCATCTACCGGAAGACCGCCGCCTACGGGCACTTCGGCCGCAACGAGCCGGAGTTCACGTGGGAGAAGACGGACAAGGCGGAAGCGCTGCGGTCGTTCTTCAAGACGAAGTAGCACACCCACCAGGCGCCAACTGGCTCCCGAGCCAGTTGGCGTTTGCGAAACCCCTCGCCGCCGTCGGCGTCTCATCCACGTGAAGGCGACCACGCGAAGACTGGGGCGGGCGCTCCTGCTCGCCGCGACCTCTGTCGCGCTCGTCCTCGTATTGGCGACAGCCTTCGAGCGCTACGCGACGGCGGAGGCCTGGCGCCGGTTCCCGCCCCGCGGCGTGCGGATCGACGTCGGCGGGTACCGGCTGCATGCTCTGTGCACGGGCGGTGGCGCACCGACGGTCATACTCGAGGCCGGGCTGTGGGGAACGACAGAGGACTGGAGCCTCGTGCAGCCGGAAGTCGCGCGCTTTACGCGCGTCTGCTCCTACGATCGCGCCGGGATGGGCTACAGCGACCCCGGCCCGCAGCCGCGGGGTGTGGGCGACGTCGTCAAGGACCTTCACGCGTTGCTGCGCGGGCTCGACGCACCCGGGCCGTATCTCTTTACCGGGCATTCGCTCGGCGGGCTGTACACGCGTCTGCATGCCGCCGCGCATCCGCGCGACACCGCCGGCCTGGTGCTCGTGGACTCCGGGCACGAGGACCAGTTCGATCGCATACCCGAGCTTGGCGACCTCTTCCGGACGCAGGCCGCCTCTCTTCGCGACGAAGCGCGGCTGGCCTCCTTCGGCCTTCTCCGCGCTCGCGAAGCATGGCGGGGAGGCTCCCTCGCGTTGTATCGGTTGTCGTCTCTGGACCGAGAGGCCGCCGTGCGGTTCGGAATCCGGCTTCGTCCGCCGGGGCTGAACGAGGCTCACCGCGAGATGACATCGAGCGAGGCTCTCCGCGACCAGCTCCGCCGGACGCGGGCGACTCTCGACGTCCCGCTCGTCATCCTCACCCATGGGGACGATCCGCTGCCCGGAGTGGCGCCGCTGCGCATGGCCGCGATCGAATCCACCTGGAGAGAGCTCCAGCGGGACCTCCTCACCCTCTCGCCGCAAGGCGTCCAGCGCGTGGCCGAGACGAGCGGGCACTACATCCAGAACCAGCAGCCCGAGCTTGTGGTGGAGGCGATCCGGGGGATTATCGAGAAGCCCGCCCGCGTCCTACGGAGCCGGCCTCCAGATCGCCGGTGAGACCTTCGTCGACGTGGCGCGTTCCAGCTCGTAGAGGATCATCTCGTCCTCCGTCCGGTGCGTCTGGCGCGCGCGCATCTGCAGCGCCACGGCGTCGCCCCGGAAGATCGTCACGAGGTCGAGTTTCCACCGGCCGTCTTCGCGCCGGAGCTCCACGTCGTAGTGCAGCGGCTCTCCGCCGTCCAGGAGCACGGCTCGGGCCAGGTCTCCGTCGATCTCGACGGGGCCCAGGACACTGCTTACCACGGCCTCTTTGTCGACCCAGCCCCGGCGGAGCGCATGGTCGAAGATCAGCCTCCCGCTCCAGGCGCGCAGCCGATCCGGCTCCAGGCGATGACGCAGGGTGAGGACCAGGAGCTTCTCGTCCAGCGGGAGCCGGCGGACCTCCGCCTCCGTGGCCGAAAGCGCGCGCTCGCGGGCGCGGGCGTAGTAATCCACAGTGCGGCGGCTGACGAGCGAGGGCCAGGACGTGGTTCGTTCGGAGGCGGCCAGCGCCGAGTACGCGGTGAAGGCCGTCCTCACCGCGGCCTCGTCGAGGGTGGCGGCATCGTCGAACCGCACGGAGTCGAGGAGACGCCGGTGAACGAGCTCCCACTCCGGTAGACGCTCGGGAGGGATCGCCCGCAGGAACACGCTCAGGACGCGGCCATTCGGCATCGGGACTGCCGTCAACAGCGCCTTCAGCCGCTGGCCCCCGGCCGCTTCTCCGTCGAACCGCACGGTGTAGCCGTCGCGTTCGCCGACCTTGTCCGCGCCCTGGCCCGTGACCACGGGCGAACGCACGTTCATGAGCCCGTCGACGGTGGTCAGGGTCAGCTTGCGGAGCCCTTCCGCATCCGGCGGGGCCGGCGCGACGTGGCCGATGATGATTCCGGCCCCGAACTCCGGCGAGCGCAGGAAGAAGCCGCCCTGGAAGGACTCCAGGCGCCAGTCGGCCGGCCGCTCGAAGGTGTAGCCGTCCCCCCGTTCGCGGACGACTCCCGCCGCCGGCGCGTGCAGCAGGCCCGTCAGGAGAAGGAAGACCGGCACCATATTCGTTCCGGGCATTGTCGCACTCTTGACTCCGGAGGGGGAATTCTTATATCCTTTCATCCGGATTTACTGATGTCTTCGTCCTCCCTGGAACCCGTCCTCGGCCGCATGGACAGCCTGGCCGATCCCACCCGCCTGCGGCTGCTGCGGCTGCTGGAGCGCCACGAGCTCGGGGTCGCCGAGCTGGTGGAGGTGCTGCAGCTCCCGCAGTCGACGGTGAGCCGGCACCTGAAGCTGCTGGCCGATCGCGGCTGGGTGACGAACCGGGCGCAGGGGCCGACGAACTTCTACCGCATGCGGGCCGACGAGCTGCCCGCGGAGGCGCGCCGTCTCTGGCAGCTCACGCGGGAGCAGATCGAGGGCTGGGCCACGCTCTCGCAGGATCAAGTCCGCCTGGAGCGCCGGCTGCAAGGGCGCAAGGAAGGCACCCAGGCCTTCTTCGCCGGCGCGGCGGGGCAGTGGGACAAGCTGCGCGACGAGGTCTACGGCCGCAGCTTTGCCCAGGCCGCGATCCGCGGGCTGTTGCCGTCGCACTGGGTGGTGGCGGACCTCGGATGCGGCACGGGGGCGGTGGCGGCCGACGTCGCACCCTGGGTCGCCCGTGTCATCGGCGTCGATCAGTCCGCGGCCATGCTGAAGGCGGCGGGAAAACGCACGGCGAAGCTTCCGAACGTCGAGCTGCGCCAGGGAGAGCTGGAGGCGCTGCCGATCGACGACGCGGATTGTGATGCCGCCCTCCTGCTCCTCACCTTGACCTACGCCGCCGAGCCGGAACGCGTCGTGGCCGAGATGGCGCGGATCCTGAAGCCGGGAGGGCGCGCCGTGATCGTCGATCTCATGCGCCACGACCGCGACGACTTCCGTGTGCAGATGCGGCAGCAGAACCTCGGGTTCGAGGACGATCAGCTCGTCGCCATGCTGGGCGCCGCGGGATTCGAGGCGGCGATCTGCCATCTGCTGCCGCCGGAGCCCGAGGCGAAGGGCCCGGCCTTGCTCCTCGCCGCCGCGCGCCGATGCACGAAAACCAGGACATACTCACGAAAGTAAGGAGACAGAAACGATGAGCACAGCCGTCGACGCCAAGAAGAGTGCCCTCGAGTTCCAGGTTGCCGACCTGAAGCTCGCCGACTGGGGCCGCAAGGAAATCATCCTCGCCGAGCAGGAGATGCCCGGCCTCATGTCCGTCCGCAAGGAGTACGCCGCGCAGCAGCCGCTCAAGGGGCAGCGCATCACCGGCAGCCTGCACATGACGATCCAGACGGCGGTGCTCGCGGAAACGCTGGCCGCCCTGGGCGCCGAGGTCCGTTGGGCATCGTGCAACATCTTCTCGACCCAGGACCACGCGGCGGCCGCGCTCGCCGTGGGTCCGAACGGCACCGTCGAGAACCCGAAGGGCATCCCGACGTTCGCGTGGAAGGGCGAGACCCTCGAGCAGTACTGGGATCTCACCGAGCGCGCCCTCGACTTCGGCGGCGGCCGCGGCCCGACGCAGATCGTCGACGACGGCGGCGACGCGACGCTGCTCATCCACAAGGGTGTCGAGTTCGAGAAGGCGGGCAAGGTCCCGGCGCCGGAGACGGCGGAGAGCGAGGAGTACGCCGTCGTCCTGCGCCTGCTCGCGCGCCTGTTGAAGGCGGACGGGAAGCGCTGGCAGAAGGTCGCCGAGGAGTGCAAGGGCGTCAGCGAGGAGACGACGACAGGCGTTCATCGCCTCTACGAGATGCAGAAGGCCGGCACCCTGCTGTTCCCGGGCATCAACGTCAACGACAGCGTGACGAAGAGCAAGTTCGACAACCTGTACGGCTGCCGCCACTCGCTCACGGACGGCCTCATGCGCGCGACGGACGTCATGCTCGCGGGCAAGGTCGCGGTCGTGTGCGGCTACGGCGACGTGGGCAAGGGCTGCGCGCAGTCGCTGAAGGGCCAGGGCGCACGGGTCATCGTCACCGAGATCGATCCGATCTGCGCGCTGCAGGCGGCGATGGAGGGCTACCAGGTCCTCACGCTGGAAGACGTGGTGGCGACGGCCGACATCTTCATCACGACCACCGGCAACACCGGCATCATCACCGCCGACCACATGGCGAAGATGAAGGACAAGGCGATCGTGGGGAACATCGGCCATTTCGACGACGAGATCGACATGGCCGGCCTCAAGAAGATCCCCGGCATCCAGAAGATCAACATCAAGCCGCAATACGACATGTGGACCTTCGCCGACGGCCACAGCGTGCTGATCCTGGCCGAGGGGCGCCTGCTCAACCTCGGCTGTGCCACCGGCCACCCGAGCTTCGTGATGTCGAACAGCTTCACGAACCAGGTGCTGGCGCAGGTGGAGCTGGCGACGCAGCGCAGCAAGTACGAGAAGAAGGTCTACGTGCTACCCAAACACCTCGACGAGAAGGTCGCGCGGCTGCACCTCGACAAGCTCGGCGTGAAGCTCACGAAGCTCTCCCCGAAGCAGGCCGCGTACATCGGCGTGCCCGTGGACGGCCCTTTCAAGTCGGACCACTACCGGTACTGATCGCACCGTGAAGCAGGCGGTCAAGGGACTTCTTCGCCCCCTCGGACTGCTCGGGGTTGCCCGAGGTCTCCGCGACCGCCTGCGCGCCACCCGCGCGTGGCGCCGCAACGCGCGCTTCATGGCCGAGGCCGGCGGCCTCGACGGTCTGCCCGTCCCGCCGGCGCATCTCATCCTCCTCGTCACCGGCACCGCCGACCTCGAGTGGTACGTGGAAGGCGGCCGGCGCGCCGCCGTCAGCCTGAAGTCGCTCCTCGAGAAGAACGGTGTCGATCCCGCGCGCCTGCGGGCCATCCTCGATTTCGGCTGCGGGTGCGGCCGCGTGACGCGTCACTGGCGCGGGCTGCCGGCGGAGGTCTTCGGCTCCGACTACAACCGGCACCTCGTCGACTGGTGCAAGAGGAACCTCGCGTTCGCGCGTTTTGGCTCGAACGATCTCAAGCCGCCCCTGCCGCACCCCGACGGGCGTTTCGATTTCGTCTACGCCCTGTCGGTGTTCACGCATCTCCCGGAGGCGCTGCAGCGCGCGTGGATGGAGGAGCTCGCCCGTGTGATCCAGGCGGGTGGGCATCTGGCGGTGAGCCTGCACGGGACACGGTATCTGGACGACATGACCGCAGACGAGCGGCGCGCGTTCGAAGCGGGGCGCCTGGCGGTGCGCGCCGACTCTCCCGGCAGCAATGCGTGCGCCGCCTTCCACCCCCACGACTACGTGAAGCAGACGCTGGTGGCGGACCTGTTCGACGTCGTCGCCTTCGTGCCCGAGGGTGCGCTCGGCAATCCGCACCAGGACCTGTACCTGTTGAGACGCCGGTGAAGCCGCCCTCGCGGCGCCGCCTCGTGGCGGGGATCCTCGCGCTTCTCGGCATCGGCTACCTCACGCAGATCGCGTTGTGGGAGCCGCGAGCGGTGGTGGGGGCGTCCCCCGACGACGGCTACGTGCGCGTGCCCGGCGTCATCCACGTGCACACCACCCACTCCGACGGCGGCGGCACCACCGAGGAGGTGATCGCGGCCGCGCGCGCGGCCGGTCTCCAGTTCCTTGCCCTGACCGACCACAACAACCTCGACGCGAAGACCGTCGAGGGCTACCAGGGCGGCGTGCTGGTGATGGTGGGGACGGAGATCTCCACGAACGCCGGCCATGTCGTTGGGCTCGGCATTCCCGATCCGACGTACCGGTTCTCCGGGGACGTGGCCGATGCCCTGGCCGACGTCCGGGATGGCGGCGGCGTGGCGTTCGCGGCGCACCCGCTGAGCCCGCGTGCGGACTTCCAGTGGACGGGCTGGGACCAGCCGGGGCCGTGGGGGATGGAGCTGCTGAACGGCGACAGCCAGTGGCGCGCGGCCGGCTGGCTGCGTCTGCTGCGCACCGGGGCGCTCTACGGCATCAACTCTCGCTATGCACTGCTCGCGAGCCTCACCTCGCCGGACGAGACGCTCCGGCGCTGGGACGCGCTGCTGCAGGAGCGCGCGGTGGCGGGGATCGTGGGTGCCGACGCCCACAGCCGGGTGCCCGTGCGCAAGGAGACGGCCGTGCGGTTTCCTTCGTACGGGGCGCTCTTCGCCCTCGCCCGCAACTACGTCCTGCTGGACGCGCGACTCAGTGGAACGGCCGCGCGCGACTCCGCGGCGATCCTCGCGGCCCTCGCCCGCGGGCGCAGCTATGTGGGCGTCGACGCGCTGGCACCGGCCGGCGGATTCTGGTTCACGGCGGAGACGCCGCGCGGGCGATTCACGATGGGCGATACCGTAGCCGCGGGTCCCGGCATCAGCCTGCGTGCGGGCGGCGCGCTACCGGCCGGCGCGACGATACGGCTGCTGCGCGACGGCCAGGCCATGGCAGAAGTCGCCGGGCCGCTGGCGCAGGAGAACGTCGGCCCGGGCGTCTATCGCACCGAGGTCCGCGTGCCCGGCTGGGATCTGCCGTGGATCCTCTCGAACCCGATCTACGTCTTCGACGACGCCACCGCCGCGCACCGCCAGGCGCGGGCGGCATGGACGAGCGAGGCGGCGGCACCGCCGCCGGCCGTGATCTTCGAAACGTTCGCGAGCGCCACGACGGCGTGGACGCCGGGATCCGATCCGACGTCCCTCGTGAACCAGCCGATCGTGGATCCGAGCGGCGGCGAGGATGGCAAAGGCGCGGGCCGCCTCTCGTTCCGCCTGTCCGCGCCGACCGCCGCGCAGCCCCACACGTTCTGCGCGCTGGTGGATTGGACGCACCGCGACCTCACCGGCCGCGACGGCCTCGTCTTCAAGATCCGCGCGAACGGCGAATACCGGATCTGGGTGCAGGTCCGCGACGAGAACCCCGCGTCCGCCGACGACAAGACCGAGTGGTGGTTCGCCTCGGTCAAGACGGCGCGCGACTGGCGCACGGTGGCGGTGCCGTTCGCGCGCCTGCGCTCCATCAATCCGAAGACCGACGGCCGCCTCGATCTCGACAAGGTCCGAGCGCTGGTCTTCGTCCTCGACCGCGGCGCCATCAAGCCCGGCACCGAGGGCACGATCTGGCTCGACGACGTCGGCGTTTACTGAGGGGTCAGGTCTGTTGTTTGTTGTCTACGCCCGGTCTCCTGCCGATCGAACCATTCCTTCCATCGCTGTGCAGATGGTCACCGGCTCGCCGACCCCGACGCCGACTCCCGTGCCCAGCGCCGGCGCTTCGCACCAGCAGTTCCTGATCCTCGCGGTCCCGTAACGGCGAGGGCGCGGACTCCCACCGCGACACAACTCGCTCTGGCGCGAGTTGTTTGGTGATCCTCCCGAACGGGTCAGGTTTGTCCCATGGCCGCCGCGTGGACAGGCCATCGCCTATTGCGTAGTCTGCCGCCGCATGTCTTGGGGCGACAAAGTCTGGAACGCCTGTTTCGATTCCCCGTTCGCGGAGCGCGGCGACAAGATCCTCGGGGCAGTGCTCGTTGCCGCTTTCTTTCTGGCGACGGGGACACTGATGTATGTCGACCTCGGCGCGGCGCTCGACGCGGGTGAGCCGCTCGTTCAGGGCGTTGTCGCCGGCGAGATCGGCGGCGCTGTCGCGGGCCTGTTTCTGCTCGCGATGACGACGTCCCGACGCATGGCCTCGGCTCGGGATCGGGCGCGCGCACGAATCGCCGGAGGACTGTCGATCCTGTCCGCCGTCGCCTTGGCGACCTGGGTCATCGTCCTGCCGACCCTCAGCACCGAGCCCAGCGCCTACGCCGGTACCGCCGGCGATCCCTACGAGCGCGTGTATCGACAGCGCGGCGAGGTCGTTCGGCGAGAAGCAGTGAGCGGCGCCCAGGTCTCCGTGGAACGCTGGGCCCAGGTCGCGGGCGCAGGCGTCGGCGCCGCCAGCGTCGTGGCGCTGCTCGCTCTTTTCCCGCTGATTCAGGGGCTGGTGGGGGCGCGGGCCGAGAGGTCACCGATGATGCGCACGAGCGGCGCGGACCCGGCGTGGCTGCGCGTCTTCCTGGGACGCTGTGCCTCGTGTGATCGCCTCCTGTTGGAACGATGGCGGCGCTGCCCCTCGTGCGGCGCGTTGCTCCCATCCGCGTACCACAGGCGCCCCGATACCGAACGCACGCTGAAGCTGGTCGCCGCGCTCGGCCTTCTGGCCGCCTTCTGCTGCGGCATCGCCGCCCTCCTCCGCTACGACGGGAATCTCTCGTGGGACGTGCTCCTCCTGCTCGGGCTCACCGGAGCGTTTGCTGTGTCTCACGCCTCCTTGCCCTGGTGGTCCTGGGCCCTGGCTCCCGTGCGGATCGCGTGGCCGCTGCTCGCGATCTCCGCCGTCGTCCTCCTGTGGCCGGGAGGTTGGCGGGCGCTGCTGTGGGCCACTCTTCCGGCGGCAGTCGCGTTCAAGGTCGGGCATGTCGGCGCCCGACTCTCTCGTTACGTGCGCGGCGCCGCCCTGGAGGTCGATTGGGCGGCACGAGAGGTGCTCGGCCGCGAGCTGGCGGGGGGAGGGTGCCAGGTGTGTGGCCACCGTGACGCCGAGATCATGGCGCCGATGTGGTGCGTGAGCTTCGTGGTCTTGACCGTGCGTCACCCCGGCCGGCCGCGCCTCGTGTGCGCATATCACGCGCGGCTCCAGGCGCTGCCGGCAACTGTGGTCACGGTCCTGGTCGGCTGGTGGGGGATCCCGTGGGGACTCGTGTGGACGCCCGTCGTCCTCTGGCAGAACACCTTCGACGGCGGCGTCTCTGTCGACCTCGATGACGCGCTCGCCGCGCTGCGGCAGGAGGAGGAGTCATCCCTCTCGATCCCGCCGCGCGAGATCGGGTTGGTGGCCCTCCTCCTGGCGGCCGCCCTCGCCGCGGCCGTGTTCCGCTGACTGCCGGGTCTACTACGGCACGCTGATGATCTGGAACTGCTGCTGGTTGACGTTCGCCCAGCTCCACTGATCGACGTTGCCGGTATTCACCGTCGATGCGCCGGCGACGTTCAGCACCTTGCCGCTGTGCCGGTTCACCACGCGGTAGTAGCCGTTGCCGAGGTCGACCGGCTGCCATTCGTCGTTGGCCGTCGCCCCGCCGTACGTGAACTGGACGACGTCCCCGCCGTTGGCCGTCGACGCGCCCTGGACGGTCAGGTCCTTGCCGCTGTGCCGGTTGATGACACGGTAGTAGCCGGCGTCGATCGCGCGCAGCTCCCACTCGTCGTTGTCGGTGGCGTTGTCGTTGTAGTCCCACTGGTACACGTTGGCGCCGTCCGCGGTGGAGACCCCGGCGACGACGACGGCCTTGCCGCTGTGGCGCGCCATGAGTCGGTAGTAGCCGCTGAAGCCGCCGCCCGGCGGCGTGGTGGGCGTCGCGGTGGGCGTGGGCGTCGCGCCCGGTGTCGTCGGAGTCGGAGTGGGTGTCGGAACGGAGGTCGTCGGCGTCGGAGTCGGGCTGGGAGTCGGAGTCGGAGTCGGAGTGGAGCCGCCGGCGTTCTCCAGCCGATCGCAGAGCTGCGCCTCGTACAGCGACGTCGGCACGAGCGAGCCGGCCTTCTGCTCGACGAACCCCTGCGGGCCCGGCTTCGGCCAGTTGGTGGGGAAGGAGCCGGTGGCCGAGATCCCGTAGTTCTGGGCGGTGGGCGGCTTCTGGATGTACATCCCCTTGTTGAATGCCCATGCCGTCGAATGCACGGAGCCCCACCCGTGCTGCGTGCCCCAGTCGCCGCGGTTGATGAGGCGCAGGGTGCCGCTGCCGTTCTCGATGATGTTGTCGAACAACACGCCGCTCGTCCACTTCATGTGCCCGCCCTCCATGTCGTGGCCGTTGGTCACGTTGCAGCGATAGAAGACGATGCCGGAGGTGTCGGGGCCGCCGCTGCACACGAGGCCGTGGCGCGCGTCGGGGGAGAGACGGTTGCGGCTGAACAGGACGAGCTGCGCCTTGTGGCCGGCGATGAAGTTGTAGAACCGGCCGCCGGTGCGGATGCCGACAGGGTCATTGGCCTCGTTGTCGTCCACGGTGATGCGCACGCTGTTGACGACGTCGACGCCGCCGAACCCGAAATGCAGGGCCGTGATGTTGCGTACCCACGAGTCCTGGGCACCGTTCACCTCGACGCCGTCCCAGGCGTGGTTCTCGTCCTCGCCGCCGGCGGTCACGATGTCGATGCGCAGGCTCTCGACGGCGGCGTTCGTGATGTAGCTCCAGCTGATCCGCGTCAGGTACGACTGCGACAGGCTGCGGTTCAGGTGGTTGTAGACGGGGGCGTCCAGCGTCACCGTGCTGCCGGAGATGGCAGTGATGCGCCGGTGATAGACGATGTCCATGCTGCCCGGCGACCAATCCGGATCGGGCGCGCACCCGCAACCGTCCACGGCGTCGATCCAGGCCTGCGTCGACGGGTGATGGACGACGACCTCGTTGCCGACGGCGAAACCCGACGTGCTGGCCACCGAGAAGCTGCGCGAGCCGACCTGCACGAAGGACGTCGTGATGTCCGTGCGCGGCGAGACCTCGCTCCACGCGGAGCCGCTGCCCAGGATCACGACCGAGCGCTGGTGCGGGTTGTCGCCGACGGCCCGCAGGATGGTGCCGCTCGTGCTGTCCCCGACACCGCGCAGGACCACGCCGCTGGCGTTCACGCGCACGACGCCGTCGACCTGG
>Ga0114129_10005499_pt1 | contig 17911 bp, 17 predicted proteins | sample RhiMetdeltSRZDD1_FD_80071 | JGI IMG/M metagenome (GOLD analysis project Ga0114129, IMG submission 80071) | Populus rhizosphere microbial communities from Tennessee, USA - Rhizosphere MetaG P. deltoides SRZDD1 (version 2) (version 2) | ecosystem: Host-associated > Plants > Roots > Rhizosphere >...
CAAAACCGCGCCCGTTTCGTCCTCGACATCGTCAAGGCGATTCGCAAGAAGGTCGGCAACGACTTCCACCTGCAGATGAAGATCAGTGCCGAAGAGCACAACAACGCGCTCCTGTTCCTGAAATTCGAGGGACGCGGGAATACGGTCGAAGACTCCGTCCAGGTGTGCCGCTGGCTGGTGGATGCGGGGGTCGATGCCATCCATGTCTCGACCGGCAGCGCGTTTCCGCACCCGATGAATCCCGCAGGCAGCGATATTCCGATCGACGTGCTGTCCCAGACCTACGAGCAGCTCGTCTCGAGTGGGTCACACACCCTGCGCAATCTGCTGTTCTTCCGCGGCGCAATCACTGGATCTCTGTTCAAGCACCAATGGCTGGCCGCGGGGGTGCCGCCCGACCGCATCGAGGGGTTCAACCTGCCGGACGCCCGGAAGATCAAGCAGGCGGTTACCGTGCCAGTGGTGTGCACCGGGGGGTTTCAGACCGCTTCGGTCATCCGGTCCGCCATTACGCGGGGCGACTGCGATGCGGTCTCCATCGCCCGGCCGCTCGTCGCGAACAACGACCTGGTCAAGCAGTTCGAAGCCGGTAAGGATCGCGCGGACAAGCCGTGCACCTATTGCAACAAGTGCCTCGTCCACGTCGTCGAGCACCCGCTGGGCTGCTACGAAGAAAGCCGCTTCGCGAGCCGCGACGAGATGATGACGCAGGTGATGTCGGTCTTCTCGCCGCCGCCATTTTCATGAGGCTTCCTTTCTCGATCAACTCTCGCCGCGGTCGCGTCGCGATTGGTATCGCGGCAGTCCTCTTCGTCATCGTGCTCTGGGCGGCGGTTTCGATTGGCAGCGACCGTCCAACGACGTACGAATCGATCACCGATCATTTCAAGTACGGCTCGATCGGCAGCGAACCCGGCGTGTCGCTTCTCCGGCCGGTTGGCGGGGTTCTGCCGCCGCTGTCGGTGTTCACGGCGCTGCCGTCGATCTGCCCCGAGAAGCTGCCTGGCGGGTATGCCTCGCTCGGCTTCGTCTTCGAACCGAATCACGCGCTGCCGATCGGCGTCTCACGAAGGCGGCGCCTCGGGATCGATCAGGTTGGCCTCAACTGCGCGGTGTGCCACACGGGCACGGTGCGCGACTCGCCGGAAGCGGGGCCTCGGATCGTTCTGGGCATGCCAGCCCACCAGCTCGACCTGCAGCGATTCGTCGAATTCGTGCTCGAATGCTCGCTCGACAACCGGCTGACGGCGGAGGCCGTGCGGGGCCGGCTGGCGCAAGACAATGTCTCGATCTCGCTGTTCGAACGCACCTTGCTGCGCTTCGGCCTCGTCGATCGACTGAAGCTCGTCACGCTGAACCTGCGCAACCGCGTCGCACCGATCCTGGGCAACGAGGTGCCGCGATGGGGTCGCGGTCGCGTGGATACCTTCAATCCCTACAAAGCGATCCAGTTCAACTGGCCGATCGACCGTCTGCCGCACGAGGAGTTAATCGGGGCGTCGGACTTTCCTTCGCTGTGGAATCAGAAGCCGCGAGAGGGACTGCACCTGCACTGGGACGGCGACAACGACTCGGTGGACGAGCGCAACCTGAGCGCGGCGCTCGGCGCCGGCGTGACAGCCGTGACGGTCGATCACGACTCGATCAAGCGCGTGCGCGACTGGATCTGGACGCTGCCACCTCCGAAATATCCGTACGCGATCGATGCGACGTTGACGGCACGCGGCGCCTCTCTTTACGGCCAGTTCTGCGTGGCGTGCCACGGCGACCACCGTTTCCGCGACGGGGTCCGTGCATCCGAAGCCACGCGCGTCGGCCTCGTCGAAGACATCGACCGCATCCGCACGGATCGTCATCGTCTCGATTCGTATACGGATCTCTTTGCCGCCAACCAATACGCGTTGTATCCGGAATCGCAATACCGGTTCACGCACTTCCGTAAAACGCGCGGGTACGCGAACCATCCGCTCGACGGCATCTGGGCGCGCGCGCCGTATCTGCACAACGGCTCGGTCCCGACGCTGCTCGATCTGATGAACGCCCCAGCCGAACGGCCGAAGGTTTTCTATCGGGGCTACGACGTCTACGACCAGACACGCGTCGGGTTCGTGTCAAACGTGCCAGAGGAAAAAGGTCGCACGTTCTTTCAGTACGACACGTCCGTTCCGGGTAACGGCAACAGCGGTCATGAATACGGCACGACGCTTGCCGCCGCCGACAAGGCCGCAATCGTCGAATACTTGAAAACGTTCTGAGGCTTGGATGGCAGCACACTGGTTCTCACGTGTCGTCTGGCTCGGCATCGTCTGCAATCTGGCGCTCGCGGTTCCGACGCTCGTCGCCCCGGAGCAGACGATGATGCTGACGCTGGCCTTCAGACAACTTGATGCCCATGACCGAGCTGCTACAGCGGATCGCTCGTTCGAGCAGATTTAGGCGGCTGGCGCCGATTGCCGGTGTCGCGGCAATCGTCTTGCTGATTGGCGGCGTCTTCACGTACACGCATTTCTTCCGCACGGAGCCGGCTCCGTTCTTTGCGTCGGAGGAGGATCACTTCCTGTTCGGATCGATCGGAACGGAGGAAACCGACGGCGTTCCGTATTGGATCTGGCTCGTGCTGCCGAGGCTCTTTCCTGAATACCTGCCTGCGCCTGGCGGCTACGCAGCACTCGGGATGCTTTCGAAAGATGGTCACGAGACGCCGGTTGGCCTCTCGAAGGTGCGGATCGGGTTCGACCGCGTCGGCATCAATTGCGCCGTCTGCCATACGGGCAGCTATCGGCTCCACCCTGGCGATCCGCCCACGATCGTGCCGACCGCACCGGCGCATCAGATGGCGCCGCAGATGTACGTGCGGTTCCTCATCGCGTGCGCGTCGGATCCACGGTTCACGGCCGACAACATCATGGCGGAGATTGCCAAAAACTACTCGCTGTCTCCTGGCGATCGGCTCGCGTACCGCATGATCATCCCGTTCACTCGACGCGCCATCCTGCGGCTGAAGCAACAGGACGCCTGGATGGACAGCCGGCCCGACTGGGGCAAGGGCGCATCGATCCGTTTAACCCGGTCAAGTTCCGAACACTGCAGCAACCGATCGACGCCACCATCGGCAACTCCGACATGCTACCGGTGTGGAACCTCAACGCACACGCCGGCTACGTGTATCACTGGGACGGCTTGAACACGAACCTGCAGGAGGTCGTGCTCTCCTCCGCCATTGGCGACGGCGCAGACGTGAAGTGGGTGGACCGCGATTTCACCCGCTGGAGCGACACCGACCCACACACGATGTCGAGTCTGCGCCGCATTCAGAACTACATCGGCACCGTGAAGCCGCCGGTCTATCCGCTTGCGATCGATGCGACGCTCGCGGCCGCCGGTGCGGCGGTGTTTCAGGGCGCATGCGCCTCGTGTCATGCGCCTGGCGGCAATCGCACGGGGACGCTCATCGACGCCACCGAGGTCGGCACCGATCCGCACCGCATCGCGATGTGGACGCCGCCATCCGCGGCTGCCTACAACGCATACGGCGAGGGTTACGCCTGGAAGTTCTCGCACTTCCGCAGCACGAAGGGCTACGCATCGGTTCTACTCGACGGACTCTGGATGCGTTCGCCGTACCTCCATAACGGGTCGGTGCCGACACTTGCCGATCTTCTCGAGCCGGTCGAGCAGCGCCCGCGTCTGTTCTGGCGCGGCTACGACGTGTTCGACGCAACGCGGGTGGGATTCGACTCCTTCAGCGCAGAAGCGAAACGAATCGGGACACCATTCGACGTTTCACGTCCGGGCAACAGCAACGCCGGGCATACCTACGGCACCATGCTGCCCGCCGACCAGAAACGCGTCCTGCTCGAATTTCTGAAGACCCTCTAATTCGCAACTCCCAACCTCCAACTTCCAACTTCCAACACTTGACAGCGAGGACCTTGGGAGTTGGAGATTGGAAATTGGAAGTTGCTACTAACGAAGCACCCGCCACAGTGCGACCAGCTCCCGACATGTCCGGACCATGACACGGAAGCTCCCGCCGCTCGGCTGTCCGGTTTCGCGCGGAAAGTGATGAACGCCAACTTCGGTCACCTTCGCGCCATGTGTGCGGGCCCGCGCGAGCATCTCGACATTGATGAGCGCACCGGAACTGCGAAGCTGAGGCAACAGCCGCTCCAACAGATCGCGTCGATAGATCTTGAACCCGCAATTGACGTCGCGAATGCGGATGTGGAAAAGAACCCGGGCCAGCCGGTTGTACATGAACGCGTAGATCCGGCGGATCAGCGGATCGTGCTGTGTGATGCGGTAGCCACAGACGATATCGCCCCGCTCGAGCGCCCGCAACAGAATCGCCAGCTCACCCAGGTCGAATTGATTGCCACCGTCGACAACGCCGACGAGCGGATACCGTGCCGCCGCCAATCCGCTTCGCAGCGCTGCGCCGTATCCGCGATTGTTGGGATGATGGACGACGCGGACGTAGGGATTCCCCGCCGCAAGGCGATCGGCAATCTCGCCCGTGCGGTCACGGCCGCCGTCATCGACGACGATCACCTCGTAGGAGTCGGCCAGCTCCGCCAGCACCAGCAGCGCGGACGAAACGGCCTGTTCGATATTGCCCTCCTCGTTGTACATGGGAAAGCACAACGAGAGGGCTGGCTTGGAGCTGTGCGGATCGCTCAGAGTCCGCTCATGTTGCGGAACCGCTGTACGCGTTTGCCCTGCACCTCCGCGGTGTAGATATTCCCTTTGCTGTCGATCGCGAGATTGTGGAGATTCATGAACTGGCCGACCTGCAGGCCGACACGCCCGAAGTCCCCCACGATGGCCCCGTCGCTGCGCCGCACGACGTGGAACTCGCCATTTGGATCGTCCGAAGCGATGAAGTAGCTCTGCATCGCGTCCGGCCACAGCATCGTCGAACCGACAGAGCCGGGCAGGCCGTCCTTGACCACGATGTATTCGCGCACGAACGTCCCGTCCTTGCGGAACACCTGGGCGCGGTTGTTGCCCCGATCAGAGACAAAGACGAGGCCGTCCTTCGTCAGACGGATGCCGTGCACCGGATTGGCGAACTGCTGCGCGGGTGGCGCCTTTGGATCGTACGTGAGCTTGTCGTCGGTCGGCGGCTTGCCGTACGCACCCCACATCCGCTTGAACGCACCGGTTGCCGCGTCGAAGACGATCACGCGGTGATTGAAATAGCCGTCGGCGACGAACAGTTCGTTGGTCGCAGGATCGACGACCATGTCGGCCGCGCGGCCAAGCTGGGTGGTGTCCATGCTGTTGGTCATCGAGGCCGACTTGCCGATCTGCAGCACGAACTTGCCGGTGCGCGTGAACTTCAGCACCATGCCGTCGTTCATCCCGTTGCCGGCGACCCAGACGAAGTTGTTGTGATCGACGAAGATGCCGTGCTCGTTCGACGGCCAGTTGTAGCCGTCGCCAGGCCCGCCCCACGCCTGAACGACGTTGCCGTCCTGATCGAACTCGATGACAGACGGCGCCGGTTTGCAGCACTTTACGTTCGGCGTGGTCGAGGCGCGCTTCTCGCGCGCGTCGAGCGTTCCGGGACGCTGATTAATCCAGATGTGGTCCTGCGCATCGACGAAGATGCCGCCGATCTGCCCCAGGATCCACTGGTTGGGGAGGGTCTTCGGCCAGGACGGATCGATCTGGAATTTCGGAGTATCTGCCGTGAAGACGGGGCCTCCGAGGGCGATCCCAATAAGAACGGCGAGTGCGGACGTGCGGACGAGGCTGGTCATCGATGCCTCCATGACTAATTGACGTGACGAGTGGTCGGGATTATACGTATGCAGGCGGATAATTTCGAAATCGTAGATCCGCCTCTATTGAAGGAGAAGCGATGGCCAACATCACCTTGAGGGTGAACGGACGTTCGCACACCGTGAACGTGGAACCCTCGACACCGCTGCTCTACATTCTTCGCAACGATCTCGGCCTGCAGGGGCCGCGGTTCGGCTGTGGTCTTGGCCAGTGCGGCGCATGCACGGTCATCATCAAGGGCGCCGCGGTGCGCTCCTGCGTCACGCCGACATCGAGCGTCAAAGGCGAAGTGACCACGCTGGAGGGTCTGGCGAAGGACGGCAAGCTGCATCCTTTGCAGCAGGCGTGGATCGAGGAGCAGGTGCCGCAGTGCGGCTTCTGCCAGAACGGCCAGATCATGACGGCCAAGGCGCTGCTCGACAAGAATCCGCATCCGACCGACGAGCAGATCCGCGAAGGCATGTCGCGAACGTTGTGTCGTTGCATGACGTATTACCGCATTCAGGCCGCCATCAAGCGCGTCGCAGGAGGGAATGTATGAACATCGAAAAGATCCTCCTCGAAAACAGTGCGTCGCCGAGCCGCCGCGAGTTCCTGAAGACCTCCGGCATGCTCGTCGTCGGCTTCAGCGCCGCCGCGGTCGCAGGGCCGTTTGCGCCATCGGCCAGCGCGCAGGCGGCGCGCGGCCTCTATCCCGATCCAGACTTCCATCAGCTGGATTCGTGGATCGTCATCCATCAGGACAACACCGCGACTTTCTTCGTCGGCAAGACCGACTGCGGACAGGGAACCGGCACGGCGTTCCGGCAGATGATGTCGGACGAGCTCGACATCGCGTTCAAGGACACGACCTGCGTCATGGGGACGACCGACATCACGGTTGACCAGGGCGGGTCCGGCGGCTCCGATGCGATTCAGGTGGACGGCTGGCCGATGCGCCGTGTTGCCGCCGAAGCGCGGCGCGTGCTGCTCGACATGGCATCCCAACGGTTCGGAGTGCCGGTCGCAGGTCTCGCCGTCAGCAACGCGGTGATCACCGTCAACGCAGATCCATCGAAGCGCGTCACGTACGGTGAGCTGATTGGCGGCAAACGGTTCAACGTTGCACTGACGGGAGCCAACATCGACGCCACCACCGGCTTGGCGAAGGTGAAGCCGGTGCAGGAACTGAAGATGGTCGGTCAGTCGCCGCAGCGCTACGACATCCCACCCAAGGTGGATGGCTCGGCGAAATGGGCGGCCGACGTGAAGCTCCCCGGTATGGTGCATGCGCGCAACGTGAAACCGCCGTTCGCGGGCGCGAAGTTAATGAGCATTGACGAGTCTTCTGTTCGAAACCTTCCCGGCTTCGTGAAGGTGGTCAGCAAGGGCAATTACGTCGCGGTCGTGTGCGAGCGCGAAGAACAGGCGATTGCGGCGGCGAGACAGTTGAAATGCAACTGGCAGAAGCCCGCCACCGCGCCGTTCCCGGCATCTGCCGATCTGTTCACCTACATGCGCGGCGCTACGCCGAAATCGAGCCAGACACCGAACACTCTCGGCAACGTCGACACCGCGTTTTCCGGAGCGGCGAAGATCGTCGAAGCCGAATACGAAATCCCGTTCCAGGGACACACCGCCATCAGCCCTGCTCACGCACTCGCGGATCCGTCCAACGGGCAGATGACGATCTATTCCAACGACATGAAGTCGTACGGAATGCGCAACGGCGTTGCGACGTTCCTCGGCATGCCGCGCGAACAGGTGCGCGTCATCTGGATGGAAGGGCCGCAGGGCTACGGGCGTACGGCCGCCGACGATGCGGGCTTTGAAGCGGCGTACATCGCGAAGGAGCTTGGCCGTCCGGTCCGGATGCAGTGGACGCGCGCCGAGGAGCAGGGGTGGGACACGAAAGGTCCCGCGTTCACGTTCAAGATCCGTGGCGCCCTCGATGCGCAGGGAAACATGACGGCGCTCGACTACGGCGCGCGGTCGTGCGACTACAACCACCTCGGATACAACGAGCCCGACACGGTGCTCATCGCGCAGTTGATGGGGCAGCGGCGGGCAATGCCGGCCAACGGCAGCTCCGCGTTCCCGAACGACATGTACGCCATTCCGAACCGGCGCACGCTGCTGGAGGTCGTGGGACTGCCGCTGATCTGGGAGACGCCGATCCGGACGGGTAACCTCCGGGATCCGAATGGACCGCAGTCGACGTTTGCGGCTGAATCGTTCATCGACGAGATGGCAGCAGCCGCGAAGGCGGACCCGGTCGAATTCCGGATGCGGATGCTCACGGCGAACAACGCCGACGACAACGGCTTCAGGAGGGCGCGATCCATCGCGGTGCTGAAAGCCGCAGCGGAGAAGTTCGGCTGGCAGCCGCGTCCCGCGCCGAACCCGGCACGCCGCAACGGCGACATTCTCACCGGCCGTGGCGTCGCCTACACATACCGCAACCAGACCGTGGTCGCCGAGATCGCCGAGGTCGAAGTGAATCGGAAGACGGGCCGCGTCTGGGTGAAGCGGCTGGTGTGCGCGCACGACTGCGGTCTGGTCATCAACCCCGAGGGCCTGCGCCGCACGATCGAAGGCGGCATGCTCCACTCGATCAGCCGCGCGCTGTATGAAGAGGTGGCGTTCGACACCGAGAAGGTCCTCAGCGTGGACTGGGCGTCACATCCGTCGCTCACGCACATGGACACGCCGGCGCAGATCGACATCGTGATGGTGAACGGCGATCCGAATCCGAACCGGCCGGATCTTCCGCATTACGGCGCCGGCGAGACGTCGTGCAAGCCGATGATTGCGGCCGTGGCGAACGCGATTTTCGATGCGACCGGTGTGCGCCTGCGGCGCGTGCCGTTCAGGAAGGAGCGGGTGCTCGCCGCGCTGAACGCCGCGAACGTGTGATTTACGGATTCCTCGAAACTCCGGTCGGACGTCTGTTGGTCGCGCGCGATACGACAGGCGTCCGATTGATTCATTTCGATGGGCCCGCTAAAGGAGGGCCGGCTAAAGGAGGGCCGGCTAAAGCCGGCCCCTGCGTACGTAAACGCTTCAGGCCCGCCGCCGGTTGGGAACGCCACGACCGCGCGTTCGACGATGTCGCGACACAGTTGAAGGAGTATTTCGACGGACGTCGGCGCGTCTTCGAGCTGCCGCTGGCGCCGGAAGGCACGCCATTCCAACTGCGCGTGTGGAACGCGCTGATCGAAATTCCTTACGGTGAAACCATCTCCTATGGTGAGCTCGCGGCGCGCATCGGCGACCGGTCAGCGTCACGAGCGGTTGGTCTGGCAAACGGCAGCAACCCGCTTCCGATCGTGATCCCCTGCCATCGCGTGATTGGATCGAACGGAAAGCTCACGGGCTATGGCGGCGGACTGCCGATCAAGCAGCAGCTCCTCACACTCGAGCGCGGGTCCCTCTGGTGAGGGACCCAGCTATCGAGTGCCGCTTTGGCGCTCCACCGCCGCGCGGATTCGGGCTGCGCGTGACAGCAACGCTTCGTCGCGAGTGCCGGTCCTGAGCGCCCGCTGCGACGCTGCGTACGCCTCATCGAGACGCCCCGATTTGTAATACGCCCACGCCAGCGCGTCCTCGGTAAAGATGTCATGACGCGCCGCCGCAACGGTCTCGGCAATCTGTACTGCTTCTGAGAGCTTGCGGTCGTGGTCCGCGAGGAACAACGCCAGATTCCCCTCCGTCTGCGCCACGCCCGGCCCCGCGAGATCCTCCGCCAACTGATAGTAGTGCGCTGACTGTGCGGCGTCGCCGCGCTCGGCATAGAGGTCGCCGATTCGGGCCGCCAGATCGAGCGTCGGCGTACGTTTGAGTTGCTCGAGATAAATCGTCAGCGCGCCATCGCGATCGCCGCGCGCGACCCGTAGTTTGCCTTGTCCCGTTACCGCGAGCGGATAGTTGGGAAAGACGAACAGCGCGCGTCGGTACTCGCGATCGGCGTCGTCCCACCGGTGCATCTTCAGGTACAGCTCGCCCGTCTGCACCGCGTACCACGCCTGCGCTTCGGGGTCGTTCGGCGCCGTCGCCTTCGCGGCCATCTGCATTGCATCGAGCGCGCCCGTTACGTCGCCCCGCAGTTCGCGCGCGTAGGCAACCCGTGCGTACGCCGCCGCGTTCGGCCGCAGCCCCATCATCTTGTCGAACGCGTCGAATGCCTCCGAGTACTCGCCCAGCTCGATCTGCGCGTCGCCCATGACTCCGTAGTTCCATGCATCGTCGGGCCGCAAATCGCGCGACCGGCGACCCACCGCGAGCGCCTCGCGAAAGCGGTGCTGTGAGAGATAGATGGCGCCGAGCATTCGAAGGACATCGTATTGACCCGGGTGTTCCTTCAGCGCGGCGTTCAACACTTCGCTCGCTCGCCCTGCGGGCCTCCCGTCGTTGGTGGCGCGCGCCTGCCGCAGCAACGCGTCGGCGAGGAGGACCGCGGCACCCGTGTCATCGGGTGTGGCTCGCAGACGGCGGTCCATCTCGTCGATGCGCTGCTGCAGGCCGGACGTCGTCGTCGGAGGCGCCCCGGGCATCCCGACTGTCGGTCCGATGCGCAGAGGCGCCTCCTGACGCGGCCGGGCGCCGGAAATCAAATGCGGCACAACCGCAGCGGCCGTCGCAGCAACGATCGTGAGAGCGACCCAACCGAGCGCCGCATTAGGGATGGTCCGGCTAACGCCGGACCCCACTGGTGGCCTGCTCTTCATGGCTCATGGCACCTCGTAGCCCTGAAAGGGCGAGGCGACATACGGGAATTGCGTCAGGAACGGCTTGTCGTTCGCATCCACTCCGTCACCCAGCGTGTTGTTCGGGAACTTGTTGGGTAGACCGAGCGCCCCGTTGAGGGCCGCGCCGTAGCCTTCCGCGAATGCCCTCAACTCGATGTCGACGATGTCGTCCTCCAACCGGCGGCCGTTCGGAAAACCCGCAAAATCGGGCGTCGGGTTCGCAAGGACCCCAAGACGATTGCCTTTGCCAGCGGCCGCAGTCGGCGCGATTGCCGTATTCAATCGCAGCAAGTCGGCCCGCGTCGCGCCGGTGAAATTGAGCTTCGGCACGCCGGTCAGCAGAATCGCCACCAGGTCGGTACGGCCGGTGACGGAGATCGGCGCGAGTGCGCCGCCGTAGAGCAGATTCTCGAGGCGCGAGACCTCCGGAGCGCTATAGAGACGCTCGAACTGCGCGTCTTCTTCGGGGTCGGTTCGGTTCCAGCGATCCTTGAGGCCGAGCGGAATGACGACTTCATTGATCAGTGGCTCGCCCAATCGCGACACCTGCACGAACGGACCACCATCGTCGTTCGACCCGTTGTTGCTGAGAATGCGGACCTTGGCTCGGCTCGCGCTCGCGTAGATCCCAATGTTGCTCTGGCCGCTCCGAGTCAGCTGCGCGATCGGAACCTGAATGGCAATCGAATGCGTGTTGTAGCGAGCAACCGCATCTCGTCCCGGCTCGACGGGAAGCGGAATCAGATGGGCGGGGTTGAAGGGACGCAGCCCGGCGAGGTCGAAGACGGAACCGAGGTCGACGAAGAACGGGTCGTCACGCTGGCCGGCAAAGACGCGGATTCCACCCGGCAGGTTCCTCACTGCCGCTGCCGCAAGCACGTCGTAATTGGGCGTCGACCGCGGTCCGATGTTGTCCGGCGGCGTCGGGATATCAGTGCCGAGCACGTCCGACCTCTGAGATTTCCCGGGGCCATTCCGGACGCGCGTGACGCTATAGGTCTGCGGCCGATTCCAGTTCGGATCGTCGAGTGACGTAATGGGACCGACGTTGTAGAGGAACGTCTCGGGATTTCGCGTCTCGGTATGGAATCGGAATTGATACGTCAGGTCTTCACTGCCGTCGCCGTTGTTGTCGACGTGGATCTCGTACAGAACGGTGTCGTCGAAGGCCGGGAAATTCGGCCCTCCAGCAGGCGACTCGAGCGGGATGTAATTGGCAATGATCGTGACGGTATCCGGACGATCCGGACTGACGAATGCATAGACGTCCGTGTTGTCTGCGGTCGGATCCTGGCTGATGAGCGGTGCTTCGCGGTGGCTCGACGCTCGACTTGTCACCATCTGAAACCCGACAAGCAGCGTGACGACACCTGCAAAGAGAAGCGTCTTCTTCACGTCATCCCTCCTTACTGGAGCGCTGGCGGCGCGTAGATGCACCTTCCGTATTCCTCTACGGGCGGCGCACGAATTTGGATGTAGCGAAAGAGGGGTTATTGCTCGGCGTTGCGTGGGCGGCCGGCTGGGTAAAACTCCTTTCCGTCGTCTCTGACCGCCTTCATCCAGAGCGCACCGGGACGCCCGTCTTTCATGGGATGGCCGGTGATCTTCAACTTCGTACCGAACTTGAGGTCCGCAGGGCGAACGCCATTGCGGAGCAGCGTCGTCGGCCCTTCCGCTTCGAACCCCCACGTGGTCACCGATCCGTCTTTATTGGTGACGTCCACCAGCAGCCACGAATGCGGGTTCGTGTACTGGAACTCCTTGACGGTACCCTCGAGCGTGACTTCCTTCTGCTCGTCGAACATGACCGCGGAGTGATGCGCCTCAATCCGCAACGGCATGGCCACCACGAGCGTCAGCGCGATGCAGGCAGCGATTCGACCGATCATTTCGCAGGCTCCTTCGGCTTGTCGTCGAACGTGAAGTCCTTGTAGTTGGTGCTTCCGTCAGGCGTCTTGATCACATCGTTGTTCGGGTTCTCGTTGCAGTTCCAGTAGCGGATGCGAAGACTTCGGTCCTCGTTCGGCACCCTGCTATAGAGCCGCTGGACATACCACGGCTCCGTGTAGATCGCGGGATCAAAAATCCAGACATCCGCCTTTACGGTCGTGGGATTGACGCTCTGCCAGATTTCCACGGTCTCCATCTTGTCGCTCTGGATCGGCTGGTTGCGCCCCATCGAGCGTTCCATCAACTGATTCGTGTGAATCACCAGTTTCTGCCCGTCCCAGAAACCGATCGAATCACCGTAATACAGCGGATACCGTTCATCGACCGGCGGATGATCCCGGCCGTCGGTATAGATGCGCCGCACGTTGTTCACCGTCTCCGAGGTCAGCCATGTTTCTTCCGGCCGGACGATGAATTCGCGGAGGAACGGGATGACCAGCCAGCGCGGATGTCCGGGTGGTCCACATTGACTCAGGTTCTCGTCGTATTCGATCCCCTTCGCCTGATTGTCGGCGCCTTGCTTCAGCGCCGCCTGCGCTGCGGTCGTCAGTTTTGGCGCGACACCACCCGGGCCCGGCGAGAAAAAGTTGCCGCCGCCGGATGCCATCCACAGCCCGGACCAGTCCGGCAGCTGAGCAAAGGCCGGCATCTGGCGTCCGCCGCCCGGCGCCGTCATCTTCAGCGCGGCGTACAGCTCCGATGCCGCACGATACTTGGTGCCCATCGCGAGCATTCGCCGGAACTCGTCGGGTGTTTGCGTCGGACGATTTCCCTGCGCGAAGACGGCCGTTACCGTTGCAACGGCGAGCAACCCGGGCAAGCCAGCACGAAGGAACCTCATTGCCATAAATCGTTGCGAATTATAAGCTACCGCCGCAAGGCCGACCTGAAGGTCGGCCTCTATGATCGAGAACGTCGCGGCGGACCTTTAGGTCCGCCGAGTGTACGGAGCGGCGGACCTTCAGGTCCGCCGAGGAGAATGAGATGGCGAAGAACGGATCCGTTGATCGTCGGGATTTCCTGAAGAGCGCAGCGGTCACTGGCGCAGCTCTGGTTGGAGGCGCCGCAGGCGTCGGCGCACAAGCGGCGCCGCAGGCGCCCGCTGCCGTCGCCCCCGCGAGCGCGCCCGTCGCGCCGCGCGAAACGGACCCCTCGCTCGAAGCCGACATCGTCACCACCGATCGGCCGGGCGGCGATTTCATGGTTGACGTGCTCAAAGCGCTCAACCTGGAGTACGTCGCGGCCAATCCTGGTTCGAGCTTCCGCGGCATCCACGAGTCGATCATCAACTACGGGAACAACACCGCTCCCGAGTTCATCACCTGCTGCCACGAGGAATCGTCGGTCGCGATCGCGCACGCCTACTCGAAGGTCGAAGGCAAACCGATGGCGGTGCTGGTGCACGGCACCGTCGGCCTGCAGCACGCCTCGATGGCCATCTACAACGCCTACTGCGACCGCGTGCCGCTCATCGTGCTGGCCGGCAACACGCTCGACGCGACGATGAGACGGCCGGGCGTGGAGTGGGCGCACAGCGTGCAGGACGCTGCCGCGATGGTGCGCGACTACATCAAATGGGACGACCTGCCGTGGTCGCTGCCGCACTACGCGGAATCGACGGTGCGCGCCTACAAGATCGCGATGACGCCGCCGATGATGCCAGTGATGATCGTGCTCGACGGCGGCCTGCAGGAGGATCCGATCTCCGAGGAAGTGAAGCCGCGGCTCCGCATCCCGAAGCTGACGCTGACGGCGCCGCCACAGGGTGACTCGGCCGCAGTTGCCGAAACCGCGCGGCTTCTCGTGAACGCGCAGAACCCAGTGATCATCGCGGATCGTCTGGCGCGCACGCCGGCGGGCATGACACATCTCGTCGAGCTCGCCGAACTACTGCAGGCGCCGGTGATCGATCAGGGCGGCCGCCACAATTTCCCGAATCAGCATCCGCTGAACCTGTCGAACGGCGGCCGTGCACTGCTCGCGAACGCGGACGTCGTTCTCGGCCTCGAGCTGACCGACTTCTGGGGCACGGTCGATTCGTTCCGCGATTCGCTGGTTCGCACCTCGCGCCCGCTGACCAAGCCCGGAACGAAGTTGATCAGCATCACGGCCGGCGATCTCTATGTGAAAGGGAATTATCAGGACTTCCAGCGCTATCCCGAGGTCGACATCGCGATGGCTGCCGACAGCGAGGCCACGCTGCCGTCGCTCATCGAAGCCGTCAAGCGCGCGATGACCGCCGACCGGAAGACCGCGCTCGAAGCGCGTGGAAAGAAGATCGCCGAGCAGCACGCGAATGCGGTCGATCGGACACGTTCCGACGCGGCCTACGCGTGGGACGCAAGCCCAGTCAGCACCGCACGGCTGACGGCGGAGCTCTACAACGTGATCAAGAACGAGGACTGGGCGCTCGTCTCAGCAAGCGGCAACACCAGCAATTGGGAGCGGCGTCTCTGGAAGTTCGACAAGCACTATCAGTGGATCGGCGGATCGGGCGGCGCGGGCGTCGGCTACGGCGCACCCGCGGCGGTCGGCGGGGCGCTCGCGAACAAGAAGCATGGACGCATCTCCGTGACGATCCAGGGCGACGGCGACTTCATGTATGCGCCCGGCGTCTGGTGGACGGCCGCGCATCATCGGATCCCGCTGCTCGCGATCATGCACAACAACCGCGCGTATCACCAGGAAGTGATGCACGTCCAGCGCATGGGCAACCGGCACAACCGCGGCGTCACACGCGCGCACATCGGCACGACGCTGGAGGACCCGTTCATCAACTACGCGCAGATCGTGAAGGGGATGGGCGTGTACTCCGAGGGACCGATCAGCAATCCGAACGAGCTCGGCCCGGCGATCAAGCGCGCGCTCGACGTGGTCAAGAAGGGCGAGCCGGCGCTCGTCGATGTCGTCACGCAGCCACGGTAGGTCGATGATGAAGAAGTATTTCGGTCTCGCATTTGGATTGTTCGTCACTGCTGTGGCGGGTCCGCTTGCTGCTGGCACCGGTCAGCAAGCGGCACCCGCCCCACGTACGGAAGCGGCACCCGCCTCACAACAGCAGAACGCTCCGGCGGGCAACGCGGCCAACGGCCGGAAGCTGTTCGTGAGTTTCGGCTGTTACCAGTGCCACGGATACGAGGCCCAGGGAGGAAGCGCCGGACCTCGCCTCGCGCCACGGCCGATCGCCTACGCGCAGTTCATGAAGTACGTGCGACATCCCACCAACGAGATGCCGCCGTTCACGGAAAAGATCGTCAAGGATTCGGAGCTGACGGACATCCACGCCTTCCTGCGCGCACAGCCTGCGCCGCCGGACGTGGACAAGATTCCGTTGTTGAAATAAATCCCAACGCCCAAACCAACGGGCCTCAGAGACTCTCGTGATTCGCCTTGCGATTTGGGTTTTGGGATTTGGGATCTGGGATTTACCTTGGCGCAGTCACGCCAGAAAACCATTTGAAGCCGAGCTCGCGGGCATTCACGGCGTCGTTGTTCCCCTCGTAACAGGCATTCTCCCAGTTCTCTTCGCTGCGTCCGCGGCGCAGCGGCAGCCGCATCTTCCACGGCCGTGTATAGACGGTGGGATCTTCAATCGTGACTTCGTAGTCGATCGTGTTCGCGGCGACGAGCGTGAACCGCTCGAGGACGTGCACGTTGTCGCTGAAAAAGTTGCCGACCTGGTCGAGCCAGTTCTTTCCCGTGATGCCGGTCACGTCAACGACCAGCGTGTTGCCCTCCCAGCGCCCGCGTGAGTTGCCCATCCACTGCTTGACCGTCGCGGAGACGTGCGGTGTCGCATTCAGCGGGATGACGCGAAAGTAGTGCGCGAAGTTGAACGCCATGACGACGGAGCCAGGTACCTGCATGAATTCGAAGCCGCCTCTCGTCGTCGCGCGCGGCACGCTGTAGAGACAGAAGGTCTGCGGATCGGTATGGAGACGCGCTTTCTCGCCGGGCCATCCTCGCGCAAGCCCCGCCCGAATTTCGTTGCGCAGCGCGAGCGCCCATGGCTGGTACGGCACCCTGCCGCCTGGCGGATCGGAAATGTACGTCTCTTCCGGCGGACTGCTGATGTCGACGTAGTCGTGTTCTTCGACGTCGTCCCCGCCATTCGGTCCGGTCCACCAGCCTTGCAGGTCTGGAGTGCCGTCAGCGAGTCGAGGCGGCGTGAACGCCGGAAGGGCGGCGAGCTCCTTGAGCCAGCTCGGCGACCCTGGCTGCTTCTTCGCGTCTCGAGAGTAGAGACCCTGTGCCGCCGCTGCCGTCGCCAGCATCGCAAGAAGCGCGGCCGCGCAGAACGCGGTCTTCACGCGCGGAAGGATATCAGGGATTCAACTCGCGAACGGGACGGACCTCTACGCTTCCTTCACGCGCCGGCGGAATCTTCGACGCAATCTGGATAGCCTCGTTCAGATCGTGCGCGTCCACGAGGTAGAACCCCGCCAGTTGCTCCTTCGTCTCGGCGAAAGGACCGTCAGTCACCAGCAGTTTTCCATTCCGCACGCGCACGGTTGTCGCCGTCTCAATCGGCTCCAGGGCTTCCGCGGCGACGAGCACCCCCCGCTCGCGCAGGCCCTGTCCGCAGCTGGCGCATTCGCGGTCGGGCACCGCGTGGAGTTTGTCGGGCTCGAGATACACAAGGCAGAGATATTTCATGGTTCCTGTCACACCAGATAGTCGATCCAGGCGGCGCTATTTCGACACTTCCGCAAGCCGCCGCTCGATCAGTCTCCGTTCGGGCTCCTGACGTGTGAGCTTCAGCGCGCGCTCGAATGACACCTGTGCGTCCGCGGTGCGGCCGAGCCGCCGGCACAATTCGCCTCGTACGGCATGAACGAGTCGGTAATCGCGCAACTCGCCGCGATCGAGCAGGCCGTCGACGATGGTCAATCCCGCCTCGGGTCCGTCTCGCATCGCGATCGCGACGGCGCGATTCAACTCGATGATCGGGGAAGGCGTCGTGCGCATCAGCAGGTCGTACAAGCCGACGATCTCGTTCCAGTCGGTCGCCGTCGCAGCCGCAGCTTCAGCGTGAACAGCGGCAATGGCGGCCTGGATGGCGTAGGGGCCTGGCCGTCCTGAAGAGAACGCCTGCTCCACAAGAGGAACGCCCTCGGCGATTTGCGCGCGATTCCACAGCGATCGATCCTGATTCTCCAGCAGGACGAGGTCACCGTCGGGCGACGTGCGGGCCGTACGACGCGAGTCGTGCAGCAGCATGAGCGCCAGCAAACCCTGCGCTTCAGGCTCCGGTAGTAATTCAACCAGCAGGCGGCCGAGGCGAATCGCTTCCGCGGACAGATCGTGCCGCGTCACCTGCTCGCCGGAGGAAGCCGAGTAGCCTTCGTTGAACACGAGATAGATGACGCGCAGCACCGCCTCGAGGCGCTCCGGCAGCTCCGCCCGCGATGGCACCTCGTAGGGAATGCGCGCGTCGCGGATCTTGG